>SXGT01437593.1_pt1 | contig 18643 bp, 12 predicted proteins | sample 3176221 | NCBI WGS metagenome assembly SXGT01 (sample SAMN11356862, study PRJNA531348) | freshwater metagenome | isolation source: freshwater sample F1-120 | place: China: Fuxian Lake, Yuxi | collected 2017-12-25
CAGCGATTGGTTCTTCTTGGGCCACCACGAAATCGGACCGGTGGGCGGCACGGGCGGCGGCGGCGGGGGCGGGGCCGGCGGCGGTGGCGGATCGCCCGGCTTGGGCGGCGCCGGGGGCGGCGGCGGATCCTCCGGAATCAGCGCTGGTGTCGCATCGCCGGCACTGGGCGCCGCAGTCCAGTCCGCCTCGGTGACAAAGGCAATCGCGCCCTTGATCTGCCCGTCTTTGGCCGCCGCCTGCTTGTATTCGCCGTACTTGGTCTCGACGAGTTTGCGGCCGTCGGGGCCATTGTCGCGTACGCGCTTGACGAAGTCGTCGCGCGGCTCTTCATAGCGCTTCTGGACGACCGTGACCCAAGTCGATTCTTTCGGCGCGAACTGGAGGTCGAACTGCGCCACCACCGAGACCATCAACTGCTGCTCTTCCTCGTTCTTCTGGCGCTCGAGCTTCTTTAGCTTCATCGCCTCGGTCTCGCACTTGTCGGCCTGGCCGAGCACGCGACACTGGAAGGCGGCGAGTCGCTCTGGGTTGCTGGTCAGGTACAGCACCAGACCGACGATGACGGCCAGCACGGCGCCCACCGAAATCGCGGCAACCGGCAATGGCTTGCCGGGCTTCTCGATGTCGTCCAGCCCCTTGGGCATCGGCAGCTCGCCTTCGTCTTCGTGATCGTCGACTGGCGTAGCGGACGCGACCGGAGCGGGTTTTGCGGCTGGCTGTGGTGCGGGCGCGACAGGCGCAGGTTTTGTCGCTGGCGCTGACGCAGGCGCAGCGGCGGCGGCGACGGGCTTGCCGCAACCCGCGCAAAACTTTGCGTTGTCTGCCAGTGGCGCGCCGCACTCGGCGCAGAATTTCGGGGCGGAGGACATGGCGCGATTCCCTCGGTCGCCCGCACGGGTGCGCGGACAGGGGCGCGATGCTGGCAAGGTGGCGGGCTGACGTCAACTGGGGGTTGCGGTGTGGCTTTCAAGCCAGCGACGCCCCGCGCGCAGGCCGCCAGCGCAAGTGTCGTGCCCGCCCGTAGGCGACCTTGCCCCAAACGATGCCCCAGCATACGCTTGCCGACCGCACCCGCGGCCTGCAACGCCGCCCTGGAAGCGCACCGTGAGCGTTCCTGTCCAAGTGCTCGTCAGCGCACCAGCGCTTATGCCAGCCGTCGAGGAAGTCGCAGGTCGCGCCGGCACCGTTGAGGGCGCCCAAGCCCTGTGGCTGCTCGCAGGGCTGGACGACCCGGACTGGAGCAACAAGCTGCTGGCGCAGCAGCGCACGATGCTAGCCGTCCGGCGACACGAGGGCGGCCTGGTCCAAGTGCTTATCGCCGACAAGGTCACGGACCTGCGCACGCTGGCCGACCGCACGCCGACGCAATCCGCAGTGCGTACGCCGTGGGCGCGGATAGGCATTGTGCTGGCCGAAGAGGGCGAAGTGGCACGCGCTGGCGGTTTGGGCTTGCAAGCCCTTCACGCCATTCCGCACACGCTGGCCCAGCGCGTGCTGACACTGCCCGAGCGCGAGCGGGCCGCGGCGAACCTGCTGGGCCTCTTGGTCGACATCGCTCGCTTGCCGCAAGCGCGTGAGCACGTCGCGTTGTGGTGCGAAACCTATGGCGGCGTGCGCATCACGGTCACCCAAGCTGCGCGCTTTCAGGCGCCGATCGTGCAGCGCGTGCTGGCCCGCCGGCTGGCGGCCAAGGTCGCCGATCGCATGGTGCAGACGCTGCAACAGGGGCGCAGTTCGTCGGCCCGGCCCAACTTGGTAGACCCGCCCTCGCCGCCGGAGCAAGACGTCGAGGCTGCCATCGAGGGCAGAGCGGCCGACTTGGGCGAGTCGATTGCCCGCCGCATTGTCGGCGATGGCGAATTGCCGAGCGAGGCGGATGTGCAACGCCGCGCCGATCTCGCGCTCAAGGAACTGCCGGCGCGACTGGAAGACGTCTTGCGCCGCCACGGCAGCGATCTGCGCGAGCAAGCGCTCAAATGGCAAGTGGAACTGCGCACCTGGAGCGACGACAACCTGGAGCGCGCAGGCTTCGCCGCACTGCCGGTGCTCATCGACAAGCTGGAGCGCTGGCGCGACGCTGCGGGGGCGACACCGCTAGGCGACGACGATCAGGGGCCGCGCATGGCCATGCGGCTGCAAGCGCCCGACGATGGCGAGGTGCGCGACGCGGCGCGGGCGTTGGCGCGCGCGCGGGCCACGTTTGACGACAGCGGTGTGCTGTTCGGCGGCTGGACCTTCGCGGTGGCAGCTGTCATTGCCACCTGCGGCTGGCCGATGCTGGAAAAGCTCGGTGCGTGGCGGATGGCGGGCTGCGGTGCCGTCGGTGTGGCAGCTTTGGTGGGCGGCTGGCTCATCGCCATCGTCCGCAAGCGCAACGCCGACAAGACATTGCAGCGCCTGCAAGCGGCAGAAGTCGCCTGCCGCCAGAGCTACCGTGCGCGATGGTCTGCGCTCATCGCCGACCATATCGCGCAGATCGGCCACCACCTGCACGGCCGAATGCTGCGCTTTGCGGTCGAGGTCGCCACCGCCGAGCTGCACTGGCTGCGTACGGTCCACGACACGCTGCTCGACCTGCAGCAGCAGCACAAAAAGCCAGAGCGCATGCGCCTGATGGGCGACACGTCTTTCGATAGCGACATTCAGCTGCCGGAGGACTTCTATGCGCGCGCCGAGACGCGCGTCGACCCGGCGGAAGTGTTTGACCCATACGACGCCGCACTGCGTGCCGCAAGCTGGCGCTGGCAGCTCGAATTCATGAATAGCGAGGCGCTCATCGCCCACTGCGCGCGCAAGTACGGCGCGTTTGCCGAGCAGATCCCGTTTGCCGACCGCGCCGAACTGCGCGACGCGGCCATGGGGCCGGCACGCCGAGCCATGGACCAGATGATCGACCGGCTGCAAGACCTGTTGCCTTTGGAGTTTGGTGCGGAGCGCTTCGTGGTGTTGCCCAAGCAACTGGAAGACGCCGTGCCGGATTCGGGCGTCGGCCACCAACGCATCCACTACGGGTTGGCTGACATCTATGCCGCGATCAGCCGGCCCGCTGGCCACGGAGCCTGACCAATGGGCAACACCGACCTTTTGGTTTACGTGCTGCTGCTTGCCGGCATCCTGGTTACAGTATGGCTGCTGGCGGTGCGATCGGGGCCGGATTGGTTGCGCCCTGGCCACGGCCCGTTGTGGTACGGCGCAGCGGCAACCGTGTTCGCGCTGGGCGGCCTCATCGCGGCACTGCAGACCCATGGCGCGATGCGCGAGCACGCGATTGCCGGCTTTCCGCGCACATTCAACGCGTTGCTGCTGGCGCTGATCTTGCTGGTGGCGTTGTTTCCGCTGTTCGGGTTGTTGCTGGGTGCGCTGTACAAGCCCGGCCCGCGCGAGCCGCCGTGCCCGCCGATGTTTGTGTACTTCGGCATTGCGCCCGATGGCTCGCCGCTGGTCGGGCTGCGCTGGATGCTGCGCGCGTTGGCGGTGATGGGGCTGCTTTTGGCCACCGCCGCGATTGCGGGCATGAACTTGACGATCATCCCGGGCAAGGGCGTGCCGCAGTTCACCCTGTGGGCGTTCGGCTATGCGGCGCTGCTGGGCGTGCTGTTCGGCTCGACGCACCCGGTCAAGCCGCTGCCAGAGCCGCGGGCGCCGCGCAACGTCGAGACGCCCCCCGATCGGCTGCCGTTCGCCAAGCGCATCGACGCCCTGCACCAGTGGCTGGGCGCGCCGTTGGTCGCAGAAACGCTGGCGGGCATCGAACGCAGTGCCAAAGCGAGCAAGCGGGGCGAGCCCCGGTTTGGCCTGGACCTTTACCCCTTTCAAGCGCGGGTGCTGGACGAGTGGGCGGCGCTGCCGGCGCTCGCGCTCGCCGGCCCGGTGGGCACTGGGCGAACCACGGCAGCGTTGGTGCGGGCGGTCGATCTGGCGTTGACGACGGGCGCCAGTTGCGTGGTCGTGACGCCCAAGCGCGCAGGCGTGGCCGCCACAGTCCGGCAGTTGCGCGCGCTGACGGAGAAAATTGCGGCAGGCGCCGCTGTGGCCGTCGATGACGGGCTGCCGCCCCGGCCGGCCGACATCTGGGTGGCGTCGCTGGACGACTTGCAGACCTTCTTGGACGACACTGCCGACCCGAGTGCGCATCCCCTGATCGAGCGTTGCAAGCTCGTGGTGCTGGATGATGTCGAGGAACTGTACGGCCCCGCCGTGGCGCGCGCCCGCTTTGTGGTCTACCGACTGGCGGCGCTGCGCGGCGCACACCCGCCAGCGTTGATGCTCGTCGGCAACCTGTCGAACTCGGTGCTGCAGCAAATCGCCGATCGCATTGCTACGGCCCAGGTCAAAGTCGCGCCGACAGCCGGCGAGTACGACCCTCAGGGGGCGCCATCGCGCGCGGTGCGCCGGTTTGTGGTCGAACTGGCCAAGGTTCAACATAAGCAAACGGCGACGGCGGGTCTGCTCGGCGTGCGTGACGGCTTCGCGCGGGTGGTGACCGAGGTAGAGGGCCCGCACGAGCGCCTGTTCGCAGAGCTGGTCGGCGATCCCTGGGTAGCCTGGCCGCTGTCGGGCGACCCGCAGCCGGAGGGCAGCGCCGAGGTGCTGCTGGCGCGCGTAGGCCCAAGTTGCGCCTGGCAGGTGCTCGGGCATCGCCGCTACTACGCCGAAGGCCCAGAGCCGGCCCACGAATACCTGCTTTTCGCGGACGACCCGATGTCGCAGTTGCTGCTGCGGCAGTTTCGCACCAGCGGGCGCTGGTGGCCGGCCTGGTACGACGTGACCCGTTTTCCACGGGTGTTGTCGGCCGTCCCGACGGGTCAGGCCACCCCGACCGGCCTGCAAGCCCAAGCTCGTTCGCACCTGCGCGCGGCGCTCGACAAGGGGTTTGTGGATGCGGCGCGCCTGGAGAAGGTGTTTTCGCGCGACGTCACGGCAAAAGTGCTGGGCACACTGGAAGGCTCGCGCATCTTCACCAGCTTTGAAGGCTGGCGGCCCAACCCGGGCGACGCCAAGAAACCGGAGATCGTGCGCCTGTGCCGCGCCCAGGGCGCCGTCGAGGCCGATCGCGACCGCGTGCGCGACCAGGCGGAACTGCTGGCACCGAGCACCGGCGAGCGCTGGCCGGTGCCGAGATCATTGCTCGACTTCCAGTACTTTGAGGGGGCTCGGGTCACGCTGGGTGGCAAGCGCTACAAGGTCGCTCTGGACAAGGCAGCGGGCCTTCGCGGCAACGTGCGGCTGCTGGAAGAGGAGTCGAGCTATCGCACCGCCACGCCGGTGCGCAGCATTCGTTTTGCAGTGCACGGCGCCGACCTGCCAGACATCAAGCGCCCGCGCTTTGGCGGCCGCGACAGCTTGGAGACCGTTCGCGTCGGCGTGCAACTGCACCTGACCCACCGCGGCGTCCACAACTTTGGCTACGACCGCGACCAGCACGCGGGCAGCACGGCCGGCGACGCCGATTCGTTGCAGCGGCGATTCGAGAACATGCTGCCGCAACCCCACGAAGTCGCCGGATTTGCCACGCGCGCCTGGGTGCTACGGGTGCCCGGCGCTGACGAGACTGTCCTGCATACGCTGTGCCACGTGCTGCGCGACTGCCTCGACTGGTTCTTCTTGGGCGCATCCGATTTCTTGGGTGTGAGCTACGAGCTGGACTTTGACGGCAAGCCCGGCATCGTGTTTTTCGACCGCCACCCGGACGGGCTCGGGTGTCTGGACGACATCGACGACGAGCGCGACTTGCACGCCGTCTTGCATGCGGCGCACGAGATCCTGGTCAGTTGCGACTGCCAGGGCAGCTGCGCCAAGTGCTGCCGCAGCGTGACGTGCACCCACCAGCCGCACAATCAGAACCTGGATCGCCACAAGGCACTCAAAGTGCTGCAAGGTCTGCTCGGCCGGGGCCACGCCGCATGATGCTGGAATTCGGTCGGGTGGTGCTGAGCGGCGCGCCCCTTGCCGGCAGCGGTCCGCAGGTCTGGACGGCTGCGCGCTGCGATGGCGCGCAAGCACTCGCCAAGAGCTACCCGGTGCCCATCGACCCGCAAGCGGCGGCGCTGTGGCTGCAGACCGAGTTACAGGCGACACAGTTGGTGGCTCACCCTGCGGTCGTGCGGCCGCTAGGTCTTTGGTCGGGCCCGGACGGCACGCTGCACTTGATCCTGGCGCGACCGCTCGGCCGGCGTTGGGACGAGATTGTGCGCATCGGCCAGCAGCGCCACGGCTACCTTGCTGCGCGCGGCTGGGACGCAGTGACCCAAACGGTGGTGCGCACGGTCGGCGAGGCCATCCAAGCCGCGCACTACGCCGGGGTGGCACACGCCAACCTGACGGCTGAAAGTGTTTGGGTTGATCTGTCGCCGGCTGGACAGCTGACGGTGCAGTTGACCGATTTCGGCCGATCGGCACCGGTGGTTGGCGGTCCACGCGTGCGCTGGATGGCGGCCGAGCAGTTGGGCGGCGGCGAAGTCGACGCTCGCACCGACGTGTTTCGGCTCGCGCTGCTGGTCTACTTTACGCTCACTGGCATCACGCCGTGGTCCGACGAAGATCCGGCCGGCGCCCGCATAGCCCGCGGCGTACCGCCAGCGCAGATCCGCGACGACCGTGCACAGGCGGCCTGGGGCTTGGTGTCGCGTTGGCCGACTGTCGCCGATCCGCTGCGGCGTGCGCTAGACGCCGACCTGCGAAACCGCCCACCGCAAATCGCCGAACTGCTGTCGCTGCTGGGCCTGGGCCAGGCGCTGCCGCAGCCGCGCGCGCGGTCCGCGATGGACCTCGGTTTTGCGATTGCCGCTGCTGCCGGACTGCTGCTCGCAGGGTCGGTGTCGCTGCCAGCCGAAGACAGCAAGGTGACGCGCGCCATGCTTGACCGCCAGCCGCTGACGGCGTGCAGCCGGCAGTTGCCGAACGTCGCCAAGCAGATCTGTGACAAGCACGGCGCGGCCCACGCCAACTGCCAGCAAGCGCTGAGTTTCCTCGTCGCCCGCGAAGAGTGTCCCAACCGCGTCAAGCAGCTGCGGACCTGCCTGGAGACGCCGTGACCGGCCGGCTGCTCGACTACCTGCTGGTGTTTGCGCTCGTGCTCATCGCCGGCATGGGCGCAGGCCTCGGCCTGTCGGCGTCGCAGCGCCACCACGAGCTTGCGATCGGCTTGGACACCGGCGTGCCGAGTTCGTGTGCAGCGCTTGCCAAGGGTCAGGGTGATTCGTGCAAAGGCGCGCTGACCAGCGACCAGGGCAAAGTGTTCGGGGTCCCAGTCGCCATCTGGGGCATGGCGACGATGACGGTGGCGCTCGGCACGGCGATCGCGTTCGCGGTCAGCATGACGATCGGCGCGTTCCAGGCCGCGGCGTTCGCCTTTGCGCTGCTGGTGGCGTGGTCGATCATCAGTCTGTTGGGCACGTTGGCGTTCCTGTACATCGGCCTTGTGCAAATCGGCACCAAGTGCACGTTATGCTTGGCTATGCACGCCGCGAACGCTGCGTTTTGCGTGGTGGTTGGTTGGGCCTGGAACCACTTTGGCGAGCGACTGCGCGACCTCGCGCGCCAGCAAGGCAGCGCCTGGAAGGCCCAGGTCGGCGCGACGATGGCGCTCGGCGTCGGGTTTTGGTTCATCGCCAGCGTCAGCACCGACTTCTACTTTGCGGCACAGGCGGAGCGGCTGCACAAGAAGCGCGTCGCCAACCAGAACCTCATCCAGGCGCGCGGCGAGGTGATGCTGCGCTGCCCGGCCAAGAACTGCATGGCGCCGCTGGTAGGACCGACCGCGGACCTGCCTGCCGACGAAGGTTCGCTCGTCCTAGCGGCCGCGCGACCGGGGCAAGCGACGTTGGTTGAGATGCTCGACGTGTCGTGCCCGCACTGCCGCCACGATTACAAGGAGAAGATGGGCCTGCTGTACCGCCGCTGGACCGCCGACCACCCGGGCAAGGGCGCCCGGCTGGTGCTGTGGCCGGCGAGCAACGAGTGCAACCCGCGGTATAGCGGCCAGCACCTGCCAAACTGCGAGGCCAACGCCGCGCTGCTGTGCGCCTGGCAGCACAGCGTGACCGCCGGCCTGGACTACCTGGACGAGGAAGTTGGCCATGCCCATGAGCAGGTGACCTTCGACCGCAAGGGCTGGCTCAAGACTCACGCTTCGCCTGCCGCTGTTACTTGTTTCGACAAAGAGACCACAGGTGGCTACGCGGCCCTCAAGCGTCACGTCGAGGCAGCGTGGACGCTGCGGCAGCGTGCTGCGGGCCGCCTCGCCGAGTGCCGCACCGGCCTGGACGTCGCCGGCAAGATGACCGACCCGGGGCTGCTGTTCTGGTGCTTTGCGGGCACGCCGGCCTACGCGGTGTTTGGCGATCGTGCCCCGGGCGCAGGACCGGACGAGCGGCCGCAGGCGGCCATGGCACTGGACAAGTGGACGTTTCTGGCGGGGTGCGTCAAGTAGCCATCAAGCGCGGAGGGGCCATGAATCTTGCCGAGTACCGTTCGTGGTCCAAGCCCCGCCTGGCGGAGGCCCTTGCCGCGGGGCATGCGCTCGATCCCGCGGACCTCGTTGGCTGGCAGTACCAGGGCATCTCGCTCGGCCTGCCGCGGTGGCTCGAGCGCCTGACGTGGTCGGTGTTCGTCAAGGCGTTTGCAGCCGACGGCGCCGGGGTCTACGGCTGGAACGTGCGCATCGTCCAGGGCGACGACCGCTTGTTGGAAGTCAACGCGGACCTGCGGCCGCGCACCCGCGGCAATAAGCCCTGGGAGTTCGGCTACTTTCGCGCTACGCCGTTGTCGTCCTGGCAGCAGACCCGCACGCGGCTGCGCCAACCCTGCGGCCCGGGCGTGATGCTCGACTACGTCCACCCGCGCAACCCCACGCTGGACCCGACGCGGCTGGTGCGCGACCCGCTGGTGGCGCTGCGGCCCGGCGATCCGACGCTGCTTTTGGGCGTATCGCTGCTGGAATTGGGCGGTCGTCACTGGCACACCGGGTCGTGGTTTGTGCTACAGCGCTGGCGGGAGCTGCCGCGATCAAACGCTGGCCAAAACCTGCCGTAGTTTTGAACTGTTGAACAATGGGGGGGATCGTCCGGCCTAGCCAACGTACCCGTCGTTGATGCGGTCGTCGTAGGTGCCGAACTTGGTCAGGCGCCCGTCGAAGTAGAGCTTGATGGCGCCCACCGCGCCCGCACGGTGCTTGGCCACGATAAGCTCTGCCAGGTGCTCGTCTTTGGTTGGATCGTAGTAGTGCTCACGGTGGATGAACCAGATGATGTCGGCGTCCTGCTCGATACTGCCGGAGCCGCGCAGGTCGCTCATCTGCGGCTTGCGGCCAGAGCGGTTCTCGACTTCGCGGTTGAGCTGTGACAGCGCCAGCGTGGTGCAGCGCAGCTCCTTGGCCAGGCCTTTGAGGGCTTGCGAGCACTCGGCGATGGCGTTCTCGGTGCTTTGCCGGTCGCCGCCGGTGCCGCGCATCAGTTGCAGATAGTCGACGACCACAAGGTCAATATCGCCGTTCATGGCCACGAGCTTACAGCGCGCGCGAATGTCGTGCGGCGTCAGGCCGGCAGTGTCGTCGATGTACAGCTCGAGCTCGCCCAGTTCGGCGGCGGCCTCGCGCAGGCTGCTCTCGTCTTGCGGGTTGAGCTCGCCCTTGCGCAGGTTGGTCAGCTCGACGCCGGATCGGGCGCTGAGCAGGCGCTGCACCAGCTGTTGCTTGCCCATTTCAAGCGAGAACACCACCACCCGGCAGCGTTGGTCGGGCGCCTTGCGGCGCGGCTGCCGCGACACGTTGTAGGCCAGGTTCAGGGCAAACGCGCTTTTGCCCATCGCCGGTCGCGCCGCGAGCACGATGAGGTCGGTCGCGTGCAACCCCAAGTGCATGTGGTCGATGTCGCGAAAGCCAGAGCGGGTACCGAGGATCGTGCCGCCCTGCTGGGCAGCCTCCAAAATGGTGTTGAAAACCTCGGTGACGATGCCGTAGACGCGCTCGGGTCCGCCACGCACCGCCTTGTCCATGGCCTCGCGAAACAGCCGGTCAGCAGTATCCAAGAAGGCGTCTGGATCCAAGCCCTTGCCGTAGCCCTCGCTCTGCAGCTTGTGGGTGACGTCGAGCAGGTTGCGCACCACGGACAGCTTGGCGACCCGCCGCGCATAGCCCTCGACCGCCAGGGTGCTGCCGGGCACAAACGCCAGGTCGAGCAGGTACTGCAGCGTCACGATGTCGCCGTGCCCGAGGCGCCGGGCTTCGGCCTCGACGTTCAACGGGTCGATGATCTCGCCGCGGGTGGCCAGGTTGCGCAGCGCCTCGAACACCACCCGGTGGCGATGGTCGTACAGGTCGTTGGCGCGCATCGCGCTTTGGGCCAGCGCCAGCGCCGCGGGGTCGCTCAGCGCCGCGGCGAGAATTGCGCGCTCGGCAGACAGGTCAGTCGGCGGAACGGCTTCGACCGGCGCGTCGGTGTTGTGGTGGGCGTGACGGCGGCTGGCGGAGGCATGTGCGGGAGTTGGCGGGCGCGGGGCAGGGGCAAGCCGGGTCGGACCAGCGCTCGCCGCGGGCGACTGGGCGCGCGCGTCGGCGGCACCCGGACCCACAAAATCATGAAAATCCATGTGCGCCGGCGGCTCGTCGGGTTCGGGCGCAGTCGGCTCCCGCGGCCCGTCGTCGTCGAAGAAGCCGACGTCGTCCGGGTCGCTGGCCGTCGGTTGCGCGAACGCAGCCGAGCCGGCGCCACGAATCGCCGCCATTGAGTGGCCGCCTGGCAACGGATCGTCTTCGGGATTATCCATGCAAACTCCGGTGGTTCACAGCGACGGCGCCGGGCGGTCTTGCAAAGCGGCGGGCATGTTGTCAGTCTAGCACGCGTGGTTGGGCGGCGAAAGCCCGCGCCCGCCGCATGCCCCTTGCAAAACAGTGGGTTGCAGCAAACCAGTGGGTTGCTGCCAGCAGCGGGTCGACTCCAGGTCGACTCGCCGGCCTTCGCGCCCCGCACTGCTAGCTGAGGCGTGCAGCAGGACCTCGACAGACTGAACACCGCACCCGCCGCCGTTCGTTAGGCGTGGCGCCGCGCACCCGCCCACCGACGAGGATTACCATGCACCAGATTGGTGACATTGTTGACGGATACTGCCCCCGCTGCCGCCTGAACACCTATCAGATCGTCTCGGCGACCGACGGACGCGAGGTGTTCTCCGCCACCTGCCGCACCTGCCGCAATACGTTTCAGTGGCGGCCAGAGATGAGCATGGACGAGCTGCGCGAGAACCAGGTCAAGAAGCTCAAGACCATGGTCCGCAAGCGCCTCAAGGATCAGTCGGCTCCGTCGATCATCACGTTTGCGTCGCGCAAGCCCAAAGACGGTGGCGAGGGCGGCGATCTGGCGATGCCGCTGCGGGCCTTTCGCGAGATGATGGGCCGCGACCCGGATCCGGCGCCGCCGATCGTGGGCCCGCAGGCGCTGATGCAGGCGGCCCGCGCCGAGCAGGAAAAGGCAGCGGCTGAGGCGGCTGCCGTGGGCCTGGTGCCGGTCGCGCAAGGCGATACGCCGGGTGCACGCTGGCAGCGCCTGACCGCAACGTTGAGCGCGCGCGACGGCCGGCCGTACAACGCGACGCGCAAGTACAAACCGGGCGACGTCCTGCTGCACAAGAGCCACGGCCTGGGCATCGTTGAGTCGATCGTGCACGACACGGCGGCGATGGTGCTGTTTCGCGACACCCAAGCGGTGCTCGAGATGGGCGCGCCGATGCGGCCCATGGACCGCTAGTAGGCGAAATCCGCCGCGAACTTCGGGCCGGAAGTACTATACAGGATCGCGATGACCCGAGTTCATCGGCGATTGCTGTTCTTGCTGGCTCAGTGGGTCGCAAACTCGCGGCTTTGCAAGCCGACTCGTCGCTCCTTCCTTGCGGTTGGCTTGATCTCACCTCAAGGCGATTCTGTATAGCACCCTCCAAGACAGGCTGCGACCAACCGCGAGTTTCTTGCTGACCAACACTTGCATACTTGCGCAACTATGCTAGTTTAGATTTGCCGCAGCGCCGCGGCCAGGAAACTGCGATGCCGGCAAGCCTACCTGTCCTACACGCCCTGGCGGAATTGATGCGGGCCCCAGCCGGACCCAGCGACCCAGCGTGGCGCACGGTCGGCGACTTTTTTGCGGCGATGACTGAACCGCAGCGACTGACGTTGCTGGCGCGACTCGCGGGCTGTGCGCAGCCACTGACCGTGACGGAAGCCTCGACCTGCTGCGGCGTCCACCTCTCTGGGGTGTCGCGTCATTTGGCGATTTTGCGGCAAATCGGTGTCGTTTCGGCCGAAAAGCGCGGCCGCGAAGTGTATTACGCTTTACATCGCAAAGAGTTGGCCGTCGCCCTGCGTGGCGTCGCCGACTGGATCGAAGCTGGGACGCCCTGCGGCGCCGGCGCAACCGGGGGCTGCTGTGGCCCCACTACCGCGCCCAGCCGGGCGCCAGGAGAAAGCCTGTGAATTCCACGAACATCCACCAGCAAGTCCGCGACCAGTACACAGCGGCCCTGCAGCGCGCCCAGGCCAAGGCTGGCGGCGCCGGCTGCTGCGGCCCCATCCCCTGCGGCACCGCGGCCCAGTTCGCCCGCTACGAGGGGGAACTTGACGCCCATCCGGAGGCCGCGGCCGCAAGTTTTGGCTGCGGCAACCCGCTGAGCTTTGCGGAGGTGCAACCAGGACAGACCGTCGTCGACCTCGGCTCGGGCGCGGGCTTCGACCTGCTACTGGCCGCCGACAAGGTCGGGCCGGAGGGCCGCGTCATCGGCATCGACATGACCGACGCGATGATTGAGACCGCACGCGCCAACGCCGCCAAGGCCGGCGCCCAGCAGGTGCAGGTGCGCAAGGGCCACATCGAACAGATGCCAATCGCCGCCGCGCAAGCCGACTGGATCATCAGCAACTGCGTCATCAACCTGTCGCCCGACAAAGCCAAGGTGTTCGCAGAGATGGCCCGCGTCGCCAAGCCAGGCGGGCAGTTCCGCGTCTCGGATATCGTGGCGCGCGACTTGCCGGCGTGGGTCAAAAGCGACGAACTGGCGTACGCGGCATGCGTGGCAGGCGCCATCGACGAAGCGGCCTACCTGCAGGGCCTGCGCGACGCCGGGTTTGAAGAAGTGCAGGTCGTGGCCCGCCACGTGTACGCAGCAGCCGACGTGCAGGCGCTGATTGCCAGCGATTTCGTCGATGCAGGACTGCCGCAAGGAGCGTGGCAGGACCGCTTGCACGAGATCGACGGCAAGGTGGCCAGCATCACGGTGACCGGAAAGAAGCCCCTGACGTCAGCGTGTTGTGGCGTCGCCAAGTGTTGCTGAGGCCAGCTGGTGCTTCCGGCCCGAAGTTCGCGGCGGGTTCTACCGCGCGACAAGGGCGAAGTGCGCGCGGCCGCCTCTGCGGCCGCAGGCAGGGGTGAGCGCGCCGACGCGCGCGAGGGGGCGGTGAGGCCCTTGACGAAACAAGCTGCTAGTAGGCGAAGCATACAGCGGATTTCCACCACAAAATCAAACTCCATCCCAACGCGAACTTCGGGTTTCGCCTACTAGTCGCTGCGCCTGACGATGGGCGCGATTGACCGTGGCCGGCGGTGCGGCGGCAGCTCAACGCGACAAGGCAGCCATGCCAGTTCGGCAGGCGCGGCAGATCTAGCTTGCTATCCGCTAAATTGCGCCCTAGCATCGCGGCCATGAGCACCGTCTGCCCGTCCTGCGACCGCAAGTTTCCCGACGGCGAGCCCGTGTGCCCGGACGACGGAGCGCGAACGCTGACGGTACGCGACACCGACCCGATGCTGGGCACGGTGCTCGACGGCCGTTTTCGCATTGAGCGCAAGCTCGGCGAGGGCGGCATGGGCGCCGTCTACGTCGGCGTGCAGACTTCGATCGGTCGCGAAGTGGCGATCAAGGTGATGCGCCCGGAGTCCGGTGGAGACGAAGAGGCCATCAAGCGGTTTGGTCGTGAAGCGCAGGTAGTCGCGCGCCTGACCCACGGCAACATCGTGCAACTGTACGACTTTGGCCGGACCCCCGACGGGCTGCTGTATCTGGCGATGGAATTCGTGCGCGGCCGGTCGCTGACCGATTTGCTGGCGCACGGGCCGCTCGATGGGGCGCGGGCTGCGGCGATTCTCGGCCAGGTCTGCGACGCGCTCGGACAAGCGCACGACCAGGGCATCGTGCACCGGGACTTGAAGCCCGACAATATCTTGCTGGTCAGCTAGGCGGGCAACGCCGACCACGTCAAGGTGCTCGATTTCGGCATTGCCAAGGTGATGGACGGCGGCGCGGCAGCGACGGCCCTGACGGCTGCGGGTTCGATCATTGGCACGCCGCAGTACATGAGTCCCGAACAGGTCGATGGCAGCAACGCGATCGGGCCGTGCACCGACCTGTATGCGCTCGGCGTCATTGCCTTTGAGATGCTCGCCGGCGCGCCGCCCTTCACCGGCGAAATGCCGATTCAGTTGCTGATCAAACACCTCAAGGATCCGCCGCCGCGGCTGTCCGATGTCACACAGCGTTCATTTCCAGAGGCGGTCGAGGCGTGCATTGCCCGCGCGCTGTCCAAGCAACCCGAAGACCGCTGCCGCGATGCGCAGCAGTTCAAGGCGGAATTGCAGGCGGCTTTTGGCCTGTTGCCGGCTGGGTTGGCGCGGACGACGGGTACGTTTTCTGCGGCCGCGCTGTCCGCCGCGCCGCAACCCACGGTAACCGGTCGCATGCCCGAGCCGGCGATGACCCTGGCGGCCGCGCCACCGCGCCCGAAGCCGCGCCCGAGTTCCACTGACCCAAGTGCGACGATTGCGACCGACATCGCCGCGGCCGCCGTCGCGCCGACGATGGCGCTGAGCCGCGACGAAATTCCATCCGCTGTTCGGCGGCCAACGTCATCGGCGCAGGCCGTTGCAGCGACGCCAGGCGCGGAGCCAGAACCGCCGGCAGCCGCGCCAGCCCAAGGCGCACGGTCCAAGCTTGGACTCTGGATTGGGCTGGGCGTAGTCGGGCTGATCGCGGTTGGCGCAGCGGTCTGGATGGGCGGTGCGCCGTCCCCGTCCCCTGCGGCGCCTGTTGCTGCTCCTGCGCCTGCGCCCGTCCCTGCGCCCGTCCCTGCTGTCCCCGTCCCTGCTGCAGCGCCCGCAGCTGCGCCTGCCTCAGCCGCGCTTGCACCGCCGCCAGCGCCGGCTCCGCCTTCGGCACCGGTGGCGGCACCGCTGGCCGCCGAAGCACCTGCGCCGGCCGTCGCTCCAGTCCCCGCAGCGGGTCCAGAGCCTGCCAAGGCTGCCAAGCCCAAGCCGACCGCCAAGCCAACCGTCAAAAAAGACAAGTTTGGGCTAGAATGAACTGGATTGCCGTCCGCTACGCATGGATTGTCGCAGCCCTTTGCTGGGCAACCGCGGCCTCGGCCCTGACCCCAGAGCAGGAAGCCGACGTGTTTGCCGAGAAAGGCAAGAAGCTGACCGAGGGCAAGGACTTTGCCAAGGCGGCCGATCACTTTCGCCGCGCTTTCGCCGTGTATCCGGACAGCAAGCACGCCTGGAACGCCGCGCGTGTGCTCGAACTGGCTGGCGACTTTGGCGAGGCCCATTTATGGTACGTGCAGTCGCATGCGACGGCCCAGACCGTCGAGAAGCGCGCCAAGGTCACCGAAGCGCTCGGGATGCTGGAGGCCAAGCTCTTGCGCAGTGGCCGCGGTCGTATCGAAGTCGTACCGACGCCAGCGGAGGCGCGGGTGCGCGTCAACGACGTGGCGGTCCCTGCGCTCGACGGGCGCTTTGTGCGCTGGACCGCGGCCGGCGATCAGCAAGTGGCCGCCGACGCGCCGGCGTGTCAGACGGAAACGACGGCTGTGACAGTCGTAGCCGGTGCGACCGCGCGGTGGGCGCCGGTGCTCAAGGCGTTGCCAGCCGTGGTGCCAGCGGCCGCGGGCCCAAGCGTCGACATCGCCAAGCCTGCCGCACCGCCGCAGCGGACGCCTTGGTTGGCGGTGGCCGCTAGCGGTGCGGGCGCCATCGGCCTGGGTCTTGGCGGTTGGTGGCTGTGGGATGGCGCCAACGCAAAAGCCGCTGCAAATGGAAAACCGATCGCCAACGACGCCGACGTGGCTGCCTACAAGCAGGCCGCGGCCAACGCCAATGCGACCCATTCGCGCGGCCTCATCACTGCAGCTGCTGGCGGCGTGGCTGCGGTTGCCGCTGCCTGGTTGTGGCTGTCAGAGCCGGCCGCGCTTGTCGCGACGCCTATGCTGTCCGCCGATGGGCTGGGCGTGGCCCTGTTGGGGCGGTTTTAGTCGGACAAGTTGGGGCGGTTCTATTCGACGAGTCGCGGGGCAACGATGCGTGCAGGATGCATGGTGTGGGCAACAGCGTGCGTTCTGACTGCCGGCTGTTTGCAAGACGACAAGACCGACGCACAGTTGCAAGCAGCCGTGGCGGCGGCAGCCGGCCCAGGCGACGCCGCGGCGGATACGGTAGCGGCGGTTGATTCGGCGGCAGTGGACGCGCACGAGGTTGGCGTGGACGCAGACGCCGCCGCTGTTCAGGACTTTGCGACTACCCAAGACACCTTGGCGGAAGCGGCGGATAGCGGCGACGGGGTCGGCGAGGCTGGCGACGCCGATGCGGCAGCAGACGACGCCGATGCGCTGGACGGTGGGGCGACCGACGCTGGCGCCGAAATCAGTCCGGACATTGCATTGGACACGGCAGCGGGCGAAGTTGCCGATGCGCCGGATCAGCTAGGCGGCGATGCGCCGGACACCGCGGCGACCGACACCGCCGCTGAAGTCAGCTCGGAAGTGACATCGGACCTTGGAGCCAACGACCTGGCGCTGACCGAGGTGGCCGACAGCACCGACGCCGTGGCGGCGGTGGACGCGACGGCCGACGCAGCGCCAATGGTGGACACAACGGCCGACACCGGACCTGAGGCGACTGTGGACTCCGCGCCAGAAGCACAAGACGCGGCGCTCGATGCCAACGAGATCGCAGCGGACGCCGTCGCCGACATGAGCGAGGTTGGTTCTACAGCTGACGCAACGGCTGCCGACGTGCCGGATAGCGCGGCCGTGGACAGCGGCGGCGACACCAGCCCCGACAGCGCCGACGCCAAGCAAGAGGTCATCGAACCCGCTTGCATTGTTGCGGCCTGCGACGACGGTGACAGCTGCACGGCCGACAGTTGCGCCAAGACCGGCGGCGGCTGCGTTCACGTACCCGCGCCATGCCAGAAGCCGGCGTGCGCAAACAACGCTGACTGCAAGACAGGCGTGTGCGACCCGGCCGTCCTGACCTGTGTTGAATGCGTGCAGGACAGCCAGTGCGATGCCAAGGCGCCAGTTTGCAAGTCGGGACATTGTGTGGCTGGAACACCGTGCAAGGCAGCGAGCGATTGCAAAGCCACCGGCCAGGTCTGCGACGCCAAGGCCGGCCACTGCGTCGACTGCGTCGACAACGGCGACTGCGACCCGCAGGTCTGCTTGGGCCAGGTCTGCGTGGCGAAGGTGCTGTGCACGTCCGACGTCAAGTGCGCCTCGGTTTGCGCCAAGGATCTCGGCTATTGCGTGGCGTGCAATGGCAGCTTGGACTGCCCGCCGTCCTCGTATTGCGGCAAAGACCAAGTGTGCCACGCAGACGTCTGCCAGGCCAGCACTTGCGTCGGCAGCCAGGTCGCCACGTGCGCGCCAGATGGGTCTGGCTACCAGGTCAAGTCATGCGACGATGGCAATGTGTGCACCGTGGACGCCTGTGACCCGGGCAAGGGTTGCGTCCACGCAGCGGCCGCGCCAACGACTGCTTGCGACGACGGCAACGCCTGTTCAGTGGGCGACGCGTGCGGGGCCGGCGTCTGCAAAGCCGGCGCAGCCAAAGTGTGCGACGACGGCGTGCCGTGCACGGTCGATAGCTGCGACGCGGTCAAGGCCTGCCAGGTGGTCGATGCGCTTGCCGGCACGGCGTGCGGCACCCAGGGCGGCAAGTGCGACGGCAAGGGAGCGTGCATGCTCGACTGCATACAGGTGGTGACGTCCAGCCTGACTGTGGCCGCCCCGGAACTGACGGACATTGCTGGGACGACCATCAACTACGAGGTGATCGGCGGCGGGGGCGGCGGCACGAACGGCAATCCGGGCAGCAACGGCACGGGCAGCAAAGGCACGCTCACGCTCGGAGCAGGCAACGGCTTGGCCATCTACGTCGGTGGCGGGGGCGGCGCGGGCAGCGGTTGCTCGGGTGGCGGCGGTGGTGCCAGCGGCTACTTCGGGGGCGGTGGCAGCGGCAACGATTGCGCGGGCGGCGGCGGCGGCAGCAGCGCCATTGTGGTAGCGGGCGTCGCCAAGATCGTCGCCAACGGCGGCGACGGGGGCACGGCCAGCAACGGCTCGCCTGGGGCCGGCGGCGGAACGGCATCAGGCGGCGCAGGCGGTGGCCAGGGTGACACCAAGGGCGGCAACGGAAGCGCACTAGCGGGCGGCAATGGCTACCAGAGCAGCAGCCAGCCCGGCGTCTTCAACGGCTACGGCGGCAACGGGGGCTACGGCAACGGCGGCAGGCCCGACAACGACGACAGGCGCCCGTCCTCGGGCGACGTCGACCGCATCATCACCCGCGCCTACCAGGACATCCTGGACCGCGACCCCGATCCGCAGGG
>SXGT01711740.1_pt1 | contig 18642 bp, 20 predicted proteins | sample 3176221 | NCBI WGS metagenome assembly SXGT01 (sample SAMN11356862, study PRJNA531348) | freshwater metagenome | isolation source: freshwater sample F1-120 | place: China: Fuxian Lake, Yuxi | collected 2017-12-25
GCGGAACACAAGATCGGCGGGTTTTTCGGGCTGGGACGACTGCGAGGCGCACATCATGACGGTTTCAACCACGAGCCAATGCACGCAGTCGTAACGGCGGCTGATTGAAGGCGTGCAGCGCGGCGCCATCCCGCTGACCACCGCGCTGGAAATCGCCCGCGCCAAGGACGACGACGAAAACCTCGGCGAAATGCTTCAGGAGGCCTATGAGAATGGCCAGCTCAAGGGGCGCCAGATCATCGAAGCCAAGCGCCTGATCGAAAAGCGCATGGAGCACGGCCCTGCATCCCCCAACCGCGACCAGATCAAACCACCCACCTCCAGCTACAGCCTGGTGCGCACCTACCAGCGCGAGGTGGAGCGCCAGCGCAAGATGGTCCTGAAAGCCGAGCACGCCCACCAGCGCCTGCTCCTGGTGGTGCAGGGCCTCAAAAAGCTGTTCGCAGACGAGCACTTCGTCAACCTGCTGCGCGCCGAGGGCCTGGACACCCTGCCCAAGTACCTGGCTGAGCGGATCAATACCCTGGGCAGCGTCAGCACACCCGACCACCCCGAACCCGAAGGAGCCACCCTGTGAACACTGCACGCCAAGCTAACCACCACATCCCACACAGCAACCTCACCGAGATGTACCCCGGCGTTTACCGATCTGGCAGCGCCATGGACGACCACGGTGACGATGGCCCTAATCTGCCCACCGGGCCGCTGAACACCCTGCTGGGCTTCGAGTTGGAGACCTACCAGATCCCGCTGGACCAGTTGCTGCCCAGCAAAAAGGTGCCTGACGGGGTGATGAGCACCCGCAAGTACAAGCAGATCGTCTCCAGCATCAACGAGGTGGGGCTGATCGAGCCGCTGTCCGTCATCCAGCCCGACCGCAAAAAGCCCGAGTACCTGGTGCTAGACGGCCACCTGCGCGTGCTGGCCCTGAAGGAGCTGGGTATGAGCGTGGGCCCCTGCCTGTTAGCACTCGATGAAGAGAGTTACACGTACAACCACCGATTAAATAGACTCTCCACCGTTCAAGAACACTACATGATCCGCCGTGCCATCGACCGGGGCGTGAGCAAGGAGCGCCTGGCCCGGGCCTTCAACGTCAACCTGAGCTCCATCAACCGGCGCATCAACCTGCTCGAAGGCATCTGCCCGGAGGCCATCACCCTGTTGCAAGACAAGCAGTTCACCCCAGACGTCACCCGCATCCTGCGCAACATGAAGGCCGCCCGTCAGGTGGAGGCGGTGGAACTGATGATCGCCAGCAACACCATCACCGTGGCGCATGCTGAGGCCCTGCTCAAGGCAACACTGCCCGAGCAGCGCACCGATGTCAAGCCCGCAGAGCGTGAAAACAAGATCGCACCCATCGAGCAGATCGAAAAGCTGGAAAAAGAGATGAGTCAGGTGCAGGAGTCTTACACCCAGGCAGAGCAAAACTACGGCTCCGACCTGCTCAACCTGGTAGTGGCCAAGGGCTACCTGACCAAGCTGCTGGCCAACGGGGCGGTCAAGAGCTACATCGGCCGGCACGAGCCCGAGATCCTGACGCACCTGGAACTGGTGGTGAACACCGTCAGCATGGAAGAGGCGGTGCAACAACAGGCCCAGACCACCGAAGCCGCCCCAGAAGAGACCGCCACTGGGACCTGACCGGGAGACCGGTCAACCGCAAAGGCTCAATATCGATTCGCGAATCCAGAAATAATTTCGTTCAACCCTAGAACGGACGCTAGTTCTGCGGTAGACTCGTTCGACTTCTTACAGAAGTGCGTTACACCTTACTTTTTTCCCTAAACCGCGCCAGCCGATCGTGACACGGCACGGCGGTAGCGTGCCTAAAGCCCATTTAGCCCTTAAGCTAACTCAAAAAAAGAGCTGCACAAACATGACCAGTCGCCAAGCCAAGATCCAAGAAGACACCCATTTCCGGATCATGCGCATCTTGCAAGACAACCCGGACCTGACCCAGCGCGAACTGGCCGAGATGCTCGGCATGAGCGTGGGCGGGCTGAACTACTGCCTCAACGCCCTCATTGACTAGGGCTTCGTGAAAATGGGCAATTTCCAGAAAAGCAAGAACAAGTTCAAGTACGTCTATCTTCTCACGCCCCAGGGCATTGCTGAGAAGGTGGCGCTGACCAGCCGGTTCCTGAAGCGCAAGATGGAAGAGTACGACGCGTTGAAGGCGGAAATTGAGGCGCTGAAGACGGAAGTGGGTGAGGACGAAATAAGTGCTCAAAAAAAGACTACTTGCTGAGTTGACATTTTTAACCTTCAATTAGGGAACATATCGTGAAAATAAAAGATATCAAGTTATCAATTGTCGGCTTGGGTTATGTGGGTCTTCCACTTGCTGTTGAATTTGGCCGCAAACGCTCCGTAGTTGGCTTTGATATCAATCAGCGCCGCATTGATGAATTGAAGGAGGGGAACGACTTCACTCTTGAAACCACCCAAGAGGAACTCACTGCCGCCAACCATCTGACCTACACCACAAAGCTTGATGATTTACGCAGCTGTAACTGTTTCATCATTACAGTTCCCACCCCGATTGATGGGCACAAGCGCCCGGATCTCACTCCGCTTTTCAAAGCCAGTGAAACAGTGGGTAAGGTGCTTAAGAAGGGCGATATCGTCATCTACGAATCCACTGTATACCCAGGCTGCACTGAAGAAGACTGTGTGCCTGTGTTAGAAAAACATTCGGGTCTGAGGTTCAACAAAGACTTCTACTGTGGTTATAGCCCTGAAAGAATTAACCCGGGTGACAAAGAACACCGCGTTACTACCATTAAAAAAGTTACTTCCGGATCAACTCCCGAGATTGCAGATCTGGTCGACGCGCTCTACAACGAGATCATCATCGCTGGTACCCACAAGGCCGAAAGTATCAAGATTGCCGAGGCTGCTAAAGTCATTGAAAACACCCAGCGAGACCTGAATATTGCCCTTATCAACGAGCTGGCACTCATTTTCAACAAAATGGGCATCGATACTGAGGCCGTGTTGAAAGCCGCAGGTAGCAAATGGAACTTCCTGCCCTTCCGTCCGGGCCTTGTCGGCGGACACTGTATTGGCGTGGATCCCTATTACCTTACCCACAAAGCTCAGGCGATTGGCTACCACCCTGAAATCATCTTGGCAGGCCGTCGTCTCAACGATAGCATGGGCGCCTATGTAGTAGCGCAACTAGTCAAAGCGATGACTAAAAAGCGCCTTCATGTTGATGGTGCCAAAGTGCTGGTCATGGGACTGACATTCAAAGAAAACTGTCCCGACCTGCGCAATACACGTGTGGTTGACATCGTCGCGGAGCTGAAGGAGTACAACTGTCAGGTCGACGTATACGACCCCTGGGTGTCAGTCGAAGAGGCTGAGCACGAATACCGCATCACGCCGATCGCTACCCCCGAGGCCGGCGTATACGACGCCATCGTTCTCGCCGTTGCACACCAGCAGTTCAGAGAGATGGGTGCAGCCAACATTCGTGCCCTCGGTAAAGCCACAGCAGTTTTGTACGACTTGAAGTATGTGCTTTCAACGCAGGAATCGGATCTAAGGTTGTAAACATGACTGCCTACGAATTAATGCATCAACAACTCAAGGCTGAACCTAAGACGTGGCTCGTCACTGGTGTTGCTGGTTTCATAGGGAGCAATTTGCTTGAAGTCCTGCTCAAACTGGATCAGCGTGTTGTTGGTCTGGACAACTTCAGCACTGGCTATCAACATAACCTCGATGAAGTAAAAGAAATGGTCTCTTCGGATCAATGGGCGAGATTCGAATTTATCCAAGGCGACATCCGAAGCATAGACGACTGTCATCGCGCATGTGAAGGCGCGGACTACGTCCTCCATCAAGCCGCCCTCGGCTCTGTACCGCGCAGCATCGAAGACCCCGTCACCACGAATCAAAACAACATCGATGGGTTTATCAACATGCTGGTTGCGGCGCGCGACGCAAATGTCAAACGATTTGTCTATGCCGCTAGCAGCTCAACCTATGGCGACCATCCAGACCTACCCAAAGTCGAAGACAAGATCGGCAAGCCTCTCAGCCCCTACGCCGTCACCAAGCTAGTTAACGAACTTTACGCTGAGGTATTTGCACGCACATATGGCTTCAAAACCATCGGACTGCGCTACTTCAATATCTTTGGCCGACGGCAAGATCCAGCTGGTGCCTACGCCGCCGTCATCCCTAAGTGGATCGCGGCCATGATTAAGAATCAGCCGGTTTACATCAACGGCGACGGCGAAACCAGCCGTGACTTTTGCTACATAGACAACGCCGTTCAAGCCAACATTCTGGCCGCAACAGCATGCAAAGAAGGGGCTTCTAACCAAGTTTACAACGTCGCCGTCGGCGAGCGTACAACATTGAATCAGCTGTATGAGCAACTGCGCCAGAATTTGGTGCTGCACTACCCCCATCTGCAGCAGCCAAGCCCGGTCTATCGTGACTTCCGCGCGGGCGACGTTCGCCATTCACTTGCAGACATCAGCAAGGCCACTACCTATCTGGGGTACTCACCTTCCCATCACATCGGCGATGGCCTGAAAGTGGCGATGGAATGGTATGTGAGCCAGCTCAACTCCTCTACGTGACCACAACATGAGCAAAGAGAACAGCCACTCGAGATTTGCGAATCTGACTTTTGACGATTTCCGCAAACTGGCAAGCGACCCGACGCTGTCGCGACATGAGAAGGTCGGTTTTCCGGATAGCTACCGCCAAGACAAGGAAGACGAGATCTTCCGCGACATGTGCGGAAAGATCTCCAACCTGTCCCTGCCCGGTAAGAATGTGCTGGAGATCGGCCCTGGCTGCAGCGAACTGCCGGTGATGCTCGCACAGCGATGCGAGGCGAACGGCAGCCAGTTAATCTTCGTAGACAGCGAAGAAATGCTGGCGCTCCTGCCGCAGGCAGGGCACATCACTAGGTATGCAGGCACATTCCCGTCCGCGCTCGGAGAAGATATTCAGAAGTGGGCGGGAAAGATTGACGTCATCATCGCCTACAGCGTCATTCAGTACGTCTTTACTGAGGGCAACCTGTGGGGTTTCGTCGATCGCTGCCTCTCATTGCTGGCTGATGGCGGAGAGATCATGTTTGGTGATGTACCGAATATTACCATGCGAAAACGGTTCTTCTCCAGTGCAGACGGCGAGGCATCTCACCGGGAGTACACCGGGCGCGACGAAAAGCCGGAGGTGCTCTTCAACCAGCTGGAGCTTGGTCAGATGGACGATAGCGTTGTGCTGGCGATATTGGCTAGAGCCCGCACGCAGGGTTTTCATGCCTGGGTCGTGCCACAACTGTCCACGCTGCCGATGGCAAACCGCCGAGAAGACATCCTAATCCGCAAACCATAAGGATCGCTATGAAAACCAAGAAATTGATCATAGTAGGGGATTCCGCCTTTGCCGAAATCGCGCACGAATATTTCGATGCCGATTCGGATTACGAGGTGGTGGGATTCTCAGTGGAGCGAACTTTCTTGAAAAGGAGTGAGCTGCGAGGGTTGCCGGTGATCGCTTTCGAAGAACTGGAGGCACATTTCGATCCGGCGACCCATGACATATATGTTGCAACCGTCTACACGCAGCTTAATCGCCTGCGTGCACGGCTGGCTGCAGCGGCAAAAGCCAGAGGTTATCAGCTGGCTTCCTATGTGAGCTCGCGAGCCTTCGTCTGGCGCAACGTGGAACTGGGCGAGCACTGTTTCATTTTCGAAGACAACACCGTGCAGCCTTTCGTCAAGATCGGTAACAACGTCGTGCTATGGAGCGGGAATCATATTGGCCATCATTCAGTTGTACGCGATAACTGCTTCATCGCGTCCCACGTTGTTATTTCAGGTTTTTGCGACATCGGAGAGAACAGCTTTCTCGGCGTTAACGCGACCCTTGCCAATAACATCGCCGTTGGCAAGGACAACTGGATCGGACCCAATGTAGCTCTCATGAAAAACACCGAGGCAGGCGCCCTGTTCAAGACAGAACAGCCCGAGCCCGCCAGGATATCGGCGCCCCGGTTCTTCAAGATCAAGGAATAGTTAATGATGCGCTGGAAAAAACTGGGGCTGGTGTACGGGCCGGATGGCTCGATGCCGTGGGCAAAGTCGCATGCCATGATTCCCACGCCCGTCCGATTGAACGACGAAGTTGTCCGTGTCTTTGTTACCTTTTGCGATGCTTTGGGCGTAGGCCGACCGGGCTACGTCGACGTCTCTGCACACGACCCGCTCAAGGTTCTCGGCATCTCGCAACAACCGCTGCTCGAATTGGGCAAACCGGGCACTTTTGATGAGAACGGGCTGCTGACTTGTGGCGTTACAGATCTGGGTGACGGCAGAATGTTCATGTACTACGTAGGCTTTGAGCTGGGCACAAAGATCCGTTACCGGTTGCTGACAGGGCTAGCTATCAGCGAAGACGGCGGAAATTCTTTCACGCGCCACGCTCCGGTGCCAGTGCTCGAGCGCAGCGCCACGGAAATGTATTTCCGTGGCGGCCCATATTGTCTTTATGAGCCGCAACGTTTCCGTCTATGGTACGTAGCGGGAAGCGAATGGATAAACCTGGATGGCAAGTCAATGCCGGTCTATGACATTCGCTACGCAGAATCCTTAGACGGCATTCACTGGCCCGACAAGGGTGAGGTTCAGATTTCCATAACCGAACCGGATGAACATGGTTTTGGTCGTCCATGCGTGATGGCCAAGTCAGGCGGCGGTTACCGCATGTTCTATTCGGTGCGCCGCCGTTCTCTTGGTGCCTATCGTCTAGGCTATGCGGAATCTGCTGACGGTCATGTTTGGAATCGCTTGGATGACCAACTGAGTCTCGATGTGACCCCCGGGACCTTCGACTCTGATGCCATTATGTATGCCGCGCCCATCGAGATCGATGGCAAGCTTTACGTGTTTTACAACGGCAATAATTTCGGGCACGATGGATTCGCAGCGGCCGTACTGGAGGCGAAGTGAGCCTGAGCGTCCGCCCCTATTGCACGACCGATGCCGATGCGTGGGATGATTTCTGTGCAGGGGCGTTGCAGTCTACCCTGCTGCACACCCGCCGTTTCTTGTCTTACCATGGCGACCGTTTTGCCGATCGTTCCCTGATCATCGAGGACGAAGATAAGTGTGTGGGGCTGTTCCCCGCAGCCCTTAATTTCGGTGATGCAACGTGTGTCGTGTCTCACCCTGGCATCACGTATGGCGGCGTGCTGCATCAGGGCGGTCTGCGTGGTGAGCGCATGGTCGCGGCCCTGGCTGAGATCTGTCGCCATTACCGGGCGCAGGGTCAGGAGAAGCTAACTTACAAGGTTGTGCCCAGCTTCTATCACCGCGCACCGGCTCAGGACGATCTGTATGCGTTGTTTAGGTTGGGGGCAGTGCGTCGTCGCTGTGACCTGAGTTGCACCATAGACCTGCGACATCGCCTGTCCGTAAGCGAACGGCGGCGTAGAGGCCTGAAAAAAGCTAGAAAGACCGGTGTCGAGATAGTTGAGGGTAGGCAGCTTCTGTCGGCACTTTGGGAGGTGTTGACCGAAAACTTGGCGCGCAAGTACGGCGTGAACCCAGTCCACAGCCTGGAGGAGATCGTGCTGCTCGCCGGCAGATTCCCCGAACACATCCGCTGCGTCTGCGCCCGGCTGGATGGCCGGGTGATAGCAGGCGTGCTGCTGTTCATTACGCCAACGGCCCAACATGCACAGTACATTGCCTCTAACGACAAGGGCTACGAGGCGTCTGCGCTGGACCTACTGTTCGAGTACAGCATAGAGACGGCGGGAGATCAGGGCAGCCGTTGGTTCGATTTCGGCATCAGCAACGAGAACCAGGGGATGGTGCTCAATGACGGCTTGTATCGCTTCAAGAGCGAGTTCGGCGGCGGCGGTGCAGTGCACGAGTTCTATGAGCTGAATCTCAAAATGGGAGAGCAATGATGGCGCTGAATGACTGTAAGCTGATAGACCTGCCCAAGATCTCCGATCCGCGCGGCAACCTGTCCTTCATCGAAGCTGGAAAGGATATCCCGTTCGACATCAAGCGCGTCTACTACCTGTATGACGTTCCTGGTGGTTCGGACCGGGGGTCGCACGCGCACAAGAACCTGCACCAGTTCATCGTGGCCATGTCTGGCAGCTTTGACGTGCTGCTAGACGATGGTAAGAAAAAGAAGCGTTTCCATCTCAACCGGTCCTATAACGGTCTGTATGTATGCCCCATGATGTGGCGTTACTTGGACAACTTCTCCTCAGGTGCAGTCTGCATGGTACTAGCGTCCTCGCACTATGATGAGGCGGACTACATTCGCGATTATTCGGATTTCATCTCACTGATCAAACAAGCATGAACATTCCATTCTTGGACCTGAAGGCACCGCACAAAGAGATTCGTGACGAATTGAGGGACGCCTTCGAACGAGTGCTCGACTCCGGCTGGTACATCCTGGGTGCGGAGGTGAATTGGTTTGAGCGCGAATTTGCAGAGTACTGCCAGTCAGATCATTGCGTCGGAGTAGGCAACGGCCTTGAAGCGCTGCACCTGATATTGCGCGCCTACGGCATCGGTGAAGGCGACGAGGTGATCGTGCCATCGAATACCTATATCGCTACCTGGCTTGCAGCAAGCTACGCGGGAGCCACACCTATACCGGTGGAACCCGACGAGCGCACCTACAACCTCGACCCGTCGCGCCTCGAGTCTGCGATCACGCCGCGCACCAAGGCCATCATTGCCGTGCACCTGTATGGACAGCCGGCCGATATGGACGCCATCAACGCCATTGCCCGCTCGCACGGCCTCAAGGTGATCGAAGATGCGGCTCAAGCGCACGGTGCCCGCTACAAAGGGCGACGTGTTGGATCACTCGGCGATGCAGCGGGTTTTAGCTTTTACCCCGGCAAGAACTTGGGCGCAATTGGCGATGGGGGTGCAGTCACCACCAACGATGCAGCGCTTGCGGAACGCATCCGGGTACTTGGCAATTACGGTTCGCAGGTCAAATACCACAACGACGTCAAAGGTTACAACTCGCGTCTGGATGAATTGCAAGCTGCCTTTTTGCGCGCCAAACTTCCGGTGCTCGACGCTTGGAACACCCGGCGCCAGGCCATTGCAGCCACGTATCTAAACCAGTTGGATACTAGCGCCTTGGTGTTGCCTCATGTGCCCGACTGGGCCGAACCGGTTTGGCACCTGTTCGTGGTGCGCAGCCAGCAACGTGATTTTCTACAAAAGCAGTTAGGCGCTGTCGGCATTGGCACCATGATCCACTACCCCATTCCACCACATCTGCAGCCAGCCTATGCCGAGCTGGGCCATTCGCCAGGCGCGTTCCCCATTGCCGAGGCCATCCACCGTGAGGTTCTTAGTTTGCCCATGGGGCCGCATTTAGGGGAAGAGAACGCAACGAAGGTGATAGCTGCATGTGCAAGCGGCGTAAGCGGTAGCGCATGAAACAGCTTTGGGCCAACATCGCCCACACCAGCGGCGCCAAGATTTACTCTATGGTCATTGGGGTCCTTACCTTGGCTCTTACGGCTCGTTTGCTAGGGCCCGAGGGGCGTGGGCAAGTGGCCGCCATCACTACCTGGGTGGGCATGTTCAGCACTTTTGCTCATCTTAGCCTAGGCCAGGTGGCCCTGCACCGCATGGCCAGCGACTCCACGCATAAGCGTTTTGGCAACCTGCTGGGCACGCTGTTGATGATGACCGTCATCTTGACCCTGCTGGGCTGGATTGTGGCTTGGGGCATGTATTGGCATAACCCGCAGGGCAGCTTCAAAGGATTGCCCGCCACCGCGCTGCTTATTGGCTTTGTCGCGCTACCTTTCATGATCTGGGAGCAGCACGGAAGCTCGTTGCTGATGGGCTTGGAGCGCATTCGCACCTACAACCGCTACCAGGTAGTCGGACGAACCCTGTCGGTGGCTGGCGTGTTTGTGTTGGTAGGCTGGCTGGGCCAAGGCGTGGCCGGAGTGCTACAAGCGTCGCTGCTGGGTCAAATCGTTGTAGCGCTGGGGGGTATTGGGTTTTTAATCAAATATGCGCACGACAATGGCACTTTTTGCCGACCTGATCAAACTGAAGCTCGTGCCCTGCTGGTTGGGGGGGGCAAACTGCACCTGAATTCCATTGGCATGTTTCTGTCCACCTCCGCAAACGTGCTGATCTTGAACAACTACCAGGGTGCCGAGCAAACGGGCTATTTCCAAATGGCCACCCAGTTGCTAGGTGTGCTGATGATCATCCCATCGTCGGCCAGCATGGTGATTTATGGCAAGGTCACCCGTCTAGGACCTAACGGTGCCTGGCCTGACAACAAGCGCCTGCTGATTCAAATCACCCTGGGCATGATGGTTCTGAGCGCCGTGGCGGCCATATTGGCCCCCTGGGGCGTTACCTTTCTGGCCGGCGAAAGGTTTCGACCCGCAGTAGAACCGTTTCAATGGATGCTGCTTGGGTTGATAGGCATGACGTTTTCAACCGTGATGGCCCCACAGTGGATAGGTAGGGGGTATTTTTGGCAGGCTGCTGGGCTGACTTTTTTAGTGGGCGTTATTAACTTGACCTTTAATTTTTGGCTGATTCCCTTCTATGGAATCAATGGCGCGATTTATGCGCTTTTAGGGACTTATTTGTTTTCGATAATCGGCAATGGCGCTATGGCGTGGCATTGTCAAATACAACATAGAAAAGCGATTTAGAAGTGAACGAAAAACCATTGGTTTCTGTATTCTTGCCGACTTATAATCAACAAAACTTTATTGCCGCTTCGATTGACTCGGTAGTGAGTCAAGATTATGAAAATCTTGAGATCGTAATTGGCGATGATTGCTCGCAAGACAATACCTGGCAGATTGTGCAAGAATATCAATCGAGATATCCAGAAAAAATTAAATCTTTTCGCAATGCGAAAAACTTAGGAATTACAAGGAACTGCAATGAGATATTAAAGCGATGTACTGGTAAGTATGTTGTATTTACTGCAGGAGATGATTTATTTTTGCCTGGAAAAGTTTCATCTCAGGTTACAGCTATGGAGGCGGATTGCAACAATATACTCTGTTATCATGATATTGAGGTGTTCCAATCTAAAGACGACAAAGTAATACGTTACTGGAATCATGGGGCTTTATCAAAAAAGCCGATTACCGGAGCTGCTCTCAAAGTTGCAAAATCAGTTGTTATGGACGGTACCGCATTCATGGCAGCATTGTCTGTAATGACAAAACGAAGCGCTTTGCCTGATACCAATTACGACGTAAGAGTTCCTGTTGCATCTGACTGGCTTATGTGGATTGAAATTCTGGCTGGTAATATAAAAGAAGGCAAGGTTTTATTTATTCCTAAAGTTCTCGCAAGATATAGACGTCACGACGAAAATATTACGTCGTTAGGTTATAAACATACCGCAGACGAGTATGTAACACTGGCGATCGTCGAAGACAAATATCCATTTTTGGTAAAAAATGTCGTTAAGGGCTACGCTCGAATTCGATATAGTCACGGTATCAGGGCCATTTGCAATGGCAGATCGAAAGAGGGTCGCAGTTTGCTTTTGTTGAGTTTGTACTCGCGCTTTATTTCATGGAAAATTTTATTTTGGTTGCTTGCTAGTTACATGCCAAGTTTATTAAAATTCCGACGCAATTGAGTCAAACAAAAATTTGTTAAGGTAATTCAGATGTGTGGAATTGCGGGATTTATTTATTCGGATAAAGGATGTAGTGATCCAGCGTCACACTTGGTCAAAATGCTCAAACGGATCATCCATCGTGGACCAGACGATAGTGGCATTTGGGTAGACACTCGTCAAGGCGTTGCACTAGGTCACCGTCGACTATCTGTTCTTGACCTTTCACCCGCAGGCCATCAGCCGATGACCAGTGCTTGCGGGCGATTCGTGATTGCTTTCAATGGAGAGATTTATAACCACCTTAAACTGAGAAAGGAACTCGAGCAATCGAATCGTCAGCCAGGCGCTGGCTGGCGCGGACATTCCGATACCGAAACGCTGTTGGCTTGCACTGCTGCCTGGGGAATCGAAAAGACACTTCAATCCACCGTTGGTATGTTTGCCTTTGCGTTGTTCGATAGGCGCGAGCGAAAGTTTTTTTTGGCACGAGACCGGTTTGGTGAAAAACCTCTCTACTATGGTTGGCACCAAGGCTGCTTGATGTTTGCCTCAGAACTTAAGGCATTGACGGCGCATCAAAAATTTGAGAAATGCATAAACCATGATGCTGTCTCTCTGCTTATAACGTACGGATATATTCCTTCCCCAATAACGATATTCAAAAATACTTATAAAATGTTACCCGGGGCGTTATTAAGTTTTCATATTCCCGAGGAAGTCGATTACTTATCCCCGGAGCTATGCAGACAAACAGAAGTTAAATATTGGTCGGTTGAGCAAGTCGCGCTAAAAGGACTAAAGGACCCGTTCGATGGAACTTTTGAGCAGGCAGCGAATGAACTAGAAGAAATACTCATGCATGCTGTCGGGCAGCAAATGCATGCTGATGTTCCGCTTGGTGCGTTTCTTTCAGGGGGAGTGGATTCAAGTACCGTGGTTGCGATGATGCAGGCACAATCAAATCAGCCGATCAAGACGTTTTCAATTGGATTTGACTCAGTTAGTCATAATGAGGCACAACATGCGAAAGCTGTGGCAAAGCATCTTCGTACGGATCACACCGAACTTTATGTCAGTAGTAAAGAAGCGTTGGATGTTATCCCAAGCCTTGCTTTAATGTACGACGAACCTTTTGCCGATTCCTCACAAATTCCTACTTACTTGGTTTCGAAGCTTGCACGAGAGCAAGTCACAGTTAGCTTGTCTGGTGACGGCGGTGATGAAGTATTTTGTGGATATGAAAAATATGCGTTCGGAAAGAAATTATCCGATTTGCCTTTTCGGAAAGTGGCGGGGCGAGCGTTAAGTCTACTACCTTGGCAGTTATTACAAACGGTCGGTGAGGTGATTCCAGGAGTTGGACCCAAGCTGAAAGTATCGCGATTCAAAACTTTACATGGCTTATTGTCCTGTAGAAGTCATGTTGAACTTGCTGATCGTATTTCGCGTGTGTGCAAAAATCCAGGCGTCTTGCTAAAGGATAACCGTTTCGTTGATTCTCAGATAAGCCGTGACTACGGCAATGTTGTAAAGGAAAATTATCTATTGTTGGCAATGACGATGGATCGTCAAGGATATTTAACAGACGATATATTGGTAAAGGTTGATCGTGCTTCTATGGCCGTGAGCTTAGAAAGCAGGTCGCCATTACTCGACCATCGAATAGTCGAATTTGCATCGCGCCTTCCAATGCCATACCTCTATTCGAGAGATGGGGCGAAGAGAGTACTGCGTGAGGTGCTGTACCGACATGTGCCGAAGGCGTTGATCGACCGTCCCAAAATGGGTTTTAGCGTGCCAATGGCGGACTGGTTACGCGGTGATCTCTTGGAATGGTCACGGGACTTGTTTAACCAGAACGATGAGATTCTTGATCTGAATGCATGTAAAACATTGATGGATGGGCATCTCAGTGGTATCGCCAATAACGATAAAATCCTGTGGCCTGTATTGATGTATTTGCAGTGGAAACAAAACCTAGGTTCGATGTGAAGAAAAATAATATTAAGCAACGAACACCGGTAGTAGTGCATCTGGTTACTGCACTGGATTTTGGGGGTGTTGAAAGGCGTATGGAGGTTCTTGCCCGCAATCGATCATATTCGCGCAGGCCTATGATCTTTTGCGCAATTGGGCATGATGGTGCGACTGGGCGGCGGCTACGGCAGCTCGGTGTAGAGGTGCTATGTCTGCAAGAGCCTGTCAAAATACCAAGTATAGGTGCCATCATTGCTTTGCTTCGCCTTTTCGTGAAAATCAGGCCGGAAGTCGTTCATACACATGGTGCTGAGGCCAATTTTCACGGTTTGATAGCAGCGTGGCTCGCGCGCGTTCCTGTAAGAATTGGTGAAGAGATTGGAACACCAAATCATAGCCAGTTAGGGAAAATTGTATTTCGGTTCGTTTATCGTTTTGCTAGAGCTGTCATTGGCGGATCCAAACCTGTAACGGACTGGCTGATCGAAAGCAAGGAGGTACCTAAAGGGAAGGTCACGAAAGTATTTAATCCACTCGATTTGCCAACGCTGAAAGTAGGGCGAGTTAGTAAAAGCCCCATCCGGTTTGGCTATGTGGGCAGACTCGAACCTGTAAAGAATCCCGAAATGCTTGTTGAGGCCATTTGGCGTATCCATTCGGAAGGTATTTATGCCCCTGAGTTATGGATTATCGGAGATGGCTCTCAACGACAGATGTTAGAAGGCTATATAGAAAAAGTTGATTTGCAGTTGTTTGTGACGTTTTATGGCTACCAAGAGCAGCCATTTGACATATTGCGGGAGTGCGATGTTCTGGTACAACCGTCTTATACCGAAGGCTTCAGCAATGCTTTGGTTGAAGCTATGGGATGCGGTTTGCCTGTGCTCGTCACTGATACCGGCGCTGCATCAGAGATCGTACAAGACGGTGTTAGTGGTTGGATTATTCCGAGCGGGGATTTGGACGCTATCACCAAGGCACTGATTAATATTTGTGGTCATGACCGTGAAAATTTGCTTCGAATGGGTAGGGTTGCGCGTGCATCGGTAGAAGGCCGTTTCGAACCCATGATTTATATTAAAACTTTAGATTCAATATACACAATAGAAAGTGATATTTTATTATAGCCCTAACTGGTGTTTTGTCAATATTAATGTTTTATTTTAAGATTTAATAAATTAGATTAGGGAATGTGTTTATATTTAATTTATTGACCGAATTGGTTGTAAAAAATTTATTTCAAAGAAGATGAATTTCTATGGCGTGATTTAAAACACCATTCTCTAAAAACTGATGAACCAGATGAATATCCTATTTATTAGTTGGGATGGGCCGCAGGTCACCTATCTGGAGAGCCTATTTCTTCCGATCTTTGCCCGTTTAGCCACTCTTGGCGTGCAGTTTCATGTGTTGCAGTTTACCTGGGGGGATGCCCAGCGAATCGCGTTGACCCGTCAGGCGTGTGAGCAACTGGGCGTCGGTTATCAGGCCGTACCAATCTGGCGGCGTCCGCGCGCCATTGGCGCTATGCTGTCCGCGCTGACCGGTGCAAGGCATGTGAAGAAGGCCGTTTCTGCCCACAACATTGATGTGGTGATGCCCCGGAGCACTTTGCCGGCGCTAGCCACCCTTCTAGCCTTGCGAGATGCGCCTTGCCCCATAGTATTTGATGCCGATGGCCTGCCGCTGGATGAGCGGATCGACTTCGCCGGCGCTTCGCCAAGTGGGTTGGCGCACCGCTTTCTTCGGGACATTGAAGCCGAGATGGTTCGCCGTGCGGACAGGGTGTTGATCCGGTCTCAGCGGGCCGTGGAAATTCTTGTTGCCCGTGGAGGTGCGGGTACGGCGCCGGAGAAGTTTCATGTGGTTGGCAACGGTCGTGACGTGGACAAGTTTTCGCGGGGTGAAGAGGCCTCCCGATGTGGGATCCGAAATGCGCTAGGCATTGATCCATTGGCTCCCTTGTTAGTCTATGCGGGTTCCCTTGGCGAGCAATATTGCATCAATGAAATGCTGCGCCTGTTCGAAACGGTCAAGCATCGCCGACCAGATGCACGTCTTCTGATCCTTAGCGGCTCACCAGAAGTTGCACTTGCGGCTCTTTCTGCATGGCCGGGACTCAGCGCAGCAACAGTAGTGAAGGCAGTGCCGGGAGACGAAGTGCCTCGGTACCTAGCGTGCGCGGACCTCGGTCTGGCGCTTCGTCGTCCCAGCTTTTCAATGCAGGCGGTGGCACCGATCAAGATCGGTGAATACTTGCTTTGCGGTTTGCCTGTCGTGGCAACGAAAGGCATCGGCGACACGAATGCCATCGGGACGGATACCGGGTTTCTCGTAGACAGGATGGACGACGATGAGATCATGCGGGTTGGCGAATGGTTTTGCGGCAGCGTATTGCAGGATCGAGAAGGTTTTTCAAACCGATGCCGCACCATCGGGCTTGAATTTTTCTCGCTTGAGGCATCCACGGACGCTTATCTTTTAGCCTTCCGAGCCATAGCAACCCGGCAATCCGTTCACAATTAACGAAGCTCTTTAAAAAAGCAAATAAATGTCACAAATTTTCATAACTGGCGGCGCCGGTTTTATTGGTAAGCGACTCTCACTTTCATTACGTAATGCAGGGCACAGCGTGACTGTGTACGACAATCTCCATCGACAGGTTCATACTGATCCGGATAAAACCGTCTCTCAGTTACGAGTTGCAGGCGTGAAATTCATCTTTGGTGATGTGCGTGATAGTGCCGCCTTAACCGATGCGGTCATTACTTCGCGTTGCCATACCATCGTGCATCTTGCCTCTGAGACAGGCACTGGGCAGTCCTACGATTTGCCTGCGCACTATTGTGATGTGAACGTGAACGGCACAGCCCATGTGATAGAAGCAGTCCGTGCAGCTTATAAGGCAAATATCAATGTGGGCCGGGTTCTGCTCGCCGGATCACGCGCCGTATATGGTGAGGGGGCTTGCATCGATGTTCTTGGCCAAAGGGTAACAGCCGTACCGCGACTGTCTGCCGATCTTGCTGCTGGCGATTTCTCCCCTAAGGACTCTGCAGGCAATCGACTCACTCCTATCCCAAGTCGTGCGACTACAACTGCCCCAGCTCCTGCATCAATCTATGCCTCAACCAAGCTCATGCAAGAATACTTGTTGCTTCAAGGGTTTGAAAAATCAAGCGTCGAGGTTGGGATCTTGCGCCTGCAGAATGTATATGGCGTTGGCCAGTCGCTCAATAACCCTTACACAGGCGTTCTATCTATCTTTGCTCAACAATTACTTAACGGGAAAAATCTGAACATTTACGAGGATGGCGATATCGTCCGTGACTTCGTGTATGTGTCTGATGTAGTTGCCGCCTTCCATTCATTCTGCGAAATCGAACGCGTGCCCACGGATATTGTAGATATTGGGACTGGAGTAGGCTCTACAATAATTGAGATTGCGAGAATGATGATTGACAAGCTTGGTTTGACTGGCAATCGATTGCAGATTACTGGAGAGTACCGCCCTGGAGATATTCGTCATGCTGTTGCAGATATATCATCTGCACAACGTTCGCTTGGATGGACACCTCAAATTAGTCTCGAAATGGGCGTTGGCGCACTTATCGACTGGGCGAAGGCTTCAACACCATGAGCGGATCTGTTCACGTCGCAATTTCGTCATTTCGTTCTGACGCAGCCGTGATTGGATTGCTGAATGCGATTTTTACCAACCCGCATTCAGAAGTCATTTCAGTTGTTGTAGTCGAATCACTTGGAAGCGGCGAGATCAAGGCAACGGCCGATGCACGTGGCTGGTCGATCATATACGAAAATGTCGAATATAACCTCGGCTCTGCGGGAAACCTGGCACGGCGGATTGAGCTAGCTACCCAGCACGGTGCTCAGTGGGTCTTGTGCTTGAACCACGATGCTAACTGGGATGCGACTCGCTTATCTTCTATGCTTGCGACTGCAAGATCGCGTCCACGAGTCGGTGCGGTATACCCCATCTTGGATCATACGCCACGTCAACCTCGCTTTGAAATCGGGAGGCTACGCTTTGTTCCTTCAGCTGGGATACGCTTTCATGAAGTACCAAACGATGGTACTGCAAGGGAGGTTCTTTGGAGCAGTTCAAATGGTGCACTATACTCGACTGCTCCGTTTTCTGAGGGCATTGAAGTCATGGATGAGCTTTGGATGGGATATGAAGATCTAGCTCTAGGCATCGCTTTACACAAGGGAAACTGGTTGCAACTGATATGCTACTCGGCGATTCTGTCAGATATTTTTGACTACGAAGAACGGAGCGTTCTTGCACAATCGATACACATTCCTTCAAAGCCAATATGGTATTCCTATTACAACATTAGAAACCTCATCCTGATACGATTCAAGTACAAATCCGGGAGTATTAAACCCACAGTCATTCTTTGGAAACTCATGCAATCTAGCATCAAAATAGTATTACTTGAGAAGCAAAAGTTTGCTCGGTTACAACTTCTTTTCAGAGGAGCGATTGACGGGATTATCGGCAAAATTGGTAAAGGCACACTTCCTTGATTTCAAGAATAGTTTTTGCAAGCAAAATTCTTCGCTACTACGACTGCGACTAGTAGTTTCCCGAAGCACCTACTATCGATCACCTGAGGCCAGTTGTTCTAACTGGCCAAGCCTCCGCTAAAGTCGCCACTAGGTAATCCCCCCGCAAAAGCGGGGTAATCAGAAGTAGAATTTTCTCTGAAAGGAAGTTCTGCAATGAAGCGATCGAAGTTCACGGACAGCCAGATCATGGACGCGCTCAAGCGGGCCGAAGCCGGCCTGGCGGTACCTGAAGTCTGCCGGGAGTTAGGCATCAGCTCGGCCACCTTCTACAAGTGGCGGGCCCGATATGGTGGCATGGATACGGCGATGATCAGCCGGATGAAGGAGCTGGAGGCCGAGAACAGCCGGCTCAAGAAAATGTATGCCGAGGAACGCCTCAAGGCCGACATCTTGCAGGAGGCCCTCACAAAAAAGTGGTGA
>SXGT01815026.1_pt1 | contig 18640 bp, 12 predicted proteins | sample 3176221 | NCBI WGS metagenome assembly SXGT01 (sample SAMN11356862, study PRJNA531348) | freshwater metagenome | isolation source: freshwater sample F1-120 | place: China: Fuxian Lake, Yuxi | collected 2017-12-25
ACCGCCTTGCCCACCGCAACCTCGGCTGACTCGGGCACCTCGACTCCACCACCGGCCCCGTGCCGACAGCCGCCGGCCTCGCCTTCCTCCACCAGCTGCCTCGGCACCACCTTCGGCCGCAGACCCGACGCCGGCGCCAACACCCCGTGATACGTCACCAGGTGCTTCCGCGGCTTCGGAACCAGCGCGCACAGCCGCTCCATCAGCACCTCCTTCGTCATCACCACCGCCGTCGTCCCGTCCCGCCAGCCCTTCTTCAACACATACCCGATCCGGCCATCCGCCAGTTCCACCAGCCGCGACTCCGCCACTGCCGGCCGCGCCGCGTAGCGACACAGCTTCTCCAGCTTCTCGCGATCGCGCGCCGAGACCCACGCGCCCGCGTGCAGCGAGAACCCTTCGATCTCCGCACACAGCGGACCCTTCACCACCGGCTCCCACCGACGCGACGACGTCGGTTACACTAGGGCAGTCTACGTGCCGTCGGCGCGATGCGACGCGTCGGCAGGGGGTATGATGCGGACCTCGAACCGCGTGCTCGCGACCGCCGCAGGCATCGGCGGGGTCCTCGGGCTGGCGACGGCTGCGGGAGACGGCGGCCTCCTCGGCCCACTTCCGGACACTGGCGCCCGCCCGCTACTGGCTCGACGCCCCGAACTCGCAGATGCTTTTTCCTAGGCGTGTACCAGGCCGCGCGGGCAGGTCACCGCAAACCGGCTGCCGCGATCGACGTCGAGCTCGAGCCTGCCCCGGAGCTGGCGGCTTAGGGTCCGGACCAGCTGCAACCCGAGGCCCGATGACCGCGCAGGATCGAACCCCTCCGGCGGCCCCTTCCCGGAGTCCGTGACCGCCACCCGGATGCGTTCCTCCACGATCCCAACCTCGACCACGATGTCGAAGCCCTCGCCGGTGCGGCCAGGCGTCGGCTCGCCCCCTTCATCCCGCTGCGGCAGCCCGTACTTGAACGCATTGGTCAGGAGCTCGTTCAGGATGAGCCCGAACGGCACCGCAGTGTCCACCGTGACCTCGACCACCGAGGCGTCCACCCGCAACCGCGCGTGCGGCGCGAGGGCTCCGCGCAGCGACTCCGCGAGCGTCCGCGCGTAGTCGCCGAGGTCGATCCGCTCGAGCGACTCGACGCCGTAGAGCTGCTGATGGATCAGCGCCATCGAGCGGACCCGCTGCACGCTCTCCGCGAGCAGCTCCCGCGCGCGCTCCGAGGGCATCTGCTCGCTCTGCAGCATGAGCAGGCTCGAGATGACCTGGAGGTTGTTCTTGACCCGGTGGTGGATCTCCTTGAGCAGGGTCTCCTTCTCCCGCAGCGAGCGCGTCACGGCGGCCTGGGCCTCGAGCTGGTCCGTGACGTCCGTGACCCCAGCGAGGACGTGGGGCTCGCCGTTGAGGTCGATCGGCACGAGGGTAACCTCGGCCGAGAACGCGCTCCCGTCGACCCGAAGCGCCGGGACATTTCTGCCGGTCATCAGCGTTGGCCCGTCACGGCGCTCGATGAAGCCGTCCATCAGGCGGTCGTGCCGCGCCCGGAACGCGACGGGCACGAGGTCGTTGATCGGGGTGCCGACGAACGCGCCCTCTTCGGTCCGGAAGAGGGACTGCGCCGTGTGGTTTGACTGCACGACCCTCCGCTCGGCGTCGACGATCAGCATCGCCTGCGGCGCTTCCCGGAAGAGCTGCTCGAAGCGCTCCTCGCTCGCGCGGAGCTCGCGGGTGCGGAGCTCGACGCGGGTCTCGAGCGCGAGGTTCAGGTGCTGAAGCGCCTCACGCGCCTCGTGGAGCGTGAGGTGTGCGGCGAGCATCGCTGCGAACGTCGAGACCCAGTCGACCTCCTCGGCGGTCGGCGGCTCGGCGCGTGTGAAGGCGATCTGGAGAGTGCCGAAGGTCCCGGTCGTCCCGAAGAGCGGCACGACCATGAACTGGTTGTAGCCGTAAACCTCCTGGAGCTGGATCCAGTCGGGAAAGTCGCTCAGATGGTACTGGCGGCTCGTGATCGCTGCGTTGCGCTCCATCGCGCGCGCGGGGGCGCTGCCGGCAATATCGCCGAGCTCGCGCTCGATCGTCCGCGCGCTCACCATGTCGGTACCCGCCCCCGTGGCGCTCTCCAGGTCGGAATCGAGCAGCCGAAAAAGGTGGCGCCTGCCATCGTCGAGCCTCTCCATCATCGACACCCGGTCGGCCTGGAGCAGCGGGCGGAGGCGGTGCCGAAGCGTCACGAAGAGCTCTTCCCTGCCGGTCGCGCGGGCGACGTCGATCGAGAGATCCAGGAGCTGGCGTTGCTGCGCCGAGGTACGGCTGAGCCGGTCGTTGAGCTGCCGCAGCGCACGCTCGCCGTTCAATCGGCGCATGCCCGAAGCCAGCGTGTCCGCCATGAGCTGCATCAGGTCCGCAAACTCGCTCGGGCTGAGGGGGTCCAGGTCGGGGTTGTCGATCCCGACGAAGCCGCGCAGACAGCCGTCGTCCATCAGCGGGACGGCAAGCAGGCTCTCGATGCCCTGCGCGCTCAGCATATCCTTCTCGGCCTGGGCCTCGGGAGGCAGCGCCGAGACCGCTGGGATGTGGAGCCAACGCCCTGACTTCAGGGGCTGCAAGAAGAAGTCGAACGCCTCCGCAGGCATGCGCTGGAGCTCCGACTTCTGGGGCATGACCCCCTCGCGACACCACTCGTAGGTGTTGTCCAGATATTCGTCACCCTCGAAGACGTAGGCTCGGTCGGCCCGCGTGAACCGACCGAGCGCGTCCAGCGCCTCATCGACCGCGAGCCCCTCGGACCCGTCGGGGACCCTCAGAAACGCCGTGCTGATCCGCGTGACGATCTGCTGCACCGCGAGGAGCGCGGCGAGGCGACTCTCGCTCTGCTTGCGGTCGGTGATGTCGAACGAAGCGCCGACGGCCCGCACCGGACGCCCCTCGTCATCCGGGACGAGTCGAACCTCGTCGCGCAGCCAGCGGTAGCTGCCGTCCGCGTGCCGGTGACGGTACTCGTGGAGGTGCTGGCCGGTCTCGAAGAGGCGGCCGAGTCCGGCCAGGACCCTCTCGCGATCGTCCGGGTGGACCGCGCGCTCCCAGAAGCCTGGCGCTTGAAACTCCTGTGGGGTGAACCCGAGCACGGCGGTCGCCGAGTCGCTGACGTAGTCGACCTCGAAGCTAGGCAACTGCGCGGAGTAGATGATGGCGGAGGTGCTCGCGAGCACCATCTGGAGCCGCGCGCGCTCCTCCCGGAGGGCGTCCTCGCGAGACCGCTCCTCTGTGACGTTCCGGAGCATGACGATGGTCTCGCAATCGCTGAGCCGCGCGAATCGGGCCTCGAAGGTCCGTCGCCCGCCTGGGTCCTCGACGGCATACTCGACGGTCTGAACCTCGCCCGTGTGAAGGGTCTCGGCGACCGCGCGGAGGATCTTCGCCGCAGTCTCGGGGGCGAAGATGCTGTCGACGGTGTGCGCGGAGATCTTATCGGGCGGGAGGAACAGGTCGGGTCTAGGCGTCGCTTGCTGGTACTGCAGCCGCCCATCGACGGACACGCTGAAGAGCAAGTCCGGAGTCGCCTCGCGGATCGCATGAAGCCTTCGGTTTTGCTCTTCGAGCGCGCGCCGAGACGCCTCCTCCTCGCGCACGTCGCGGAACGTCAGCACTGCGCCGGTCAGCGTTCCAAACTCGAAGAGCGGGCGCAAAGTGCTGGCGATCAGGATCTGCTCCTCGCCTCGCACGAGCAGGCGCACGACGTCCTTCGGACCAGCGAGGCCGCTCGCGAGCACCTCGGTCACCAATGTATCGACTGGACCCAAGGTCTCTGCGCTCAGCGCGCGGAAGACCTCGCTCACTGGGCGCCCGAGCGCCTCGACGGAGGTCCACCCGGTCAAATGCTCGGCGGCCGGGTTGATGAGTGTGATCCTCTGGTCCGTGTCGCAGGAGATCACGGCGTCACCGATCGACGCGAGGACGATCTCGTGCCGGGCCTCGAGGCGAGCTCGCACGATCCGCTCTCTGGCCTGACTCAAGAGCGTGGCCGCATCGAGACAGAAGCGGACCTCGGCGTCTCGCCAGTCCCTCCGCTCCGTGGCCTCCATGCACAACACGCCCTCCACCCCCGCGAGCGTGCGGACGGGGACGTCGAGCATCGACACGATGCCGAGGGGCTCGAGGTAGCTCTCGCGGAAGCAGGAGGTGGCGCGATGCGTGCGCGCGTCGGGGGCGATGATGGCGGACTCGTCCCGAAGCGCCGCGAAGTAGGGGCGGAAGGCCTGCTCCTCGAGCACGAGGCCGGCAGAGTGGCGCCCCTCGACTGCCTCGAAGAGGTCGAGGCAGGTGATGGAGGCCGGGTCGAGCGACCAGACGCTGACCCGCGCGATGTCGAGCGCCGCGGCGACGATCGAGGTCAGGCGCCCGTGGAGGTCCACCGGATCCGTCAGCGCGGCCCGGCTCAGCTCGACCAGCGCGCTCGCGAACCGCTGCTCCTCCGCCACGGACCGCGCTCGCTCACGTTCGGCCCGCAACCTCTCGGTGAAGTCGCGAAGCACGGCGATGAAGAAGACCTCGCCCCCATCCTCCACGCGGCTGACCAGCAGCTCGACCTGGACCTCGCGGCCATCCGCGTGGAGCGCAGGCAGCTCGACGGGCTGCCCGAGGACTCGGGCCTCGCCGGTGGCCATGTGGCGAGCCATTCCCGCCGCGTGCGCGGCTCGCATCCGCTCGGGCATGATCCGCGCGAGCGGCTCGCCGAGAATGGTGCTCGCCGGGTAGCCGAGCAGCGCCTCCGCGGCCCGATTCCAGTGGGTGATTCGCCCCGACGAGTCGGCGCCGACCATGGCGTCTCCGGCCAGGCCGAGCAGGCTCGACATGCGAAGACGCGCGGCCTCTCGCTCCGCCATCGCGAGCCGCTGCTGCGTGGTGATGTCCTCCATCAGCCCGCTGAAGCGGTCGTCTTCGCGCGGGCCTCTCGGGTTCGCAGCGATCCGAAGCCATCGCGTCTGGGGCCCGCCGTCGCCCAACCGTACGCGGTGCTCGAAGGACTCACGACGAGACGCCGCGACCCCGAGCGCGATGACGAGCCCCTCGCGATCGTCGGGGTGAAGTCGGTCGACGAGCGCGCGCGGCTGCTCCACGAGCGTCGCAGAGTCGAGCCCGAGGACCGCATCGGCGCGCGGGCTGACGTAGTCGAACGAGATCTCACCGCTTGCCGCGAGGCGGCAATCGAAGATGACCTCGGGGACCGTCGCCGCCAGCTCCGAGAACCGCGCCTCGCTCGCGCGGACCGTGGCGTGGTCCAAGCATGCGCGTGCAGCGCGCACAAGTCGCTCCATCAGGGGCTCGAGCGCGCGCATCACCTCGGCGGGCAGAGGCGGACCGCGCCGCTCGAGGACCAGCACACCGAAGCCCGAGAGTTTGAAGCGATGCAGCTCCACCCCGTTCGGCTCGAGGTCGAGGCGATGCAGGGGCTGCTCCGTCGAGCCATCCGCGCGAGTCTCGTCGGCCTGCAGCCACGTCATCGTGGCCGCGGCAGCGCGCGGTAGCGCGACGAGCGGCGTGCGACCGTCGCCTGCGAGCACCACCGCGGTGCGGCCGTCGAGCTGGCGCAGGAGGACGGAGAGCACCGCCTCCAAGATCGGCTGGAGCTCGAGCGAGCTGCTGAGAGCCATCGCGAGCTCGTACTGCAGCCCGTACAACTGGGCGGCGCTGGGCTTCACCCTGGCACCTTATCCGACGCGATCACCGCCAGAACGGTCGTCTTGTTGTGGATCTGGAGGAAGCTGTCCCGGGTGCTCGCGACCTCGCCGATGGTCAGCGCGCCCACCTGCGCAAGATCGGGGACCCGCAGGGTCTCGAGCTCCCCCGGGAGCCGGTCACCGAGCAGCAGGGCCCGAGAGATGCAATCGAGCGTCAGCGCGAGCCGCGGTGTGGCCCCTGAGCGGTCGGCCGCGGCAAGCTCGCGCGCCTCACGGGCGGCCGCGAGCATGCCGGCGACGTCACCGTGCGCAATGCGGATGCTGGCGTGCGACGGCACCTCGCCTGCGCAGCGAAGCACGCCGCCGGGGAGAACGGCGAGCGGGTCGCGGACGACCCCCTCGGCACCGAAGCGCTCCAGCATCAGCGGGTAGGTGCTCGCGAGAGCGAAGAAGCCCTCCGCCTCGAAGCTGCGCCCCGAGTGGGCTTCGACGGCCTCCCGGTAGGCCTCGTACGCGGGCCGCCAGTCGAGACTGACGATGTCGTTTCCGCGGGCCTCGGACACGAGCATCGGCTCGCCGAAGGCGCGCCAGCCGTGCGTGACCCCGAGGCTCGCCGTGGCGTCGAGCCCCGCGAGACCCGCCACGCCCGCGCGGAGCCCTGACGGGGTGATGACCACCGGCTGTCGGACGAAGTCGAGCGCGCCCGCCCCGCCGCCGAGCCAGGTGGGGCCCGCGCCGAGCTCGCGGAACAGGGCACTCGTCAGCGGGCCCGTCGGACACGTCGCGTCGAGGTAGGTGATGATGGTCCGCGAACCGCGGAGTGGCGGCGCCCACGTCTCAGCGTGCGAGATCGAGCCGGTGCAGTCGATCACGACGATTCGATCCTCGTCGTGCCCGATCACCACCGCGCCTCGGTCATGGCTCTGGCCGTCGAAGATGACCCGAGGGAAGAGGCCGCCGAAGACCGGCACGCCAGCTTCTGCGAGCACGGGGTCGGTGGTCTCCGGGGTCCAGCCGTTGCCGACCGCGGCAAGGATCTGTACCGAGCGTGCGCCGCGTACGCGATCGAGTCCGGCGCGGAGCCCGTCGAGGGTGCCAGTGGGGTCGAAGGCGATGCTCATTGGGTCATCCAGCGCGCTTCGCGCGGGTAGAATTCATCGGCCTTCGGCCGATGAATGTATGGATTATTCGCAGCCCGAAGGGTGCGAATTCGGACGTCGTCGGTCATCCGATCTCTGGAAAGGGCGGCCCCGGACGCGCGAAGCGGTAACCTTGAAGAAGCTCGCAGCCAAGGTCACGCAGAATCTCCTCCTCGGCGGCGGTCTCCACCCCCTCGGCGATCACCCGCGTCCGCGCGCGCCGACACGTGCTGACCATCGAGCCTACCAGCTCGCGCTTCATCAGCGACCCCTGGATGTCGCGGACCAGCGACATGTCGAGCTTCGCGATGTCGGGGGTGAGCTTCACCAGCCACGAGAGCCCTGCGTAGCCCTCGCCGAGGTCGTCGAGCGCGATGCGGTAGCCCGCTGCCCGCAGCACCTGGACGGTCTCCGCGAGATCCTGCGTCGAGGAGAGCTGCGCGCGCTCGGTGACCTCGAGGACGATCCGCGACGCGAACGGGAGCAGCGGCTCGTCCTCGTGCGTGAGGATCTCGGAGCGGAACTCCATCGGGTGGAGGTTGACGAAGATGGGCTCGAAGCACTCGCGGTGCTCCTCGAGGGTGCGAGCGATGCTCTGGCGTACCGCTCGCCCGAGTTCGATCACCCGGTCAAGGGCCTCGGCCGCGACGAGAAACTCGCCAGGGTTGGCGTAAGGACCGCGACTCCGCATCAACGCCTCATAGGCGTAGATCGAGCGGTCATGAGCGAGGACGATCGGCTGGAAGGCCATATGGAGACCCGCCACAGACTCGTTGAACGCCTTCTCGGTCGCGGCGAGGTCGTTCAGCATCGCCCCCGAGCCGGCCTTCGACACCAGGAGCTTTTGCTGCAGGCGCGCCACCTGGCCTTGGTTGACCGCGCGCTCGACCTCCTCGACGAAAGTGCTCGGAACGACCGGTTTGGTGAGGAACGCGGTCGCGCGACCTCGAAGGGCTCGCTGTGCGTTCTCGACCGCAGGGTTTCCCGTCATCACGAGCGTTGGAAGGAGTGGGTCGCGCTTTCGGATCGCCGCGAGGAGCTCGACGCCGTCAACGTCCGGGAGGTTGATGTCCACGACGACGACCTGGATCGCCTCGGCGTCCAGCACCGCAAGCCCCGCAGCCCCGGTGTCGGCCTCGATGGCCTTCAGCCCCCGGGCTTCGAGCACGGCTGCCAGCGCCCTGCGGAGCGCATGGTCATCCTCGATCAGCAGCACAGAAGGGCTCCGCGGATCGACCGAGGGGGCGGACGCCGCCTTGACCGAGCTGGCGACCGGTGCGGCCTCCGCTCGGGGCTTCTCGTCGGCGGGCGCCGAGGTGTTGATGGCGTCGAGCGCGCGGCGCAAGAGAGCAGCCGCTGTGAAGGGCTTCCAGAGGGTCGAGACGCCCGGTCCGAGGACCTCGACCGATTGGTCGAAGTACCCTGTCACGACCAGTCGCTCGGCCTGCGGGGCAGTCTTGCGGGAGTGGGCAACGACGTCGGCACCGCCGATTCCCGGCAGCACCATGTCGCAGACCAGCAGACGCAGGGTCCGGCCGAGCGCGTCGAGCTCGCGGAAGGCGGCCTCGCCGCTCGCGGCCTCGATCACGCGGAAGCCAGCCTCGGCGAGCACCCGCGCCCAGGCGCGCCGCAGCGGTCCGTCGTCCTCCACGACCAGACAGACCGCCCCGCCTGCGTGCCCACTGACGCCCGCCGCGAGGTCCAACCGGCCCTCGCTGGCGGAGCTCTGCACGAGGGGAAAGTCGAGCACGAAGGTTGAGCCCTCGCCCGGTGCCGTGCGCACGCGGATGGTGCCGCCCGCCCGTTCGACCAGCATCCTGCAGGTCGCGAGGCCCAGGCCGGTCCCGAGACCGCGCGGCTTCGTCGTGAACAATGGCTCGAAGATCCGCTCCGCGATCTCTGCGCTCATCCCCGTGCCGCTGTCGCTCACCTCGAGCCGCACATAGCGACGCCCGACCAGCTGGCCCGACGCCTCCGCGGGGCGGGTGACCGCGACCGCGATCTTCCCTCCTTGGGGCATCGCGTCGCGCGCGTTCGCGACGAGGTTGAGGAGAATCTGCTCGAGCGAGGTCGGGTCGAGCGCCACGACCATCGGCTCGGGGGCGATCCGGAGGTCCATCGTCACGGCGGGAGCCGCCAGCCGCTCGGCCATCCGCCAGGACTCCCGGATGACCCTCGAGAGGTCAGCGCTGCTCGCCGGCGCGGATTCGTCACGCCGGGAGAAGTCGAGGAGCTTGCGGGTCAGGAACGCTCCGCGCTGCGTTGCGAGGATCACATCGCCGAGGTCGCTGCGGACCGCCTCGCTCTCGACCTCGGAGCGCGCGAGCTCGGCGAACGCCGCGATCGCCCCGAGGAAGTTGTTGAAGTCGTGGGCGATCCCGGCCGCTAGCCGGCCCACCACCTCGATACGCTGGCTCTCCGCGAGCGCGTTCTGGGCCGCCCGCTCGCGGGAGACGTCCATGTGGAAGATCAGCATGTGGCTGATCCAGCCGCTGCGGTTGAGCACCGGAGAGACGTTGACCGAGGACCAGAACGACTCCCCGGTCGCGCGGCGACCCTGCACGGTCTCCCGCGCATGGGTCCGGTTCTCGAGCGCCTCGCGCAGCCGCCCGACTGCCTCGTCGGACGACTCGCGCGCGAGGAAGCACGGGCGCTGCCCGAGCACCATCTCGCGCGTGAACCCGCTGAGCGCGGTGAAGGCGTCGTTGACGAACGTGATCCGTCGATTCTCGTCGTGCGCATCCACGAGGAGGATGCCGACGGTCGCGGAGGACACCGCCGCATCAAGCACTCGGAGCCTCTCGTCCATGGCGTGGCGCTCGAAAGCCACCGCGAGCGCCGCCGCGAGCGCACGGTCGTCGAAGGGCTTCAGCAGGTAGCCGTACGGCGAGGTCTCCGCGGCTCGCTGGATCGTAGCGTCGTCGGCGTAGGCAGTGAGAAATAGGATAGGCACGTCCCCCAACTTGTTGATCGCCCGCGCGGTCTCGATACCGTCGGCGGGTCCGCGGATGTGGATGTCCATCAGGACCACATCGGGACGCATCTCTACGAAGGTCTTGACGGCATCGTCGAAGTTGTCGGCCACGCCGACCACCTCGTAGCCGCCTCGGGTCAGCCACCGCTCGATGTCCAGCGCGATCAGGCCCTCGTCCTCGACCAACATGACCCGGCGCCGGGGCGACTCGCCAACCTGCAATGAAAGGTTACCTGCTGTCGCCTGGCCAGTCACGATCGGGACCTCGCCAGCGTTGAGGGATAGCAGCCCGTGGTGGAGAGGCGGAAAGGCGAGCCCGCGAGGCGCCGAGACTTGGCTGAGGCGGACCGTGATCGACTCGGCGACGACGAAGACAGGGGCATGTGCGCGTTCGTCGCCGCGAGCAGTCGCGTCCAGCGCTGAGCGAGCGTGTTCCAGAGCACGAAAAGCGCGGCCAGGAGGGCCTCGAGAAGACCGGCTCGGCCTTGGAGGCATCGAGGTTTGCCGACGCCGACGAGCGAGCGCATGAGCATGCTCAAGTCGAGACCCGCGACGTGGACGAGCACGCGCTGGAGGATGTTGTCGTGTTTGCGCAAGTGAGTCCGGCGCATCCCGCCGGTCTCGAGCGCGTGCGCGAAAGGACGCTCGACGAGTTCACCGCGCCGCCGCAGCAGTGCCTTGCCTCGAGCACCGCGGATCCGCCGACGGTTTCGAAGCACCGCGTCGCGCTCGTCGTGCTTGCCCTTCCAATTACGTCGGCCTCGCGCGGGTTCGGAGATGTAGCCTCGGATCTCGGCCTCCTCGAGCAAAGTGATGACCACATTGCTGTGGTAGCCCTTGTCGGCGACGACGGCCTTCGGATGCTCCGCGATGCGCTTCGCGTCGCGATCGTCGGCCTCGTCGCGCACCTGTTGGATGTTGTCGTCGGCCTCGATGAGCGTCTGCTCGATGGTCTTGGTGTCGCCCGCGGCACCGCCCGCGAGCGTGACGCCGACGACCGCGCCTGTCTCGAGATCGACGGCGTGCTCCTGCTTGTGGGCGAGGTGCGTGCGGCCGTCCTTCATCTTCATGATCTCGGCCTCTGGGTCCAGGGGATGCACCCAGTCCTCGTTCGAGCCCTTCTTCGGCCGCTTGCGGTCGAGCCTGGCAAGGTCTTCGCGCGTCGGATCCTCGATGCCATCGGCACGCGCGAGGTCGGTGAGGAACTCGTCGTAGTGCTGTCCGTTGTCGCGACGCACGATGGAGCGCAGCGTGGCGTTCGCCTCGAGCGTCGTTGCGTCGACGCCGAGGATCTTGCCGCGCAGCAGGTTTGCCTTCGCGAGGACGCGGAGGACCCACGTGAAGACCTTGCGATGCGTCTCGAGATCGAGCAGCCGGCGCGTCCGCGAGATCGTCGAGTGATCCGGTGGGTTCTTGCCGAGCGGCAAACCGAGGAACGAGCGCAAGCTGATCGAGTCTGCGACACGCCACGCAATGCCACGCTCGCTGTCGATGCCCTCGAAGTAGCCCACGAGCAAACAGCGGAAGTACACGCCCGGTGCGACGCTGGGGCGACCTCGCTTCGCGTAGGACGGCGCGCAGAGCTTCTCCACGTACTTGTCGAACCCCTGCTTGCGCAGCACCCGATCGAGTGCGTCGTAGAACGCATGCCCGCCCGACGCCCTCAAGCTCCCGTGCGTCACGAAGAGCTCGTCTTGCTCCTCGCCGGTCTTGCCCATCGTCATCGCCGCGCGATCGTACGACGACCAGCACGCGCAGACGATCGGCTTGACGACGTCACGCGAACGCGTGTGGTTGCCGCCCCGCGTGGTTGCCGCCCCGCGTGGTTGCCGCACGTCCGATTCGATTTCCACCACGGGCTGATAGGGCACATTAAGCACGCCGAGAGGCTATCCCAAGCCGAAGCCTTCGTCACCTGCGGCGACTTCGGCCGCGGCCTCTTGCTCGCCGCGTGTCGTCGATGCGGCGAGCAGCTGCGCGTGCCCTTCTCGTGCAAGGGCCGCGGCTTCTGTTCGTCGTGCATGGGCCGGCGCATGATTGCTGCCGCGCTGTGGGTACCGCCAGTGGGTCCTGTCGTTCGGCGGCCAGGTGGCGGTACGGTTCGGCTACGACGCCGCACTGCTCGCACGTGTGAGCCGCTGCTTCGCGCGTGCCGTGATGGGTTCGCTGCGCCGACGTACCGCGCGCGTGCGGCCATGCGCTGCTCGTGCCGTTTTCGTGCAAGCGCCGCGGCATCTGCCCGTCGTGCACGGCGCGCCGCGCCGAGCACACCGCCGCCCACCTCGTCGACCACGTGCTGCCGCGCGCGCCGTATCGACAGTGGGTGGTCACGTTTCCGATACCGATCCGGCTCGCGCTGAGCCATCGACCGCACCTCGTCACGGCCGTATTGCAGGCGTGTCTGCGCGCGTTGTTCTCGTGGCAGCGTCGACGGCTGCGTCGACGTCACATCGTGCAGCCGCACTGCGGCGCCATCACGTTCGTGCAGCGCTTCGGATCGGCCCTGCAGTTGAATCTGCACTTCCACGTGCTCGTGCCCGATGGGGCCTTCGACCACGACGGCGTCTTCGTCGCCGACGACGCGCCCGACGACCACGACGTGCGGGAGCTCCTGGTCCGCGCCGGCCGCAAGGTCATCGCGATGCTTCGGCGCTTCTTAGATGAGGATGGTGACGACGACAGCCGACGCCGCGAGATCGATCGTCTCCTCGCATCACTCGATGCCGCGTCGGCGACACCTTTGCCCTCGCTGTTTCGCTGCATGCCGCCACACGGGTACTGGCCAGCGACCGACGAGGCCTTTGCGCAGCAAAGGCCTCGCGCAGACGCGAGGTGAGGCCTCTGGCGGTTGTGCGCCTACGGTGCCTGCGGGGCCGTGGCGTCGTCACGATTGAGCGAGCTGCCCGACGGTCGCTTCGCCTACCAGCACTGATGGCCGGCACGCTTGCGCGTGCCGACATGAAGCGCGCGCTGCCCGACGGCCGCTCCTTCTTATACGCACCCGACGACGGGCGACGCGCATGCGTCGCCAAGGACCGTGGCAAGCCTCGGCCGCGCCCTCCGGGACCCACGCGCCTGCCCCCACCAGGGCTCGCATCGGCTGAGCCAAGCTTCTGGCCAGGGTGTTCGCCATCGACGTCACCCTCTGTCGCCGATGCGGCGGTGCGGTGCGCGTCCTCGCGGCGATCACCGATGCCGACGAGATCGCCCGCCTGCTCCACGGCGCCAGACCGCCCCCGCGACCGTGGGCGCCCGAGCAGCTGTCCTTCCTCGCCCTATGACCCTACGCAGGTGCGCCCACGCGGTGCAGCACCTTCGGGTCGTCACGTCCGTCTGCTGAGCCCACCGGCCGCTGGGCCGGCCGCTGGGGCCCCATCGCTTCCACAAACGCCCATCCGCAACACCACCGGCACGCTTCCAGCTCCGCCATCCGGACTTCGCTGAAGTCCCCGGCGTGCGCGCGCGCTTACGCTCTTTGCCACTGACGACCCGCGCTCCCGCCCCCCGCCCAACGGCTTCCCCACTTCGAACCTCTTAAGCGCCGAGCCGACGCGTCCGCCCACCGACGCGTGCTCGTGCCGCCCAGATGCGCCGGAATGACTGCCCACATCGCGCCGGAACGCGCGGCCAGATCCGCCGGATTACACACTCGCACGGCGCCCACATGTGGCCGTGCTCGGCGGAGGCATCGGTGGCCTCACCGCGACCCACGAGCTCGCGGAGCGCGGCTTCTCGGTCGTGGTCTACGAGGCGCGCGCCGAGGCCGGCGGAAAGTCGCGCAGCTGCAGCCGGGGGTGGATGTCGCCGCCAGGGACGCGCCGTTCGACCGCATCGAGGGACGGCGAGGACCGCGACCTCTCGCGCTTCACCGGGATGATCGTTCAGGTTCGCCATCCGCGAACGCGCGCGCGTGCAGCCGTGGCCCGGGCCGCCGACTGATCGAAATCGTCGGCACCCGGTCTACCCGGGCAAATGCAGCTCCGAACCGCTTCGCTTCTCGCCGCTTTCCTCGTCCCGCTCGTCGCCGTGCCGACGCTCGCGCTCGGTGCCCCGAACAACCCGGCGCCGGGCACCTGCTCGACCGACAACAGCGATCCGAACTACACGTGCAAGACGTGCACGTCGGCCGGCGGCGGCGTCGTCACGATCACGTGCACGCCGAAGGTGAAGAAGCCGGTCGTCTTTTGGTGATCGTTGCCGCCCGTCGCGGTCGGTGCCGGCGACGGCGGCTTGCGCTTCGTCGATCTCTCGCGCTATCCGACGTTCTTCGACGACCTCGAGTGGGGCTTCGAGCGCGCCGATGAGCGGTCGCTCGACGGCAGCATCGACGGGCCTGCTCGGCTGCGATCGAAGCTGGGCGCCCTGGGCAAGCGACTCATCCGATCAACCCCGTCAAGCTCGACTGGCTGGGCCTGGGCGCCAACCACGACGACGTCGTCGTCACGATGGCGGTCGACGAGGCGATGGCCGACGGCCGCGCGTTCGTCACCGAGTACGCCGTGGCCTCGCGATGCCGCAACGGGTCGCGGTTGGGGCCGACTCTACCGGCGACCGTTGCCATGCGCGCCGGGCCGAAGGATGATCCTGGCCTGTCGTGAGGTCGCACCCGTCGCACTCGTGATGCGAAAGATCCACGTCACAGCCAACTTCCGCGGCGCGTTGCCGCCGCAGGGCCTCGATCACGGCCTCCTCATCGTCGGCGCGATCCAACACGCGGACGGGGAGGTCCCGTGACCCGTTCGACCCGCTTCGACGCGCGGGAGTAGGAAGTTCAAGCAGCGGTCCCGGACCACCCGGAACCCATGGACCTGCCGCTCGCCACCGGCGCCGCCGGCGCGTTGGTGACCTACCTGCAGGAGACCCAGCGGCACCGACCACGGCACGGCCTCGGCGGCATTCCTGGCCGGAGGTGCGGTGAACGGTGGCACCGTGCTCGCCGACTGGCCAGGGCTCACCGAGCGCGCGCTGCACGAGCAACGCGATCTCGCGCCGACCACGGACCTGCGGGCGCTGTTCAAGGCCGTGCTGATCGGGCATCTCGGCATCGCGGAACGGGACGTGGAGACCCAGCTGTTCCCGGATTCGGCCGCGGTGAAGCCGCTGAAAGGGCTGCTGCGCGCCGACTGAGTCGAGGTGGGTGTGCGTAGGCCCAGCGCCGCCACGGATGCCGCGCTGGGTGGCTGGAGCCCTCCTGCGGCTCGCTCGGGCCTGCGGCCGAAGGTGGTGCCGAGGCGGCTGGTGGAGGAAGGCGAGGCCGGCGGCTGTCGGCACGGGGCCACTGGGGGAGTCGCTGGCGCGGAGTCGGTCGAGGGCGTCGTGGCCGCCGGGGGCGATGGTGTCGAGAACGTCGCCGTCGCCGCGTTGCTGAGGCAGCAGGCGGAGCGCCGGGTGCGGGCGCGGCTCTGAGTTCCGCCTGTGGTGGCAGGCGACGTGGTGGTCGGCGGCGGTACTCGTGGGCCGAGTCGCTACAGCGGGCGTTCGGGATCGAGGTTCTGGTGTGCCCGCAGTGCTCTGGGGTCCGGCGGGTGCTGGCGGCGATCCACGAGCCAGTGGCGATCGAGCGGGTGCTGCTGGCGATGGGGCTGGCGTCGGCGGTGCCGGAGGCCCCGGTGGTGGCCATGCCAAGTGTGCGGCCGGGCTCGCCTTCTGGGGACCAGCTGGGCATGCGCCCCTCTTGCCCCGGCGTCGGCGGTCTCGCCCTCGTGCGAACGGATCCTGCCGTCGCCTCGCTGCTCAGTCGGGCACCTCGGTGGTGCGCCCAGTTCCCTTTCCCCAGATCGATCGGACCATGCGCTACCTCTTCGTTCGTGCGATGTTCGCGCTGCTGCTGCCCCTGGCCGCCTTTGGCCAGGCCCCTCCCACCATCGACGCCGTCGGCGCGCGGGACACGCTGGTTCACAGTGTCGGCGTGCACCCCGATCCGGACCGTGGTGGTCTGCGTGGTGGTGGGCCCGATTATCGTGTTCGCTTCACCCAGGCCGGGTTCGGCTTCGAGCCCGCACTCGGGCCGGCAGCGCCGACGACGCCTCGCCTGTCGCTGCGCTATCGCGACCTGAGGCGGGGTGCGGAGGTGGTAGCGACCGCAGGTGAGGTCGAGCCACGGTGCGATGGGCCGCAGGTCGTCTACCCCCGCGGGCGGGGCGTTGACGAGCGCTTCGACCTGCAGCCCGACGGCGTGGCGCTGTCCTGGCGATTCGAGCAGCCGATCGCCGGCGGCGGGGATCTCGTCGTCCGCTACGACGTCGCCACCGACCTCGGCGCGCCGCAGGTGCGGGACGGCGGGTTGTCGTTCACCAACGACTTCGGTGGGGTGCGCATCGGCGGTGTCACCGGCATCGACGCCGACGGCGCTCGGGTGCCCGGCACCCTGCGTTGGATCGACGGCGGCATCGAGCTGGCGTTGCCCGCGGCCTTCGTCGACCAGGCGGCGTATCCGCTGGTGCTCGATCCGCTGATCGGGTCCTTGATCGGGGTCGCGTCCGGTCTGACGTTCGCCGACGGGGAGCCGGATGCTGCCTACGACGGCAGCACGGGGGTCTTCCTGGTGGTCTGGAACCGCACCTTCGCCGCTGACGATGTCGACGTGCGCGGGCGGGTTGTTTCGCTGACGGGGGCGCTCGGTGGGTTGCTGTCGTTCGGCAGCAGCAGCATCGCTTCGCCGCCGCGCGTCGCGAACCTCGGCGGAACCAATCGCTTCGGTGTCGTGTGGCGCCAGGTGGCACCGCCGACGATCACGCCGCTCTGCACCATCGTGTTCCAGCACCTCACGATCGCGACCAGTGCGCTGAGCCCCACCGCGACCTTGGCAGTGACCACGACCTCGACCTTCGGTCAGCCCGACATCGGTTGTGACCCGGACGCGTTGCCCGGCAGCGGCCGTGGTGGCGTGGTCGTGTGGGAGGACGAAGACTTGGACTCGATCCGTGCTCGTCGGCTCTCGTTCGACACGTCCGGGGCCCTGGAGATTGCGGCCCCGGTGACGCTGCTGCAGGACGGACTGCTCGGGCCGAACTACAGCGAGCCATCGCTGTCGCGGGCGACGGGATCCGACGGCAATCTGCTGCTCGCCGTGCGGCGGCGGACGCCGCTGCTTGGCTCGTCCGGGATCGAAGCGCGCCTTGTCGCAGTCGACCTGTCGGTCCTCGGGCCCCTGGCAACCGTCGCCAGCAGTGCGAGCGACAACCTGTTCACGCCGGATGTCGATGGCTTCGAGGGACGTTGGATCGTCGCCCATGAACGCCGCAGCAGTGGTGCCGGCACCTATGACGCAGCGGTCGTGACGCCGGTCGCGGCGGGCGCAGGCGGCACGATCACGTCGGGGACTCCGGTGGTGTTCGGCGGCTCGGTGCTGACTCGCGCCGACCGGCCGACGGTCGGCTTCGCGTCGGGCCGCGCATGGATCGGCTACCAGCAGACGTCGACGTTGCCGACGCTGACCAAGTCGTTGCGGGTCGTCGCCGTCGACAGCGGCAGTTGCACCAACTGCAACGACCCGTTCACGCCGACCAGTTCCGGCGGTGGCCGCATCGTGGTCGCGACGGTTCCCGGGAATGGTGCGCCGGTGGGGGACCTGGCGTTGGCCGTCTGGCACGACAGCTTCGACGACGTCACCGCGCAGCGGCTGCAGAACCACGGCAGCAGCGGCACGACCCTCGACCTCGGCGGTGCGTGCGGCATCGCCGGGACGCCGGCGTTCAATCGCCCACCCGGCATCGGCACCAGCCAGTTCCTTTGCATCCTGCAGAACGTGCCGGCGACCGCGCAGGCGGTGGTCTTCAACTTCGCGCAGCCGATGGGCACAGTGCCGTGCGGGCCCTGCGTGTGGACGCCGTTCTCGATCACCGCCGTGCTGCCGAACACCGGCAGCTCGGCCAGTGTCGGCTTCCCGATCCCGTGCCTGCCAGCCCTGGTGACGGCGCAGTTCGAGGTGCAGTGGACCACCATCGACCCGACCTTCTCGCCGTGCGCGGTGTTTCCGGGGCTGTCGCTGTCGTCGCGGACGCTGGTGACGATCGGCAACTGAGGCCGATAAAGAACTCGTGATGCGGCCGCTCACAAGCACGATCGGCGGCCGCTTTCGTCGCCGCGCAGAGGCTTCGTGCGAGTTCTCTGCTACTCCCCTCCCGGCAGCGCAGCTGGTAGTCCTGTTCGGGCGGAACGCGCGGATCGGGATTGCAGGGCGCGAACCAGTCCGTCCATGCCTCGGTCGCGGTCGGCACCGCCGGCATCGGGATGTCGAAGTTGATCCAGCAACCCTGGCCGTCGAGCAACGACAACAGGCGCTTGGCGACGGCGAAGCGCAGGCGCACGCGCCCCGGCACGACGATCCTGCCGTTCGCGTCCGTGGCAGGCTTCGCCAACACCGTATCGGTGGGGTGCACGACCCCGGTGCCCATCACGCCACTGTGTGGCGATGGCGCGTCCCATGTGTGCGCAACGGGCATTCGAAGTTCGAACTCGAGGTCGAGTTGCGGCCCCGCGAGTGCCGGATCGCGCGGCAGTTCGCGATAGCGCTGCCAGGTGACGAACACGCCGACCGCCGCGATACAGCCGAGCGTGATCGCCAGCGCAGTGCCGATCGGCACCAGGGGCTTCGGCCGCGTGCACCACAGCCCCACGACGATGCCGACGACGACGCCGAACAGACCGCCGATCGCCGCGAACGCCAGCGGGTCCCACAGCAGGTGCCGTTCGGGCCGCGTCGCCACGCCGGGGAGTAGGAGAAAGAAGCTGCGGTCCCGGACCACCCGGAACCCAAACCGCCGCTCTGCCGCCCCCGCAGCCCCTCGTCCAGCTGGTCGAGTCAGCCCGTTCTGGCCTCGTTCCTGCCACGTTCGCGCCCTGCGGGCACA
>SXGT01841986.1_pt1 | contig 18639 bp, 13 predicted proteins | sample 3176221 | NCBI WGS metagenome assembly SXGT01 (sample SAMN11356862, study PRJNA531348) | freshwater metagenome | isolation source: freshwater sample F1-120 | place: China: Fuxian Lake, Yuxi | collected 2017-12-25
CGCCGCCTCCGCCGCCGCCGGCCTTTCTGAATTGGTCGGATCCGAGCGCTTGGCCCGGTGGTGTGGTTCCGGGGGTTGGTGCCGCGGTGGTGATTCCAGCGGGGCGGACGATTCGACTCGATGTCAGCCCGCCGGCCCTGGACGGCCTCACGGTCGACGGGATCCTCGAGGTCGACGATCGGGACGTGGCCCTGACCTCGCGGTGGATCGTGGTGCGAGGCGCCTTCCGGATCGGTACGGAGGCAAAGCCCTTTACCAAGCGAGCGGTCGTTACCCTGACCGGGCCGTCGACGGACAATATCGAAGGGGCCGGGGCGAAAGTGATCGCGGTCTTAAGCGGCACGCTCGATCTCCACGGTCAGCCCCGGATGGCGTGGACCAAGCTCGGGGCCACCGCGGCTGCGGGCGCCAACCAGATCCAGTTGGCCGCCACGACCGACTGGCGGGCCGGCGACCGGATCGTCCTGGCCTCCACGGATTTCGATCCTTTCCAGGCGGAAGAAGCGGTGGTGACGCAGGTCCAGGGGAATCTCCTGACCCTTCAGGCGCCGCTTCGGTACTCCCATTGGGGGCAGGCGCAGTCGTTCGGCGGCCGGTCGGTGGACGAACGGGCCGAAGTGGGCCTCTTGTCGCGGAACATCGTCATTCAGGGCGACAGTAGCTCACTGGCGACCGGATTTGGCGGCCACCTCATGGTCATGGCGGGAGCCACCGCCCGCGTCGAAGGGGTGGAACTGACCCGGATGGGTCAGAAGAAACAGCTGGCCCGCTACCCGATGCACTGGCACATGGCCGGCAGCGTCGATGGTCAATACTTCAGGAACAACAGCGTCTGGAAGACGTTCAACCGGTGCGTCACAGTGCACGGGACGAACAATGCCCAGGTGATGAACAACGTCTGTTACGACAACATCGGGCATGCCTTCTTCCTGGAGGACGGCGCCGAGACCGGTAATCTGTTCGAGGGCAACCTGGGGCTCGCCACCAAACGCCCCGTGACCGGAGAGCAGGTGCTGCCCTCCGACGTCGATCCGGCCACCTTCTGGATCACCAACCCCGACAATACCTACCGGCGTAATGTGGCGGCCGGTTCGCGGGGCTTTGGATTTTGGTTTGCGCTTCCAGCGGCGCCCACCGGTCTCTCGGTCGGCGGCGCGGCCCGGCCCCGAGCGACCCCGCTCCGGGAGTTCGCGGACAACGTCGCCCATTCGAACCGGAACACCGGCCTCAACGTCGACCACGGGCCCAAGCTCGACGGCACCATCGAGACGGTCCACTATGCGCCCCGTCAGAATCCGGCCGACAACCGAAGCCCCTTGGTGACGGCGTCGTTCCGGAACTTCTCGGGCTACAAACACTCGTTCCGGGCGGTCTGGCTCCGGGGCTCCGAGCTCCGGCTTGCCAATCCGACCCTGGCCGACAACCACATCGGCGCCACCTTCGCCTCCAATGAGACCTTCATTCAGGACGCGGTCATCGTGGGCCAGAGTGCCAATTCCGGCGGCACCCCGTTCTCCCGGGGCTTTCCGGTCCGGGGGTACGAGTTCTACGACGGACGGGTCGGTGCGGAGCGGGTGACGTTCGTCAACTTCCAGCCGACCGCCACCAACTACATGAGTGCGTTAGGCTACAATCGGACCAACGGTTTCCCGATCAGCACCGGCAACTACGCCAAGCAGCTGACCTTCATCAACGCCAATCAAGTGTTTCTCGAGAATCCGATGGCCGACAAGGATGGCGACAAGGCCGCGGTGATGTTCGACATCGACGGCAGCTTGACCGGAACGGCGGGGGCGTTCGTGGCCGCCAACAACCCCTTGTTGGTGACCCCCGCCTGCGCCCTTCGGCAGCCCTGGAACGCGTACGTGTGCTCTCATCGGTTCGTGAACGTCCAGGTCCGCTCGGCCGATCAGCAGGTCATCGCGCCGCTCGACGTGGTCCGCGACGATGGCGCGACGGGCAACTTCGTCGGCGTACCGGGCAACGCCTGGATGGTGTCGGCGTCGGTGGCCCCGGCCCGGACCTACACCGTCAACTACAAAACCGGCGTCCCGAGCAGGCCGCAGTTGTTTGCCAACGGGTTGGTTCAGGGGGAGTGGGTTCGGGTGGTCGTGCCGTACCCGACCGGTCTGGTCAACGTCTACCGCGACTACAATACCGGGACCGCGATTCCGGCGGCCGCCACCTTGGCCGAGCTCGACGCGAGTACCGGAGACAAATACTACTACGACACCGCCGCGGCCAAGTTGTACTTCCGGCTGATGGCGAAGACCGGGCGGGACTGGGCCACGATGTTCGTGGTGCCGAAGTAACGAGGGCCTCCGTCCTCAGCTCATTCGGTGGGCCTTCCGCCCGCCGCGAGCCAGGGTCTCCGCGGAGGGCTGGGCGGCCAGTAGATCGCGCGCCAGGCCAAGAGAACGCCCCATCAACTGCTCGGCGCCCTCTTTGAGTTCGCCGCTTTGCTGGACCTCGCGAACGTTGTTCTCCATGTCCTCCGCCGACCAGCCCCGGGAATGAGCGATGAACGGGAATTGGGGGAACATGAACCCCAACTCGCCGAAGAACGTCAGCAGCTGGCCCACCACCCCTTGGACGTTGTCCTGGCCGCCCGTCACGATGAAGGCGGCCACCTTGTTCTTGATCAGGACTCGATTGCGGATCGTGGTCTGATTCTGCACGCAGTTGAGCCGCTCGGCCATCTTGAAGTAGAGGGAACTGGCCGCACCCCACCGAATCGGAGTCGCCACCACCAGGACGTCGGCCCAATGGACCAAGGCCTCGTACACTTGGTCAAGCTGGTCGGTGGGATCCATCTGCGTAATGGAACAAGGCCACGTGCAGGCGTGGGCGCTCTTCGAGTAGTATCCCTCGCAATGGCGGAACGTCAGCTCGTGGAGTTTGAGAAGCCGGATCTCCGCGCCGGCGGCCGCGGCATGGTCCAAGGAGGCTTGCAGCAGGAGTTCTGAGGTCGATACCCTCGGATAGGCCGGGTCCATGGCCGTGGTCGAAATCCCCGCAACCCGGAGCCCGCCGGGCGCCCGCTCGATGGCGCGTGCCAAGGGATGCGCCGGATGGGTAATCCGCTGCCGCTTGGTGACGGGTTCCAGGTTGATCCAGAGGTGCCCGTCGTCAATTCGGGTCTCGAACCGGGGCACCGATTCATGCTCGTAGCCCGGCTCGCCCAAGCCGGTTGCCCGGTGGTACTTCCAGTGATGCCAGGGACAGACGACGTACTCCCCTTCGAGACTGCCCTCTCCAAGGGGCCCGCCGACATGGTTGCAGGCCCCCGAAATCGCGGCGAACGTCCCGGCGAAGTGTGACAGGGCGATCCGGGTCCGCCCGACGGTCAGTTGCTGCAGCGGCTTGGCCGCAAGCTCGGCTGCCGGCCCGAGGTCGTGCCATTGGGGTTCGGTCATGCCCGGGACTCTAAGGCCTGGCGTTCAGACTAGAGGAGATGGCCGACAAACGGGAGTTCCCGGCGTCGGATCAGGAGCACCACCAACGCGCACGCCAACGTCGTGATCGCCAGGCCGAACAAAGTGCCGCCGTCACCTTGAACCTCGATGCCGAGTTTGGTCAGGTGGGCGCCAATGGCCCCGCCCATCAGGCCAACCGCCAGCCCGGCTCCAATGGCGGCCGTTCGCGGGATCAGGAGCAGCACCACGGCGGCCAGTTCCATGATGCCCGAGCCGATCCGGCCCCAGGGCTCCGCGCCGAGGGTGGTAAAGATGAATACCGATTCCGGAGCACCGGTGAATTTGAAGAACAGGGTCTGACCCAGAATGACCGCGGCAATGAGCTGGCAGACCCAACTGACCCGGACCGTACTCTTGCTCAGAACAGTGGTTCCCACGGCGGCGAGGCCTTTCGGTTAGGAAGTGACATGGGCTCCGAGGGACCGACGGTGGATGCCGATCAGCCGGATCAGTTCGTTGATCGTGGCGGGCCGGGCACCGGCCGCCACGTTTTTCTCAGCAATCTCGAACAGGATCGACCACTGTCTCGCCAGGGTCCGGTAGGCATCGAAGATCCGGTTCTTCGGATCGTAGATGCTGGTGGCCTCGGCCGTCGCACCGTTTAACTCGAGCACCTTGAAATCCCGGCCCTCGCGAAGGGCCTCGGCGGACGGGGCTTTGATGTCGTACCGCCCGAACCAGAATCCCTCGTAGCCCCGGCTCAACCGGTCGATGGCCGCCTCGAGTGCCGGCGTACGCACCCATTCGCCATCGAAGAACGCCGAGCCCCGGGAATGGGTTCCCAACTCGACCAATGGGATGACTTGGCCGGTGGCCGGGATCTCGTCGAGGCGCTCGGCGTGCAGGGCCAAGAAGAATGGCGCCATGGAAACCGCGCGGTCGTCTCGGAGGATCAGCTCCTCGAGGGTGGCCCGGCCGTCGCCGGTAACCGCGGGAAACCGCTTGTCGGTGATCGCGAAGATCCGGCCCCGCGGTTCGCCCGGAATCCGATAGTAGAAGACACCGAACTCCACCCCCGGGACGAATTCTTGGGCGAGGAGCGGCTCCGCGGTGCCGTCGAGGTAGCGTCGGGCCGCTTCGGCGGAGCGAATGATTGCCACGCCGCCGCCCCGCTCGCCGACGTCCGGCTTCAGCACCATCGGCCAGTCGAGCGTTGCTTCCGCCATGAAGTCGTTGAGGGCGGCCACCCGGGCACCCGGCGGGCCGGTCGGGATCAGGCGCCAACGCGCCACCCGGTCGGGCGCGTGGCGGAGCCCGGTCAGGATGTCGGCCTTGGACTCGCCGACGAATCCGCCCCCGGGACTGGCCGGGTTCACCGCGGTGAACAGGGTGAGGCTCCGGTGTCTGAGGGCGAGCCAACCGATATAGAACGCGATCGGCGGGTAGAACGCCCATCGGGGCCAAAACTCCCACCGGGTCAGCCGGCGCCAGCGCGAAAACAACAGCCGCCGGCCTCGCCAGGAACCGAGCGGGACAATCAGTTTGACCAGCCCCACCAGCGCGACCGCCAGGCCGAGCACTGCGGGGAGCGCCAACCGCTCGTAGGCCAGGAACCGGGTCAGTACCTCGGATCCGAAGGTGCGGCTCAAACCGACGAGCAGCGGCGTCCACAGGGCCGCGGCAAGCACGAAGGCTCCGAGGAAAAACCCGAGCCGGGCCCGGAGGATCCCGGCCGCGAGATAGGTCGGCAGCCGGGTACCAGGGAGGAATCGGGTCAGCAAGACGATCCAGAGGCCCCGGCGTTCGAACCACCGGGCGCTTCGGTCGATGGCGGCCTCGGTCACGAACCACCGGAGCGGCGCCCTCCGGACGGCGGGGCGTCCGAGCCACCGGCCCATGCCATAGAGCCAGAGATCGCCTGCGACGATCCCGGTCAGGCAGGCGAGGGTACCGGGCAGGAAACCGATCGTACCGCGGCTCACCATCAGTCCGGTGGCGATACAGGCCAGGTCCTCGCTGACGAGGGTGGACGCCGCGATCAGGAGCAACAGGACGCCTAACGCCACGCCGATGACCGGCGGGATCGCCGCCGGGTCGAAAGGCTCTGCCGCCGCCACGATCCGGGCGGACGGGGCGATGGCCCGGACCGCGGTTTGGCCCCGATCGGTGCGGGAGAAGAAATCCTCCAGCACGGCGGCGATGGTGTCCGGGCGTGCGAAGGCCATGAAGTGATCGGCCTCCTCGTCGGCGAACATGGCGAGCTCGCTTTGCGGCATCAGGCGGTGGGACTCCCTGGCCACCGCCGGATCGACGAGGGGGTCTTTGTCGCCTTGGACCACCAGGGCCGGACCCCGGTAGGCCGACAGGAGCCCGCGGAGCGGGCGCTGATCGGTATCGTAGAAGTTCCGGGCGTACTCGGTCGTCAGCATGCCCCCGTCGAGCGCCCCGAAATGCGGGATTCCATTCTCGACCAGCCAGATCGCTCCGAGTTGGAGCGCGTGGATCGCGTGGTTCAGGTGGTAGTCGCCGAGGAGTTCGTATTCCTGCGCTCCGATGGCGGAGAGCAGGGTGACCGAGGCGATCCGGGACGGCGCCAGATCGGCCAGATGGAGGGCGACACCACCCCCCATGCTGAAGCCAACGACGTGCGCTCGGTCAATGCGGAGCGAGTCGAGAAGCGAGAGGACGTAGCGGGCATGGGCCGCCACCGAGTAATCGGGCACCTTCCAGGTCGATCCGCCGAACCCGGGAAGATCAGGGCTTACGGCCCGCCGGTGGCGGCCGAGGATCGCGCCGAGGTCTTGGACCTCGGTGTTGTCGCCCGGGCTGCCGTGGAGGAGGATCACGGGAAGCGCGTTTGATCCGGCCGGTTGGACATCGCGAAACGCCACCCGAACCGGCCCGAGCGCAACCACGGATTCACCGGGGGCAGGTTGGTCGCCGGCCGGGCGGATGGCCCGAATGACGTGAGAAGCGCCTAACGCGATGGCGTAGGCACCGAGGAGCCAGTGCCGGAGCCGCGGTCTAGCCACGGGGCAGGAGGGCGAGCCGAACCGGCGCGGATGGCTCGGCCCGGCACGGCGCCCCGGCCCAATACCGGACCGACGCCCGGGCCTCGCCGACCCGGATCTCGGTCAGACTTTGGGTTCGGGCGTCCAGGCGGTGCATGCAGATCGAGACTGGCCCCTTGCGAGGCTGGTGATCGCGGTGCAGGGCCCGGAGCCGCCGTGCGGTCCGGGGGCCGGCCGCTTCGATCTCGTCGAACCGCGCCTGGCGGGCCCGTTCGGCCGCTCGCTGATCGAATCCCGAACTGGTCCGGATCAAGCCCGGCTCGGTAAGGGACGACAGGCGAAGCTCGCGGCCGTTCCAATCGGCCAGCTGAACCGACCGGGTGCGGTCAATCGCGGCGATGGTGAACGGCTGGTAATGGTCGAGTGCCGTTGTGACGAGCCGGCGGATCAGGCGCCGCGCGGACCGGGCATCGAGCAGCGAGTGCAGGAGGAGGCCCCGGCTGATCGTCGCAGGGGTTCGCTCGACCGGAGCGTCGTGATACCGGTTGAGGAGGGCGGCGGTGACGGCGAATTGATTGACCCCGATCCAGGTCCCACCAGCGTCGCCGTCAGCCGGAGCCACCAATCGGACCGGGCCGAGCCGCTGAGGCACCGGGGCCCGTCCCGGGCGGCGGGTCCGGCGCTCGTCCCGATTGAAGAAGACCCAGTAACCGGTCGGGTCCGGCAGCCAACTCAGGGTGCACACCTATCGGGTGGCGTATTGGGCGTCATCCATGGCGTCGAGCAACGTCAGGGCTTGCTCGAGGCAGAGACGATTGGCGCGGATCATCGGCTAGGTTCCCTCGACTCGGTGGGGGATGAAATTGAGGGCAACCGCCTCCCGGGCCTGTACGGCCAACAGGCCCCGATCGTTTCCGGTCACCGGCTCATCGCCGAAGTGCAGGGTGGCGTCGAACCCCGGCATTTGGCAGAGCTGGAGGACGTGAGGCACAAAGCTCATGTCGCCCCACCAACAGACCGCCTCGCGGGCCGACGGCATCCCGGGCCGGGTGGCGTAGTGGATCGAGGCAATGCCGACCGGCTTCCCGGTCTGCGCGGCCCACTCGAACAGGGCCGTCCGCATCGGGTAAACGTCATCACCACTGGAACTGGTTCCCTCCGGAAAGACGATGACCCCGTCGCCGCCGGCCACTCGGTGGTCGATGGCCTGGATCACCCGCTTGGCGTCCCGGCGGCTGTTCCGATCGACGAAGATCGTCCCTACCAAACGGGTCAAATAGCCGACCACCGGCCACTGGTTGAGTTCTTTCTTCGCCACGAAGACACCCTCGGCATGCCCCAACAAGAGCACGATGTCGCAATAGCTCAGGTGGTTGGAAACCAGGAAGAACGGCGGCTTGGGCCGCGATCCCCGAATGGTCACCCGCATGTTGACGATCCACGCCATACCCCGGGCCCACCGGCCGACGATCCGGTTCCTCCACCAGAGTCGCCGACGGGGCCAGGGCGTAGCCAGCCACATCCCGGCCACGAGGAAGACCAAGAGCCCGCCGGTCCAGACCGTGATGGCACCGAGTCGGACAATCGGGCGAACGGCCCCGGTCCGCAGCAGCGTTCCGAGTGTTTGCTTGAGATTTCCGCCATACAGCTCGTGTCGAACGTCGGCCTGAGAGGTCACCGGAAGAGGGTGCGGTAGGTGGCTGGGTCGAATTCCCTGGTATCAAGGATAACTAGCCAATCGATCGTCTTGAACAATCGGTCGATCGCCGGGGGACCGAGCACCTTGGCGCCGAGGTGCAGATAGGACTGGAACAGGGCCGGCACGTGGGGAGCCGGGAGCGGATGGCCCGGTGGCACCGTGCAGCGGCACTCGGGCCGGGGTATCACCTTGAGGGTCGGATGGACCCAACCCGAGTCTTCGAGGTGGCGGTGAACCGACACGCCCATCGCGGGGTCTTGGCTGGTGAGCGAGCAACACCCGAAGAAGTAGTGTTTCCGGTTCCACTCGAGATAGGAGCCGAGTCCGCGCCAAAGCAAATGCAGGACCCGGCCGCTCCGGTGATCCTTCGCCACACAAGCCCGGCCGATTTCGACCGCAGCGTCCCGGACGTCGTCGGGCAGGGTCGCGAGGTCGAATTCCGGGTCGGCGTAGTATCCGCCGCCCTGACGCGCCATCTCGGCGGTCTGCATCCGATAGGTTCCGACCACCTCCGCCGAGTTGCGACGCTGGATCAGCAGGTGGTGGAAGCGGGCGTCCATCTCGTCCTCGTCCCGGCCGGTGGCGTGGGATTCATCGCGGCCCTCGCCGAGCTCCAGGTTGAAGATCTCATACCGGAGGCGGAGGATCCGGTCGAGGTCCTCGGGGGTTCGGGCAAAGCGGACTACATAGCTCCCGGCTTCGACTTGAAGGTCCGGAATGGCGGCCGGCGAGACCGGATAAGGCGCCATCGGCCTGAGCCTGCCGCCGGTCACGGGGCCGGGAGGCCCCGGGCCACCTGGAAGAACCACAAGTCGCCTTGGCGGAGGACCCGGCCGGTCAGGGTCAGGGGCCGACCGGCTGCGCGGTCGAGGGGCGGGAGCGGCTCCATGTGTTCATTCACCATGATCAATTCGACCGCCGAGCCTTCCAGGTTTCGGGCGGCAAATAACGGGGTCAGGCCGCCGCTCAAGCACCGGGCGGCGCATCCTCGGTGGCTCCGGCCGAGCCCCGGGTTCATCACACCCAAATAGCATTTACTGTCGACGATCTCCCCATCGAGCCGGAAACTCCCCAAACTGACCGGGGCCTGGAGCGGTGCCGGGCTGCCCTCGGCCTCGGTGACGGCCGCGATTTCGAGCAACCGGCCGTTGCCGCGGTGGGCTAGTTGCCCGGTGACCCGCACCTTTCGCCCGTCCCAGGACGATACGGCGGCCTGGGCTCCGAACTTCCCCGGGGCCGCCAGCAGATAGCGCCGGATTGCCGCTCCGCTGTCGGCCACTTCGAGGATCGGAACCGGCGCGGCCCGGATGGTCCCGGCCAGGGTCCGGGGAATTCCGAACTCGTAAGTTGACGGCCCGAAAGCGCGTTGCGCAAGCGCAAAAGCCGTCATCAGGCATCCCGCGAGTACCAGGATCGTCACGGCGGCCAATCGGGTGAATCGGGCCACCGGCCGCGGCGCCGTGCTCTGATAGCCGACATAGAATGGGGCGTCGTCGGCCGGGCCCGCCGACGTGATGGCGGCGGGTTCAACGAACGTTCCCGGTGAATTCGGGATCCGATGGACCAAAACCTGTCCGTTCGAAACCCTGAGGTTGTAGGTCGCGACCGCGTCGTTGTAGGGCGGGGGCGACTTCCCGTCCTCAGGCTTGAACTGGTAACCATGCCAGGGGCAGGTGATACAGCCGTCGACGATCCGCCCCTCGCCGAGCGGGCCGCCTTGATGTTTGCAGACGTTCGTCACGGCCGACAACCGGCCGCCATGTTTGAACACGGCTACCCGTTCGCCGCCGACCGTTGCGATCCTGGCCCGGCCCTCGGCGATGTCCTCGGGTCGGCACACCGGCACCCAGTCTGCCGCGCCGGCCTCTCGGTCGCCGGTCCGCTCTTTTCGGGCCGCAGCCAGGTGGAGTCCCCCGACCACCGCGATGCCCAAGGCCAAGACTGCCGGATACAGTGGGTGGCGTTCGTCTTGGAGAAATCCGAGCCCGACGTGCAGGATCAGGGCGACGTAGGCGGCGTACACCGCCATGTGGAGGCGTTTCCAGGCGCTCGGCGTGAGGACTGAAAGCCAGTAGTCGTGGCTGGTGGCGGCCATCAGACCCAACGCGATCAACGCAATCAGGCCGAAGATCTCGAACGGAACCGACCCGAGGCTCGTCCAATCGGAGCCGGCGGTCAGGAGGCTGACCAGGGGATCGGCGTTTCCGAACCCATGGTATTGGATCACCGCGAGGATCGCATGGCCGAAACCGAGTCCGGCCATCGTCACGCCCAGGTGGCGGCGGTTGTACAGCAACGGCAGGAACCGGCGGTCGAGCCGAGCCGCGGGTCCGATGATCATGATCACGTGGAGCAGGAGCAAGGCGGCCAGTCCGAAGCCGCGGATCAAGATCGCCTCAGCCGTGGCCGTGGGCTCCGCAATCAGCGTCACGGCCGCAAACAGGCCTACCGATCCGACCACACCAAGGCCGAGGACCGTATCGTAGATCCGTTTCTGCCGGTTCCAGTTGACCGCCCGATAGGAGTGGCTCACGACCGGACCGCCAGTGCCACGGCTAGCGCCACCAAACCGCCGACCAGCAGAAAGCCGGCCCACCAGCCGTGCTGATGGCGAAGGGGCCGGATCATCCCCGCCGGCCTCGGAGCCGAAAGGCCAAGTATGGCCACAGGAGGAGAGCCCCCGGAACCAGCAGCAGCCGGAACCCGAGGGTGGAGCCGGTTGCGGCGGGATCGAGGCGACCGGCCCCCCGAGCCCCAAACCACCCGGCGAAGACCACGCCGACAATGAGGTATGTCTTGGCGGCGAGGACCAACCAGACGACGAACTCCATGGTGAATCATAGCTCCTTCGAAGAGCACAACGTGTCGCGCCGGGTTTCGGTTCCCGCCCGATCGCAGCGACTGGGTCCGCCATCCGATTCCTCTGGCGTCTGGACGGCGACCGGGCGAAATTCGGAGCCTGCCTTCCAATACCTCGGAGAACCGGATGCGCCGAAGTCCCCTGTTTGCCACTGTTCTCTCGCTGCTGTTGCCGGCGGCTGTCACGGCCCAAGCACCGGCAATCGCGGACCGGGTCAAGGGGTTCGAACGGCTGGATGGGTTCGTGCCGATGTACTGGGATGCCGGGGCCGGCAAAGTCTGGCTCGAGGTCTCGCGGTTAGGCCAAGAAATTCTTTATGTCAACTCGATGCCGGCGGGAGTGGGTTCGAATGACATCGGTCTGGATCGAGGTCAACTGGGGGGCGAACGGATCGTTCGGTTTGAGCGGGTTGGGCCGAAAGTGCTCTTGGTTCAGCCGAACTACGGGTTTCGGGCGGTAACCACCAACCCCGACGAGCGGCGAGCCGTCGAGCAGTCGTTTGCCCAATCCGTGGTGTGGGGCTTCAAGGTCGAAGCCGAATCGAACGGCGCCGTCCTGATCGACGCGACCGACTTCGTGATGCGGGATGCCCACGATGTCGTGGGAGCGATGCGCCGGAGCGGGCAGGGTGCCTTCCGGCTTGATCCGTCCCGGGGGGCCATTTACCTCGAGCGAACCCGGGGCTTCCCCCGAAACATCGAAATCGAGGCCACTTTCACGTTTCTGAGCGACAACCCCGGCCGCTTTGTCCGGGACGTGGCGGCGAGTGCCGAGGCGGTCACGGTCCGCCAGCACCACTCCTTCGTGGCGCTCCCGGAGCCCGGGTACGTGCCCCGGGTGAGTGATCCTAGGGGCGGGTTCTTCGGGATCAGCTACGCGGATTATGCCACGCCGATCAGTGCCCCGATCCTGCAGCGGTTCATCTCGCGGCACCGGCTCCAGAAGAAAGACCCCCGGGCGGCCATGAGCGAGGCGGTTGCGCCGATCGTGTACTACCTCGACCGGGGCGCCCCGGAGCCGATCCGGCCCGCGCTGTTGGATGGGGCCCGATGGTGGAGTCAGGCTTTTGAGGCGGCCGGGTACCGGGACGCCTTCCGGGTCGAGTTGAGGCCCGAAGGCGCCGACCCGATGGATGTCCGCTACAACGTGATCCAGTGGGTCCATCGGCAAACCCGCGGCTGGAGCTATGGGGCGACGGTAACCGATCCGCGGACCGGTGAAATCATCAAAGGCCACGTCACGCTCGGTTCATTGCGGGTCCGCCAAGATTACATGATTGCCCAAGGCCTGACCGCTCCCTTCGTCACCGGCGACGAGGCAGCCGCTGAAGCCGAGCGGATGGCGCTGGCCCGGATTCGCCAGTTGTCCGCCCACGAGGTCGGACACACGTTAGGCATCCAGCACAACTACATCTCGAGCCGCCAGGGCCGGGCCTCGGTCATGGACTATCCCCATCCCTTCGTCAAGCTGACCAATGGGCGGGTCGATCTGTCCGATGCCTACCAGGAGGGCATCGGGGAGTGGGACAAAGAGGCCGTCAGATTCGGATACCAAGATTTTCCTCCGGGCACCGACGAGAACGCGGCCTTGGCCGGCCTGATCGGCGCGGCCCGGGCCCGCGGCCTCACCTTCCTGACCGATGAGGACGCTCGCCCCGAGGGTAGTGCCCATCCGGAGACTCATCTTTGGGACAACGGTCCGAACGTCGCCCGCGAGCTCGATCGGATGATGACGGTGCGGCGGGCGGCGCTCGCGCAATTCGGCGAACGGGCTATTCCGCGCGGGGCCCCGATGGCCACCCTCGAGGAAGTCCTGGTGCCTCTCTATCTCCACCATCGGTACCAAGTCGAAGCAGCCAGCAAGGTCATCGCTGGCCAGTGGTACGACTACGCCTTTCGGGGCGACGGCGTCGAGCCGGTCAAACCGGTCGCCCCCGCGGACCAGTTGGCGGCGTTGGAGTCCGTGCTCGCCACGCTGAAGACGTCGGAACTCGCTCTCCCGAGGGGAATTCTGGCTTTGATTCCGCCCCGGCCGGCGACCTATCCCGCCCATCGCGAGCTATTCGATCGTTCCACTGGATTGGTGTTCGATGCGATCAGCCCGGCTCGGGGCGCGGCCGACCTGGTCGTCCGCCTCCTGTTCCATCCGGAACGGGCGGCGCGGCTGGTGCAACAACGGGCCCTCGATCCGGGGCAGCCAGGGCTCGAGTTGATCATTGACCGGGTGATCGCGGCCACCTTCGACGCGCCTGCGGCCTCGCCCTACGAGGCCGAGATTGGCCGGGCCGTGCAACGGGTCGTGGTGGACCGCCTGATGGCGCTCGCCGCCTCGGCGCCGATGAGCCAAGTCCGGGCCGTGGCGACCCAAAAGCTCCTCCAACTCGCCGATCGCCCGGTGCGGGCCGGTTCCGGTTCGTCTGAGAACCGGGCCGCCAGGGCGCTGATCGCGGCCGATATCCGCCGGTTTGCCGGCCGGCCCTATGATCCGACCAAGGTGGTTCCGGCCGCCGGCCTGCCGCCCGGGAGTCCGATCGGGCTCCCGGATCGCGTACCCAATCACTAGCCGAAGGATTCCGATGCGCCGATTCATATCCCCGACCGCCCAGGGCCTCATGAACCTGTCAGCCGATTTCACACCGCTGGCCGCTCAATCGGCGTCGGCAGCCCCACCGGTGCCGGCCGCCAGACCGGAGGACGTCGGTTCGGTCGACGCGATCATCGGGGCCCTGTACCATGTGATCTCCGGGCCGGCCGGCCAGAAGCGAGACTGGGATCGGTTCCGCTCGTTGTTCGCGCCCGGCGCCCGGCTGATGCCCACCGGCCGCGATCAAGCCGGGAAGGGAAGGATGACCGTGTGGAGCGCCGAGGACTACATCAAGACGGCCGGGGGGGGCTCGAGACGAGTGGATTCTTCGAACGCGAGATTGGCCGGACGGTGGCGCAGTACGGAAAGATCGTCCAGGCCTTCAGCGCCTATGACTCGCGCCGGCTGGCCGCCGACGAAAAACCGTTTGCCCGCGGGATCAATAGCATTCAGCTCTTCGACGACGGCACCCGCTGGTGGATCGTGACCGTGCTGTGGGAACAAGAATCGGCGGCGAATCCGATCCCGGCGAAGTATCTGACCCCCTGATGCGCCCCAGGATCCAGACCGCGGTCGTCGCGGCCACCGCACTGCTGCTGGGCGGATCGACACCGGGGGTCGTTGCCCCGCCGTTGTGCGGCCCGGAGTCCGGTGACCGGCTTCGGCCGAGCCAGGATCTCTATTGCCTGGAGTTGGTCGCCCGGCCGGACGTTCCCCAGACGGTCGCGGCCATGGTGGAACTCGGCCGGGCCGAGTCGCCGTTCGACGTCGCCACCACTCGGATCGGGAGCCAGCGATACGATGCGACGCTGGTCCTGCGAGGGCTCCCGGCCCCGAGTTCGCTCGGCTCCTACACCAGCTACGTCGCCTGGGTGACGTCACCCTCGCTCGATCCCTTGATTTCCATGGGGGCCGTGTCGAACGGTCGGAATCATCTCGGCGAGATCGACCTCGACAAGTTCCTGATCTTCGTGACGGCCGAAGCCCGGCCGGACGTGACCGAGCGGAACGGCCGACTGGTGCTCCGGGGCATGTCGCCCAGTATTCGGATGCAACAGCACTCGATGCTGATGATCAACCGGGCTCCCGATTCCAACGCGGCCGGTCACGACATGGCCGCCATGAATCACGGCGGAACCCGGTGGGTCATGCCGCCATCGCGGGCCGGAATCCCCATGGTCCCGATGCCGGGAGTCGATGAATTGGTGCCCCCGGTCGAGCCGTTCCTGCCGGGCACCGGGGTCGATGCCGCCAGCTTGCCCGAGGCCGCGCCCCGAACCGTGGCCCGGCTTCGGAATGGCGACACTCTCGACTTGAGGGCGTCGCTGGTCCGCCGGACGATCAACGGCCGGACCTTGGTGATGTATGCCTACAACGGGCAGTATCCCGGGCCGCTGCTCCAAGTCGATGAAGGGGCCACGGTGGTGGTGCGGTTCCACAACGCCATCGACATGCCGACGGCGGTCCATTGGCACGGAATCCGTCTCGAGAACCGGAGCGACGGCGCGCCCGGCGTGACCCAGGATCCCGTTGAACCAGGCCAGGGGTTCGTCTATCGAATTCGATTCCGCGACTCCGGGATCTACTGGTACCACCCCCACGTCCGTGAGGACGTGCAGCAGGACCTCGGACTCTACGGCAATATTCTCGTCCGGCCGAAGCGGCCCGATGCATTCGGGCCGAGCCATCGAGAAGAGACCGTCATGCTCGACGATATCCTTCTCGGTGAGGCGGGTCTGGTGCCCTTCGGGAAAGAGGACGCCACGCACGCGCTGATGGGCCGGTTCGGCAACATCCTCCTCGCCAACGGCGATCCCCACTATCGTCTGACCGTGCGGCCTAACGAGATCGTCCGATTCTACTTCACCAACGTGGCCAATACCCGGACGTTCAACCTGGCGATTCCCGGGGCCCAGATGAAATTGGCCGGCGCGGACGTCGGTCGCTACGAACGGGAGGAATGGACCGATCACGTATCGATCGCACCGGCCCAGCGGTATATCGTGGACGTCCGGTTTCCCGCCGCCGGGACGTTTCCACTGGTCAACCAAGTTCAGGCCATCGACCACAACGTGGGGAATTTCTACCCGGAACACGACACCCTTGGGACCGTGACGGCCGCCGGCGCTCCCGTGACGCCGAACCTGACCGCCGGCTACCAGCGGCTCCGGACCAACCGTGACGTCGTAACCGATATCGCGAGGTACCGCCCTTGGTTCGCCAAACCCGCCGACAAGCAGCTGCTCCTGACGCTCCGGCTCGGTGATCTTCCGTTTGGCGTCATGCAGATGCTCCGGCGGGACGTGATGTATTCGCATCCCGTGGAATGGAGCGGTACGATGCCGATGATGGACTGGCTTCCGACCGGCCGCGAAACCAAGTGGGTCCTCCGAGATCCGGCGACCGGCAAGGAGAACATGGCCGTGGACTGGAGGTTCAAGCTTGGCGACGTCGTCAAGATCCGGATCGGCAACGACCGTACTTCACTCCACCCCATGTCCCATCCGATCCACCTCCACGGCCAACGGTTCCTGGTCCTGGCTCACAATGATGTGCCGAACCGGAACCTGGTCTGGAAAGACACCGTGCTGCTGCCGGTCGGCGGGACGGCCGACCTGTTGGTTGAGATGTCGAACCCGGGGAAGTGGATGATGCACTGCCATATTGCGGAGCATCTCGAGACCGGGATGATGGGGGTCTTTGAGGTTCGCTGACCCGCCCAGCCGAAACCGCTGGGCCTCCCGGCCCGTACATGGCAAGCTATGATGCTGCCCGCCGCCGTCCTGCTGCTCCTCGTCGCCCCTAGCCAAGACACCACCGCTGGTACCGCCCCCGCCGGGAGCTATGCCGACTCCGCCACCAGTGTCTTGGTGCGCGAGGCCCGAAAGGCCAGGGAGCGAAACGAACGTCTGGTGACGTCGTACCGCGCCACGGTCACTCAACGCCTCGGTGCCGGCATCAAGGCGCTCTCGCGCGACCGGATGTTGTTCCGCCAGGAATTGGCCGCCAAGATCGAATGGCACCGGGACGGGCCGAGCCGGGTTGAGATTACCGGAGCCCGGGAAGCCCTGCCGGTAGTTACCCGCGGCGACCATGTGCCGGATGACCTGGATAGCCAGGCCCGGTGGCTCGTCATCAACCCGGCAGAGGACTACCTCCGGGTCGTCGGGCTCGATGACGACGAGGATGGGTTCGTCTACCCGCTTCGGGAGGGCGGGGAACGGGATTACCGGTTCGCCATCGGGGACTCCACGATCATCGCCCTGCCGACCGGCAAGCGGATCCGGTTGGTGGAGCTCAAGGTCGCGCCCCGCCGGTCGGAGTGGCGCTTGATGTCCGGGTCGCTGTGGTTCGATGCCGACAGCTACGGCCTGGTCCGGGCCGTGTTCCGTCCGGCTCGCCCGTACGAGTTCCGGAGGGATTCTGATCCCGAGGACCGCGAGGACGTTCCCCAATGGGTCAACGCCTCGGGCGAGGTCAAGTTCGTGACGCTGGAGTACGGCCTCTATGAGAACCGCTGGTGGATGCTCCGGTACGTCGCCCTCGATGCCGTGGGCACCGTTGGCTCGTGGCTCGGGATGCCGCTCCGGATGGAACGGATCTACGCCGACTACGAAGTCGAGGGCGGGGCGCCGCCCGATCCGGCCAGCACCTTCCGGCCGGCGGGTACCACCCGCCGGGGCAGGATGGAGAATCCGGCCGACTCGGTCGCGCGAAGGGCCCGCGCCGATAGTGTCCGGCGGGTCGTCGACGAGTGCATCAAGGAAGCCACCGACCGGGCCGGCCGGGGCCGCGAGGACCGCCGGGCGGTCCGGGTCCGGATCGGCCGGTGCACCCGGCCCAACAACGACTCGACGTTGGTGGTAGCCGTGCCGGCCGACACGGCCGGCCTGTTGACCAGTCCGACGTTAGGTGAACCCATCCTCAAGATGGGGGACATGATTTCGGAATCGGAGATCAAGGGCTTGGCCGACGCGATCGGCGGGCTTCCCCGGGCGCCTTGGTCGACCCGGGTCGAGCTGCCTCGCGGGCTCGGATCGTTGCTCGAGCGGGCGCGCTACAACCGGGTTGAGGGCCTCTCGCTCGGCCTGTCCGGCAAGGCCGATTTCGGGCGGTTTTCCCTCGAGGGCCGGGGCCGGCTCGGGATTGCCGACGGCTGGCCGAACCTGGAGGGGGTCGTGACGTTCCCCGGGAGCCGGACCCGGGTGCGCCTGGCCGGCTATCGTCGCCTGGCCGCCGCCAATCCTGAAGTCCGCCCCTTCGGAGCCGTGAATTCGTTCTTCGGGCTGATGGCGCATCGCGACGACGGCCAATACTTCCGGGCCAGCGGCGGCGAGGTGGTGCTGGAGAACACGATCTCCGGGTGGTGGAGCCTCCGGGCTTTTGCGGAGCGGCAAGCCGGGGCCCGGACCGAAACCACGTTCTCGGTTCCTCGGTTGTTCGGGAGCGATGCCAGGTTCCGGCCCAATATTGCCGCCGACCGGGCCGACCAGTTCGGAGTCCGGCTCAACCTCAGGCTCGATCGCCCGGTGTCTCGCTCCGTTACCCTCGGCGGCGATTTGTCGCTCGAAGGCGCCACCGGTGACTACGAGTTCGGCAAGGGATCGGCCGGCCTTCGGGCCTACATCGCTCCCGGCGGGCCCATCGCCCTCGCCTTCGGGGCCTCCGCCGGTACCACCACCGGCCCCGTTCCTGTGCAGAGCCGCCATTACCTCGGTGGCCCGACCAACCTTCGCGGCTATGCCGGCGGCGTCACCTCCGGGTCCGCCTATTGGAGCGGGCGAGCCGAGGTCGCCAATAGCTTCCCGGCCTTCCGCCTCACTGCCTTCAGCGACATCGGCTGGGCCGGCCCCCGCGACGATTTCACCCGCGGGAAGCCGCTCGTCGGCGCCGGCGTCGGCGTCAGTATCCTCGACGGGCTGGTTCGACTCGACCTGGCCCGCGGCCTCCGCGGCCCCAAAGGCTGGCGGTTCGATCTCTACTTCGACGGAATTCTGTAGCTCGGCACTCGGCACTCGGCACTCGGCGCTCGGCTGGTGGAGCGGTTATGGGCTCCCGGGCCGAGTGCCG
>SXGT01372699.1_pt1 | contig 18638 bp, 16 predicted proteins | sample 3176221 | NCBI WGS metagenome assembly SXGT01 (sample SAMN11356862, study PRJNA531348) | freshwater metagenome | isolation source: freshwater sample F1-120 | place: China: Fuxian Lake, Yuxi | collected 2017-12-25
GCATCGCACTCCGCTACGAGACGATATATCTCAATAGCGACGTCGGCTTCATCGGCCCGGACTACCTGCAGAACGGCAAGCAGATCGCCCGCGCCGGCCTGGAAGATCACTTCATGGGCAAGCTGCTCGGCGTGTCGATGGGTACCGACGTCTGCTACACCAACCACGCCGACAGCGACCAGGACGACCAGGAGTGTCTGGAAATGCTGCTGGCGACGGCTGGCGTCAACTACCTGATGGGCATTCCGCTCGGCGACGACGTGATGCTCAACTACAATACCACCAGCTTCCACAACAACGCGCAGCTTCGCGAGATCTACGGGCTGCGCCCGGCACCGGAATTCGAGGCGTGGCTCGAGCGCATAGGGCTCTGGCGCAACGGCCGATTGACCGAGCGCGCTGGTGACGCTACGGTGTTCAACACCGCCCATAGCCTGCGCGCCGAGCGACGTCCCGGGATTTGACCGCGCTCCGAGCCGCAAATTGCCGTGACAATCTGGTGATCTTGAAGGCCGTGTCCAGGGCCTTGGCCGCGCCGATCGCCACAGCGGCCTGTTACTTTGCACGCAGGCCATGATGGCCGGGCGCGGAGGGCGCCATGCAGGTCAAGCACATCCTGGTGCCGGTGGACTTCTCCGACACCGCACAGGCGGCGCTGCTGTGGGCCGCCGAACTAGCTGAGCGCTATGGCGCCCGGCTCGAAATGCTGCACGTCTACCCGGTGCCCGGCTACGTGCTGCCCGACGGGTTCGTACTGGCCAGCCCCGAGGTCCATCGCGACGTCGACGCCCGGGCACGGGCGCGTCTGGCGCAGTGGCTGGAGATCGCCAACCGCAACCGCGCGATCGACATCACCTGTGCGGTCTCCTGCGGCCAACCGGCGGCCGAAATCTTGCGGCGCGCCGACGACGGCAACGCCGACCTTATCGTGATGGGCGCGCACGGTCTGAGCGGCCTGGCGTTGTTTTTGATGGGTTCCAATACCGACCGGGTCGTCCGCCATGCCAAAGTGCCGGTGGTGGTGGTGCCGCGGGGTGTCTAGACCCCAGCCCGTCGCGGTATGCAAGCAACGGCTGGTTTCGACCTTGCCGCCCGCTGGCTGATCCGTTACGTTCGGCTCGTCCGCAGGTGGCCTTGGGCGCAAAAAGCGCGCTGGGCATCAACGACGGGCAATGCGGCGCGCGGCAAGTCGCAAGCGGTCGCAAAACTGGTGTACCCCTGACCGGCTTGGCGCTGGTCATGCTGGTGCGACAGCGGTGCGTGAAAAACCATTCGGCCAGCCCTCAAAGGGGGCGGCCATTCGGGGTGTCCCATGCCAAATCGGCGTGCATTCGACCACATCGGTAACTTCAACTTCAAGATCGAGATCGAAGGCGTGACCCAGGGCGCGTTCCGCAACGTGGAAGGCCTGGACAGCGAGACCGAGATCATCGAGTACCAGGACGGCGACGACATCGTGCTGCGCAAGCGCCCGGGCCGCACCAAGTACTCGAACATCACCTTCAAGCGCGGCTACATCAACAACACCGAGCTGTGGGAATGGCGCAAGGCCGTTGTCGAGGGCAAGGTCCAGCGCAAGTCGGGTTCGGTGATCCTGTGCGCCGATGACGGCACCGAGATCATGCGCTACAACTTCTTCGAAGGCTGGCCGACCAAGTGGAAGGGCTTCACCTTGGACGGCAAGGGCACCGACGTCAACGTCGAAGAGCTCGAGCTGGCCGTTGAGAAGCTCGAGCGCGGCTAAGCGCGAAGCTCGAGCGCGGCTAAGCGCGAAGCTCGAGCGCGGCTAAGCGCGAAGCTCGAGCGCGGCTAAGCCCCTCGTCAGCTTCTGCTGAACCACAGTCGACGCCGGCGCGGTCTTTCGGGACCCGCCGGCGTCGGCGTTTTTGCGTCCGACAGGTCCGGTATTGCCGATGATGTTCCGCCTCGTGTCGCTGGTGGCCCTTGTGGTCGTCGCCCTATCCGCTTGCACTGCCGCTCAGCGCACGGCCTCGCCCAAGCTGGTCAACGCCACGGCGCGCCTGAACGCCGAACTGAAGGCGGAAGACACCCCGCAGGTGTGGCGCGCGCACTTCATCGACGTCGGTCAGGGCCTGGCCGTCCTGCACGAAATGCCCTGTGGCGCCGCGCTGTTCGACACCGGCGGCGAACTGGACGACCGCTTCGACTCCAATGCGGCGCTGCGCGCGTACCTGGACGCCTTTTTCGAGCGCCGCCCTGACTTGGGGCGAACGCTGGACCTGTTGCTGTTGACCCACCCGCACGTGGACCATACCCGCGGCGTTGAGACCGTGCTGGAGGGGTACCGTGTCCGCAACCTGGTCGACAACGGCCAGACATTCGGTTCTGGCTCGGAAGGCCAGAAGTTCATGCAGGATTGGGCCGAGACGCACGCCGACGTCCACTACCGCGCGGTGTTCCTGGCCGACATTGTCAGCGCGACGGGGTTGAGTGACCCCATCCTCGACCCGCTGCGCTGCGACGGCGTCGATCCGACGATCGCGGCACTATGGGGCCAGGTCGGCAGCGATCCCGGCTGGCCGGGCATCCGCTTCGGAAAAACGCCGTTTCAGAACAGCAACAACCACAGCGTGGTCGTGCGCGTCGGCTTTGGCCGTGCGAGCGGCCTGTTCACGGGCGATCTCGAAGAACCGGCCATCAAGGACCTGCTGCGGCGCTGGGCACCGACGGGACTCTTGGACATTGACATCTATCAGGTAGGCCACCATGGCTCGATCAACGGCACACTTCCCGAGATGGCCGCCGCGATGACGCCCGAGGTTGCGGTGTTTTCGATGGGTCCCCCACACTGGCAGATGACGTGGTCAGCTTGGAAATATGGTCATCCGCGGCGCGAGATCGTGCAGATGCTGGCCGAGGTCATCGTGCGCCGCCGCAAGCCTATCGACGTCAAGGTTGGCGTGCGCAGCGAGACCTTTGAGCCCGCGCGCATCGAAGCCGCGCTCTACGGCACAGGCTGGGACGGCACGGTGGTGGTCGAGTCGCGCGCCGACGGCCGGCAGCGGGTGGTCACGGTCGGTCGTTGACAGGCCAACGGCAGTCCAAGCCCGGGGCGCTCAGCCTTACTTCAGTCGGACCCAACACGCCAGCGGCGACGGTCAGCGTCACCGCGCGCAGCGCGATCTCGTTGGGTAGGAAGGCGGTCTTGGCGCCATAGAGCGCGTCGCCTGCGATCGGCAACTCGGCATTGGCAAGGTGCACGCGCAGCTGGTGGCTGCGGCCGGTCAGCGGCGACAACTCGATCCGCGTCCAGCCTGCCGACGCTTGGCCGACAACCGCGGCGTCGGTGACGGCATGTTTTCCGGCCGGATGCACGTAGGCGCGCTTCTTACCGCGCAGCAGCGTGTCCTCAAAGTGGGCCTGCTGCCACGTCGGCTGGCCTTCGCACCATGCCTCGTACTGCTTGTGGATGCTGCGGGACTCGAACGCCATCGACAGCGTCCGGTGTGCCGCCGCAGTGCGGGCGAACAGCAGCAACCCCGTCACTTCGCGGTCCAGGCGGTGCACCACCCACAACGTCGCGCCAAGTTGGCGCTGCAGCTGCGCGTGCACGCTATCCGAACCCATGCGGTCGGGAATCGTCGGCACGCCCGCGGGCTTGTCGATGGCTAGCCAGTCCGCGTTGTCGTACAGGATGTCGATGGTCGTGCTCGCGGGCGACAGGGGTCTACGTCTTGAGGATCGCGGTCAATGGATCCACGCGCAAGTCGTAGGGGTCGCCGCCGATGCCCAGCTGATGCTGAAAGGCCATGTAGATGTGCTCAGGCTTGACGATCCCGCCGCCTTGCTGGGGCAGCCCGGTCTTCAAATTGGCCGTTGTCGGCGCCATCGCCACATCCGAACTGGCGCCGAACACCCTGCCGCCAGCGATGCCCGCGCCGCCGATGAGGCACGCATTGGTCAGGTGGTGGTCGCGGCCGGTGTACTGGTTGAGCGTTGGGCCGCGCGAGAACTCCGAGAACACCAGCACGGTGACGTGGTCGAGCCAGCTGTTGCCGCTCTGGTCGGGAAAAGGCTTGCTGGCGAGATCATCCAGGATCTTGGACACCAACTCGAACGCCGCCAGCTGGCGCGGGCATTGCTGCGTGGTCCAGTCTTCAAAGTGGGTGTCCAGGCCCTCGCTCAGCGTTGCGCTCACAACCCGCGACACGCCCGACGTCAACGCTGTCACTGCCATCGCGGCCTGGGCCGGCAGCCCGGTCATCGCCGACGCTTCGGTGGCGCTAATGCCGTAGTGCCCGCGCAACTTCTCCATTTCGGGCGTTTTCGCTTGGAATTCGAACAGCTTGTCCAGGCCGCCTGCGGTCATCTGCTTGCTTTTGAGTCGCGACGCCTCCGCCACCGACCACGTGCCACGCGACGCCGCGCTTGGGCAGTTCGCCTGCTGACCCAAGAAGGCGTCCACCAGCGCCGCCGACTTGCTGGCCAGGGCATCTGGACTCGCCTTGAGCGCGCGCACCAGATCCGCGACCGACGACACTTTGAGGCCGCTGGCGTAGTTGGGCTGATCGACGTTGTAGCTCTCGAACCGCAGCGCCAGATTGGGCACGATCTCCTTTTCGCCCAATAGCGTCGACAGCCAGGTAGCACACGACGAACCGCGGGCCAGCAGGCCACTGGGCGGCTTGGCGGTGATAAAGCGGCGGCGACCGACCTCGTGGGTCAAAGTGTCCATCGAGATGCCGCGCACCAGGCTCACGCGACCCTTTTTGAACTGGTCGATGACGCTGCCCAGTTGCGCGCCGAGTAGCACCTGCTGGCCTTTGGCGTCGGTTACCCACACGGGCTTGTTGCTCTGCAGTGTGCCGCTTTTGAGCTTGTCGTAGCCTGGCAGGATGTTGGTCTTGGCGACGTTGCCCTCGTTGAAAGCGACTGGGTCGCGCGGGTCGAGCGACTGCAAGATGTCCCAGGCGCCGGGAAAATACAGAAACAGAAAGTAGCGGTCTTTGACCTTGGCGACCGGTGGCCCGTTCTCGACGGCGTGCGCGAGGCTCGACCACAGCCCGGTCGATCCGAAGGCCGCGGTGGTTGCGCCGCCAAAAAGCCCCAGCCGCAACAGGTCGCGCCGGCTGGGACCGCCCGGCCGCTCCGGGTCGGGGTGAACCAGGCGCAGGTGTTCGCGGTGTTCAGGGTGGTCGCAGGCTGCCATGGTGCCTTCCTGGTGCGGCTACTGCCGCGGTGTCGAAGGCCGCGCTGGGCGGCGGGCACAGGTCAGTAGGTGAAGAAGTTCGGGTGCGTCGCCAACGCCACGCACACCGCCTGCCAGCCCTCCGCGGGCGTGCTGACTTTCTGTACACTGGTCAGCAAGAACTGCCACTGCGCGATCTCGGGCGAGGTGGCGGCGACGGTGCGGCCGTGCCAGCGCTTGACCAGATAGGCCAGGTTGGCCGCGATCGCGGCGCCGTCTTTGGTCGGGCTGGCGGTGGGTTCGGCCTTGACGAAGAACACACGCTGGTCGGGCGCGGCTTTAGCGTCGGCGGCAACGAGCTTATTGCATACGCTGGCAGCGGCGTCGCCCAGGAATTTTTGGAACAGCGTCGACGGCGTCAGATCTTCCTGCGTCATGTCCACAAAGTCCGGCTTGCCGAGCGTGAGCGCCAGCACCTGGAACTGGTTCTTGCCGCCGATGACCCAGCCGATGCCGCCCGAGGCCTTGACCAGTGCCGCTTCGAGTTGGCCGATGTTCATGCGCTTGCGCTGGCGGGTCGGCATCTCGGGGTCGGGCATCAGCGGCACCGCAACCCCGGGACCGAGTTGGGCGTCGGTGGGCAGCGTGTCGCCCAGCATCCCCCGCGGGTCGCCGCTCCGGGCATTGACGCCGCGCTGCGCCGGACGCCACGTTTCGATGGCGGCGTGGTCAGCCGGCAGCTGCTGCCAGGTCTGCGGCGGAATTGCCGCCGGTACTTCGAGTTGTGGCGCTGCCGGCAGCGCACCGAGCGGCGGCTGATCGGCAGCAATCGTGGACTCGGGTGCTTGACCGCAGGCAACTAGCAGGCCGAGGCCGGCCATCGCACGGCGTAGCGACGAGATCTTGTGGTTCACGGCGCCCTCCGGTATGGGTCGGACAGCACGACCGCTTTGACGAGCTTGCGGTAGTCGTAGTTGCTGGTCGCGAACTGCACCGCCAGCTCGTCGGCCCACTGCGCCTCGTCGGGCACCAGCTGGCGGCCGAGCAGCCACTCGGCCGTCGAGCGGGCCACGCAGCGCGGCAGGCGGTTATCGGCCATGGCGGTCTTGACCAGTAGCGTCGGGCCCTGGTCGATGTTCTTCAAATGCTGCGGCTGGGCATAGTTGTAGCTGATGAGCCAACCGAGCCACGGCTTTTCGGGCGGCGCATACGCTTTGGTCAGGTAGAACAGCTTGCACTCGGTGCTGCAGCCGGCGCCGGTCAGCGCGCAAGTCAGGCAGTCGTCGCGCTGGGGCGGGAAGGTCGCCGGATCCAAGAAGCCGCCGCCATACGGCGTCCAACGGCCCCAATAGCCCGACGCCGGTTCGAGCAGCACGTGGCAGTACTTGCAGCCGGAGCGCTTCTGCAGATCCGGCTCTTGCACCGCGCTGATGCCGTCGACCGGAATGCCGGTGTCTGGTGCCTGGAACGGCTGGCACAGGAACACATTGAAGAAGCGATTGGCGCGGGCCCGCTGGGTCTGGAAGCGCAGCAGAAAGGCGGGGTGCGTCAAGATCCCGGCGTGGTCGTCGGCCAGCAGCACCGGCGCCCAGCTGTCTTTGGCGGTCCACGCCAGATCGGGGAGCTTGGTCGGGTTGACCGCGTACGGGATCAACCGCAGTTGGCCCGGCGTCTTGGCCTGGTACTTGAGGTAATGCACGATCGGGCCGTTGACCCACAGCACTTTCTCGGTCAGCAGATCGGTGTACGGGCGGCCCTGCTCGGCCCACATTTGCACCTGGCGATCCAGCGATGCGGCGAGGCTGTCGACGAGTACCGCACCCGCACCGCCGCCCATGCAGAACCGCAGGCTGGGGCCACAACCGCAGGCTAGATCGGCCAGCGCACCACTGGCGCCACAATAGGTGCCGTTCGGGCTGATTTCGTCGTCCTGTGCGTCGTAGGCGCACACCTTGACGGTTGTGGTTGGGGCCCAGTACGGGTTGACCAGCACATACCCCTCTTTCTTGGTGCCGTCAGCCTGGGTCTTAAAGACGATGTCACCGTTGGCGGTGTAGGTGGCCGGTTCGTCCAGGCATGGGGTGTTGGCTCCGCGCACGTTCGGCGCTGCCAGCGACCGGTAGTAAAGCCCATACGTCGTCCCGATGCTCGAAGACGGCGGCATCAAGCGGCCGCCCGAGTTGGCGAGGCTGTTCCACAGCAAGTCGCGGTGGCGGCGCACGGCCTGTTGCGCCCACGCCGGCGACTTGAGCCAGGCGTCGAGCGTCGCCTCTGGTGCGGTCTTGGCACCGGCGGGCAACGCATCGTACTCGGCAACGTCGGGCGGCGTGCCGCGCAAATCCAAGCTAGCGGCGCGCAGGTGTGCTGAGGCGTCAAGGAGCGGCGGGTCGACGGGGCAAAACGCTGGCGCCGCGATCGACTGGCCGCTGTCGGCGAAGGCGGGCGTCGTCGATCGGATCGACCAAGCTGCGCACGCAAAGCCGATAGCGATCGCGACGCGTCGCTGGAAGATGGGGTTGCTTGTCACGGCAATGGCCTCGCCCGCGCGGTTGTCGACTAGGGCAAGGCCGCGCTGCCCGCCCGCGAACAGCGCCGCGGCAGGGAAAGGCGAGGCGATTGCTTGCAATCGACGGCGTGGCGTCGCGCCGCTACCAGGTGCCCGCCACCTGACTGCGTCGCGCGATCGCGACGGGCGAGGCTCGCTTGCAGCGGCACACCCGTCGTCCGCACCGTCGCGCAAAGCCTGCGATGTGTCAAGGTGAAAAAGCACGCGCGCACAGACTCTGCGGCGCAGCGGTACCTGCTGCCCCCGGCCGCGGTCGCCAGGCTTAGAATTGCAAAACAACATCTTTTTTGAAGAAGGCGGCCCCGCGGTGACCATTTCGGCACGATAATTGCTTGCGGCCCGCGCGAACCTGCCGTTATGCTGCACCGTCCGCGCGCGAAACGCGGTCAGCAAGGCGCCGCAACCTGGCGTTATTTCTGACTGTTGGCATTTGCGCCGGCGGATGTTGGAGGGCTGCGCCATTGTCGCGCCGCTCAACCGGGTCGAGTAAGCACACCTCATGGACTTCAAAACCAGCCTGAATGTACGCGTCGGCATGGACCAGCGGTTGGTCATGACGGCGCAGCTGCAGCAGGCGATTAAGCTCTTGCAACTGTCGCGCGCCGAGTTGGTAGAGAGCATCGCCGAGGCCCTGGAAACCAATCCGATTCTCGAGGAAGTGCCGGCCAGCGATGCGCCGGGCGAAATCCAGAGCGCGATGACGAGCGGCGACGGTCAGACTACCGACCTGGAATCGCCGCCTGAGCCGTCCCAGCGCACCGAAGTGGACTGGCAGGACTACTTCACCGATCTCGCGCGCTCGCCGAGCGAGGGCGTCGGCGCCTACCGCGACACCGACGACGAACGGCCTTCGCTGGCACAGACGCTGACGCGCGCTAGTACCCTAGGCGAGTACCTGATCGAGCAGTTGGCCTCGGCACGTCTGGACGCCGATCAGATGGCGATCGTCGACGAGATCATTGGCAACCTCGACGACGACGGCTACCTGCGGCCCACGCGCCTGGATATCCAAGGCGGTTCTCCAGCGGTGCGCGAGGCGCTGCTCACAGAGGCCCGCGCTGCCGGCCACGACGTCCAAGTCCGGCCGAACGGCCTGTGCCTGTCGTGGCTGACCGATACCGACTTGGAAGCGTGGATGCGCAAAGGCGATCTCGCCGGCTGTGACACAGACTGCTTTGTCGCCAATTCGCTGCAGTCGATCGCCGTGGCATGCGGAGCGACGCTGCAGCAAGTGCACGATGTGCTAGCGATTGTGCGGGGCTTGGAGCCACTGGGCGTGGCCAGCGAAGACGTCCGCCAGTGCCTGGGTGTGCAGGCCCGCGTGTTGCGCCCCGACGACACCGCGCTGCATCGCCTCATCGACGTCCACCTGCCCAACATCGAGGCGCGCGAGTATGCCGCGATCCGCCGCGACCTCCGCTGCACCGCCGACGAACTGGAAGCGCTGCTGCACCTGCTCGCGACGCTGGAACCGCGGCCGGGCCGCCGCTTTACCGGCGAGACGGCACGCTACATCACGCCCGATGTGTTCGTCGTCAAGTTGGGTGACGACTACGTGGTCGTCCTCAACGAAGACGGTTTGCCCAAGCTGCGGATCGCCGGCTACTACCAGCACGTGCTCGAACATGGCAAAGGCGAGCGACCCAATGCGCAGGGCGAGCAAGCAAAGGAATTTTTAAACGAAAAGCTGCGCTCCGCTCAGTGGATGATCCGCTCGATTCATCAGCGTCAGAACACCATCCAGCGGGTGACCGAAGCGATCATGGAGTCCCAGCGGGCCTTCTTGGACGGCGGCGTGGACAAGCTGCGGCCGCTGGTGCTGCGCGACGTCGCCGAGAAGGTCAAACTGCACGAGTCCACGGTGTCGCGGGTGACCACCAACAAGTTCGTGCACACGCCGCAGGGCATCTTCGAGCTCAAGTACTTTTTTGGCGCGCGCATCTCGGCGCAAGGCGTCGGCGACGACATGGCAGCCGAGGCGGTCCGGCAAGCCGTCAAGAAGCTCATCGACAAGGAAATCGTGGCCGCGCCGCTGTCCGATCAAGAGATTGCCGAGATCCTGCAAGGCGAGTGGGATCGCGGCCGAATGCTCGCCCGCCTGACCGTGAACGAGAACCAGGTCGATGGCCTCAAGCCCGTAGCGCCGATGACCATCGCGCGCCGCACCGTCGCCAAGTACCGGGAACAAATGAGCATCGAGTCGTCGTCCAAGCGGCGGCGTTCGTACTGAGAGTCGGAGGCGCCGTGCCCGTCAGCAGCCGCGTGGTGGTGGTAACTGGAATCAGCGGGTCGGGGCGATCCACGTGCCTTCGGGCGCTGGAGGACCTGGGGTACTACTGCGTCGACAACCTGCCGGCGACGCTGTTGCCCGGCCTCGTGGAGACCATGGCCGAGCGGTTGATCGCCGCGCCCGTTGCGGTCGGCATCGACATTCGCGCGGGCAGCCTGCTCGGCGATCTGGACGAGGCGCTCGACACGCTGCGCCAGACCGGCGTACAGCCGGAGTTGGTGTTCCTCGACTGCGCCGACGACGTGCTGGTGCGCCGCTTCGCGGAGACGCGCCGCAAGCACCCGGTGTGGCAAGCGGGCACGATCATCGAGGCGATTGCGCTCGAGCGCCGGACGATGCTCGAAGTCCGTGAGCGCACCACGCTGCACGTCGATACCTCGGACATGAACGTCCACCAGCTCAAGCGCTATGTGCAGCGGGTGTTCGAACCCGACGTGTCGGCCGATGTGCGCTTGATGGTCGCCATCGAGTCGTTCGGCTTCAAGTACGGCCTGCCGCGCGACGCCGACGACGTGTTCGACGTGCGCTTTGTCGACAACCCGTATTTCGTGCCCGAGCTGCAGCCGCTGTCGGGACGCGATCTGCCCGTCGCCGAGTTCGTGCTGGCCCGCGGCGGTGCCGAAGCGCTGGATCGCATGCAAGGGCTGCTGGACTTGAGTCTACCGCTGCACGCCCAGGAGGGCCGGGCGCTGGTGACGGTGGCGATCGGCTGCACGGGCGGTCAGCACCGCTCGGTCGCGCTGGCCGAGGCGTTGGCCGACCACGTGCGCGCGCTGCGCCTGGGTCGCGTCACCGTCAACCACCGCAACGCCCGGTTTGCCGATGTTCCTGCGCCGGTGGGCTAGCAGTGCAGCTGGCCTCGCGGTCTGCATCAGTCTGAGCTGCAGCGCTCCCGAGCGCGACGGCGGCATCGATCGCATGGAGTTCGCGGACGACGAGGCGCTCGAAGACGGCGTGGCCGACAGCGCGCTGGAGCCAATTCCGCGTATTCGGGTGCCTTTGCGCCCCAAGTCACGGCCTGGCGGGATGACACGGCCGCAGTTGGGCGATTTTGCCCTGCCGGCGCCGCGCTGTGCCAATCAGACGGAACGCGACGGGCCTTCGCGGTCGTTGGGACAGGTGACCGGCGGTAGCCTGCACAGCCCGTGTCGTATTGCCCCGTCTGGCCCCGGCTACGTTTCGACCAACAAGAACGGTTTTGCTACCGACGAAACGGTGGCGCTGCTGCAGTGGGCGTCGGCCCAGATGGCGGCGCAGTTCCCGGGCAGCCCGCCGCTCGTCATCGGCGCCCTGTCCAAGGTCGATGGCGGCTACTACCCGCCGCACAAAAGCCACCAGTCGGGTCGCGACGCCGACATCGGCTATCCGCGCACGGAGCGGGCCACGCCCAAGCAATTTCTGCTGACGACCAGCGGCAACCTCGACGCCGAGCGGCTGTGGACCGTGCTCGAAGCGCTGTTGGCGACCGGCAAGCTCGGCTTTGTGTTCATGGACTACGACCTGCAGGCGGCGCTCTACCAGGGCCTGGTCGATGTCGGCTACACCGAGGCGCAGTTGGGCCCGGTGTTTCAGTATCCGGCGGGTCCGGCCGTGCCCAGGGGCCTGGTGCGCCACGCCGCCGGACACGCCGACCATTTTCACGTGCGCTTTCGCTGTCCCGATTCCGACAAGCCCGACTGCGTCGAGTAGCCGCGCCACCGATGAGCCGCGATCTGGCGCCAGGGTGGCCGGCCGTTGGGCACCAGGTGACTACGGCGCTGCCGGCGCCCGCCACTTGTCAATAAAGGCCGCGTATTGCCCGCGCACCTTGGGCAGGTGCCGCCGCAGGCCAGCCAGCGTGTCGCGCGGCACCTGCCGGGCGCTCAATCGCGCGGCCCACGCCGGTACCATGCCGCCCGGATCGGCGCGCACCTGGTACTCGACACGCGTGTGATCGCCGTCGATGCGGGTCATGCGAAAGTGGCCCGTCAGCGTTGGCATGCGCACAACGCCCGGGTGGGGCGGAAACCGCGGGTCGTGCAAGTGCTCGAAACGCACCACGATATCCTGGTTTTCGCCCAGGCCCGCGACCTTGCCGCGCAGCACCGTGTCGCGGTCTTGCAGCGGCCACGGGGCCTCGGTGCGCGTGTAGAAAATCCGCTCAGTGTCGCTGGTGCGCTGCAGCTGCCGGGCGCCGACGCAGCGCTTCTGCCATTCGCAGAACCGGCCGAGATCGTCAATGATCGCCGCAATTTCCAAAATCGGCGCTGCCAGCGTAGTGCTGCCGCGAAACTCCGGCAGGCTGGAGTCCGGCACTTGTCGCGACTCCAGCAGCACGCCGTCTTCGGTGCCGTGGCGCTCCCAGTCCGCAGCCAACGCGATTGCGGGCAGCCAGGCCCAGCACGCCGCTAGCCACACAGCACATTTTTTCATCTCAGCGGGCATGTTCTTGCGCGGCGCGGCGTTGGGGAAGTGCAGGGTAGCGCGCGCGGCGCCACTGGCCAAGGTCTTCGCAACAAGCCAGTGAACCAAGCGCGGCAACCGCGCGTCCGACCAGAGCAGGCGCCGCACGGCGCCAAGGCAGGTGCCCGATGGCTCGCAGCGTCGTTCCGGTTCCCGAGGCGGGTTTCTTCGCACGGCACTGGCTGGGTCTGCTCGGCGTGGTCGTCGCTGCCAACGTGGTGGCCGTTGGTGCCATCTTGTTTGAACCAGAGCCGGCGCGCGCCCAGTCGCGCGTCGCGGCTGAACGGCAGGACGAGGACGAGGCTGCTGGTGTTGCCGCCCCGGCTGCCGCAGTCAGCGGCGCGCTGCCAACGCCGGCGGAACAGCCGGAAGCAAAGCCGATCGACCTCAAGTTGCCGGGCTACCTGCCGCCGCTCAAGGGCATGCCGGTCGCCGCTGCGCTGCCGATCGGACCCGATGGCCAGCCGATGTCGCCGGACGTCGCCGAAGGGTTTGCGATGCTCGAAGAGTTTCGCGTCACGCTGGACCGCCTGCTCGGCGAGTTCGACCGGGCCGGGCGCACCCATGCCGCCGCAGAGGCCTTCAACAGGGCATTCGCCGCCGAAGCGGCGCGGATGTCGCAGCGCGCGGCCAAGCTCGACGTCAACAAGCTCCCTGATCGCGATCAGGCGCGGCTGCGCGACCATGCCGAGCAAGTGATGATGCCGCTCATCCGGCGCATGCAGTCGCTGATCACGGACTCCGTTGGCGAGGTCGAGGAACCAGGCCGCGACGTTGAATCGGGGGAACGCGACCTCACCGAGCCCGAAGAACCGATCGAGCTCGAAGAGGAACTGCCGGTTTCAGTGGACCACAATCCGTCGGCCGACGAGCACCTGGAGGAACCGGATCCGCTGACCCGGGCCATTCTGGAGTAGCGGTCGCTAGCCTTCGCGCGGACCGCGGCGCAGCGTGGCCGCGCTCAACTGTCGGTACAGCTGGCGCTTTTTGTACTGGTGCTGCTCCATTTTGTGCAGGATCCGGCCTAGCGTCGCCACAGCCTCGGCGATGTGATCGCCCTTGTTGAGCATCACGCACTCCGCCCGCACGGCCATTGCCGCGTCGGTGACTTCGGCCCGCGAGGGTTGGCCGGTGCGCGCCAGCGTATCGAGCACCTGCGTCGCCCAGATGACCGGCAGGTGCGCGGCCTCGCTGAACCACAGGATCTCTTCTTGCACTTCGGCGAGGCGCTCAAAGCCCAGTTCGACGGCGAGATCGCCGCGGGCGATCATCACGCCAACCGGGTGACGGCGCATCGCCGCCAGCAACACCGACGGCAAGTGAGCGAAGGCGGGCCGGGTCTCGATCTTGAGTACCACGCCCAGGCGGCCGCCACCGCACGCATCCATCGCGGCGTGCAGGTTGTGCACATCGGCAGCGGTGCGCACGAACGACAACCCGACCATGTCGGCGTGTTGGACTGCAAACTGCAAGGCCTGCAGGTCGGCCGGCCCGATCGCCGGCACTTGCAGGCGCGTATCGGGGACGTTGATGCCGGCGTCGCCGCGCAGCTTGAACACGCCGCCCTGGGTACGGACCACGTGCAGCAACGCCCCCTCTGGACCAATCCGTTCGACCACCGCTTCGAGGTGGCCGTCGTCGACCATCACCCGTTCGCCCTTGGCGAGGTCGCGCACGATCTGGGGCTCACTGCAGCCGATCGCCGGCGGCGAGACCCAAGCGCCCGTCGCCGAGCGCACACCCGGATCGGCCGGGTCTTCGTCGCCGCGCAGCAGCAGCCGGTCGCCGGTGCGTAGGCTGATCGCTGGGCGGCGGCCGATGACACCGCGCAGCGTGGCGGTGCCCAGGTGGTCATCGCCGCGCCGCCACAGCAGGTCAATGCCGTCGGCCAGGAAGGCGCCGCGCCACAGCTCTGCACAGCCCGCGGCGCTTATGCGCAGTTCGCGCTTCTTGTCGCGCAAATCGCGGAACTGCAGGCGATCGCCTGGCCGCAGTTGCTGCAACATCGCGGGCGGTAGCACCACGTGCGGTCCGCGGGTCGGCTGCCCTGGGCGGACCAACGCGACCCGGCAAGGCCCGGTGATGTTGCCGCAGGCGTCGCGCTCGGGTCGCCAGTGCGCTGGCTTAGGTCCGCTGGCCAGCGGGCCCGTGCGCAGCTTGGGCCCAGGCAGGTCCACCAGGATCGCCAGCTGCTTGCCGGTCCGCTCGCCGGCCGCGCGCACTGCTGCGGCCATGCTCCGCCACTGCTCGGGGTCGTCGTGGGCGGCGTTGAGGCGAAAACAATCCGCACCAGCATGCACCAAGCGCTGTACCCACGCCGCGTCGGCCGCGGCCGGCCACGCCAACGTGACCAGGATCGCGACATGACGGCCTTGCGGCTGCGGTCCCAGCAGGGCGCGGGTGTTGGCGTGCAAGTCGTCGGAAGCAGTCTGCCAATCGGGAGCTTGGGCCGGTGCAACTCGCTTGGCCATGCCGCGCGCCCGCAGGGCCTCGGCCACGCGCTGCGCCACGGCCCCCACCGCCTGTGCCACATGGCTTTCGCTGCGACCCAGCGTCGACAGGCCAAACCGCAACAGGCGGTTTTGCAGCCCGCGCCGGTCGGCGTGGCGCAGCGTCACGTAGTGCACCAGGTTCGCCCCGCTCGCCCGGTAGCGCAGATCCAGCTCGGCGAGCGCCGACTCGGCCCGCCTCTCCGCGCGCGACAGTTGGGTGCGCAGCGTCGCAAGGTCACCGTGCAGTTGCAGCAGTTCCGCGAGATCGTCGCGGGTCGGTGGGGTCATGTTCCCGATTCGCGGGGGCCGCCCCTGCCCTCGTGCCTCTGCGCTCACGGTACGCTGGCCCCAGGGCCGACGCCAGCCCCGGGGCTGGCAGGCGCCGTGGTTTTGGCAATGCCTTGCCATGGTGGTGTCATGGTCGACCGCGCCGCGGTGCACGGCCGCTGAACCCCGCCGATTGTCACGGCACCTTCACGCGCACCTTGTCGGGCCCGACTTGGGGCTGCCGCGCCAGCGCGCTGCGCGTAGACTGTCTCCACAGGGCTGCCCGATCTTGGGGCGGAGGGCAGCCGGGGAGGGAGCATGTCGAGTAGTTTTGCCCCTGTTTACGCACTTCTGGCTGGCACCGCGATCGCGCTGATTGCCGCCCTGGCCATCCTGTCGCTGCGTAACTTGCTGCGGCGCCGCGTGCAGTGTCCGGTCCAGGGCGCTGCCGCCGACATCGTGGTCGAAGAACAACGCAAGACGCCCTGGGACCGCCACCCGCAGCGTGACGTGGTGCGCTGCTCTTTGCTGCAGGGCGACAAGGTCTCGTGCGCCAAAGGGTGCCTGGCCTGCTAGCTGGTCGACGCGTAGGCGTCGGCGTCGGACATCAGCGCGCGCGAAGCTGCCGCTGACACCAGGCGAAATTGGCCGCAGCCCCCGCGGACCGCTGGCCTTGCGCCACGGCGCGCGCAAAAGCCGGGCCGGCAACGTCGCAGCGGCCTTCGCGCGCCCACAGCACGCCGCGCACCCACTGATCCGGATAGGTCGGGTCGGCGGCCGCCAGTTCATCGATCAGCGCCAGCTTGCGCTCAATGCGCAGGCCTTCGTGCGCCTCGATGCGGAAGCGCAGCAGGATCGCGTGCAGCTCTGGATCGAGCCGCGGCGGTTCGGTCACGCGTGCCGCGAACTGCAAAAAGCGTGCTTGCGCCAGGGCTTGCACCACCAGATCGGCGGCACGCCGCTGCTCGTGCCCCGTGCGCAGCCGTTCGAGACCCGTATTGGCGAGCAGTGGCCCCAGACCTGGAGCGACCCGCAGCAGCGCGGCACCCTCTGGAGTGTCGAACAGATCGCGGATGGTGACCCCTCGGGCTGTGGCGAGGTCCGCCGTTGCCGCGAACGTTGCGGCCACCTGTCGACCCCATGCAACGGCGAGACCCGCAACCGCTTGGGCGCCATGGGCGATCGCGACCGTCCGTAGCGTCTCTTCTGCCTGGCCGCGCAGCGCGCGCGCGGTAGGGTCTGCGCGCACGCCTTCCACACCCAACTGCGCCTCGGCCGCCAGCCAGCGCACGACATCGGCGATCAGGACCGCGCTCGGGGTCGGTACGTTTGGCAGAGCCGCGGCAACGGCAGCCAACTGGTCCTGCCGGCGCACGATTTCTGCAAATTGCCGATCTTCGGGCAACCAGCTGTCCAGCCGCAGGTCGGCGTGTACGACCGGTTGCACTGCCGGCGCGAACGCGATGGCTACCGCCGCCGTCGCCAGCAGCAGGACCAGCGTCGCGGCGACCAGACCGCGCGGCGGGACTAGCACTGGCTGGATGAGGCCGTCTGGTCCGAGCTCGGGGTCAGGCTCGGGGTCAGGCTCAGGGTCAGGCTCAGGGCCGGGCTCAGGGGCAGGAACTGGGTCATGAGCGGGAGCAGAGCCAAGCGCCCGCTCGAGCGTTTCGACAACGGGACTGCCTGGCAGTGTCGGCGGATCGCCAGCGGGGTCTTGCATTAGCGCGTCCCCGGGCATTGCGCAGCGAGCCAACGCTGCATTTTGGCGCTGGTCCAGCGCTGGCCGGCGACGAACCGCGCGCGCACTTTTCCCTCGGCGACTACCCAGGTTTCAGGCAGCTTTTCGGTGCCCATGCGCAGCCGCAGCATTTGGGCCTCGTTGCCGCTCTGTCCCTGCGGGTCGCGAACCCACAGGCCCATCGGCTGCGCGGCAGCGCCCAAGACCTTGCGCAAGGTGGCATCCGCTGTCGACCAGTCGTCGTCGTAGGATACCGCCAGCACCGCACAGTTGCGGCCATGGGCGCTTTGGGCCAGTGCCGCGATCTCGGGCAGCTCCTCCAGGCACGGTGGGCACCACGAAGCCCAGTGGTGCACCAGCACCGCGTCATGGCCTTGCAGCAGCTGCGCCAGCGTTGCACTGTCGCCCCGGCCGCCTTTTGCCTGTGGGTGCAGCTGCAGCGGCGCGGCGAGCTCCGCTGGCGACAGCGGGCGGTCGAACAGTTCGGCACCCAACTCGGCGGCCATTCGCTGGGCGCGCTCCGTGCGCCCCGTCGGTGACCACACATGCCAGGCCACCAGCCCTGCCAAAGTCAAGGCGACGCCGGCGGCCACCCACCGCGGCCACACCGCCGCGCTGTCGGGTCCGGAAGGGTTACGAACAAGGCTAGGGTCATTCATGGCTTGCTCACCGCCCCCCTGCGGTGGGCCGATGGTAGCCGGTTTTGGCCAAGGTTCGCAGCTACCCAAGCGCCACCGAAACGGGCAGCATGGCGCCCCCGCCGCGCCCGGCGACTGAGCAAGACCTGCCCATGCAACGCCACCAAGGCACGCCCGCTCGCCAGACCCGTATCGTCGCCACCATCGGCCGCGCGCCCGACGGCGACTGGCCGGGGTTTTTGCGGCAACTGTGCGATGCCGGTGCCGACGTGTTGCGCCTGAACTTCTCGCACGCTGACAGCGACTATGCCAAGGAAATCGAAGTGCTGGCCTGGGCCAATCGGCCGACCGCCAATCTGGAAGCGCCACGCGTGGCGACCATGGCCGATCTGCAGGGACCCAAGTGTCGAATCGGCGCGCTGCCAGCCGACGGCTTGTTGCTCGATGAGGGGGCCGTGGTTGCGCTGGTGCCCGAGTCGACCGTCGACGCAGCGGCGCTCGCCCATTTGCCGCAGGTGCGCATCCCGGTACCAGAGCCGACGGCGACTTGCCTGATCCAGGGGCTTCGCCAGTGGTTTGGCGCGCAGCCCGACAGCCAGCCTACGTTGCTTTTCGGCGATGGTGATTTGATCGTGCAGGTCGAGGGCCTGGACGGCGACGCGGTGCTGGCGCGGGTGACCGCGGGCGGCGTGCTCGGCAGCAAGAAAGGCCTGACCGTACGCGAACTCGACCTTGACCTCGATCCTTTTCCCGACAAGGACCAGCGTGATTTGCGCGTGGCCCTGGAGCACAGCGTAGACTTCGTGGCGCTGTCGTTCGTGCGCACGCCGGCTGACCTGCACCGCGTCCGCGCATTTGTCGGGCGCCATCTGCCTGCCGGCGCCGCGGCGCCGCAACTGGTCGCCAAGATCGAGACCCTGGCCGCTGTCCAAGACATCGACGCCATCTTGGGCGCCGCCGACGGCATCATGGGCGCGCGCGGCGACCTGGGCCTGCAGCTCGGCTACGACGAAGTGCCAGCAGTCCAGAAGCGGTTGGTCGATGCCGCTCGCCGCC
>SXGT01428812.1_pt1 | contig 18635 bp, 16 predicted proteins | sample 3176221 | NCBI WGS metagenome assembly SXGT01 (sample SAMN11356862, study PRJNA531348) | freshwater metagenome | isolation source: freshwater sample F1-120 | place: China: Fuxian Lake, Yuxi | collected 2017-12-25
ATTCACGGGCATCGCGGCCCCCTACGAAGCCCCGGAAAAAGCCGAGCTGACCGTAAACACCGGCAAGGCCGATCTGAAAGCCTGCGCGAAGCAGGTCATCGACGCGCTCCGGAAGTCCGGAATTATCAAGTAAGGAGAGCCGCGCTGTCGCGGCGATAGAGTGCGAATCCTTCTCACCAACGATGATGGCGTCGGCGCACCGGGGTTGATTGCGCTTGAAGGCATCATCGGCGGCGACGCGACCGTAATCGCGCCGGACCGGCATCTTTCCGGGTGCAGCCACGCGGTGACGACGTGGCAAGGCCCGATCCGCGTTGAGCAGCGTGGGCCGAAGCTGTGGGCCATTGAGGGCACACCTGCCGACTGTGTGCGGCTTGGGCTGGATCGTCTCGCGTCGGATGCAGATGTGGTGATCGCGGGGATCAATCCCGGCGGGAATCTTGGCGCGGACATTTACTACTCCGGCACCGTCGCCGCGGCGCGCGAGGCGGCGTTCCACGGCAAGACCGGCATCGCGGTTTCGCATTACCGCAAACGTGGAATGGACTTTGACTGGCCGCGCGCGGCGCAATGGACCCGGCGCGTGCTGGATGACCTCATGCAGCGCGAGCAATCGGCGCGCGCATACTGGAACGTGAACCTTCCGCATTTGACTGCCGCGGAGCCCGATCCCGAAGTGGTTTATTGCGAGCCTTGCAAACAACCGCTCCCCCTGCGGTATCGCGTGCAAGGGGAGCATTTTCATTACGAAGGCGACTATCAACTCCGCCCGGCGGATCCTGATGCAGATGTCGCGCTGTGTTTCGGCGGCAAGATTACGGTGTCGCTGATCCCGCTCTAAGCATGCTTGTTTCGGCTCGTCGCTTCTGCGAGCATTACGCGCACGCCGCCGCGAACAGTCGCGGGGGATTGTCCATGACTTCGTGCCGGACGAGTCCCACTTCGCTGCGGAATTCATCCAGGCATTCGGGGCAATACGAATAGGATTTGGGCCCGTCCGTGAACCCGTCCGTCCATCGCCAGCCGTCCTTGTGCCGCGATTTCGCGCACTTACAGCATTGGATTTCCATGTCGAGACCTCCTTGTCCCCTGGGCGAAGCGCCCGGATTTGTTTATCGGCGGGAAGTGGTCATGGCTTTAGCGGCCAATAGGCCCTATACGGCTGGTAGGGCCTGCCATGCCTGAGCAGCGGCTTCCTCATCTTGTAAAGCAGCCCAAGACTGAACCGGACTGGTTCGAGGCGCTGATTGCGCTTGCACGATTTCTGCGCGGGCCGGAAGGGTGCCCCTGGGACAAGGTGCAATCCTCCACCGACTTCGCCGGATATCTCAAAGGCGAAGCGGAAGAGCTGGTCGAGGCGACCAGCGGGAATGACAACGCGCACCTCGCGGAGGAATTCGGCGATACTCTATTCACGCTGCTTGCCACGGCGGCCGCGGCGGAGTCCGAGGGTCGCATGAACCTGGTGGACGCGCTGCGGCTCGCGCACGAGAAAATGATTCGGCGGCACGAGCACGTGTTCGGCGATGTGAAAGCCGAGACGCCGGAAGACGCGGTGCGGGTATGGGAAGAAGTGAAACGGCGCGAGCGGGAGGCGGGGCAGAAATGAAGTATGCGGTGTTAGTGGGAGCGATGGCATTGATCGGAGGAAGCGCGGCGATGGGGGACACGATTGCACAACGGGCGGGGCGGATCCATCACACGGCGATCGTGATCGACACGCATACGGACACGACGCCGAACTTCGAAAATCCCGAGTGGGACTTCGCCCAGCGACACACCGAGGGTCATGTCGACATCCCGCGTCTGCGCGCCGGTGGGTATGATGCGGTGTTCTGGGCGATCTACATGGGCAAGACGCCGGGCGATGGCAAGGCGATCAAGACGGCCCTCCGCCGCATCGACAGCGTGCACGAGATCGTCCGGCGGTATCCGCAGGACCTGGTACTCGCAACGCGGGTGCGCGACGTCAAGATCGCGCCGCGCGACGGAAAAATCGCCTGCCTCATGGGGATTGAGGGCGGGCACATCATCGAGAACGACCTCGGCGCGCTGCGCATGTTTTACAACCTCGGCGTGCGCTATATGACGCTGACGCATTCCTTCAACATCGACTGGGCTGATTCCTCGGGCACGGGCGAGACGATCGTCGCCGAGCACGACGGCCTGACGGATTTCGGGCGGGACGTCGTCCGCGAGATGAACCGGATCGGCATGATGGTCGACGTGTCGCACGTGGCCGATGCGACCTTTTGGGACGTCATCGAGACTACGAACGCGCCGATCATCGCGAGCCACTCGAGCTGCCGCGCGCTGGCGGACCATCCGCGCAACATGAGCGACGACATGATCCGTGCGCTCGCGGAGAACGGCGGAGTCATTCAGATTAATTTCTATCCCGGTTACATCGATCCCGCACGGGTCGCATTGCTCGCGAAATTGCGGCCGGAGTTCGACCGAATCGCAAAGGAATTTGCGAACGAACCCATGAAACTCACGGCCGCGCGCCGCGACCTGTTTAAGCGCGCCATCGCCGACGCCGGCGGCCCGTCGCCCGCGCATTGGGTCGTGGACCACATCGAGCACGTGATCAAACTCGTCGGTGATGACTACGTTGGCCTCGGCGCGGACTGGGACGGCGTCCCCGAAATGCCGCAGGGCCTTGAAGACGTCTCCAAGGTCAAATACATCAGCGAAGAACTCGTCCGCCGCGGCTACGGCGAGCGGACCATCAAAAAAGTCATGGGCGGAAACCTGCTCCGCGTTATGCGCAAGGTCGAGAAGAAGGCGGAGTAGACGCGACTTCTTCAGTTAGTGCCCACAGACTTCGCGGCGAGGAAATCTAGAATTTCGGTGTACACCTGTTCGCGGTCGTAGTCCCAGAAGATGTGGTGGTTCGAGCGATCGAGCAGGACAAGTTTCTTGTCCTTTGACGCCATGCTATTGAACGCTTTTTCGGCAGCATCGGGCGAGGCGGCGAGGTCATTCTTGCCGTGAAGCATCAGCACGGGGCATTCGACCATTCCCAGGGTGACCGGGTCGCGCGCTAGCGCGGCGAAGTGATCGATGAGTGCGACGGCTTTCGCGGGGACGTAGCGGTACGAAACTATCTCGCGCTTCGCTTCGGGGCGATCCACCTGGATGAAGGCATCCGACTTGTAGACCCAGCGCACTGCCCATCCTGTGAGCGCGTTCCACGTCTCGATCGGGAGTCCATAGAACCAGCGATGCGTCACCCTGAAGTGCGGCCCCGCGAGCACGAGGCCGTCCACGTCCGGCGAGGTCGCCGCGAGCACGCTCAGCGCGCCGCCCATCGAGTGGCCCACGAGAAAAACCTTTTTGTGCCGTTGTTTGAGTAGCCGCACCTCGCCCAGGATGAAGTTTAATTCTTCCGACGGGCCGGTTTTTTCGAGATCGAATGGGGTTGTTCCGTGTCCGGGCAGACGCAGCCCGCGCACCCGATACCCGGCGGCAGCGAGACGCTGCGGCAGTTCGTTGAAATTGTTCGATGCGCCGAGGAAACCGTGCACAAGGACCACGGCGTTGTCCGCATCGCGCGGCCCGAACTCGAAATCTTCCGCACCGCGGAGCGCGTCCGTGCGCGGGTCGCGCTGCTGACGATCGTCGTAGCGATGCGCGAGGCCGATCATGATCGTGTTGTAGGTGCCGATGGCGACCGTCGCGATGATCGCTGCGACAATAAACCGCCAACCTGTTTTTCGCCGTACGACGACCGCACGATGTTCGGTGCCCGACTCTATGGAGTGACGTCTCATCGATGGTTTAAAGATACGTGGCCCAAACGATGATTTCACTGCAGACGTTCATAAAATATGTGGCCGTCGCAGTCGATGTGAATCACTTTGAATAAAGCTGTGGTGCTCTTCGTTTTGCTTAAAATTAGCTGAACTTGCTCTTGAGTTTCATGAGGCGCGTCTTTTCCAAGCCATACTTCTTCAATGACATCCTTCGGAAGGGTTAACGTACGGTCGGCAGTCTCAAGAGTCTTTGCATGTTCTGGTGGCAAATCCTGCGCCATGACTATTCGTTCTTCCTCTTCGAATTTCCATTCAGGGGTCTTCGTCATTAAACTGTTTCTGATACTTTCGTTGTCGTGATCTCTGAAAGGATTAAGTGTTGGAAGTGCTGCTCTATACGAAACGGATTGCCGGCGAAAAAGGAATGTTTTTCGGTTTCCTCTTGCAAAATCCTCAATAAATCGATCTAGTCCAACTGGAGAGAGTCCAACACATATACCCCTGTGATTATCGCCGTACTTCTCCCACATGCGAAAACTAGCAAGCGTTCGTGAAAGGGATAGGATTCCATTTCGTTCACTCATGGTTTTTCGTGCACGTGCTTTCAATTCTGATTCGGAGACATACGGAAAAGCTTTTCCGAATCCCGATCGAAGCTGTGCATGCACGGCCGCTTGTATCGGTGTTAAGCTTGCATTTGATACCTGCAAATGGCGTGATAAATGGGTAAATCTTTCCTGTAGCGTGGCAGGTGCCATTTTGATGTCTATGTGGCAATCAAATTGGTCCTCAAACGCGCTAATAGGGGCGAAGTAGATTTCGCCTTTGGATATCAATTTTTTTTGCGTTCTCATCCCAGGCCCTAAACTTGTAGAGCAATTCCCTATCCGTTACTGGTTTACTTTTCGTAGAAGCAATCATTCGCCGACGTCGAGCTTTCGCGCGAGTTCTTTTACCGCCTTGATGTCCATTTTGCCGCTGCCGAGGATTGGAATCAGCTCGACCTTGTAGAAGGCCTTTGCTTTCGGAATCCACAGATTCGGCAGACCGGTTTCGTCCATTTTGCTCAGTAGCTTGTCGAACTCTTCATCGGTGAGCGTATGCAGCACGACGAGGCGCTCGCCTTTGTTCTCGTCGGGCACGCCCGCGACGGCAAGTTTGCGCTCGGTCTCGTTGAGGACCTTGTGCATCTCGTCCTCGATCTTGGTGTGTGAGACCATCTCGCCGCCGATCTTGCTGAAGCGCGCAAGGCGATCGGTGATGGTGATGAAGCCGTCTTCGTCGATGGTCGAGATGTCGCCCGTCTCGTACCAGCCATCCTGCAGGACCTGGTTCGTTTTTTCCGGCCGGCCAAGATAGCCGCGCATGACGTTCGGCCCCTTCACCATGAGCACACCCGCGCGGCCGTTCTGCAATATCTCGCGCGTATCGGGGTCGACAATGCGCACGCTGATGCCCGGCAGTGGCAAGCCGATCGAACCGCGCTTGGTGCCTTTCAGGTAGAAGCCCGGCGCGCGCACGTCTGGCAGGTTCAGCGAGACGATGGGCGAGCACTCGGTAGTGCCGTAACCTTCGAGCGGTTCGATGCCGAATTTTTCCTTGAAGGCGTCGCGCACGCGCGGCGCGAGTTTTTCCGCGCCGGTGATGACGAAGCGCAGCGAAGCCATCTGTTCCGGCGTGCAACGGCGGATGAACCCGTGCAGGAAGGTGGAGGTGCTGAACATGATGGTGCCTTTGTATTTCTGGATCAGCTCGCCGATTGCGCGTGACTCGAGCGGGTTCGGATGGAAGAACACGCGGAAATGCGCGGAAGTCAGCGCGAGCCACAGCGTCGCCGTGTATCCGAAAGAATGGAAGAAGGGCAGCATGCCGACGAGGCAATCGCCCTTCTTGTGCGGGAAGACCTGCATCGCGGCCTCGATGTTCTTCGAGACGTTGTAGTGCGTGAGCATGACGCCCTTGGGCTCGCCCTCCGAGCCGCTGGAGAAGATTACGGTCGCGAGGTCGTTCGGGCTGCGGCTTTCCGGTGCGCCGAGGCTTCGCTCGAGCGAATGGACCGGCATGAAAATCGCGGCGAGCAATGCGCGGATGCGGTCGCGTTTTTCGACCGTCTTCATCACGTCTTCGAGATAGATCGCTTCGCCCGGCACGACCACGGGCATTTGCTCGAGAAACGCGCGCGAAGTAATCACGTGCTTCATTTTGCACTGTTGCGCCGCACCCGTGATCGCTTCGGCCGAGGCGGTGTAGTTCAGGTTCACCGGCGCCTTGCCCATGAAGGTCAACGCGACATTCGTCAGCGTCGCTCCGACTGACTGCGGCAGGAGCAGGCCGATCATCTCTTCATCCTTCGTGAACATCGGCTGGAGCTTGCGCGCGAGGATGATCGAACCGGCGAGAGTCTTGAGCGCCGTGAGTTGCCCGCTGCGCGCGTCCGCGATGAGCATCTGGAATGGATGCCGCCGCGCCTTGGATACGAACTGGCGATGCAGCATCGGCGGCATGAGGTCCGGCTCGCTGTAGGCCTCCGTGCCGAGTTCCTGGATGGCCGCGCGGAGCTGATACGCGTTGCTGTCCGGCGCCATCGGGCGGCCGAAGCCGACCATGATCGGGAAGGGGATTCGGTTCGGCCATTTCCAGAGGAACTTGCCCTCGACGAAACGGAACAGCGTGCCCCAGACGTTATCGACGTGTACCGGGATGATGGGCGCCTCGACGCCTTTCATGATGCGATCGAAGCCTTTGCGGAAGGGCATCATCTGACCCGAGCGCGTGATCTGGCCCTCGGCGAAGATGCAGACGAGGTCGCCCGCGCTGAGCGATTCGGTGGCCGAACGCAGCGACTGCACCACTTCGCGCGGGCCGCCGCCGGTGGAGACGGGGATCGCGCCCATGATCCGCGCGAGCGGTTTGATCCATGGCACGTCATACTCGCCGCGATGCATCACGAAGCGCACGCGGCGATCGATCGACGCCATGATGACGAGGGCGTCGAGGAACGAGGTGTGATTGGCGACCAGCAACGCGCCACCCACCTCCGGGATATTTGTGCGCCCGAATACACGGATGCGATACACGGTGTTCGCCATGAGCCAGAGCACCGTGCGCAGAAAAAATAGTGGCTGCGCCACCATGACGAAAGCGCCGAAGGCCAGCGTGCTGACGCCGGTAATCAGGTAGATGGTGGTGGGGTCGAAGCCTGTCTTCGCGAATAGAAAATAGACTCCGCCCGCCGCTCCGATGGCGACCCAGGTGAAAAGATTGGATGTAGTGACGATGCGGCCGCGGATGGTTGGGTTGCTGCGTTGCTGAATCATTGCCGCGCTCGGCACATCAAACATGCCGCCGAAGAATCCGATTCCGAAATGAAGCAGCAGCGCGCCCCAGAAGTTGTACCAATGGACGCTCAGCAGCAAGGAGCACAGCGAGACCCCGAAAATTCCAAGCGGAACGAGGCCCGGTTCGACCTTGCCGCGCGAGAGTTGGCCCGACATGATCGAGCCTGTGCCGATGCCGAGCGATACCGAAGCCAGAATCAGGCTGATTTTCGATTCGTCGATCCCGAGGGTGGTGTAGCCGAAGGGGTAGAGATTGACCGAAACCATCTGTGCAAGGCCCCAGAAGAAGGTGTAAATGAGGATGGCGAGGCCGAGCCAACGATCCTTCCAGAACAAGCGAACGTGCTCACCGAGCCCTTGGTAGGGATTGAGAGGAATGCCCTGTCCTGGATGCGCCGCCGGCGGCGAAAACATGCGGCGCGCGGCAAAGAGGCCGCCTATCGAGAGCGCCACGAGAAGTGGTGAAATCATATAGACGGCATTGCGATCGTATAGCTGCACAAATAGTGGGCCGGCCAGAGCACCGCCCGCGACCACGGCGATCATGGTCGAACCTTGCACCATGCCGTTGACGCTGGACAATTTTTCTTCTGGCACGCACTCCGGGATGAGTCCGTATTTGCAAGAGCCGAACTGCGCGCTATGAACCGCCAACAGGAATAAAGTGCCCCACAGCAGAACTGGCTCGGCGGTGTAGAAAGCGATTCCCGCAAAAGCCATAATTACGATCTCGAAGTATTTCATGGCGATGGCGACGGACTTCTTGCTGAATCGATCCGAGATCGCGCCGAACTGCGCGGGCGCCAGGAAAAAAGGAACAGCAAACAGCATCGCGGCGATGCTCGTGATAGTTCCGGCTTTTGCGGGATCGTTGGTGGCCCCGGCTTCCCGGATGAGGGTGAACACGACCATGCTGCGAAACATGAAATCGCTGAAGGCGCCCTGCGCCTGCGCGATCATGTAGGGCCAGAGGCCCTTCTTGTAGTCGCTCTTGTCGAACGAAGCTGCCATCGTCCGCCTTCCTCCACTCACAAGCCCAGCCCCATCGGGCGGGCGATGCCGGCGGCGTTGTGCGGCCCGCCGGCGAAATTCGCTTAGTCTGTCTCGCTGCCGTTGCGCGAGATCATGTCCCGCGCGCGCTCCCGGACGCGTTCCGTCAGTCCGATGAGCGTCTGGCATTCGGCGCTTTCCAGATCGCCGAGCACTTCATGCACTTCCTTGCGGTACAGCGGCTCCACTTCATTGACCAGCCGCCGGCCGGGTTCTGTCAATTCCACGTGATGGATGCGCCGGTTCTCCGGCACGTCGACTCGCTTGACCAATCCCTTGGACTCGAGCTTGTCGAGCACGGATGTGATGCTCGCGCGCGTCACAACGAGACGTTTGCCGAGTTCGGCCTGGGTGATTCTGCCGTTGGAGAACTTGAGCGCGAACAAGACGTTGAACTGCGCTTCGGTGAGGTCGAAGCGGCGGAAGAGTTGCGTCGCGCGCGCGGAGAGGAGCGTGGCCGTGCGCACGAGATTCAGCACCGTCTCGTGACGCATGTCCTGGAAAGGGGCCTGAAGCCCTAGCTCGTCCTGGAGTTTCACATGCATTCCCCGGTTAGGCTTCGAATTGAATCATAGGAAAATGTTAACAATCAAGCAATTCTGTGTGGAAATGATACTTCCCTTACCAATATGAATCCCCAGGAGGCCTCTGCGGTTGCGATTGTACCCAGACCAAGCCAGTGGCCCATAATACTGGTCTCTAGGGGGTATTCATGCGAGTTCTCGTTGCTGGGGCGACCGGCCTTGTCGGTACTGCTTTGGTTCGCTTTATGGATGCAATGGGCCACGATGTATCTCGCCTGGTTCGTGGTGAAAGAACTGGGGATTTGGATATCCCTTGGGATCCCGCCCGAGGTAATGTCCCGGCTTCGCTGCTTGAGGGATTTGATGCGGTGGTATGCCTATCCGGGGCACCCATCGCTGGCGGACGCTGGTCCCCGCAGCGGAAGATGATCCTGCGCGATAGCCGAATCGGGCCTTTGGAGTTGCTCTCGAGTACGCTCGCACGGTGCAAGGACAAGCCGGAGTGCCTCGTGTGCGCGAGCGCCGTAGGGTTCTACGGCGCAGATCGCGGCGCGGAAGTGCTGACCGAAGATAGCCCGTCTGGCGCTGATTTTCTGGCGCACCTCTGTCTAGACTGGGAACAGGCTGCAAAACCAGCGAGCGAGGCGGGGATCCGGGTGGTTAATATACGTTTTGGGGTTGTTTTGAGTCTGGAGGGTGGCGTCCTAAGGCAGTTGAGCCGTCCGTTTTGGCTCGGGCTCGGCGGCAAGTTCGGGAATGGCCGGCAGTATATGAGCTGGCTTAGCCTGGACGATGCTGTTGGCATTATCGACTACTCGATTCAGACGGAGTCCGTTGAGGGGCCGCTGAATGCGACTGCACCGAATCCTGTGACGAATGCCGAATTCACCCGCGCGGTGGGCCATGCACTACATCGCCCGGCCTTGGCTCGGGTTCCGGCTTTCGTGTTGCGCTCTGCGATGGGGGAGATGTCTCAACTACTTCTCGGAAGTACCCGCGCTTATCCCCGTCGGCTGGAAGCCGCAGGCTATCAATTCCGTCATCCCGAAATTCACGCCTTATTGCGGGCCCTGCTGACGACCTGCGTTTGAGAATAGCCATTCGTCGAAACGGCCTATTGAACACCTATTGAAACACAAATGAAACAACCCATTTGTGCTTCGAGCAGTCGTTAAAGCATCCCTCATACTGGCGCCATTGCCACTCTGATGGTACGTTTAGTAACGAAGTACCCTCCAGCATACGCTCCAAAAAAGAGCGCATTGTTGACTCATGACAATTTTAGGTAATCAGTTGTCAAGAAATGAGATCGTGGGTACAATTCGAACAGAGGGGATTACCTCAGGGGGAAACGCCATGCCAGACTTTGCTTACGCTGCGCGCGGACGCGACGGCAAGCTCACACGCGGATCAATGCAGGCTCAGAATCGCTCTGCACTGATTCAAACGCTTCGTGACAAAGGGCTTACGCCGGACCAGACATCCATCCGGGAAAAGAAGGGTGCTGGCCGGTCTCTGACCCTGCGCCGGGTGAAGTTGAACGAAGTTCTCATCTTCACGCGCCAGCTGTCGACCATGGTGAATGCCGGTCTTCCCTTGCTCCAGTCGCTCGATATCCTCGCGGAGCAATCCGAAGACCCCGTTTTCTCCAAAGTGATCAAGGAAATCGCATCCAGCGTCGAAGGTGGTGAGACCTTCTCCGACGCGATTCGCCCCTATTCCAAAGTGTTCCCGGAGCTGTACGTCAGCATGATCCGCGCGGGCGAGGTGAGTGGTGACCTCGATGGCGTGCTCGCGAAGTTGGCGGATTACATGGAGGCCTCGGCCGAGCTGAAACGGCGTATCCGCGGCGCCATGGTTTACCCGGTAGTGTCGTTGACGATCATCCTGCTTATCGCAGCGGGCTTGATCCTGTTCGTTGTGCCCCAGTTCGAGAAGATTTTCACGGAAATGGGTGCGGTATTGCCCAAGCCGACTCAAATTCTGATCGGGGTCAGCAACGCGATTCGCAGTTGGAAGGCCCTGGTTGGTGTTGGCGCGGTCATTGGCGCAGTGGTTGGCTTGAAGGTGTACAACGCGACGCCTAAAGGCCGCTACCAGATTGATGCGATTAAGCTGAAGCTGCCGATTTTCGGTCTGCTTATGCGTAAAGTGGCTGTGAGTCGCTTCACGCGCACCCTGGCGACCCTGACCCGCAGCGGCGTGGCGATTCTCCAGGCGCTGGAAATTGCCGAGCGCACCTCCGGTAACGAGGTTTTCGCCAAGGCAATTCGCGATGCCGCCGACAACGTCCGCAACGGTGAGACGCTAGCCGACCCGCTGTCCCGCAACGGCCAGTTCCCGCCGATGGTGACACGAATGATTGGCGTGGGTGAAAAGACCGGTGCGCTGGAAGTCATGTTGGAAAAGATAGCTGACTTCTACGATGCGGAAGTGAAAGCGCTTGTCGACAGCATGACCAGCTTGATCGAGCCGATTCTGCTCGTGCTGATGGGTATTGTCGTAGGCGGTATCATCATCGCGCTCTTCATGCCCATCCTGAATCTGTCGCAACTCATTAAGTAACAATCCCTTAGTGAATCATCGGGTGGGTCGCCAAACGGGCGGCCCGCCCGATTGTAGTTTTTGGGCAATTTATATGGCAACTCGTTCAGTTACAGTTAGTTAGAGGGTGGAATCGGCATTAAAGTTCGGTGGGCAAATGCCGATATAATGAGGAGCCTCGGATAGGACGAGGCCTGAATTGGGGGGAGGTTTCCAATGGCGACTGGGTTTAGCGTAGGCGGGCTGATCTCCGGGATCGACTCGAATACGATCATTGCCCAGCTCATTGCCATTGAGCGCCAGCCCATTAATCGCATTCAGACGCGCGTCGGTGAGCTGAAGAACCAGCAGACCAGCGTTCGCGAACTCCGCACCAAGCTTCTTTCGCTGCGCAACTTATTCAAAGACTTCCAGCTCGGCCTGAAGTTCAAGAAGTTCGAGGCGCCCTCGACAGTCGAGAGCGTCGTTAAAGCGACCGCCTCCGGTACTAATCCTACGCAGGGCAGTTTCGCGATCGAAGTCGTCCAATTGGCGACCGCCACCACTGCCCGCAGCGGCGGACGTCTCGGGGCGGCGATCAATCCCGGTGCAGTACTCAACTCGAGCGGCATTTCATCTTCGATTACTTCCGGCACGCTCAGCATCAACGGCGTGCAGTTCACTGTGAATCCGGCGACGACTTCGCTGAATACACTCATCGGCCAGATTAACGCGAGCGCCGCCGGTGTGACGGCCACCTACAACGCAGGCACGGACACGATCAGCTTCGAAAACACGACGCCCGGCAACACCGCCATCATCAATTTTGGCGCAACCGGCGATACCAGCAATCTGCTGTCCGTCTTCGGGGTGGTCGGCGCGGTGCAATCCACCGGGACCAACGGCTCGACGGTCGTGACGGGCGCGCAGCCCCTTGGTGCGGTTAGTACTGCGAACGTACTGAACACTGTACCTTTCGCCGGCGGCGCGATTAGCGCCGGAAATTTCCGCATCAATGGCGTGGCTATCACTGTCGATCCGACGACTGACTCGCTGGGCGATGTCCTCGGGCGCATTAACGCGTCGGGTGCGGGTGTCGTCGCCACCTTCGATTCGTCGACGGACACGATTCGGGTGGTCTCGAAAAACCTCGGCAGCCGCACGATTAGTTTCCAGAGCGGCACGAGCAACTTTCTGGATCGCACCAACTTGACCGCGGCGACGCAAACGGCCGGGCAGGACGCTCAGTACCGTGTCGACGGCGGCGTCGTGCAGACGAGCAACTCGAACGACGTCACCACGGCGATCAGCGGAGTAACTCTCAGCCTGCGCGGCGTCGGCACCAGCACGGTCAGCGTCGCTCCAGACGTAGATGCGATTGTTGAAACGGTCCAGTCCTTCGTGACTTCGTTCAACGAATCCATCGCGGCCTTGAACGAGCGGACCAAGAAAGACGCGATCCTCGAAAACGATTCATCCATTCGCAGCATCGAGTCATTTCTGCGGACTAGCGTATTCAACCAGGTTGCCGGACTTCCGGGCACGATTCAGAGCCTTCTCGACGTCGGTATTTCCACCGGCGATTCCTTCGATTCCAACGCCGTATTTCAGCTTCAACTGGACGAGGCGCAGTTGCGCACTGCCATTGTGGAGAACCGCACGGGTGTGGAGCAGGTGTTCGTCAACGGGCCCAAGACCGGCGTCATCGACAAGATGTTCGATTTCCTGGACGGGGCGACGAAGACCACGGGATATCTCAACGAGCGCGCGCGCGCCGGCGGCTCGCTCGATTCTCAAATTGAGTCTCAAAACAATCGCATCTCCGCGCTCGAACGCGCGGTGGCGCTGCGCGAAGCGCGGTTGCGCGCACAATTTACCCAGTTGGAAACGCTGACGGCGTCCTTGCAGAGTCAGGGTGCGTCATTGAATAGTCTCGGCTAACCGGTATTACGTCCCGTGTGGCGGGACCCAACGAAAACGCGGAGCAGCGCATGGCAGGCGGATCGGCGGCGTATCGCAAGGTCGAAGTGGAGACAGCGTCTCCCGAGAAACTGGTCGTCATGCTGTACAACGGCGCGATCAAGCACGTCGAAGAGGGGAAACACGCGATCGCTGCGCGGGACCTCCGTGCGACGCACGACCATCTGCTGCGCGCGCAGGAAATCGTCACTGAACTGCGCGGAGCGCTCGATCTCACCGCGGGTGAAATCGCGTTCAATCTCGATCGCATTTACGACTATCTGCATCGCCTGTTGGTCACGGCCAACCTCAAGAAGGATGCTGCGCCGCTCGATGAATGCCTCACGCATCTGCGCGACCTGCGCGATACCTGGGCGGAAATCTCCGCGAGGCCCGCTCCCGGCGTGATCCCTGCGCCGGTTGCGCACAATGCCCACGGTAATATCGCTGTCAACGTCGCGGGTTAATGACTCCATCGCGCTTCGCTTGGCCTCTTTACCACTCGTCGGATAAACTGAGCCGTGCCCTTGTGGCCGGAGAGGTTGCCGATGCGCTATTCCGTTCCGATTCTCGTGGCTGTACTTCTGGCCGCCGGCAGCGGGATCGTCTCGTTCGTTGCGCCTGCGCCGAATCCAGAAGCGTCCGCGCCCAATGTCGTTGTGTTGCTCGTCGATACTCTGCGGCCCGGCTATCTTGATTTGTACGGCTACGAACACGAGACCGCGCCCTTCCTTTCCCACCTCGGGAAATCATCCGCCGTTTTCGATCGCGCCCTGGCCACGTCGTCCTGGACCGCACCGGCCACGGCCTCGGTGTTCACGTCGCTCTATCCTTATCAGCACGGCGTCGTACAGGGGTTTTACGCGCACCGCGATGCCATGTTTTCAGAGGAACGGCGCGGCATCCCGCGCATTCCATTGAACGCGATTGCCGACGAGCTCACCACGCTGCCCGAGCTGTTCAAGGCGGCTGGATACGAGACCTTTGGTGTTGCGGCGAACAGGAACATTGACAAAGAGCTAGGTTTCGCGCAGGGCTTCGACCAGTTCTACGAAAAGAACGATGTATCCGGAGATGTGATTTATCGGAAGTTGCGGGAGTGGCGTCGAGACATTGCCGATGCGCGGCCTTATTTTCTCTACATCCATCTGATGGATCCGCACTACCCTTACGAGGAGATATCGCCGCACTTTGAGCGATACCGCGGCTGGACTCAAGATGACGAGAAGGCGCGGTACTTGAGTGAGATACGCTCTACCGATCGCTGGATCGAGCGCATTTATAAAATGCTTCGCTTTGACAAGAATACGCTGCTGGTGCTTGTCACGGATCACGGCGAAGAATTCGGCGATCACGGCAGCACACAGCATGGACCGTTTCTGTACGAAGAACTTCAGCGCGCGCTCCTGATGGTGCACGGCCCCGGGCTGGGTGTCGCGTCGAAACGTCTTGCAACGAATGTGAGCCAGGTGGATGTGCTGCCGACGCTCGCCGAGTTTATCAGTGCGCCTGCGCCGATGCAGATGCAGGGGCTTTCTCTTTGGCCGCTGATGCGGGGCGAACAGACGGGGGAGGAAGACCGCTGGGCCGCGCGCACGCTGATGGCGCACCGGATTATTTCCGCGCCGCCATACTACGAGAATTGGGCAGCGGTACAGGGGCCCTGGAAATACATCGAACACTATGGGCGGGCGGCGGAGCTCTTCGATCACCGTTCCGATCCCGCCGAGCAGCAGGACGTTGCGGCTGAGCATGCCGATGTCACCCAGCGCCTGGCCGCGGTGGTCGAGGCCGCCCGTGGCGCTCCGCGCAATTTTACGGGGGATCAGGTGCAAGTGCCTATCAACAAGGAGCTTGAAGAGGAATTGAAGGCGCTTGGTTATGTGAATTAAAGGTTTTCATGGATAAAATAGATGTTGCAACATATATTGTTTAACGATATAATTGGGCCATGTCGAAGTTGCCGAGAAGCGGGAGGTTCCTCGAGCAGGAGGTGTTCATCGGGTTGCTGCGCACGCACGGGTGGCTCATGGGCGAGGTCGAAGAACTGCTCGCAGAACACGGGTTGTCTGAGGCGCAGTTCAACGCCCTTCGCATTCTGCGCGGTGCCGGACCGAAGGGCCTGCCGACGCAACAGATTGCCGAACGGCTGATTACCCGCCAGCCCGACGTGACGCGGCTGGTCGATCGGCTGTGCGCGGCGGGTTTGGTAGTTCGCCGTCGCTGCGAGGAGGACCGCCGGGTGGTCTACGTCGTGCTGGTGCCCGCCGGCCGTAAGACGCTGGCGGCGCTGGACGCGCCCGTGGATGCGCTGCACCGGCGGCAATTCGCGCATATGGACCGCAAGAGGATTGCGCTGCTCGGCGAACTGCTGGCCGAGGTGCGCGGCAGGGAATAACGCCAACCGTGAGTTGTTTCGTAGAGTGAAATTAGTTGTTGAAACAAGTAAATCGAAAACACGCCAGCGTTCAACGCCGGCAGGAGGGAGCGGGACATGATTGCGGTACGCAAGAGCGACGAACGGGGCCATGCGGACTATGGCTGGCTCGACACTTACCACACCTTTTCGTTCAACGACTACCACGACCCGAAGTACATGGGGTTCCGGTCGCTGCGCGTGATTAACGAGGACCGTGTCGCGCCGGAGGCGGGATTTCCGACGCACGGCCACCGCGACATGGAAATTCTCACGTACGTGGTGGATGGCGCGCTGCAGCACAGGGACAGCATGGGCAACGGTGAAGTCATCCGGCCGGGCGAAATACAGCGCATGAGCGCAGGCCGGGGCGTGACGCATAGCGAGTTCAACGCGTCGCGCGGCGAGCCGGTACACTTGCTGCAAATCTGGGTTCAGCCCGCGTCGCGAGGCGCCGAACCCGGTTATGAACAGATCCGGATCGGCGGCGACCCGACCACGGAACAGTTGCAGCTTATTGCGTCGCCGGAAGGCGGTGCGGGCGGGGTGAAAATCCATCAGGATGTGCGCGTTTACCGTGGGCTGGTACCCGCGGGGAGCACTGTCACGCACATGATCGATCCTGCACGGTACGGATACGTGCAGTTGATCTCGGGAACGATCGACCTGAATGGCGAGACGCTGAACCCGGGCGACGGCGCGGCGGTGAGCGAACTGGCGTCGCTCAAGATTGCAGCGCGTGAGGACGCCGAGTTCCTGCTGTTTGACCTCGCGTAAGGGTATCCACTACTTTCAACGCGCCGCCCGAACACGCGGGCGGCGCGTTTTCCCGTTTTTGGAGGGCTGCCGCATGCTCAAGCGAAATGTTCTTGGCGTTCTTATTCTTCTCCTCGGCGTCATTCCGGCCGCAACGGCGCAGAAGCCTCCCGTTCGCGTCGCGTGTATCGGCGATAGCATTACGTTCGCTGCATCCAGCGGCAAGCGTGACGAGACGTCCTACCCTGCGCAGCTTCAGACGCTGCTGGGGAAAGCCTACGAAGTCAAAAACTTCGGCGTCAGCGGTGCGACCATGCTTCGCGTGAGCGAGCGGCCGTACTGGCTGCAGAAGGAATTCGTCGCGGCGAAGGAATTCGCACCGGACATCGTCATCATCAAGCTTGGGACAAATGATTCCAAGCCCAAGCATTGGAACGGGGCCGGCTATGCGCGCGACTACCGCGATATGGTCGACGAGTTCGTGGCGTTGCCGTCGCATCCCACGGTTATTTTGTGCCGACCGGTTCCGGCGTTCACCGAAGCCTTCACCATCCGGAATTCCGTCATCGTCGGAGAGATCATTCCCATTGTCGACGAGATCGCGATCGAGAAACGCTTACCCGTGGTCGATGCGTACAATCAGCTGCTCAACCTGGGTGCGAACTTCCCCGACGGCATCCATCCCGATCCGGGCGGGTGTAAAGTGCTCGCGAAGGCGATTGCGGAAGTCGTAAAAGCGCCAACGGTCAAGTATGAGTAAGCGCGCGTTCGCCGGATTATTGTGTGCGGTAGCGGCTGGTCAAAGCTGTTGGGCCGTCGAAGATGCTCCGCCGCGTTATCCCGAAACGCGGAAGGTCGAGCAGACCGACGACTATCACGGCACGATCGTCGCCGATCCGTATCGCTGGCTGGAAACCGATGTCCGCGAATCGAAAGACGTCGCCGATTGGGTCGAGCGGCAGAACGACGTTACCTTCGATTATTTGCGCGCGATTCCCGAGCGGGAGGAAGTGCGGAAGCGCCTGGAGGAACTCTGGAACTACGAGAAGCAGTCCGCACCCTTCAAGAAGGGCGGGCGCTATTACTTCACGAAGAACGACGGCTTGCAGAACCAATTCGTGCTCTATTCGCGGGAGTCGCTCGACGCGCCGCCGCAAGTGCTGCTTGATCCGAATAGCTGGTCGAAGGACGGAACGGTCGCGCTCGGTGCTACGGCGTTTAGCGACGACGGCAAGTACGTCGCCTACGCCGTGAGCGAGGCCGGGTCGGACTGGCACACCTGGCACGTGATGGAGATTGCGACGCGCACCGTGCTGCCGGACGAATTGCGCTGGTCGAAATCGAGCGGGGCGGCGTGGACGAAGGACGGCCTCGGATTTTTCTATGGTCGCTTCGCACCGCCGGCGGAGGGCGCGGAGTACCAGGCGCTCGCGTACAACATGAAGGTGTACTACCACCGCGTTGGTACTCCGCAGGCCGAGGATGCGCTGATTTACGAACGCCCCGATCATCCGGAATGGGGATTCGGGATCGATGCGACGGAGGATGGCCGTTTTCTCGTGCTCACGGCGTGGATCGGCACCGACGACCGGCACAGCGTATTCGTGCAGGACCTCGATAAACCCGGGGCGACGCCGGTGCGATTCGTCGGCGATTTCGACGCCGAGTATCAATTTCTCGGGTATTCCGGAGTGCAGTTCTATTTTAAGACCAACAAATTCGCGCCGAATGGGCGGGTGATCGCGCTGGATGGAACCGATCCTCACACCGAACACTGGCGGATGGAATCGGAAGTGATCGGCGAGCAACCCTCGACCTTGCGCGAGGTGAGCTATGTCGGAAACAGTTTCATCGCGTCCTATCTTAAGGATGCGCGGTCGCAGGTGCTGGTCTATTCCAAGGCCGGCCGCTTGCTGCGCGAAATCGAGCTGCCGGGCATCGGCACCACCAAAGGCTTCGGCGGGCGGATGGACGACCCGGAAACATTCTACGACTACTCCAGTTTTTCGACGCCGCCGAGCGTGTATCGCTACGACGTTGCGACGGGAACCAGCACGCTGCTGTGGCAGGCGAAAGTGGATGTGGATCCGGCGGCCTATGTGACCGAGCAGATTTTTTACGAGAGCAAAGACGGCACGCGGGTGCCGATGTTCATCACGCGGAAGAAGGGCGCGACGCTCGACGGGAACAACCGCTGCATGCTTTTCGGCTACGGCGGCTTCAACATTCCCTCGACGCCAGGCTTCTCGGTTGCGCGGATCGCGTGGCTGGAGCGGGGCGGTATTTACGCGCTGGCCAACCTGCGCGGCGG
>SXGT01811856.1_pt1 | contig 18635 bp, 13 predicted proteins | sample 3176221 | NCBI WGS metagenome assembly SXGT01 (sample SAMN11356862, study PRJNA531348) | freshwater metagenome | isolation source: freshwater sample F1-120 | place: China: Fuxian Lake, Yuxi | collected 2017-12-25
GCCGCGGCAAGTGCGGCAAGCGATCGACGACTTTGTTGAAGTCTACAACGAAAAGGCAGCGCCGTTTGAATGGAAGAAGGCAGTCGTGTTCCCTTCCGGCCCCAAAGCCAAGTACTCTGACTTATGCAACTAGGTACTAGATGCCCAGCTCATGTCATGGTTGGGATGGTCGAACTTGCCATTGAGATGGAAAGTGAGACTCGCGCCCGGATGCACGCGCACGCAAGGCGGGTCGTTTGCCGCATCATATGCCTGGCCGAATCGAGTGTGCAAGCCAGGTCATTGGTGTTGCCGCCGCGCGGTCTGTGCCGCTATACCTTGTCGAACTTGATCCGAACCGGCCAGCCGCTGAATTGGCGCGCGGAGGACAGCTTCGGATCCACGTCGTGGGGCCAGCACTCAAGCACGAACTCCTTCGCCACGCGGTCCACGCGAACAATTCCGTAGCCCTCGCTCTTCAATTGACGGTCGCCCAGCCCTTGGCCTCGCGTCCCTTTGAAATTTCGATATCTGCGAAAACTCACTTTCGGATTCGCGATCGCGATGACTCGGATGCTGTTGCCAAAACCGTCGACGAAGTCACCGTCCTCCGGCAATGGAGCCGGCTCCCACCAGCGCTGAAAACTCGACGCTCCCGCAGGCCCGCAAAATTGGAAGACTCCACCCCCCGCCTCCAGCCTATGCCATGCCACCGAAGCCAGGTGCTGATCTCCGCCAAGCACAAGCGCGCGCGCCTCGCCAAGGAGCCCGATCGCCCGGTCACGTCCCGCTCTTGGATAACCGTTCGAATCGAAATCGAGCGCGGGCTTGCCGTCGGGAGTAGTCTGGATGCAAGCGAACGCCGTCTGCGTCAAACAAATTCTCGCGTCCGCGTTTCTCGAATCCTTCGCCCACTGCGCGAGAAACTTCTCCTGCCTTTCGCCAAGGAGCGCGGCTTCGCCAGGCGGAATACGCGCTCCCGGCCGGGGAGCGATCTTGAATTTCCGGTCTTCGAGAATGGCGAAGCTGACGCCTCCATACGTGAAGGATCCGTAGTAAACGCTAATGTTCTGGGCAACCGGCGTGGCATCGAAGGGGTCTGGATTGTGGCCGCACTGCGTGCGTTGCACGAGGTTCACGAAATCGCCCGTGCAGCGATAGCCCCCTTTATCCTGATCGCCGTCCGGAGCAGGCCGGCCGCCGGCACCCCAGATATTGCCGTGATAGACGTCATGGTCGTCGACCATCACAATGGTTGGCGTGGCACGCGTCATGTCGCGAAATGCCCACAGCCAGAGATACCACTTGTAGAGGTAGTCAAACGTCGGAGATTGACCCCACTCCTTGCGGGTCGGCTGCGTTTCGTAAATTTGATCGCCGGCGAACACCAGCAGGTCCGGGTTGTGCCGGCCGGCGTTAAGGACAAGATCTGAATGCGGGAAATAGAGCGACTTCTGCGTGTAGCGTCCAAGAAATTCTTCACCCGGAATCTCGGGCCTAAAAACGCCGCCTTCAAGGGGCCGCGCCGTCGGCATGATGCAACTTAACAGCGCGATATTCAAGCTCCCGGTCTTGCCTGGTTCCTTGCGAATCACACCCTCAAAGCTGTCGGATCCATACCGCACGCGATATTGCCATTCGCGCGTTGCTTCCCAATATTCCACTCGAAAATGCGCGGTGAATCCCGGACCGATCGGGGCTGTAGCGGCTCGTCTCCACGTTCCGCCGGGCGCCCGATACTCCAGTTGCGCCGTCCTCCCCGGCACAGGCATGAACTGGGCCGTCATCTTGAGCGCGCCGTTGCCCAGCGAATACAGCGTACCGAGGATCGGACCGAGGGCCCGCTCGGGATGCCGTGCGATTTTGTCTCCCGTCGCGTAAAAATCACGAAACCAATATCGCGCTCCCGCCGCGCCCGGGAGCGGCGACGATACGAGCGCGATGCCGCCCACCACCGCATCCTCCGCGACGCCGCGCAGAATCGCGCCCGCCAGCGTCTGGCCGAGAGACGACGCAGTAAGCCTCAGGTCGAATCCGCCGCTCGACCCCGGCGTGATCTCGAGATTCAGCGTGACCCCGTCGTCCACCGTTCTCGGCGTATTCGAGCCAGGGAGTTGCTCGGAGGGCAGTTCCGCGAACGCGAGAGGCTTCTCCTCCGAAGTGTGCTCGCGAAACCGGATGCGCCCATCCGATTCGTAGACGCACAGGATGCCGCCGCCCGTCCCCGAGGCTTTTTGGACCAGTGCCGCCGCGCGGTAGTCGAGTCTGCCCGCGCCCGCGCCGATTAGAAGGCCGGAGAAACCCGGACCGCCCTCGATGGTGCCAGTGCGCACGCGAAGCCTCGCGATTCGGCCATGCGCGGAAATTTCCCGCGTGAGAATCGCGGCCGTACGCACCTCGTCCCCGGCCGCTCCGGTAAGGCATTCGATGCGGCGCGTGTAGTAACGCCAGTCCTGCAGCCGGTTGGCCCAGAAGTCTGGACCGAGCCAGTTCGGAGATACCTCCTCTTGCCCTTTCACGGCACTGGAGAGCAGTCCCGCGGCGGCCCCTTTGACGAACGAACGGCGCTTGATAACCGGCATTTCGATCAAGCTAGCACAGATAGGACGCGGCGCTGTGTTAAGTTAATGGCTTCATGCTCCGCTTGCCCTTCGCTTTCCTTGTGGCATTTGCTGTTGGCGCCGCTTCCGACCCCTTCATCGCGAAGCCGTATCTTCAGCTCGGCGACGCTCCCAAGGCTGCGAAGCAGGAGACGATGACTCTCGTCTGGCATGCCGCCGACTCCGATGCCAACTGGAGCACCGAAGTGCGCAAACCGGGCGGCAAATGGGTTGCGCAACCGGTCCCGACGTTCCGGCGGGTCGCGGTCAAGGACATTGAGCCGCACAGGGTGTACGCGTCGGTCCTGTCTAGACTCAAGCCCGGCGCGGAGTTTCAGTATCGCGTGATAAAAGGCGTGGAGGAAGTCTTTTCCGCGGAAGGCACCGCCCGTAAGTCCGCCAAGCAACCCTATCGCTTTGCAGTGTTCGGCGACTGCGGCGCGGGAACCAAGTCCCAAGGCGTCATCGCGGAGCGGCTGTACGAACACAAGCCGGACTTTGTGTTCACAACCGGCGACATCGTATACAGCAACGGCCGGATTTCCGAATACCGCCAAAAATTTTTCCCCGTGTACAACTCCGAGAAGACTCCGCTCACCCGCTCCACTCTGCTGATAGCCGCGCCCGGTAACCACGATCTTTCCCGGCGCGACCTCAAGCTTTTTCCAGACAGCCTCGCATACTTCTACTACTGGAACCAGCCTCTCAACGGTCCGCTTACGGTGAACGGCGCGCCGAATTCTCCGGTGCTCAACGGTCCGCCCGATGAAAATCAGGCGGCGTTTCTCCGAGCGGCGAAGGGCACCTACCCGCAAATGTCCAATTTCTCATTCGATTACGGCAACGCGCACTGGACCGTGCTCGACAGCAACCGTTATTCGGACTGGACCGACGCCGGGTTGCAACGGTGGCTCATCGCCGATCTGCAGTCCGCGCGCCGGGCGGCTTGGCGGTTCGTCGCGTTCCATCACCCGGGCCTGCATTCTTCGAAGGCGCACGCGGCGGACCAGTGGATGCGCGTGCTTTCACCCATCTTCGAACAAAATGGCGTGGACATTGTGTTCGCCGGCCACGTCCATAACTATCAGCGTTCGAAACCATTGCGATTCGCGCCGTCCGGCGGTATTGCGAAAAATGGCGCCGTCGAAGGCGAAGTCACTCTCGATCAGAACTTCGACGGGAAGACGAACACGAGAGCGCAAGGCGTCGTCTACATTGTGACGGGCGCGGGAGGCGCCGGGCTTTACGATCCAGGACAGGAGCACGACCCTGCCTCATGGAAGCCTTTCACCGAGGTGTTCAAGTCAAACCAGCATTCCGTCACCATCGCCGACATGGAAGGGAAGCGGGTCAGCATCCGGCAGGTCAGCGAAGACGGTACGGTACTCGATAGCTTCACAATTACAAAGTGACCACTCCACTCTCAAGGCGCGATGTGATAATGCTGGCCGCGGCGCAATTCCCCGGCGTCGCTTACCGCGACTATTCGCGCGTGCTGCCGGACTATCTGCGGGGACTGGCGGCACGGGCCTATTCGCGCCGTAATGCCGAGATCGAAAAACTTACGACGCCCGAAGCCGTGCGGCGGCGGCAGTCGTGGACTCGCGATGCATTCTGGAAACTCGCGGGCGGTAAGCCCGAGCGGACACCGCTCAACGTGAAGATTACGGGCCAGTTTGACCGCCAGGGTTATCGCGTCGAAAAGCTGATCTACGAAAGCCGTCCCGAGATGCACATCCCGGGTAACCTTTATGTTCCTTCGGGCCGCGGACCGTTTCCGGGTGTACTCTTCCAGATGGGACACTCGCTCAACGGCAAAGCGTACGACAGCTATCAGCGCTGTTGCCAAGGCCTCGCGAAGCTCGGGTTCGTGGTGCTGGCGTTCGATCCGATGGGACAGGGCGAACGCGTCTATTATCCGGACGGGCGGCTCGGGCGCACGCGGCTTGCATCTTCGGACGATGAGCACACCCTGCCGGGGAAGCAACTGCTGCTGCTCGGCGACACCAGCACGCGCCTTCAAACGTGGGACGCCGTGCGAAGCCTCGACGTTCTGGCAAGCCACCCTTCGGTCGATCCGAAGCGCCTCGCATCGACTGGCCAGTCAGGCGGCGGCACGCTGACGATGCTGCTTGCGGCTGTCGACGATCGCCTCGCGGCAGCGGCCGTGTGCTGCGGCAACACCGAAAATTTTGCGTGCGCGCGCTTCAATTCGCCGGGCTCGACGGACGACGCGGAGCAGAATCTGCTCGGTTCCGGACCGCTCGGCCTTGACCGTTGGGACCTGCTCTATCCCATTGCCCCCAAGCCGCTACTTGTAACCGTGAGCGACAAGGATTTTTTCGGGACCTATTCGCCCGAGTACATTTCGAACGGATGGGAAGAGTTCGGCAAACTGAAGAGGGTTTACGAAACGCTCGGCGCGGGCGAGAAACTGGAGTGGGCCGGCACGCCTCTGCCGCACGGACTCGCCTACGACACGCGGATGCAAGTGTACAACTGGTTCACGCGATGGCTGAAGGGGTCGGCGCAGCCGGTCACGGTGGAGCCGCCGGTCACCCCTGAGCCGGACGCGAACACGTGGGCGACGGACTCCGGCAACGTCGTGAAGTCTCTTCGCGGCCATACGCCGTTCGCAATCAACCGGACCCGCGCAATGAAGTTCACGCCCACGCCCCTCGACCGTCTGCTTGGCGTGCAGCATCCGCCCGCAGCGCTCCGCGTAATGACTCTGAAACAGGTGCCGTCGAGAGGAACAGATATTGAGGCGATCGAGATTGCGTCCGCTCCCGGTGTTTTTCTGCCTTCCTGGCTCTTCCTGCCGAAGAAAGCGCAACCGGTGACCTCCGTGCTGCTCGCGCTTGAGCCGGGCGGCCGTAACGTTCGGTGGCACGAAGGGGAAATGTATCAGACGCTCGCGGCGCAGGGAATCGCGGTCTCGGTGCTCGACCTGCGCGGAATCGGCGACCTCGCGCCGGAGTATGGAAGAGGCTCGCCGCGACACGCGCGGTCGCATAACGAGGAGGAAGACTACGCCTGGGCATCGCTCATCCTAGGCCGGCCGCTGCTCGGGCAGCGCGTCACCGATGTGCTGGCTGCGGCGCAGGCGCTGAAGAACCGGTTCGGCAGGTCCGTTGCGCTGGCCGCGCAGGGAAAACTGACGGTTCCCGCACTGTTCGCGGCCGCGCTCGCCCCCGCGGGAACCATCGGTCCTGTTTACCTCTCGGAAGGTTTGTCATCATTTCGTAACATTGTCGATTCCGAAGAGTTCACGCACCCCTTCGCCAATTTCGTGCCGTCGCTGTTGAATCACACGGACCTGCCTGAAGTCGCCGTTTCGGCGGCGCCGCGACGGATTACGCTCGCCGGACCGGTAGACGCTTCGGGGCGCCCAGCGGACCTCGAACTGGCGCGAAAGCTCTACGAAAGGGCTTCGAATGTGCGGGTTGAGCCGCGTGCGCGATGGGACGCCGAGTCGCTTTCGCCCGCAGCCGCCTCCCGGTAACTTCAGGTAACTTCAAGCGCTGCTTTACTTTCGCTATCTCAAGGTGATAGGCTAAGGGTCTCATTCCCCATGCGAACTGTTGACCTGATCCACAAGAAGCGCGATGGCGTTGAGCTGAGCGCGGAAGAAATCTCGCACCTCGTTGAGGGTTTTACGAATGGTGAGATACCCGACTATCAGATCTCCGCTTTTCTGATGGCTGTATTTTATTCCGGCATGGTGGACCGCGAAGTGAGCGCTCTTACCGACTCCATGGTTCGCTCGGGACAGTCGCTGGATCTCTCCGCCATTCCCGGCGTCAAAGTGGATAAGCATTCCACAGGTGGCGTTGGCGACAAGACAAGCCTGATCTCGGCGCCGCTCGCCGCGGCTGCGGGCGTGATCGTGCCTATGATTTCGGGCAGGGCCCTGGGCCACACGGGCGGCACACTGGACAAGCTGGATTCCATCCCTGGTTTCCGCACCGATCTCTCTCTCGATGAGTTCAGAGCGCAGCTCGCTGAAACGGGACTTGCGTTCGTCGGTATGAGTTCGGACCTGGCGCCGGCCGATGGGAAGCTTTACTCGCTACGAGACGTAACGGCAACCGTGGAATCAATTCCGCTGATCGCGTCCTCGATCATGTCGAAAAAGCTTGCGGTGGGCCTGGACGCGCTCGTTCTCGACGTGAAAGTGGGAAGCGGCGCGTTTATGAAGACGCAGGTTGACGCACGCCGGCTCGCCCAGATGATGGTGGGAATCGGGCGTCGCGTGGACACACGGGTGCAAGCGCTCATTACAGACATGAGCCAGCCGCTCGGGTATGCGGTGGGCAACGCACTCGAAGTTATGGAGGTTTCGCAGACATTGCAGGGAAGCGGCCCCGCGGACCTGACGCGCCTCTCGATCGAACTCGCCGCGCGCATGATTTTCCTTGCCAAGGGCGCCGCGTCTCTCGACGCCGCGCGCGACATCGCGCAGCGGAAACTCCTGGACGGGTCGGCCTACCGCAAGTTCAAGCAGGTAGTTCAGGCGCAGGGCGGCAATCCGGCCGCGCTAGACAAGTTCGAGCTGCTCCCCAACGCGACCGGTATGCGTGAGATCACGACGCCGCGAGCCGGATACGTCAGCAAGATCAACGCGGAGGGTATCGGTTCCGCATCGGTTTTGATGGGTGCCGGACGCGGAAAGAAAGAAGATGCGATTGACCACGCGGTGGGCGTCATCCTCGAAGTGAAGGTCGGCGAAAAGGTCGAGGCCGGTTCGGTCCTCTGCCGGCTCTACTACACCAAGGAAGAATCGGTGGAGGAAGCCGCCGATCTGGTTGAAGATTCGTTCCGGATCTCCGGGCAAAAACCGGAAGAGCGCGAACTGATTCTCGAAGTTGTCGGCTAGGCGCCGCGCTTATGGGCCGATTCACCGGTCTGTTAGGGCTGGCGGCGATCATGGCTGTAGCGTGGTCGATGTCCTCGCACCGCAGCCAGATTAAGCCTCGTCTGATCGCGTGGGGACTCGGCCTCCAATTCGCCTTCGCGGTCCTGGTGCTCAAGACCGATTTCGGAAAAGTGTTTCAGGCGATCGGCGTTGGAGTCAACGCCATGCTCGAATACACGGAGGCCGGCAGCCAGTTTGTTTTCGGCCCTCTCGGCGCCAAGAGCGGGCCGTTCGGCGTCGTTTTCGCTTTTCAGGTCTTGCCGATCGTCATCTTCATTGCGTCTTTCTTCTCGATCCTCTATTACCTCGGCGTCATGCAATGGCTGGTGAAGGGCATGGCGATCGGGATGCAGAAGGTGATGGGCGTGAGCGGCGCGGAATCGCTGAACGTCGCGGCGAGCATCTTCATGGGGCAAACCGAAGCCCCGCTGACGATCCGCCCTTTCATCGCTGGAATGACCCGGTCTGAACTTTACACGATCATGACCAGCGGCATGGCACACGTCTCGGGCGCCGTGATGGCCGCCTATGTCAAAATCGCGGGCGTGGAGATTCAGCATTTGCTGACGGCCGTGATCATGACCGCGCCTGCGACGATCATGCTGGCGAAGATCATCATCCCGGAAGTGGATAAACCCGCAACGGCGGGCAAAGTCGAAATCAAAGTCGAGAGCGAAGCCGTCAACATCATTGATGCGGCGGCGCGCGGCGCGGGAGAAGGGCTCCATCTGGCGCTAAACATCGCGGGGATGCTGATCGCATTCCTTGCGCTGGTCGCGATGGTGAATGGAATGCTCGGATGGGCACACACATCGCTCCAGGAGATTTTCGGTTTCGTGTTCCGTCCGGTCGCGTGGCTGATGGGCGTAAGCTGGAAAGACTCCGCCGCGATCGGGAACCTTTTGGGCACACGGCTCGTGCTGAATGAATTCGTGGCGTTCCTGCAGCTTGGGCCGATCAAGGCGCAACTCGATCCCAAATCCTTTACCATCGCCACGTACGCGCTTTGCGGATTCGCGAATCTGACTTCGATCGCCATACAGATTGGCGGGATTGGAGCGCTCGCCCCTTCGAGGAAATCGGATCTGGCGCGGTTGGGACTTAGAGCCGTGGCGGCGGGATCGATGGCGAATTTCATGTCGGCCTGCATCGCGGGAATGCTGATATGACCGCCGCAATCGAGTACCTGCAATCGCTCACGGGCGTCAAGCCTAAAATCGCGGTGGTGCTTGGAAGCGGGCTCGGGGGATTCGCGGATGAATTGTCGGACCGGCGTGAGATTCCCTATGCGGAGATTCCCGATTGGCCTCGCTCGACGGCGATTGGTCATGCGGGAAAACTGGTGTTCGGCAAGATCGGCAGGCTTCAGGTGGTGGCGATGTCCGGCCGCGTGCACCTCTATGAAGGCTACGGTCCACAGGCGGTGACCTTCGGCGTGCGCGTGCTGCGTGGACTGGGCGTCGAGTCGATCGTATTCACGAATGCAGCGGGAGGCATCAATCTGGCGCTTGAGCGCGGCGGATTGGTGCTGATTTCCGATCACATCAATCTTCAGGGGTCGAATCCGCTTATGGGTCCCAACGAAGATTCGCTTGGCCCGCGGTTCCCGGACATGTCCGAAGCCTATTCGAAGGCTTTCCGTGAGACAGCGAAAACGCTGGCTGGGGAGTTGGGCATCAAGTTGACGGAAGGCGTCTACGTGGCCCTGTCGGGACCGAGCTACGAGACCCCGGCGGAGATCCGATTCCTGCGGACGATCGGCGCGGACGTCGTTGGCATGTCCACGGTGCCCGAAGTAATCGTGGCGAATCACATGGGAATGAAAGTGCTGGGCATATCCTGCGTGACGAACATGGCGGCGGGAATTTTGCCGCAGAAAATCAATCACGAAGAGGTACTCGAAACCGGCGCCATGGTGCGGGAGACTCTGGTGCGGTTCATGAAAGCGCTTTTGCCACGTCTGGCGGAGTGAGGGCCTACAATGGATCGGCTGATCGAGGCCGCTTTGGCGGCGCGCGGGAACGCACATGCGCCATTCTCGAATTTCAAGGTCGGCGCGGCGGTAGAAGATGCCGGCGGACGCGTTTTCACGGGATGTAACGTCGAGAACGCGACCTTCGGATTGACCCTCTGCGCCGAGCGTGTCGCGATTTTCAAGGCCATATCCGAAGGTGCGAGAAAATTTGTTCGGGTGGCCGTCGCTGCCGACACGGATTCCCTAACGCCTCCGTGCGGCGCGTGCCGGCAGATCCTGTGGGAATTCTGCGGCGACGTGGAACTGGTGCTCACCAACCTCCACGGCCAGACCGAAACCTTGCGTGTGGGAGATCTGTTTCCGAGGCCCTTCGATGCGTCTTTCTTGTAGTCTGCTTTTTCTTGCGTGCGTGTTGCGGGCAGAGCCAGCCGATTGGATTTGGAGCGCGCGCTACATAGTCACGGTCGATGGATCGAAACGCGTGATCGAAAACGGGGCGATCGCCGTGCGTGGGCGGGACATTGCCGGCGTGGGCACAAAGGCGGAGATCGACCGGCGATTCCAAGCGAAGCAACGCTTGGACCGGCCGGACGCGATCATCGCGCCAGGCCTGATCAACACGCATACTCACGCGGCGATGTCGCTCTTCCGCGGCGTAGCCGACGATCTGCGCTTGCAGGAGTGGCTTGAGAAGTTCATATTCCCGGCGGAGGCGAAGAACGTTTCGGCAGACTTCGTCCGGTGGGGCACGCGCCTTGCGTGCCTCGAGATGCTGCTCTCCGGCACCACCACCTACACCGACATGTACTATTTCGAGGAAGTGGTGGCGGAGGCGACGAAAGAAGCGGGAATGCGCGGCGTTTTGGGCGAAACCGTGATCGGTTTCTCCGTGCCGGACAACAAGACCGTCGTGGACGCGCTGCAATACACCGAGGCGTATTTCAGGAAGTATCCAGCCGACGATCTCATTGTGCCGGCAGTTGCGCCGCACGCACTTTATACGAACTCCGACGAAACGCTGAAGTCCGCGCGGGCGCTGGCGAACAAATACAAGATGCCGCTGCTCATCCACCTTTCGGAAACGAAAAAGGAGAACACCGACATTCTCGCGAAGCGCGGGATGAGTCCAACACGGGTGCTAGATTCGCTCGGTATCTTCAGCGGCCGGACAGTCGCCGCTCACGCGGTGTGGACGGACGACGCGGATTTGAAGATCCTGAAATCGCGCGGGGTCGGCGTGGCACACTGCCCTTCGAGCAACATGAAGCTTTCAAGCGGCACGGCTCCCGTGGGGAAGATGCTGGCGCTGGATATCGCGGTTGGCCTCGGTCCGGATGGACCAGCGGGCAGCAACAACGACTTCAACATGTTCGAAGAAATGGACCTCGCGGCGAAGCTTCAGAAGTTGGTAAAGATGGATCCACAGGCTCTGCCGGCCGCGCAGGCGCTTGAAATGGCGACGATCCGCGGGGCTCGTGCGCTGGGCCTCGACGGGATGATTGGGTCGCTCGAAGCGGGCAAAAGGGCGGACATGATTATGGTGCGCATCGATCGGCCTCATGCCGCACCGCTCTACGGAGCGGTCTCGCAATTGGTCTACGCCTTGAAGGGTTCGGACGTTCGCGACGTCATGGTGAACGGGAAGCCTTTGGTAAGGGACGGCCAGGCGTTGACGCTGAACTCGAAGCAGATTATGGCGAAGGCTGAGGAGTACGGGGGAAGGGTTCGGGCGTCGCTGCGGTAGTTTGATGAGAGATATGGGCCATTGCGAGGTCCTGCGCGGCAGATCTCCATTTGCGGACTCACGCCGCTCATGATCTCCCTCGATGAACGGGATTCTCCCGCGAGCGGGCTATTACGGACGCCGCCGGCAAGCGGCCTCCCCGCTGCCGCCTTTGATCTGCGCAACGAAGTGGATCTCGCTCTCCGGTCCCACCCGCTCCAGACGCCCGAGCGTCGAGACTTCCCCGTCCACAGCGATCGCAACCCCGGAGAGTCTGGCGCCAATTCCCGGGAAGCGGCTCTCCAGCCGGTCGAGAACCTGCCCCACCGTCTCGCCCTCGATCCCGGTCTCAGCGCAATTCGTCAATAGCCTGAGCGGTGTTGGGATGAAGACTCGCGCCATATCGCCTCCATGACAGCTGGCGGACTCATCGGCAATCGCGTCATCCGTACGCCGGTTGCGCGCTCGATGGCGTTCGCAATAGCGGGGGTCGGCGGAACAATGTTCGCCTCACCCACGCCGCGCACTCCAAAAGGATGGCCCGGGTTTGCCACTTCGACGATGCAGGTGTCGATCATCGGGAGGTCGAGCGCCGTCGGCATGCGGTAGTCGAGGAAACTCGAGTTCTGCATCGTGCCGTCCCCGCTCATGTAATATTCTTCGTTGAGGGCCCAGCCGATTCCCTGCACGCTACCGCCCTGCATCTGGCCTTCCACATAGCTCGGATGGATTGCCTTTCCTACATCCTGAACCGCGGTGAATCGCAGAATCGTCGTCTTCCCGGTTTCCGGATCCACTTCAACATCGACGATGTTTCCGGCAAACGATCCACCCACGCCGCGCGGATTCACCGTGGCGCGTCCAACAACCGGTCCGCCGGTTTCCGGAAGCTGGTCGGCCAATTCCTTGAAAGTCAGCCTGCGCTCGCCGGAGGTGAACACCCCGGCGTCGAATGAAACCGCAGCGGCGTCCAACTCCCACAACTTTGCCGCGCGCTCCTTCATCTGCCGGACCACGTCCTGCGCGGCTTCGTATGCCGCCCATCCAGTAGCGAACGTGGTGCGGCTTCCGCCGGTCACTGCTGTAAAGCCCACGGTATCGGTATCGACCACCGATGGGTTCACATCCGCGACAGGGATGCCGAGCACTTCAGCCGCCTGCATGGCGATCGAGGTGCGCGTTCCGCCGATATCGGTGGAGCCCTCCACAAGATTCACAGTGCCATCGGCGTTGACGTTCAGCGTCGCGCTCGACTGCAACCCGACGTTGAACCAGAAGCCTATCGCCACGCCGCGCCCCCGATTCGGTCCGCCCAGCGGCGCCGAATAGTGCGGGTGATTCTTCATCGCCTCGAGCACTTCCACACAGCCGATGCGGCGGAACTTTGGGCCATCGACCCGGCGTGTGCCCTCCCTTGCCGCATTCTTCAATCGAAACTCGATGGGATCGATTCCGAGCTTTTGCGCCAGTTCGTCGACCACGCTTTCGGTGGCGAAAGCCGCGTTTGGCGCGCCCGGCGCGCGATAGGCGGCCGTGCTCGGCTTGTTGACGACGACATCGAAACCGTCGATGACGGCGTTCGGGATGTCGTATGCGGCGAAGACAGTCATGCCGGCGGGGCCGACCATCGCGCCCGGATACGCACCCGCCTCAAACGCAAGATAGGCCTGCGCGGCCGTGATGCGGCCATCCTTTCGAGCGCCGATCTTCACTCGCATGAAGGAGCCGGGCGTAGGTCCGGTGGCTTCGAAACAATCCCTGCGCGTCATCACGATCTTTACCGGACGGCCGGATTTCTTCGACAGCAGCGCAGCCACCGGTTCGAGATAGACGGGAATCTTGCCGCCGAAGCCGCCACCGATTTCCATCGGCGTGACTTTGACGCGAGAGACCGGGATGTCGAGAATGATGGCCGTGCAATCGCGCACCACGAACGAGCCCTGCGTGCTGCACCAGATGTGAACGCGGCCGTCGTTGTTCCAGAGCGCCGTGGCGTTGTGCGGTTCGATATAGCCCTGGTGGACGGTGGCGGTGTTGAATTCACGCTCCACTACCACGTCCGCTTCGGCGAAACCCTTCGCGGCATCGCCCAGCACGTGCTGAAATTGAGAGGCGAGATTGCTCTTTCCGTCGTGCAATTGAGGCGCGGTTTCGAGCATGGCTTCGGGCGCCGTGAGAACGCAAGGAAGCGGCTCGTACTCCACTTCGATCAACGCGGCGGCTTCTTCGGCCGCATGCAGGCTGGCCGCTGCGACGGCGGCCACCGCGTGTCCGCGATAAAGCGCCTTATCGATGGCAAGGACGTTGCCGCGCGCATAGGAGAGCGGCGTGTCGCCCTCGCCCATATCGACGATTCGCTCCGCGGTCGCGGGAAAGTCGGCGGACGTGACTACTGCCTTGACGCCCGGATACGCAAGCGCGCGTGTTGTATCGATTCGCCTGATGCGGGCGTGCGCGTGCGGGCTCCGCAGAATCGCGCCGTGAAGCAATCCGGCTGCGGTGAAATCCGCGCCATAGAGTGCGCGGCCCGTGACCTTATCAGCCCCGTCATGACGTATGGGGCGCGTGCCAATTACGGAGTATACTTTCGCGCTCATCGAGCGGCCTCCTGTTTGTAAACGGCTGCCGCCTGCTCAACGGCTCGGACGATCTTGTCGTAACCCGTGCAGCGGCACAGATTGTTGGCGAGCCAGAACCGGATGCGCTCCTCGCCGGGTTCCGGCTCCTGGTCGAGCAGAGCTTTCGCGGCGACGATAAATCCCGGAGTACAGATGCCGCACTGTAACGCCGCGTTTTCGAGAAACGCCTGCTGCAGCGGATGTAACCGGTTGCCGCGCGCAATACCTTCGATAGTCGTGATCTCCTTGCCTTGCGTTTCAACGCCGAGCACGAGGCAGCTTGTGACGATTCGACCGTCGAACAGCACTGTGCAGGCCCCGCAATTTCCGTCGTTGCATCCCTCCTTCGTGCCGGTCATTCCGAGGATGTCACGGAGGCATTCGAGCAGGCTCTGTCGCGGCTCGCAGAGGAACTGGACCGGCTCGCCGTTGATCGTGGCGCTGACGTGTGTTTGCGAGGGCATTCAGTCTGTCTCCTTGGCTCTGGCGATAGCGCGGGTGAGCGCGCGGCGCGTCATCACCCCGCACAAATGCCGCCGGTATTGGGCGGTTCCGCGCATGTCGGTGATCGGTTTGGCGGCGGCTTTGGCGATTTCCGCCGCGGCGTCGATGCTGGTCTCGCCGACAGGCTTTCCGATTAGCGAATCGCCGGCTTCTGCCGCGAAAAGCGGCGTAGGCGCAACCGAGGCGAGCGCGATTCGCGCGGCGGCGAATACATTCCCATCAAGGACGACGCTCGCACCCGCGCCAACAACTGCGATGTCCATTTCGTTTCGAGGGATGAAGCGAAGATACGCCGCTCCCGAACCCGGCGCCGGAACTGCGATGTGAATCGAGACCAGAAGCTCGCCTGGCGCAAGAGCGTTACGTCCGGGTGCGACGCAGAAGTCCTCGACAGCGAGGCTTCGTGCGCCGGCGGGGCCTGCAATCAGACAGCGGGCGCCGAACGCGATCAGAACGGGCACCGCGTCGGCGCTGGGCGCGGCATTAGCGAGATTGCCGCCGAGCGAAGCGCGTCCCTGAATCTGAGTTCCGCCAATGAGCGAGACCGCGTCGATCAGGCCCGGATACGCGCGCGCGATCGCGGGATCGTTGTAGATGCGGTAGCAGGGGACTGCCGCGCCGATCGTGAGGCCTGTGGAATCGAAGCGAAGTTCGTTGAGTTCACGGATCTCTTTGATGTCCACGACGAGGTCCGCGTCGCGGCGTCCGGCGCGGAGTTGAACGAGCAGGTCGGTTCCGCCTGCGAGCGCGCTAACCTTTCGGCCAGGCGCTGAGAGCAAGCCGACCGCCGCCTCGACAGTCCGGGGGCATTCGTAGTCAAACCACTTCAATTGGGTTGTGCTCCTTTACATCTGGTGAGTTTCAGGTGGTAAGAGGTCATGATAGCAGGCAGGCGCGCGGGATGAACTGTACAAATTGGCCAATGCGGAGCGAGACTGAGGCCACACGGCGAATGGGTGCCTGAGGGGATCGGTCTGCACGGGATCGGGCAACCCCTGGAAGCGCAACAGTGCCCGTTACATGAGCAAGGGCCCAAGAGGATCGTGCTCCCGGCAGTTTTATCATTGGGAGGCAGGTGTCGTAACCGCGTGTCTCCCCAAACCCGCGATCGCAACCAAGCCGTTCGTCCAGACCAGCCAGGCCGCCGATATCCTGGAGGAGTCAAACGTGACAGGAACCGGAACGCCTTGCGAAGCGCTTTCGTCCGTCGCAGATGCCGGTAGTAGAAGCGCGCACTCTCGAGACAGTTCCGAGGTGGTGCTCCTGTTCACTTATATCTCACCCAAATCGGACTTGACCACGCCAATTCGCCGTTCTTCTGTTCCACCCGCACGTAATACCAGTGTTGGCCTTTCCCGGCATCGCTGTCCCGATACTCGAACTGGGCCGCCGCGGACTTGTGAATGTAGCGGCCGTCGCGAATCACGTGAATCGCTTCAATCGGTCCCGTACCAACCACCTTCACGCGAATGGTCTGCGGCTCCGCGGCCGTGAACTCCTCGCCCATCAAGTGATCGCCCAACCAGAACTCGAGCACGATATTATCCGTTGCGCCGTAAGTTCTGCGCTTGAGTATGGAATCGAAGATCGCCTCGCGCGTCTGCGACGGCGTGTAAACCATCGCGTACGAGATATGGGTTGAATAGTGGTCCGAACTGGCGATCACGCCGATGCGGTAACCTCTTTTCCACGCATTCCACACCATGCCCGGCTCCTGGAATCCGCCAATGGCTTTCTTCTCCTCGCCGTCCTTGATGCCGCGTGGAGCGTTCTTGTGCTCGTAGTTTTGTCGTGCTCCCTGGTAAATTTCCACGACGGCATCGATCTTGGGGTCGTTGTCGCGCCAGTCCGTTCCCATGCTGTTGGTGCCGCTGGTATGCGGGATCGCCAGGCCCTTCGTCTTGCGCAGTTCTTCATATAGCAGCTTCGTATCGTTCGCGATGGCGCCGCCGAACGTCATGCTGTTGAAGGTCAGCAGTTCACCGTCGGGCGAGTCCGGCAACAGGAACTTCGGGTCGATCTTCTGGAAGAACGGCACAATGGGATAATTGCGCTTCGTGTGAATGATGTTGCGATGCCCATCCGGATTGCCGATGTTCCGCTCATAGGAATAGAGCGGCACGAACCTCGACGGAAAGTGATACATGTCGGCCATCTTCTGGGTCATGAAATTCCAATAATCGGTGCCGCCCGCCTGATGATCGGTTGAGGCGCCGAAATCCATGGCCGCGGCGTCGATCATGTAGCGGTAGAACTCCTGCAGGGAACCATCATCAAGGCCCCCGATATCTTGAGAAAGCTCGGTGTGACGGTGCAAGTCACCTCGCACAATACGCAGCGATTCCGTGCCCAGTTTCACCCTATGGCCGCGGATGCCCGCCACATCGCGCGCCTCAGCGGCATGAACTGGCGGCGCTGCGGCATCTGGTTGGTAGGCGCGCAGTTCCGGTTCCGAACGCTTACCCGGCAGCATGAGCGATCCGGCATAGACGCGGCTCGCCAGCGGCCGGCTGGCAAATGCGTAGCTCCGGCTCTCGGAGGGCCAGAACGCCCAGAGGCGGCCGTTCGACGAGGATAATCCCATGCGCGTGCTGTTGCGCGACCAACTGTTCGGCAGGGGCGCCGGGTCAATCCAGCCGAACCCGTCAAGACGCGTCAAATAGGCCTCCCAGAAAATGCTCGGCCGCGAGGAAACTCCGCCCGAAACCTGGATGCGCGAACTGGTACTGTAGCGGCGCTTGAACGCCATCCACAGATTGCCTTCCGGATCCACGTGAAGCAGCGGGAGGTAATCACCGGTGCTCCCGGCGGCGAGCGTGCCACCCGGATTGAACTCGGCCGGGGCCTTCCACGCCTGTCCGTCGTAGCAAGCCACTTCGATACGGCGCGAGCCTCCAAGCGGCTGTCCTGGAGCGTTGCGGCCGAGCGCGGCGCCCAGGTCCTTGCCCCAGTTGACTCCTCCGGTCTCAAAGGCCACCCAGGGGCGGTTCCGCGCGTCCACGGCAATGGACGAATGCGCCTCGAGACGCGGCGTGGCAGCCACTCTCATTTCCGGAGAAAGCCCCGCGTCCGGGGAGTAGGAGCGCGCGTAGACATCGTAACTGCTCGTGTAGCGGTCCCAGACAATCCAGGCTCGCCCGTCCGAGCCCGCCGCTACGGCCGGCTCCCAATTGTTCAATTCCCCCGATGTCACCGCCACTGGAGCCGACCACTTTCCGTTCTTCCGGGCACGAAGACGCAAGTGCGAAAAACGCCCTTCGAACGCCTGCCAGACGACAAAGATCGTTCCGTCGGCACCGCGCGCCACGTGCGGCTCGATGTCCGGCGCCGCGTTGACGCTCAGTTTCTCGCGCGGACCCCACTCGTTGTCCAGCCAAGGCATCGCGTAGATGTCCCAGTTGCCCTGGATCTGTTGCGACCAGATGAGCCATGGCCGGCCGGCTTCGTCGGTGGTTACCTGCGGGCGCCACAGGTCGGCCGATGCACGGCCCACTGGAATGAGCCGCGTCCACCGGAAGTTCTGATAGCGCCGCAGGTTCAGCTCTTCCTGCTTATCGTGGAAGCTCGACCAGACCGCCCATGTCGCATCGGCCCCGGCGGAGATCGAGGGGAAATCGTGCTCTCGCAGCTGTGTCCCCGACAGATCGGTGGACGGCGGCAGGCGCCGGATTTCCGCGCGCCCGTCCAGTTCCTTGCGAACGTCCAGGAAAGGCAGCGATGCCGGTTCGACGACGAAGTTCCCGCGCTCCGTAGCGACGGAGAGCCGGGCCGCGCCGCTGCCTCGCACAAGCAGGCCTTTGGGAATCACCCGCGTTTCGTCCGCCGCGGAGTTTCCCTCAACAGGGGAACCTTTCAAAACGCGTGTCGGGCGCGTGGTGACTTCCCAGCCACCTTGCGGCAGGACGCGGTCCGGCGGTTCGAAGCGGTATCCATCAATGGCCTGGATATCGCCCTTTTCCGCCGAGAGGTGCCCGTTCCAGGATCCCGGCTCGCCGGTGGCGCCAAACAGAATCAGAACCTGCCACAGGCTCTCTTCGGGAGTGCCGCCCGGGAGGATGGCATATGCGGGATCGACGGGCGCGCGCTCTTGGGCACGGGTCCAGACAAGACCGGACACCAAGGCCCCGGCGAGGAGTATAAGATAAATACGCGACGATCTGTTCATTCTTCGCTGTTCCAACCTGAATTATGCACGAAAAAGCCTTCGGCGTCGGCTCTTCGTCGGCGCTGCGTGATCCTCGCGTGACCTTTACGATTGGATTGACTCTATCTTTTCTCGCCTCCTCCTGATTCCGTTTCCTCGACCGCCGTCCTCTAA
>SXGT01866640.1_pt1 | contig 18633 bp, 14 predicted proteins | sample 3176221 | NCBI WGS metagenome assembly SXGT01 (sample SAMN11356862, study PRJNA531348) | freshwater metagenome | isolation source: freshwater sample F1-120 | place: China: Fuxian Lake, Yuxi | collected 2017-12-25
CAACGTCATCGAACGCTTCTTCGGACATCTGAAATGCTTCCGTCGCCTGGCGACTCGCTACGAGAAAAAAGCGGCCAACTTCACCGGCTTCCTCTGGCTGGGAGCCATTTTACCGTGGATCTGAATGTCCGTAGAGCCTAGGCATCTGGCAACTTCATGAATCATCATTGGTATTTTCTCGCGAACATTCAGTCGGAAACGGCGGGGGGAATTGAAAATTGATGCCGATACGGAAATAGAGAAATCGAAGCTGATTTCGGGAACTGTTGATTTCGTCAAAATGACGATCTGTTGAATGATCTAGGCACCTCGCAAAAAGGTAATGGTCACAGGAACATTTTGACTCTGGCTTCAAAGTCGCATTTTTCCTCCGAGAAGAACCATAGTTCTCTTTTTGGATAACTTTGTTGATTGTACATAATGGCAACGATGAGTAGAGTTTGATGCGACAGATCGCCTCACTCCCGCTCACTTGGATTGTCACACTATGCGAACAAGGCCCGGCATTACCATCAGTGAAGTTTTAGTAGTGATCGCTATCATCGCGACTCTTTTGGCTCTGCTAATTCCTGCCATCCAACAGGCTCGAGAAGCTGCTCGCCGTAACGCTTGCAAAAACAACCTCAAGCAGTTTGGGGTCGCGTTTCACAATTACCACGATACCCACTCAACATTTCCCCCCGCCCAAATCTACGATACATCGAAGACTAATGAGTGGTGGAATTATGCGGGAGTCGGATGGGGAGCGTTGATTCTCCCATATATTGAGCAATCCGCTCTTTACGACCGAATTAACTTTACAGTTACAGAGCCGGGTAGGGATGCAATAAATCATCCCGTCAGAACAACCAATATTCCGATTTTCCGCTGCCCTACCGATCAAGACATTCGCCCAATTGCCGACCGCGCCCCAACCAATTATGTCTTTTGTGCTGGCCATAATGCCCAGAACATGGGAACAATCTTCGGGGGGGGTGAAACCGGAAAAGACAACGGGACAAGTGTGCTCTATGCGAACAGCAAAACTGACTACGCACGCATTACTGACGGAGCCTCAAATACAATGGTCCTCTCAGAGTGCGTCATTGGCACGAAATATGTCGAGTCGGAGCTCTACAGTCGTAACAATATCAACAGTTGCGGAGAAAACTTTCCCAACTCGAAATATATACATCGGCGAGGATCATCTTGGTTCACATTGTTCCCTGATCGGGGGCCAACTTACGCTTATACTGCCCACACCGTACCGAATGCGCTCTGGAATACCGGTTCTTGCGCGGTCGCTCTTTCGACCTTTAATGCAGATGCTCAAAGCATGCATAGTGGCGGAGTTCAGATTGTCCTAGCCGATGGTTCGGTTCGCTTTATTTCTGAAACGATTTACCTACCCATGTGGCAAAATCTTGCCAACATGAGGGATGGTCGGGTGCTGGGTGAATTTTGACTTGCGACATGTGGCGTCGTCATAGACATGGCTCTGTTCACTTAATCAGCCACGAAGCTTATCACCGATTTGGCGCGAAGAAAGATTGTCAAAGCGTCCGTGAATTCTGATATCCACTGCTTGAGGATCACGCAGAGAACCCCACTGTCGTCGGCCGTATCAAATATGGCGTTGGAGAGGGGAATTGAACCCCTGGCTCGATGAGACAAGCTCATGAAAAATTTGAAGTTACATTCAAGGTCACTGGCTACACAGTGAAATAACAAGCATTTCAGCTACTTCGTTTGTCGTTGGAAGTCTTCCATTGACGCAGTACGCTTTCAGAAGTTTTTTTAAATTATTTGCAGTCCGGGTACTCTTGCAATAGAACCTGAACGAAAAGAAGTTGCGTTTGGCAATCAGCCCGCACGATCCGTGTCGTGAGAAGGGAAAACCTTTGAAGTGCCGTTCTCAGTCAATCGGGTTAAGAAATAGCTTTGCAAAAACCATGTCGATGGCAATTCGAAAACATGGAGAGGAATCAGTTGGTAGCCATAACTCCATGAACGGAAAGTATTACGGTGACATGGTATCGATACGCGAATCAGGTGTGTCGTGATCACCTTCCACGAGAATCACGCCGTTTGCAAAGAACAGGTTTGATTTCGTGACGTCCAGAAAGCGCTGCAAGAACGCATAGTCCGTTTCGTCGAGCTTTGTGTCGCCTGGCTGGAGCGAATATCCTCGACCTGAATGCATCAGTGTTACACAGTCCAAAGGCACTTGAGAGGCAAGGTGCGGACTGTGGCTCGTCAGAATCACCTGCAAACTTTCGTGGCCATCTGTAGAGGACGTTTTGGCCTTGCGTCGAATATATTCGATCAATCTTTGCTGGTACTGCGGGTGGAGATGGGCCTCTGGTTCCTCAATCAACAGCAGGGGGAGATCGGCATCTTCAGTCGGGGAAAGGGCGAGAAGCTCAGTCGCGATGAAGAGAAGATTGTACAGGCCAAGTCCACGGCACGTGTTGGCCTCCGCATCGGCAAGTGACAATTCCAGTCGTTCCAGAATGTGTCGTAGCTCTTGACTTGATGGCACGATGCGTCCCATCAAAGGAGTGTCTCCTATGCTGAACTCGCCGAGGTGTAATTTGTTGAGGTCAGATTCCGCCTTCTGAATCACGTTAGTATTGCGTAGAAAATGGTCGGCCTTTCGGGCGATTCCCATCATCGTCTTTGGTTCTTCCGCAGACTCTGGACTCCAGTCGGAATTCTCATGCCCTTCGATATGTTGATATGCCCTGAGAATTTGGGACAGGCGAGAGCCTCGTCGCGCAGCAAGCTCGTTAACAGCATCTCTGAGAGGTTTCAGATAGGTCGCGGCCAGAAGTTCTCGTGCCTGTCCGTCAAATCGAATACCGTCTTCATCGGGCCCGGCTCGTAACTCGACTCGAACTCGCCGCTTTCTGGGTGATACAATCTGGGGATCGTGAAGTGTTGCAACCAAACGTAACCGAAGACAAAACTGTGACTTTCCGCCTACCTCTTCCGTCCCAAGGTATTCGAGGAATGCTCCCGCTTCGTCGACTGAAATCCCTCTGAACTCGCCAATCATCGAGATTTGAGTGGCCCTCTTTCCCCCGCAGACGTGAAAATCGTCTTCGGTAATTGGGAAATACTCCGCCGTTGCAGTTCCGACAAGTAGGCGGACAGAGTCGATGAGACATGTCTTGCCCGCATCATTCGGCCCGACAATCAGGTTGATTCCTGGTTGGAATCGAATCTGAGCGTGCCGTCCCTCTTCACGACTGCCAAACAGACGAAAGTTTTCAACTTCGATTTTTTCCAAGTACATCGCTTTTTGCCCTCGATTTCCCCGGCATCATATCTTAGTGAAGGCTTGCATCCAATCGTGAACCCAACATGGCCTTCTAGGAAATGAAATAGTCGCAGCAAACTGCGTGGGTTTCATCGTGCAACGCAAAAACCAATTCCCGTTGATGATACGACAGCTACTCTATTTGAGTCGAAACGGCTCACTCTGAAATTAACCTCCCAAGGGAATGCCGCCGCAGATCGGCTTCCCAAGTCATCACTCCAGCGATAAAAAATTCAATTGGTGTCCTGTTCACTCAGTATCAATTATGTGGCTCGTCACATAAACTCGCGGCGAGCAGTTTTTCATTTGCGGACCCGAACCTCCCTTCACCCAATCGCTATCCCTCTTGTCCATCTGCAGGGCTTACCATGATGGAAGACATCTCTGTGATTCTTGCTAGAACATTAATCGTGCGACCATAAAAGGATCGGTTAGGATTGGACTGATGGACTACAAAGCGAAATTAAACGCCTCCCAAGCGAAGGCCCATTTGCAGAATATAGCGACAAAAATTGATCGCGACATGAGCAGATTACGGTCACAAGCTGAGGAATCACCAACTGTGCGACGCAGATGGATTTGGGAACTGATACAGAATGCGAAGGATGTCCAGCACAACGGTGGAGTCAGAATACAAATCGAATGGGATGACTTATTTGGTATTTTGGTTTTCAGGCACTCGGGGCTACCGTTCTCCGCAGATAATATCCGATTCTTGATAGAGCAGATCTCGACGAAAGACCGAAGCAGAGATGCTTCTGGATTGCGTACGGCAACTGGTCGATTTGGAACGGGATTCCTGACGACTCACTTGCTATCCGAACGCGTAACAGTCACAGGCGTCGCGAAGGAGCCGGAACTAGATTTCAAACAATTCAAATTCGAGCTTAACAGAAGCGGTTTTGACCTTGATACGATATGTGCGGCTGTAGAGCAGGCAAAACAGTCAGTCCAGAATCTCGATGACCTGCCGGCTTATGTGGACTATCATCCAGATGCTTTCAACACCGCTTTTGAATACTCTATCAGCGATGCACTGGGAGAGCGAGTAGCCAATGAGGGACTTGAGGATGTCCATCGATGCCTGCCATATGCTCTTGTATTTGTACCTGAGATTCGCGCCGTTGAGGTGACGTCCGCTGGAAGGTTTTACAAGAGAATCAAAGATGCGGAAGTAGGGAGCAATACGTTTCCGCAAGTGTCTATCAATGACCGCGAGTTGGGTCCGATGGTGTTGAGCATGGTTACCGAGGAAGAGGCCTTCACACGTGTCTTACTTCCGGTCGAGATTAAAGCGGGGCAAGTACACATCTTGCGACTGAGTGACGAGATCCCACGACTATTCTGTGACTTCCCGTTGGTCGGAACCGAGTGTTTTCCGTTCCCTGCGGTAATCAATGATCCGCATTTTGGGCCAACTGAGCCTCGTGACGGTGTGTTTCTAACGACAAGCGAGCGACCCAACCCAGTGGCCGACGCTAATCGCGAAATACTTCTCAGGGCGGTCGATTTGCTCAAACAGCTGTTGAATCGAGCAGTCACAAACGGCTGGGATGGGTTACATCACTTTGCCAATATTCGACAATTTAGAGATCCGCCAACGTGGATATCTGGCAAGTGGTTCGATCAGCACGTGCTGCAGCCAGTGCGAAATGCGCTCTTATACATCCCGATTGTGAATTCTGCCGCACAACAACGTGTTTCGATTCTTAACGCGGATGGAAACCACAACGTCCTTTTCCCGGCGGGCTCAAACAAGGACATTCGCGCAAGAATCTGGAACCTTGCCGCGAAATGGTTCCCTGATCGATTACCAAAGCAAGACGAAGTCGAATTGTGGCACCAACTTTTATGGGAAGACTGTGGTAAGCTTACACTCGATGGCTTTGCAGGATTTGTGGAAGACGCTGGCTCATTGTCACAGTTGAGGGAATTGATGCCGGAGACCGACTGCATCAAATGGCTTAATCAATTCTATGAAGTCGTGGATCTAGATGAGAGATACAGAGACTCTATCATCCACCACAAAGCCATTTTCCCGAATCAATTGGGCGAACTCCGCACGCTCGCATCGCTGTACGATGACGCAGGTGATATTGGTGATGAATTCAAAGATATTCTGGAACTGTTGGGCTCTCATATCCGCAGAAATCTGATTTCGCAGGAGATAAGTGTCAAAGTCCAAGAGCGCCCAATTAATCGAAACTATGTTGTCACTCAGATCACAACATTGGCCATGGAGAAGAGTACTGACCGGGATGGTGCCAGCCAATACCGCGAGGCGTTCACGGCGATAATTAAGTGGTTTCGAAAGAATCCCGATTCCGCGCAAGAGCTGTTTCCACTTCTCTACAGTCGCCGCCACCTATTATACGACGATGAGTTCATAGTCGAGAGTATGGACAAGGCTGAGCAGCTGGAGGGATTGCTTGCCGAAGCGAAGGTAGAGAATGTTGCAGGACTAAGACGCCTCTTAACCAAACACCTAAACGGCTCAACTGCACTAGTTGAGGTCACCCAAGACATACTAACGAGCCTGGGTATTTCGTCGTTCGAGGAGTGGGAAGAAGCCTTTAAGGACAACAACCTCGCGGCCATGTTCTCTCACAAATCTACGCCGACGAAGACGATGTTTCTCTACGTACAAGGCCTGATTGAGCAAGCCAAGGCAGGTGTCATCGAGCACTTGAAAACGCTACAGAATTATGACATTGACAACGTAGAACCGACCGCTCCAACCGTTTTGGGGGGCATACTCAAGGACGGGCGTGAGATACAGATCGTAGTGATACCAGCTTACAATGGAGAGGTTATCATCTACTACGAAGCCGAGAGGGATGTTCTCGACTACGAGTATTCAGAACTCTGGGCAGACACCAGTACTAAGCCGGTTTGCGTGACGCTGGGGCACATATTGAAGAAAGCGGGGATAGTGAAGTTCCCGATCTAAAGGGTAAACATGAACCTACAGGACGAAATAACGAGCATCCTAAGCCAGAGCGAAGGGGAAACACTTGAATTCAAAGCTGTCTTGCCACCTTCGTGTATTATTGGCAAGATCCTGTGCGCATTTGCCAATGCCAAAGGTGGGCACCTCGTTCTGGGAGTCGCTGAAACCAACGGATCGCCTCGCATCGTAGGGTTGAGTACCGATTTTCATGCCGACTCGGTGACAAAAAATGCGATTGAACTTCTGAGCCCCCGGCCAGTCGTTTTTCATCAATACGTCCAATACGGTGGAATGCCGCTGTATGTAATCAAAGTGGAAGCGTGCGAGGATCAAGTTTCCAGCAAGGGGCAAGTTTTTCAGCGTATAAATGATCGAGTGGTGGAGCTCGAAACCACTCCCAAGGTAACGTTTCGAGAAGCTGGGTACGGAGGTGTCAAGGATCTTTCACTCAAGTTGAAGAGCTACAACAATGGCACCGGGGCAAAGTCTAAATTCGTCGAACACTTTCAGAGCGTGCTTCGAATTATCGATGATCTTGAAATGCTACTCTATCCGAGATCGCCCACCACTCTGCCAATAAGTCGGGAGGGCAAGATCCTCGCGAGAATTCTATTCTCGTCCAGTGCAGACACTTTCGAATCATATTTTTCAGATTTGCTGTACGAGATTTATCCCGCAAACCCCAATACTCTCAAATCCAATTAGTCGGTAACTGTAGAAGATGTTCTTAACTGCAACGACATCGAAGAGTTCGTTGATGTTTGGGCAAGGCGAAAACTGGGGAAGCTGCAACGAGGTAGCGTCAAGGGGTTCATTGCAGACAACAAGCAGATGAAAGAATTAAACGCCGTCGACAATGGTCAGCAGAACGAGATTGAAAGAATCTTGCAGATCCGCCACCTATACTCCCACCGAAACGGTATCATTGATGAGAAGTTCCTCAAGTACTATCCGGGAGAGTTTGAGCTAAACAGTGAACACTCCATGTCAATCGCGACGATGCTGGAGAAACTGGACTATCTTGCCGATACCGTGAATCGAATTGATATGGCTGCGATCGCTAAGTACTCGCTGGCGGTAATTAACTAGGTCGTACGGACATTCAAAACCTCGTAAAAGCAACACCGCCTGCCAGCAGAAACCGGTGAAATTGGCCGCTTTCTTTTCATCGCGGGTGACCAAGCGGCGGTTTCGTTTGAGCGATCCGAAGAAGCGCTCAATCACATTGCGGTTTCGATACCGTTGCTTGTCGTAGTGTTTTTTTGACCTTACGTTTGAGATACGGTTTGATGCACGCCTTGGCTCCGATCTGGCGAACCCGTTCGCTAAGCTGTCGTAACCTGTTACATCCCTTGAGCGAATTCATGGACAAGCACCAAAATTGCCCGTTGGATGCCGGCAGGCAATTTAGACCATGCCATTGTGACTTCGCATGGACCGCCATCCGATGCCAAGGCATGACAATCGGCGCAAACCAAACACTGACTACTTTCCTAACTCGAATGAGGTGGTGTCACGTAACTCTTTGACACCAATAACCTTGCCGATATCGCCATCGGGGTTCAATTCCCCCGGCTCACAACGCAAGCTTCGCGCTCGTACTAATCGTTAAGTTTGTAAAATATTTTGCGATCGGATCGGTACCTGCTTGTTACCAAAATGTGCAGTTGTATAATTTTCTGCACTGATAAATTTGTCCCCTGCCTCGACGGTCGGCTTAGACAGAGTTGCCGGGCGCACAATGAAATTGAGGGCTCAAGTAAATCGCATGTGCACTATTTCGAAAAGTTTAAATTAGCATCGGCAGACCGGATCAGCGGCCACAATTGATGAGCGGCTTCGGGGAAATCGAATATACAGTTCTCAGGATACACCATTGACAACAACAGAAAGCAAAAATGCGGCAATTCTTGTTCGCCATGGTCGTCGTGGAAGCTTGCATTAGCTCCTCTGTGCAAGCTGCTGAAACCCCACCCTTTGACGTCTGCGATGTCAGCTTTCTAATACCGCCCTCTATGCATTCCATTCGTTTAGCAGGCGGCGAAGGCCAGAGACCGCTATTGAGCCGCGAGCTGTTCGAGAATTTCGAAGACTTTGTCAAGCGAGGCCATCCTCATCTGAGTACTGACGAGGTTTACAAACACCTAGTCGTCACTAGTATTCGCTTTGATCCATGTGGTCCAAAGTACCCGGAAGAATGGGATCTACATAAATGTGTTCTACCGAACCTGAGGGTGATTGCCCAGGTCTACAAAGACGGTGTCACAACGAATGCCGCCCTTCACATGGTTTTCTTATTGCGTCCTCTCAGCGACTTGTCAGTTGTCGACGGCAAGCCTCAACCCAATGCCGCTCTTGATCCACAAATGAGAGACGACGTGATCTCGCAGCTCGCGTCGATGAAATATGGGAATGCTTCTTTTGGAATTGTCACAAACGGAGTTTCCGCCGGTGTTCACCCGGTTTTTACCTATAGACATCGCGATTCGGCTCGCGTTCCAGAATTCGAGGCAGAACTCACAAGTCTGCTGAAAAAATACTGTGTGGAGGATCGTTACTTCTTCACGGCCGTTATGTTTACAGATGAGGTTTTCGGAGCCAGTAATCCTGAAAAAGAGCGGTGGGTCTGGCAGAAAGCTAACATTGATCGGTCGACCGGCAAGATCGTGTTTCGTTTTGGGGGCATTCCTGGATTCGATCCTGAACTCAAAGAGCAAGCTTTTACCGGAGACCGAGATCGGCGAAGCGGTGGAGCAATTACACCTTCGTCAACGCTCTCGTCGAACGGAATCAGGAATATAGCAGTTGAAGCGATATTGAAGAATGTTGCACAAATTAACGAGAGCCAGCTTCCAGCAGCGGTGGATGCAACTGATCGACTGGAAAATCCTGACCATGTCCTTGTACAGACCGACGATTGTGCAAGTTGTCACGTCACAACCACCGCCCGCGAATATGCATTGTATTCGTCAGGTAATCTAAGTCACGATCGAACTTTGAGGTACGAGTTTAAGGCGGACTCGCGCCTGACATCGACTCTCGACGAGACACAATACCTTCTTCAAAGATCGAATGGATATCGAGTTTTGAGCTTTGCATTCTTCGATGGAACTCCTTCCGTAAGTCAACGCACTGTAAACGAGTCGCTTCAGGCTGCCCATGTGGTTAATCAACTAAGGGAGTGAGTAGATAATATACGAGCACGATAGCTTTTCGAGAGCATTTGAGGTTTATAAAAGTAATGCTGTAGTGTGTCACAGAACCCCTACAAAAGAATGGTTTCGATGCAGGCGTTTCAGGCCAGTTTCGAGTGAATCGTGCGACGGTGACATGTCGCTCAGGAGGCGGTCGTGTCGGCCGACCGCTTCTCAATGTCGATGGCAGGACGGCCTTCGGTCGTATGATCGGGTTTGCGGACTGAGGTCGTTGCACGCTGTCAGCGTGTGGGTCGAAGATTTGGCTTGGCGCTTGGCCCAGGTCGTCTATGAAGAAAAGGCTAAGGAGATCACTGCGATTTCTGGACGAAAAAAAGCTACCGCCGAGCAGATCATCAAGGCTGGCAGCGATTAAGTGCTGGCCATAAAGTGGAATCACGAGACATGCACACCTTCCCGAAAGACTGATTTATCGCCCTCCTCGATGTGCAGCATGGCATTCCGCAAAAGAGTGTCTACCGGCGCGTGCTGGCCCGTTATTGATTTATGACACTATTGTGTAATCTGACGTTGGATGTGCAGGAGTTCGCCACGAACCGTGCAAAGTTAAATACCCTCTTATGTATAATCGCGTGACAAGCCTGCTCGCGCCGCACAAAGACCTTCACAAACGGCTGCATAAAGCAATGTAGCTGATCGGACAAACGGGCAAACATCGTTAATGAGCCCCCGACACTCTCGCTTAAGTTCTTCAAGCCGCGCGAAACGCCTCTTCCATGAACCTGCCTCCTCAGTAACTCCCAGTCAAAGATGAAGATGACAACATAATCCCACAAAACGAGTTACGATGTAAAACGGAAGTCGGACAGTCGAAATATTCAAAATTAAAAAAATCTGAGCGATATATACCATAGACCTTGCCTACAATATGATCATTTATCTTTAGTCCTGAATAGGAGTACCTTACGAATGGCTCAGTTTCCTTACTCGTTTGGCTGGCTTCCTGACATGCCTGACTTTCGAGACTTTTCACCTCAATCTTCAGTTATCAGACCACAGCTTGAAACCCTAAAGATGGCGAATATCGATACTGACGACTTGCCGCAACGCGTCGATCTCAGGAAATGGTGTTCACCTATTGAAGACCAAGATCGGCTTGGATCATGTACGGCACAAGCTGGGACGGGACTGTTAGAGTATTTCTTTTACAAGAAAGAAGGTCGCTTTATCGATGCTTCTCGCTTATTTCTTTATAAAGTCACACGCAATCTGATGGGACAAATTGGAGATGGAGGGGCATTCTTACGCGACACGATTAAAGCAATGGTTCTCTTTGGAGTTCCACCAGAAAAGTATTATCCTTACAACATCGTTTTTTTTGATGATGAACCAAGTGCATACTGTTACGCATTTGCGCAAAATTATAAAAGCATTAAGTATTATCGGCTCGATCCACCAGGTACACCGCGAGAGACACTCCAGAGTAGAATTTGGACTGAACTTGCTGCTGAACGCCCAGTCATGTTCGGGTTTACGGTTTACAGTTCAATAGGGCAGGCGAATCAAACAGGAAAAATTCCTTTTCCCGTTCGTACGGAAAAAGTGGAGGGGGGACATGCTGTTGTTGCTGTTGGCTATGATGATAAAATGGTAATTAAAAATGAGGTCGATGGATCAGAAACAACCGGTGCGTTTCTGATTCGAAACTCTTGGGGAACGAGCTGGGGTGAGCAAGGATATGGTTGGCTTCCCTACGAATATGTCACCCGAGGATTGGCTGTCGACTGGTGGACGCTGATTCAAGCGGAATGGGTTGATCTTGATATTTTCGGATTGGAATAGAAAAAGGCCGGTGAGTTTCATCTCACCGGTCTTTTAGATTTGTGTGTAATATTATGGCTTAGTTGCCGACTCTAGATCAGCTTTACTCACCAAACCAGAGTAGCCTTTAAACTTGACTCGAACAAGGTTATCGCCAGGCAACGCGAAGTACACAACATCTGCTGAGCTGTCTGCATCAAAAAGCACCTTTTCAGTTATGCCGTTCTCGCCGCTAGATGAGTAAACTGATAATTTCTTTTCACCCGCGACCTTTCCAGATTGTGGCTGTCCGGAGTTTTTTATTTGTAGCTCGTTCCACCGTACGATTTCAGTCAGTAAGAGTAAATCAAGGGAACTATTGTTAGCGTAGTCAGTCAGGCTGCTGATCTGAATGGCATTTTCTTTGACGGCATCAGTCAGCTTGGTGAATCGCTCATCGTTTGCTTTAAAGGCTTCGGTAACCCCTTTTTCCAGGGTCTTGATTGCTTCGGTATTCTTCAGGACGCGATCATTAACCAGGGTTTCAAGGCGTCCCATTTTTGTATCGAGTACATCGAGTTTCGAGCTAATTGCCGAAGTGTCGCCACCTCCTGCACCGGATTCACCATCGCCACCATTGTTGCCGGAACCGATGGATCCGATGTTGATCCCAATCGCCTTTAGCAGAAAGATCTCCGCCAAGCTCATACCCAACCCACCAAGAAGTGATTGCTGAGGACCGGAAGTGTACGATGACGCATAAATAGCAGGACCAAATGACGCTGATGGAAACATGACAGGGGAGCCGAGACTCGGGTCAACCATCATTGCTGATGGAGAAATTGTGGAATAAGTCACGTAAGAAGCAGGTGACCGCATCACAGAATTAGAAACTCCCGTTCCGCTCGCAAACCCATGCGACCGGGCGACGGATCGACTCTTGTCAACCGATCGTGTTTTGCTGTAGACGTGATCGCCTGCAGAAACTGGCGAGTTCAGGCTTAGCAGGGCACCGAAGCCTGCCAGAACGGGAATGTGCAAACAACGCTTCATGTGCATGACCTTTTAACTTAGGGAACAAATGTGATACTTGAACATTGCCGCGCCCATGCGGATGTCAAACCTGTTCCCTCAAGTTTCCATGCAATACGTACTCGCGCCTTGCCATTCAAGCCGATCGTAACCAAACTGAGTTTTGTTGAAAACAAAAAAATAGAAAAAACAGGCAGACTGGAATATTTAGACATTGACGCCATCAGTGAACGACAGTCAGATAGGATTCTCACCTATCACTCGCTTTACTTTAAGGAGGAACATCATGTGTAACTATTATTCTGAAGGCCCATCTCGACGTTCATTTTTAAAAGAAGCGAGTCTGTTTGGAACAGCAGCGATGCTTTCGCCTAAAGAGTTTTCATTTGCTCAAGAAAATGTCGCTGATCCTTCATTTTTCTGCACGGAATTAACAAACTTTATGCAAATTGCTGACAGCTCAACGCGTACGTCAGCGACAAAGCAAATTTTTACTAGTGCTGTTGAAAACGGATTGATAACTTCTTCTCGGGCTGATCGCATCATGTCCGACATCACAAGCACTACAGATCCAGCAGCAGTTTCCGAACAAGACCAAGGTCGGTTCGAACTTGTCTTGCAAAATGTGCTAATGTGGTATGACGGCTCTGGCAATAAGTTTCCTCGGCTACGCTACCGATTTGTCGACAGAAATCCGACCATCGAGCCTTATGTAGTAAATGCTTTTAACACATGGGCCCCTTTAACTGGTATCCAGATGGTTCCTGTAACAACAGGAACTGCAGAGATCAATATTTCGTTTCTTCAAAGGGGCTTTTGGAGTTATATCGGGAAAGAATCGCTTGGAAAATCAGTTTCGCTGAATCTTCAGGCAGGACTCCCGATCAACAATTACCAACGCGCGGCCTTGCATGAAGTCGGGCATGCCCTTGGCGGCGTTCACGAAATGGCTAATCCTGGGCAACCAATTCCAGGTACTACGATTACTTCCATTCCCTGGAACGAGCAAGCCGTCATTGATTTTTATGCAAGACCAGTCGCACAAGGTGGACAAGGCTGGACTGCAGAGATGACAAGGCAAAACGTACTTAGGCGATATTCCCAAGGCGAAGTTACAAATTCTGCTTTCGATCGATTGTCAATTTTACTGTACACCGTTCCGAGATCGCTGATGAGGCCCGGTCTACCCGAAATTGTTTATCAGTTTTTCGAACAAAACACTTTGAACAACGTCCTTTCAGCCACGGACAGATCCTTTATGTCACGTGCCTATGGAGTGCAACTGCCACCCGATCCTGCCAATCCGACTTCTCCTGATGGAAATGGGCAATCAAGACTCAGAGCTGCAGATGCTGCGACTATTCAGTTAGGAGCGTCTGCCAGAAGTAACATTTCGTCATCCGGTGATGTTAAGCTTTTTTCGTTCAACGCAACCGATGCTTCCAGCGATATTGTGATCGAAACCATCGATGAAGCTCAAACACCTGTTATCTTCGAACTTCACCGAGGAGAGCCATTTGATGCAACGACCTTAATCAGGACATCTACTTTTGCGAGTGGAAAGGGACGTGGGCTGATGAACGGATTTCTTGACTGTGGCAAATTGGCAAATGGCAGATACTTCGTGACTGTCCGACACGCATTCGCCCATGGAACCGGAGATTTTCAACTCCTCGTCTCTAATAACATCTTACTACGTGGATGGGATGCAAAAATTACTAATATCGAGACGGCCCAAAAGAATACTCAGGTTGATGCCAAGATCTATCAGCAAAACATGGAATATTTTCTTAAGGGGCCGTTGTCCAAGCCGAAGGGGTCAAATTAGTGTCTTGATGGGACGTGGCTTTCCGCAGCCACTTCCTACTTCTTCTCTAGCACAATTGATACAACTGTAATTTTAGTCACATCCGGACATTGATAGGAATGTAAACTGGTTATTCATCCGATGTAGCTGAATCCGCAGTTCGAAGCAGACGATCACTAAAGCGTGTTCATCGTTACTTCTAACAGCGAGAAAAATCACTATGTTCTCACGGATGGTCCAATTCTCGGTGTCAGCTTTTGGCTTTGCTGGCATTTTGCTTTCGAATCGCCTGGTCATGGCAAGTGATTACTGCGGGCCAAGTTGCGCCGCACCAAGCTACTGTGCGCCAAGTTGTGCCATGCCCTGCTATCAGCAGCCTTTATGCTGCAAGAAAACCTGTGGCGAACCTAGTAATGCTCCATTGCAGTCTCCTCCTGCTGCTCCGCAGATGATTCAGAAAACGGTTTATGAACAACAGACGATGATGATACCACAGATGACCTACGCCCCTTATACTTTTATGCAGGCACGAACCATCCTGGTTAGAGCAGATGGTCTTGAATCTCAAACCGTTTTAAGTCAACAAGATCTATTGACACAAAGAGCTTCACGGGCAGTGCAACAGGTTCCCTCAGCATGTCCTACCAATGATGCTCTCAGCGATATTTCGAATGACGTTTCCAGCATCGAATCGCGACTTGTAAGCTTGGAATCCAAGATAGAAAAGATCGAGCGAAAAATTCGTGCCCTTTGCGAAGTGGAATAACCGTACTATTTTCCACTAAAATTCCGACATAATTAAGTTCATTAATAAAATCTGGTGAACAGGAATTAACCTGCCGGACGATACCGGTTGATACATTCTGACATTCATGTTCAGACTAAAAAGCAGGGAAGCTTTATGAAGACCTCTCATTCCGCGAAGTATAAATTTTCAGCATCAAAAATCTTCCTTGCTTTACTAGTTGTCTCAGGATGTTCTCATGAGCGTTCGATGACACGCTCTCGTACCCAAACACAAGAGTGCCATCAATCTTGTCAAAGCAGCCCTGAACAGGCACCGGTTCAAGCACCAGTTCAACCTGTCACACCAATGATGGGACAGGTTGCCTACCCGCCGATGGTCGGCCCTCAATATACCGTCCAACAACCAATCACGACGACCGAGACTTGCGCGGCAGTCGGCGTCAGTTTTATTAAACTTCCGATTCCCGTACCGAAGCTTTATCCTGTCGAAAGGCAGAAAACGACTGTTCAGACTGTCGTTCAACAGGCACCAGCCTATGGCCCTATGGCCTACCCAGGAATGATGCCGGGCTATCCAATGGCGATGCCCGGCTACCCAGGTGCGATGCCACCGCAGCAGGATCAATCGGCGGCTCTCCTGGCCGCAGCCTTGCTGGCCCAACAGCAACAAAAGGCTACTTCTGCTGCTCCTCCAGCGGCTAATAACGCCGCAACCGAGCAGCGGATCAATGATCTTGATAAACGACTCGATACTTTAATCAATGTGCTCGAAAAGACTGACTAGTAGTCTTGACCTACGGTGCCGTGTAGAGTGTCTTATTGTCTTTATCTCGGACAATAATCAGAGGCCCTGAATCAGGGACTTCTGAGATCAGCAGACGATTTTTTCCTTCGGTATCTTTCATAGCAAATCCGAAGTGTTCAGACAGCGTGTAAAGCTGCAAGCGTTCGCGGGATTCCTGGTCGGACAGGCGTAAGCGAGCGGAATTGTCTTCGGTCGCTATTTCAATTCGCTGGACCTGGTTGCTGTCAAACAGGTGTGCTCCTACCGATTTTCCGTCGTCGCCCAAAGCCAAGCGGAGTTTATGATTCTGGTCGAACATAATCACATGTGGTCCGACTTCGTTGCACATCATCGTACATTGAATCTCTTCGTTTCCGTCGAGAAATTCTATTCGCTGTTGATCTTTGTTGTTGAGCATCAAACGAATGCGTGGCGTGTTGCGTCGATCGAACATGGTCAGGTATGTTCCTTGATCGGTCGCGGCCCAAAGTCCGCATATGCGGCCCATTTCATCTTGCAGAATGAATTCCTCAGCGCGAATTTCACCAAATGCTCTTGGCTGCATTCCCATCAGCATCAACGACAGTAGCAGAATGACTCCACTGGTTAACGCCATCGAAAGACGCTGATAAAAGCGTTTCAATTTCGCAATTTCGCCTTCGAGTTGATCTACTCTATCCATGTTAAGCTCCTCGCCCATCAGATAACTCTATCAGAAATGCGGGATAGAGTATATTTGAGCAATCGAAGCTTGTCGCCTTTGCAAAAGTTACAGATGGCACTTCCCAATAGCGAGAGTATTTTCAAGATCTACGGCTATATGTTCAAAATCCCGTAAAGGATCGTGCTTGGTATTTTGCATAGCAGATCGCGAGAATGAGGGTTTCAATCTATTTTTCATGCTCTTGACCGTGCACCCAACCTTTGTCCACTTGGAGCGTGAGACGCGGGGGCTCTGACCCGCTCCCGTTTTCTGTACCAACCTCTGTGAGAGTTCCCGAGATCTTCATCTGGCCAGGGTAGCTTGGCCAGATGAAGTAAATTCCCTGGGGGCCAGGTTGCCCACACAGCTATGGGGACGCTGCTCGTTGTAATCACAACGCCAGGATTCTATCTTCTCGCGGGCATCTTCCAAAGACAAAAACCAGTTCTCATTCAAACACTCGGCTCGCACGCTGCCATTGAATGACTCGATAAAGGCGTTTTCCGTAGGCTTTCCGGGACGGCTGAAGTCCAGGATGACTTTGTTCTCATACGCCCAGCGATCGGAGTCAGCAGCTTTATCGTAAATCAGCTTCGTGCGGCGTCGCACCAGAACCACCATCGTAACGACGAGAATCTCGCTTGACCTCGTGCGGGCTGGTACTGTCGACATGAATGGCGACGGGCGTGCCATGACCATCCGTCAGCAGCATGACCTTGCTGCCTCGGCCGATCTTCGTGTTGCCAACGTGCCTACCCCCCTTTTTGCCGGGGCGAAGTCCCGTCGCCGATCCCAGCTCGTCATGCTTACCGGCTTGGCCTACTTCGCCTACCGCCTGTTCTGCTGGCTCTTCAAGATCCCCACTCGCTTCGACGACAGCAAAGCCACCGTCCCAGATCTCGTCGTCCTCATCACTCCCGCTTTGGCCCTTTTCGTCCTCGTCAGCTCGCAGGACGAGTTCAGTATTCACTTCCGCTATGTCCTCCCCTGCTTCCCCTTCTTCATCATGCTCGGCTGCATCGCTCTCTTCGACCTCTTCCGCTCGCAGCGCAGCCGAAACATCATCCTCGCCATCGTGATCCTCTCTAGCATCAACAACCTTCGTCACTTTCCCCACTTCATTCCCTACTTCAACGAACTCTCCGGCGGCCCCGCCAACGGCTGGAAACACATGCTCGGCAGCAGCTACGACTGGGGCCAGGACATGCTCTTCATCAAGGATTACCTCGAAGAGCACAACATCCCCATCGACGAAGTCCGCGTCAAAGACCACGGCTACCGCTAATGGGAATGCATCTATCCCGACATCTGGGAACGCCAAAAAGGCCCCTTCAAATACGATCTCGTCAGCGCCAAGACTCTCACCCGTCCTGAAAAGCCGTATCTCAAACGCCTCGAAGATGGAAAAGCCACCCGTATCTGCTACACGGCCTAGCTGTTCCCCATCAAGGATGAAACTCCTCCACCGACGACTGTACCAGCCTCGCCCGATTCAACGCCAATGTCTGGCGACAATCCTTGATGGATGCCCCTGAGACAACCAGCATTGTCGACACGCACTTACGTCGGAGTTTGCTCCGCTATTGGCCTGATCGTTGCCTTCTGGTCCGAGATCCTCATCGTTGAATTGCGAATCTACTCAGAGGGCTGTCTCGGATAAATGGGGCTATTCTGAGAGCCGAGAGATGGATGCTATGGCTAAGATCGCCAGCTTTTGATGGTCCTGCAGATCCGGCCAAAGACTAACGAGATGCTCCAATTGAGGATCTCCCAGCGCCAATCCGTGACATTGAGAGCCAAACATATGCTGAGCAATTACTGACCCGACAAAGGGTTGTTTCTGTAAATCCTTGCTATCTTCGTGCTTGCAAATTTCCCACTCGGGGTTCGAATCCCCCCCTCTCCGCTTTTGAGACTTTGCGTCATCGCAAAGTCATTTTTGCGTCGTGCATTCCGGCCTATTTTGCTAACCCTACGGGATGCTTGACGCGTCATCCTGGCTTTCTTCACTGAGTTCGCTGCTTGCTTCTGGCTCGGTGGTCTACTTTCTGAATAAGTACATCGCGTTTTGTTCGTCGGATTGCTGTCGATCTGCGGCAGGAGCAGCGGGTGTCTGCGTGTTTTTTGGTGGCAGGCGATCTGTCGGGAATCGAGGACTGGGCGAGGCTGGCCTCGATCGGCGTGGCCTGCGGCGTTCTCCCCTTCTTGCTTTGTGCGTTCGTGCTCTGGTGATTAAACTGTCGTTATGGCGATTGAAAAAACAGAAATAAAACAGGACAAAGCAGATCTCTTAAAAAATCTGGAAGAGAACTTCACCGAAACGGAAAAGGTCATTCTAAGCCGCCGAAGCACCC
>SXGT01884843.1_pt1 | contig 18632 bp, 11 predicted proteins | sample 3176221 | NCBI WGS metagenome assembly SXGT01 (sample SAMN11356862, study PRJNA531348) | freshwater metagenome | isolation source: freshwater sample F1-120 | place: China: Fuxian Lake, Yuxi | collected 2017-12-25
ACCCGTTGCCCGAGGCGCAGCTCGACCGTTTCATGTTCATGATCACGGTGGATTACCCGAGCACGCAGGAGGAACTGCAGATCATGCAGATGGCCACCGGCGTGGGCGGTGCCAAGCCGCAGGCCGTGCTGAGCGAGGAGGACATCCTCTCGCTGCAGGAGACGGTGCGCCGCATGCCCGTGGCCCCGCAGGTCTTCGCCTACGCGGAGAAGATCGTGCGCGTCACGCGCATCAAGACGCCCGAGGCGGCGGATTTCTGCAAGAAGTGGCTCACGTGGGGCGCCGGCCCGCGCGCGGGCATCAACCTCATCCTCGCCGCCAAGGCCCGCGCGGTGCTGAGCGGTCAGGTTTACGTGAGTTGCGACGACGTCGCCGCCGTGGCCACGCCGGTGCTGCGCCACCGCATCATCCCAAACTTCGCGGCCCAGAGCGAGGGCGTCACCGCCGATGACATCGTGAGGAAGATCCTCGAGACGGTGCCGAAGCACGACAAGCTCGCCTAAGGTTCCATCCGTCCCGCAGCCCGAGGCGCCTGAACACGGATGGACAAGCAGACCATTGATTCGTTGCTCGACCCGCTGACAATTCAGCGGGCCGAGGCGCTTGGCCTGCAAGCCCGTTACGTGGTCGAGGGCTACATGGCGGGAGAGCACAAGTCGCCCTACCGCGGTTTCGCCATCGAGTTCGCCCAGCACCGCGAGTACGCCCCCGGCGACGACACGCGCCATATCGATTGGAAGGTGCAGGCGCGCACCGACCGTTACTTCATCAAGCAGTACGAGCAGGAGACCAACTACGTCGCCAACATCCTGCTCGACGGTTCCGAGTCGATGCAGTACGGCTCCGGCCGGTTGACTAAATTCCAGTACGGCAAAGCGCTCGCCGCCTGTCTTTCCTACCTCATCGTGCATCAGCGCGACGCCGCCGCCGTTGGCATCTTCGATCAGGAGATGCGCGACTACGCCCCGCGTAGCGACAACCGCGCCACGATCCACACCGTGATGCAGCGCCTCGCCGCCTTCCAGCCGAAGACGCAGACCAACATCGCCGGCGTGCTGCATGACATGGCCCGTCTGGTGCGCCGCAAAGGCATCATCATCGTCATCAGCGACCTGTTCGACGACGAGGAGAAGGTGCTCGACGGCATCCAGCACCTGCGTTTCGCCGGTCACGAGGTGGTCCTTTTCCACACGCTCGATCCGGATGAATTCGAGTTCCCGTTCAAGGGGCTTGTCGAGTTCGAGGGATTGGAAGGCATCCCGAAAATCCTCACGCGCCCGCAGGAGATCCGGAAGAGTTACCTGCGCGAGTTCGAGGATTTCCGCACCCGCCTGCGCGAGGGCTGCGAGAAGAACCACGTGCACTACGTGACGGCGAACACCGCCCAACCGCTGCACGAAATGCTCAGCGGCTACCTCGCGTTCCGGCTCAAGACCACCACCCGCTGAGCCATGTCTTTCCTCAATCCATTATTGCTGGCGGGCGCTGCGGCGGTGGCGGTGCCGATCATCATCCACCTGCTGAACCGGCGGAAATTCCAGCGCGTGGTTTGGGGTGCGATGCGCTTCATCAAGGCCAGCGTGGATCAGAACCAGCGCCGGATGCGGATTGAGGATTTGATTCTGCTCGCCCTGCGCTGTCTCATCCTCGCCCTGCTCGCGCTCGCGCTCGCGCGCCCGGCGATGAAGTCCAGCACCACCGACGTCTTCGGTCAGACCAAAGTCACCGGCGTGCTCCTGCTCGACAACTCCTTCAGCATGGGCGTGAGCGACGGCGCGGAGACGCGCTTCGACAAGGCTCGCAAGGCTGCGGAGCAAGCCATTGATGCGCTTCCCGCCGGTTCCTCTACCGCCGTGCTGCTTGCCTCGGATCTCGCGCAGGGATTGATCCCCGAGCCGACCTTTGATCTGAACCTCGCGCGCAAAACGGTGCGTGAAGCGAAACTTTCCGACCGCGCCAGCGACTTGGCACCGGCGATCCAGAAGGCCTTGGAAACGCTCAAGGGCCGCGCCGCGCTGCGCAAAGAGGTCTATCTCATCACCGATGGCCAAGCCGTCGGCTGGCGTCAACTCGCTGACATCCAGAAATCGCTCGAGCAGGCCAAAGCCGAAATCAAGAGCCACATCCTGCTCGTCGGCGCGAAGGAGGAGCGGAACCTCGCGGTCAGCGGCCTCACCGTGGCGGGCGGTCTCACGCCCGTGAATCGCCCCATCCGCTTCGAGGTGCAGTTGACCAATTTCGGCAAGGAAGAAGCCAAGAACATCCGCGTGACGCTCGCGGTCGGCAGCGAGCCCTCGGGCGACGAGATCATCGTGCCGCTCCTGCGCCCCAGCGAAACGCTCGGCATCTCGCTCTTCGCCAAGCTGCGCGGCGAAGGGTTCCACGCCGTCACCGCCCGCATTCCGGACGACCGCCTGCTGGCCGACAACAAGCGCACGGTCGTCTGCCGTGCCATCCGCGAGGCGCGGGTGCTGTTGGTGGATGGGGAGCCGGGCACCGAGCCGCGCGACAGCGAGACATTCATCCTCGGCCACGCGCTCGTGCCGGTCGCGTCGGCGGACCGCGATGGTTATTTCGTCAAGACCACGACCATCACCGCGTCCGAAATGGCCGGCACGCGCCTGGATGACTTCGATGCCATCGTCCTCGCCAACGTGCCTGATTTCACCGAGGCCACCGTGAAGGCGCTCGAGCAATATCTCAAACACGGTGGTGGCCTGATGATTTTCCCCGGCGCAAAAGTGAACGCGGGTTTCTACAACGACGTGTTGTTCACCCGGAACGCGATCCTGCCCGCCGCCCTCGGCGCTCCCGAAGGCAACGCCGAACAGGAGGAGAAGTTCGCCACGCTTCAGACGCGTAATTACGAGCACCCCGTCACCGCGCTTTGGAACAATCCCGGCGCGGGCACGCTCGCCTCGGCCCGCTTCTTCCGCGCGTTCAAGCTCGAGCCCGCCGCCCCCAACCAGAAGCCGGCCTCCACCGATGCCGGTCCGGCGCGCGTGGTGTTGCGTTACGCCGACGGTGTGCCGGCCATCATGGAGCGCGGGTGGGGTCTTGGCCGCATTTTCCTTTTCAGCAGCACGGCCGACACGGCGTGGAATGATTTTCCCGTGCGCCCGGCTTTCCTGGCGCTGGTGCAGCGCGCGCTCGGCTCGCTCGTGCAACGACAGGATGAAGGATTGAACATCCCCGTGGGACAGGAATTCACCCGGCAGGTCAGCCTCGACCTCGTGGGCCGCGACGCGCAGGTCACCGGCCCTTCGCAGTCTGCCGGCACACGCGAACTGCGGCGTGTGGAATTGGCCGAGGGCGTCCCGACGTTGCGCTTCGCCGCCACCGACGCCGGCGGCGCTTATGAGGCGACGGTGAACGATCCGCCGGCGGTGATCCGCTTCGCCGCGCAGCCTGATCCGCGCGAATCCGACCTCACCGAGCTGGCGGTGGAGGATAAAGAGAAGCTCAAGACCGCCGCGCACGTGTACGACTGGTCGCCGGGTTTTTCGCTCCGCGAGCTGGTCGAGAAAGAGCGTGTGGGCACGGAATTCTGGCTGCCGCTGGCGCTTTTGGTGCTGGCCTTGGCGGCCCTCGAAACCTGGCTGGCACAGTGGTTCAGCCGGGCCAAATAAGTTCACGCGATGACGGAAACCCTCCTCAAACTCCTCGGTGTGAAAGTGGATGCGGCGGCGGAGATCGCCGGCGCCTCGGTCGCTTTCCACGGCGGCGGCATCGCGCCCGGCTGGCTGGTGCTGGCGGCCGTGCTGCTCGCCGCGCTCACCTGGTGGAGCTACCGGCTCGTGCCCGAGAGCCTCACGCCCGCGCGCAAGGCCGCGCTCATTACGCTGCGCGGGCTGTTCCTCGCGCTGCTGCTGGTGCTGCTGCTCCGGCCGGTGCTGGCGTTCACGGTTGAAGGCAGCATTCGCCGCTCGCTGCTGATTCTCGTGGATGGTAGTTCAAGCATGCAGATCCGCGACCCGCGTGTGAACGTGGATGATCTTAAGCGCGCGGCCCTCGTGCGCGGCGCGCTCGGCGCGACCAACGGTCTTTCGCAGAATCTTCCCGTGGGCCGCACGAGGGAATTTGACCAGACCCCGCGCCTCGATCTTGCCAAAGCCGCGTTCCGCAACGAGCAACTCGACCTTCTGCCGCGGCTGGATGAGCAGTTTGATCTCGTGCCGTTCAGCTTCGGCCAGCGTGTCACCGAACTGCCGCGCGCGCGGGCCGGGGACCCTGTCATGAAAGAAGGCGAGCCGGAACCGCAGAAGCGCCGCAAGGCCAAGCCGCAGGATTTTCTTTGGGTGGACCAACTCGATGCGAAAAGCCCCGGCACCGCGTTGGGGGATTCGTTGCGCGAAGTGCTCCAGCGCAAGCGCGGCCAGCCTCTCGCGGGCATCGTGCTCGCCACCGACGGCGCGAATAATCTCGGCAGCCAGCCGCGCGATGTCGCCGCGCAGCTCCGCGAGACCGGCGTGCCGCTTTTCATCTACGGCATCGGCATCACCGCACCGCGCGACATCATCCTTGCCAATGTCTTCGCGCCTGAGATCAGCTTCGCGCGCGACGAGGTGGAGGTGAAAGTGCGCGTCCGTTCGCAAGGTTTGGCCGGCGAATCGACCAAGGTGCAGTTGAAGCTCGGCGAAGTGCTGGTGGCCGAGGCGCCGGTGAATTTTGTCGGCGACGGCGAGCAGCTCATCACGCTCCGTTTCACGCCGGACAAGGTCGGCGAGTTCGATCTCACCGCCTCCATCGAGGCGCGTGACGACGAGACGGTGAAGGACAACAACAGCCGCACGCACCACATCCGCGTGATCGACGCGAAGATCAAAGTGCTGCTCGTGGAGCAGTCGCCCCGCTGGGAGTTCCGTTATCTGCAGGCGATGCTGATGCGCGACCGGCGCATCGATCTGAAGACGCTGTTGGTCGAGGGGGATCCGGCCATCGCCCGGACCGAAGGTTCGCCCTATCTCGAGTCGTTCCCGTCGCGGAAGGAAGATCTTTTCAAGTACGATGTCATCCTGTTTGGCGATGTGGATCCGAAGAGTCTCACCAACCAGCAGCTCGAGAATTTGAACGAGTTCGTCTCGCGTTTCGGCGGCGCGTTCGTCATGGTCGCGGGCCGGCGCTTCGCTCCGCACGCTTATCGTAATACCATCTTGGAGCGCCTGTTGCCGGTCGAGTTCGACTCCACGCTCAGCGCGGCGGCGGGCAGCGACGCCATCCATGACAAGCCGATCCGCCTCGAGCTCACTGCGCGCGGCAAGGACAGCTCGATGCTCCGTCTTTCGGACAAGGACGATGAAAACGCCGCGCTCTGGCGCAAGTTGCCGCCGGTGTATTGGGTGGCGAAAGTCACGCGCGCCAAACCCGCTGCCGAGGTGTTGCTGGTGGATCCGGATCCGGTGAAGGAGACGCGTTTTGGCAAGATGCCCGTCGTCGCGCAGCAACAGTACGGCCTCGGCCAAGTGCTCTACATCGGCACGGACAATACGTGGCGCTGGCGCAAGAATGTGGGCGACCAGTATTACACCGCGCTTTGGGGGCAGGTGTCGCAGCGGATGGCGCTCCAACGGCTGATGGGGGCGAGCAAGCGCACGCAGCTTTCCGCGGACCGGCAGAATTTCGTCACCGGCGAACGCGTCGCCATCTACGCGCGGCTCTACTCGGTGGGTTTCGAGCCGGTGCAGGAGCCGGTGGTGAAGGGGATCTACGTGCAGCGCGGCACCGAGCAGCCGGCCGAGGCGCAACTCAAGCCGGTGCCCGAGCAGCCGGGCCTTTATCGCGGCGAGTTCATCGCGCCCGCCGCGGGCTTCTACAAATTCCACGTGGAGCAGGATCCCGAGACTCAGCTCGATTTTAACGTGACGGAGCCGAAATTCGAGCTGGGCGAGACGGCGATGAATGAGCCGCTCCTGCGCGATCTCGCCGCGGCGACCGGCGGCGCTTTCCTGCGCGAGGAAGATTTGCACCGGCTACCCGCGCTCGTCGGCCAGAAGACCGAGCGCGTCCGCTCCGGTCTCGAGGTGGAGATATGGTCTTCGCCGCTCTACTTCCTGTTGATTCTGCTGGTTGTGACCGCAGAGTGGGCCATCCGCAAACTCTCGTACCTGAAATGAGCACCGGGAACGCCGATCAATCCGTCACGCCCAGCGCGCTGCTGCGCGAGAAGCTCGCGGGCGTGCGCGCGAAACTGCTGACCGTGAGCGCCGGCAGCGGCGTGTCGGTCGCGATCATTCTTGCCACGGGATTGCTCGCGGGCGGGATGCTCGCCGATTGGCTGCTCGATTTGCCGCTGGCGGTGCGCGCGGGGCTGCTCGCTCTGAACGTGGGCGTGTTTGGCTACGTTCTTTTCCGCGATGTCCTCACGCCCATCGTGAACCGCCCGGACGACGACGCGGTGGCGCTGTTGGTCGAGCGGGCGTTGCCGCAATTCCGCTCGCGTTTGATCGCCGCGCTCCAGCTCGCGCAGCCGCGGGCGATCCCCGCCGGCACCTCGACGGTGCTAGTGGCGGAGCTGATCCGCGAGACCGAGACGATGGCGCGGCCGGTCCCGTTCGGCGACGTAGTGAACCCCGTTCGTTTTGTGAAGCTCGCCCTCGCGGCGCTCATCTTTCTCGCCGGTGGTGCTTACGGCTACCGTTCGCTCGGGGACGACGCGCACGATCTGCTCAAGCGCGCGTTCCTTTCGCAAGACACGGCGGTGCCGCGCAAAACCCGCGTGACGCTGCTGGGCGGTGACCGGATCGTGCCTGCGGGCGAACCCGTGACCATCGAGGCCACTGCCCGTGGTCTCGTGCCGGACGCGGGCAAGTTGGTGGTGAAGTATGCCTCGGGCCGCACGGCGGAGTATCCGATGACGCGCACGAATGGCATGAATTTTGTGCGCACGCTGGACGCGGTGCAGGAATCGTTCACCTTCACCGTGAAGTTGAATGACGGCCAGAGTCCGTCGGCCAAGGTCGAGGCGGTGCCGCGTCCCGGCGTTGCGGGCATCGAGGCGGTGCAGGATTTTCCGAAGTACACGGAGCTGGGCACGGTGAAGCGGTCGCTGGGCGATTTGACCCTGCTCGCCGGCAGCGTGTTGAAGTTGAAGGTGACGGCCAGCAAGGACGTGGCGCAGGCCGTGGTGCACGTGTTCGGCACGACCACCACGAACAAGTTGGTCATGAAGAACGGCGGGAAAGGGCGCGAATGGATGGCGGAGATTCCCGTGCCGAAAGAGGACTTCAGCGGATTTAGCATCCATCTCACGGACCAGCACGGCATTTCCTCGAAGGATGAGGCGGTCTATCGCGTGGACGTGCTGCCGGACAAGGCTCCGACCGTGCGCATCACGTATCCCGACCGCAAAGAGGAATTGATCACCCAACGCGCGCGCCTGCTGATGGCCTTCGAGGCGCTGGATGATTTCGCCATCGCCAAAGTGCGGCTCGCCTACTCGGTGGATGGGGGCGCGCCGCGGGCGGTCTCGCTCGACACCGGCCGGCCCGACCGAGTCTTGCGCCACCGCTACGAGTGGAACGTGGGCAAGCTCAGCCCGCTCGTGCCGGAAGGCAGCACGGTCGAGTATTGGATCGAGGTGGAGGACAACAACGACGTGACCGGCCCCGGCGTCGCGGCCAGCGTGCATTTCACGGCCAAGGTGGTGAGCGACTCCGAGAAACGCGCCGACCTGCTCAACCGCGCCGGCGACTTCCTCGGCAGCATCAGCGACGTGGCCAATGACCAGGAAAAGCTCAACCAGCGCCTCGGTACATTGATCCGCGAAAAGGCTGAACAAAAGTAGGTGGCACCCGTCGAAAGGCCGTCTAATTCGTTGCTTATAAAGCGGCGAATTGTTAGTGTCCGCGCCGAAATCCGATTTTGAAGCAGTGATCGCAGGCAACCGAAGGAAATAAAGGTCAGGCTATGAAGAAACTGATGCTCGGAATCCTCCTCGCAATCGCCCCCGTGGCCTTTGCCGTGCCGGTCGAGACTCCCACCGACCGCCTGCTCCAGCAGGAGGTCAAGCAGGAGCAGATCCGCACCACCACCGACCGCGTCGGCAAGCTGCTCTCCAGCGTCATCGAGGAGTACGAACGCAACGGCCTCGCCGGCGACGACGTCGAGATTCTCAAAGCCATCCGTGGCGTGCTCGGCAAACTCTCCGAGAAAGAGATCCAGCGTGTGGTCGAGTTGCTGCGCGATGCGCGTAACGACAAAGACACCGGCGCCGTGAATCGCCGCATCGTGGACGCTTTCACCGGACAGAAGGGCATCGTCGTGCAACTCCGCCAGCTGTTGCTCGAGTACCAGCGCCAGCAGGCGTTGCACGAGCTTTCGCTCCGTTTCGCCGCCCTTGCCAACCGCCAAAATGCGAACCTCAAGGAAGGCGTTGCGCTGGAGACCACCGCGCGCGCCGGGGCCGGTCGCTACAGCGAGACCTACAAGATTTCGATGCAGCTTCAGGAATCCGAGCAGGGCTCCCTCGGTGACGAGGCGAAGATCCTCATCGCCAGGCTCGAGAGACTTTCCAAGGAAGTGGATCCGAACATCGAAGTCCGCCCGCGGCTCGCGTTGCAGAAATCCAGCGACGGCCGTTTCCTGCCGACGATGGATTCCGCCACGGCCGACCTCAAGCAGCAGAACCTCCTCTCCGCCGCTGGCAACGAGAAGAAGGCCCGCGACTTGATGCTCGATCTTTCCAAGCTTCTCGCGGCCGCCCGCGACAAGGGCGAGGTCATCCGCCAGGCCCTCCGCGAGCTGGAGAAGGCCATTGTTGATCAGAAGCAGTTGATGGAGCAGACCAAGAACATCGAAAAGAACGCCGACACGGCCGAGGCCGAAAAGAAGCAGGGCGATCTCGTGGACCGCACCGATTCCATCCGCGAGGATGTGCAGACCGTTGCTCCGAAAGCTTCCGAAGACCTCAAGACCGCCACCGACAAACAACAAGAGGCCCGTGCCGCCATCGCGAACAAAACCACTGAGGTCCAGCAGAAGGTCACCGTCGCGCCCGAAAAACAGCAGCAGGCGCTCGCCAAGATGGAGGAGGCCAAGAAGTCATTGCAGGAGCAACTCGCCAAGATGGAAACCGAGAAGCCCAAGGACAAAATCGCCACGGCCAAGGAACTGCAGAAGCAAGTCCGCGAGCTGATCGAAGCCGAGAAGAAGATCAAAGAGGACGCAGCGAAGGCCGAGAAGAACGACAAGCCCGAGGCCAAGAATTCCGCTCTCAAAGAGCAAGCCCCCAAGCAGGCCGAGACCAAGGCGCAGACGCAGGACGCTCAGAAGCAGGCAGCCGAGGCATCACCCGAGGCCGCCGAATCCATCGCCGAGGCCGCCAAGCAGATGAAGAAGTCCGAGGAGAAACTCGCTGAGGCCAAGAATTCCCCCGAAGCCCAGCAGGCCGCCATTGATGCCCTCAACAAAGCCGATCAGCAGCTCGGCCAACAGATTGCCCAACTCGAGAAAGCCAAGGAGGACATGGCCAAGCTCAAGGAGCTCGGCCAGAAAATCAGCAAGCTGATCGAAGACCAGCAGAAGGTGCAGATGGACACCGCCAAGACCGCCGAGAAACAGAAGACGGTGGACAATGCCGCCAAGCCTGAAAACAACGCCGGCAAACCCGAGAACACGCCCAAGCCGGAGAATAATCCCGGGAAGCCCGAAAATAATCCCAGCAAGCCAGAGAATGCCGGCAAACCGGAGAACGCTGGCAAGCCCGAACCCACCGCGCAGGAGACGGCCAAAGAGAACGCCGCCAATGCCAAAGCTCAAGGTGAACTCACCAAAGAGACCGGCGATGCCAAAGCCGAGGCGATGAAAGCCAACGCTCCCGAAGCCGCGGCCAACGCCCTCGAAAACGCCAAGAAGAACATGGAAGCCGCCAAGGGCCAGCTCGACAAGCCCAACGCCCAAGCTGCCCGCGAGCCGCAGGCGCAGGCGATCGCTGATTTGCAGGCCGCGAAGAAGGCCGTGGACCAGCAGGCCGCCCAGCTCGCCTCTGAACTCGGTCAGCCGATGGGCAACGATGAGAAGGCGATGGCTGCCGCCGCGGCGGCGATTGATCAAGCCCAGCAGCAGCTTAATGAGGCGATGGCCCAACTCCAGCCGCAGGCTGCCTTGGCCGAGCAGTTGATGCAGAAGCAGCAGCAGATTGCGAAGGCGCTCGGGGAGATGGCCAAAGCCGCCCCGGCCGAGGCTGCTGTCCAGGAGGCGAAGCAAGCCGCCGCGCAGGCCGCACAGCAGTTGGCGGAGAATAATCTGCCGGGCGCGATTGAGAACATGAAGAAGGCGCAGAAGGGCATCGAAGCCGCACAACCCGCCGGCGAGAAGCCCCCGGGCCAAGGGGAAAAACCTAAGGGTCAGGGCGAAAAACCGCAGGGCCAAGGCGAGAAACCTCCCGGCCAGCCGCAAGGTCAGGGTGAGAAGCCTCAGGGCTCGGGTGAAGGTCAGGGCGAAGGGCAGCCTTCGTTGCCGCAGCTGGGCCAGATGCAGGCCGAGGCTGTCCAGATGGCTCAGCAGTTGGCCGCGATGAATGCCTCGCCCGCCACACAGCCGCTCGAGAATGCCGCCAATCTTGTCAGCCCGCTCGCTGCAGGCGCGCAGGGGCCGTTGCCTGCCGCTGCGCAACAAGCCGTTCAGCAGGCGCAGCAGGCGCTCGCCAATGCCGCCGCCCAAGCCGCCGCCAACGCCCCGATGCCCGCCCAGGCCAATGCCGCCGCCGCGCAACAGGCGCTCGCGCAGGCCGCCGCCGCTCTCGCTCTCGCGCAAGGCGGGGTGGGTGCGCCGCAGATGGCGCAGCAGGGCCAAGGTCAACAGCCCGGTCAACAACCTGGCCAAGGCCAGCAACCGGGTCAGGGTCAACAACCCGGCCAACAACCCGGCCAGCAGCCGGGTCAAGGCGAACCGGGACCGAAGGGCACTGGGGATCTCGGCAACTGGACTGGCTCGGGCGGTGCCGATGGCCCGCGCCGTAATGTGAAAGGCCAATCCACCTTCATCACCCTGCCCAAGCGCGACCGCAACGCGATCCTCCAATCGCAGGGGGAGAGGTATCCGGAGGAATACGGCCCGCTCGTCGAGCAGTTCCTCCGCAACCTGTCCGAGTCGGGCGGCCGGAAGTGACGTTTATGCCCCGGTTGTTCCCCATCGCTGCCGCGCTCTGCGCGGTGTTCACCGTCGTTTCCATCGCCGCGCCCGGCGCCGGACCGGTCGCCAAGCGCGACACGGTCGTGGTGGATGACAAGACCGAAGCGGTCATCAAAGGATCGCTCAAATGGCTCGCTGCGAATCAGAAGGCCAACGGCTCTTGGGCCACGAGCGGTGAGGAGCAGGCCCACCCCGTCGCCATCACGGCTTACACGCTGATGGCTTTCCAATCCGCCGGCCATCTGCCGGGGGAAGGCGAGTACGGCAAGCAGGTCGCCGCCGGATTGCAGTATCTTCTCGATCAGATGACGGCCGAGGGCATCTACGGCCAGCGCCCCAGCGGCCAGTATATGTACAGCCACGGCATCGCGACCATCGCGCTGGCCGAGTTGTACGGGCAGACGCGTTCACTGGTCGTCCGCCAGAAGCTCGACCGCGCCATCAAGCTCATCATCAGCAGCCAGAACGACGAGGGCGGTTGGCGTTACCGCCCCATCGCCAAGGATGCCGACATGTCCGTGACCGTGCTGCAGGTCGTGGCGTTGCGCGCGGCGAAGAATTCCGGCATCGAAGTGCCGCAGAAGACGATCGATGACGCGGTGAAATACGTGAAGTCCTGTCATCAGGCCAGCAGCGGCGGGTTCGGCTACCAGCCCGGCGGCGGCCCCGGTTTCGCGCGCACGGCCGCGGCGATTTATTCGTTGCAGGTCTGCGGCCTTTACGACGATGCGCAGGTGAAGGCCGGTTCCGATTATCTCTTCAAAAACAGCGGCGAAGAACAGGAGTGGTATGTGTACGGTAACTTCTACGCCGCGCCCGCGCAGTACATGATCGGCGGCGAGACGTGGGAGAAATGGTACGCGCAGATGAAAGAGAGATTGATCAAGTCTGCCAAGAAGGACGGCGAAAACTACTCGTGGGAATCGAAAGGCCGCGGCGGCGTCGGGCCAGTGTACACCACGGCCGTCTTTACGATGATCCTCGCGATGCCCTACCATTACCTGCCGATCTACCAGCGGTGAACCCCCCGTAGGATGCGCCGATCCCGACTCATCTTCCTGGTCGCGCTCGGGGGCGCGTTTGCGGTGCAGGCCGATTCCGTTCAGACGCACGCCGGCCGCACAATCGAAGGCCGGATTACGGTCGAGGCTGATGGCTTCCGCGTTGTTACTCCGGATGGCAAAGGGGAGATCATCCCACTCGCGCAACTGAAACGCGCTCGGTTCGCCGCGCCGTCCGTCGTTCCAATCCCCGCGTCCACCACGAATGCGTCCGGCACGCTCGCATTCACGAATACCTTTCCACGCGGCACTGTGCCGATCGGGATTCTTACGTGGGGCGGCGCGTTCCTCGCCGGCGGCGTTCGTGGAGCCGATGATTCGGCCGTGCATCTCGCTGATCCGCCGGCTGGGTTCACGCTCAGCACGGCGAACACCGCCGCCATTTTCTTCCAACCGATCACGCCCTACCGCGCCAGGGTGCTGCGGGCGTCTCCCCCCGGCGTGCTGCTCGCGACCGGCGATTTCGTCGAAGGCGAATTCAAGTCTCTGGAGAACGGCCGGATCAAACTGACATCCGTCCTCTTCGGCGACCGCAGTTTCGAGGCGGTCCACGAGGCAGCCGTCCTCGTTCTACGCAAACCTTCGGTGCCGATGGAGCAGTTTGAGGTGCAGCTGCGCAACGGTTCCATCTTGTTCTCGCGCGCTCTGCGCGCCGAGGCCGGTGTGCTTGTTCTCGACGATCCGTTCCTGCGCGATCTGCGCCTGCCTGCGGCGCAGCTCGAGGAGATTGCCTTTGGCAAGCCCACCAACCGGATGGCGCGCGCGTGGGCTGTATGGGAATCGCTGGTCGAGCCGGAGCGGCGGTGGTTCGAGCAGCAGGAGAAGTTGATCGCCAAGGTTGCCCTGGAACAAGCACTGCGCTCGCGCAGTCATGGCGAGTTGATGGAGCGTGCGCGTGTCGCTGCTGAAAGAGCCGCCGAGAAAATCCTCGTGCTCGCCAACGCCGAGCGCGAGATGGACGCCGTGCTGCAGATCGCAACCGTGGCCGCAGCGGCGCACGAACAGGCCGCAATTGATTTCGCCAGCAAGGACAAGATACATATCGAACTGCGCCGCAAATCCACTCTGCTCGCGGCCGAGGTGAAATCCAAAGCCGGCACGTTCAATGCCGCGAAGATTGAGTTCGATCGCGTCGCTTCGAAGGTGAAATTCGACCGCACGATTGCCGAGGCAAATCTTGCGAGCCAGCGTCGTGCCACCGACGCGGTCGTGAAAACGGCCGAGTCCCGGCTGAAGAGCACGCGTCATTTGAAGGAGATCGCCGAAAAGTCGCTCGCCAGCAGCAAGAATTTCGTCGCGCAGTACACCGAGTCGCTGGAGAAATCGCGGAAGAAACTCACCAAGGCCGATCAAGATGTCGGCGTGCGCAAGGAACGGCTCGCCAACGCCAAGGAGGCCGAGAAAAAAGCCGAGACTGCTGGCAAACGGAAGGAGGCCGAAGTCGCGCGGATCGCGGCCGATAAGTCGCTGGCTTCGATGCAGGGGTTGCGAACGCTGGCGGAGGCGAGCGTCAAGGCGGTGGCTGGTACGCTGATGGGTTACAAGAGCGATGAAGCGATCCGCGCCAAGACTTTTGCAGAGCGGGTCGCGAGTTTTGAGAAAGCGACGGCTGATCTTCTTGTCGCGCAGAAGAAGGCGAAGGAAGATGTGGTTGCCGCCGAGATGAAACTGGCGAAGGTGATCGCCGATAACGAGAAGCTGCTGGCTGAGACGCAGGCGAAACTCAAGCTGGCGGATGCCGAAAATGTGATCAGCTCCAAAGCGGCGATCGAGGCGCTTCTCGCCGCCGAGAAGGCGTTGACTGAAAACAACAACGCTTCGAATGCTGCCTTCATGGCGAAGGCGACTGCGGCCAAAGCTCAGGCCGAGATGGCCCGGAAACGGGATGCCTTCAATGCGGCAAAAGTTTCGGCCGATCAGGCGCAAGCAGAGAAAGCGGCGGTGGCGCGGTTGCTTGCACAACAGGCCGCCAGCGGCCTTCCGAAATGAGCGAGGGCGCTCTTCATCGCGTCGGCCCTGTTTTTGCCGCGTTCCTTTTTCTCCTCCTCCCGGTCGCCGATGCCGGCACCGTCCGCACGCTCGATGGTCAGACGCACAGCGGCCTTGTTCGCATGGCACCTCCCGGGGTGGTGGAAATTATCCCGATCAAAGGCGCGGCGGTGCGGGTAGCACTGACGAACGTGCTCTCGGCCACGTTTGAGTTGCCTGAGAATCATCCGTTGCTCACGGCGAAGTTTCCGAACGCGGGGCGGGGGATCGGCTTGGTCGGCGCCTACTATGAGAGGCCGAATTTCTCCGGCCGCGCCATTTATCGTGTGGATGAGGCGATTGATTTCAACTGGGGCGCGAGAGAGCCCGTGTTCGATTTGCCTCGGGATTATTTCACCGTGCGCTGGAGCGGCCAGCTCGAGGCGCCGGTCGGCGGCCTCTACACCTTCTGGCTGGCGACGGATGACGGGGGGCGGATGCAGCTCGGCAACGACCTCAAGCTCGAGAAGTGGCAGAAGCAGGAAGCCGGCGAAACGAACGGCGTGGTCCGCCTCGAAGCGGGCCGGCGCTATGATCTGCGCGTGGAGTATTTCGACAACGTGGGCAACGCGCGCGTGCGGCTTCTCTGGAGCGGTCCCGGTTTTGCCAAGAGCGTCGTGCCGCGGAGCCAGTTGCATCCGACCAGCCCGCCCGATTTATCCGAGGCGAAGCTCGCCGTGGCGAACGGCCTCCTCGCGACCTACTTCAAGAGCCGGTTCTTCTTCGGCGACGCCGTGGTGCGCGTGGATCCGATGGTGAACTTCGCGTGGACGAATTCCCCGGCGGGCGAGGTGGCGGCTGAAGATTACAGCGTGCGATGGACCGGCCAGCTTGAGACGAAACATTCCGAGACCTACACGTTCCACGTCGAGTCAGATGAAGGCGTGCGGCTTTGGGTGAACGGCAAGTCGCTCATCAACGAACTGTTCGTCGTGCCGCGCGGTGAATTGACGGCCCGCCTCGCGCTCGAGGCGGGCGCGCGCTACGAGCTGCGGCTCGAGACGATGAACCGGCAGGGCGGCTGCACGGCGCGCCTGTTCTGGAGCAGTCCCTCGACGCCGAGGGCGGTGATTCCGACGAGCCAGCTTTTCCCCGGCGTGACGCCGCTGCCGTTCCATCGCGTGATGACTGCCGGCGATGACGAAGGGGAAATCCAGCCGGCTGGTGTGCTCACGTGGGGCGGTTCGCTCCTCCCCACACCGATCCAAACGGCCGACGACACGGCGATCCGCTTTGGTCCCGCGCATTCGCCGCCGTCGATCTCGCTCGTGAATGTCGCGCGCCTTTATCTGCAACCGCTCGCGGCGCGAATCACGGAGAAGATTCCCGCGGGCCGCAAGGGCGTGCTGCTGGCCAATGGCGATTTCGTGGATGGCGAGTTCAAGGGGATTGAAGGCGGCCGTGTGACGGTGAGCTCGGTGCTGTTCGGTCTGCAGGCATATCCGCTTCCGGAGGTGTTGGCGGTGGCGTTGCGCGATGTGCCGCGAACACCGCCGGTCGGCACGCTATTGCGCGTGGGATTGCCCTCGGGCGCGCTGCTGCACGCCAAGACGATCGTGCTGCGCAACGGCGCGGTGGTGGTGGAGGATCCGTCGGTGGGCACGGTGCTGCTGCCGGCGGATGACTTGCGCGAACTGAAACGCGTGGGCAGTGCAGCGAAGTGAACCGTGGCGGGCAACAAACTGTTGCTGCACGGAAAATTGTTGGTAGGCTCCGGACAGGCTTCGTGCGCGAGTAGCTCAATTGGATAGAGTGTCGGTCTCCGAAGCCGAAGGTTGTGGGTTCGATTCCCGCCTCGCGCACCACTTTTCCCTAAGGTTTTTCAATATCTATTGATTTTGATGACAGATTGATGACAACTTTGGCGGTATGAAAGCCATCGCCGCCAAAACCATCCGCATCAAGAGAGGGGGTGTCACCGCCTCCATCCATCCCACGCCGCGGGGCGGGTACGACGCTTTCACGTTGGTTTTCTATCAGGATGGGAAGCGGGTCCGGAAAATCTTTCCGACGCTTGAGCTAGCCAAAAGAGAGGGGCAGGCGGTGGTCGATTCGCTGAGCCGTGGCGAGATTGGAGCATCATCCCTTACTGGAGATCAGAGGGCTTCGTATCTTCGTGCGATGAACCTTCTATCGCCGTGCGGTGTTTCCCTGGAACTCGCAGCAGCCGAATACGCCGGTGCCAAGAAGATGCTGGGCGAGGTTCCGTTGCACCAAGCGGTCGCCTTCTTTCTGGAAAGAAGCCCCAAGAACATCATCAAGAAGACGGTCCTGGAGATCTACGAGGAGCTGTGTGCCAGCAAGCGGCAGGATGGGCTGAGCGAGGTTTATCTCAAGGATCTGACCTATCGCCTCGGACGATTTGCCAAAGCGTTCCAGATGCCGCTGGCGGATGTGCAGGGCAAGGACATCGCTGAGTGGCTGGGATCGATGGAGGTGTCGCCTCGGTCGCGTAACAACTACCGCTTGGTGTTGAATATGATGGTCAACTTCTCGAAGGCGCGCCGTTATCTACCGAAGGACTGGGAGGAGATCGAGACGGTGGGCAAGGCAAAGGAACCGGCAACGGAGATCGAGATATTCACGCCGCAGGAGATGGCTCAACTTCTGGCCGCAGCAGAACCGCACCTGTTGCCGTTCGTGGCCATCGGCGGTTTTGCCGGTATCCGGCATGCGGAGATCACGCGGCTCGATTGGCAGGATGTGAACCTTCAGACCGGCCACATCGAGGTCAGGGCAGGGAACGCCAAGACCGCAGCCAGACGATTGATCCCCATTGTTCCGGCCCTGGCCCAATGGTTGCGGCCCTATCACACGGGGAAGGGGAAGGTTTGCGCCTATCAGGACATGACCAACGAGCTTCTTTGGCTGGCCAAGCAGTGCGGGATCCCGTGGAAGCGTAACGGCCTTCGGCACTCGTTCATCAGCTATCGTGTGGCCCAGACACAAAATATGAACCAGGTGGCCTTGGAAGCCGGTAATAGCCCGCAGATGATCATCCGTCACTACCGGGAACTGGTCACGCCCGCCGAGGCCAAACGGTGGTTCGGCATCCTGCCGGCGAAAGCTAGCAACGTGGTTCCGCTGCAAGTGAAGCGCGTACCATGAAATCACAGCCCCGGCACGACTTCGATCGGAAAGCCACGTTGAAGCATTGCTGGTGGTGGAACGTGCTCGATCCGAAGGTCTGGTCGGGCGGTCCCGCTGATCTCTGGGACTATTCCGACCAGTTCGAGAAACAGTGGTACGTCCGCTCTGTGAAGCCGCCTGGGGGCCTCTTCGCGATTAGTTATGACACGCAGCACCAACGCAGCGCGTTTCTGCATGAGATTGGTCTCCGCGTTGATGAAGGTTACCGGTGGAAGTGTCCCTACATTCATCTGACCGAGAAACAACGGAATGCACTGCTCAAGCGCTGGCCGATGGATCAGGCTTTAGGCGACTACGAACTGGGCTCGTTGAAAAACAAGCCCAAGGAGGGGTGGACTGACTTCAAAGGGCTTTCATTTAATCTCAACCGGAACGATCAAAGCCTGATGCGTGCTCTCAAGGAGTTCCTCCAGCGTGAAAGAAACAAGATGAGGATTCCAAGTCCGAAGCCGAACCAACGCCGGCGAAACAGAGGCTTTTCATGGAAAGCGGTGGAGCTTATGGACCTGAGTATCTACGCGAACCGTCGGCTCAGTGACGCTGAGCGGTCGCAGGTCTCCAAAGCCAGAAAACAGTATTTTTCGAGTCTGTAACCAGAGGGATTACCGACTCGTGGCGGTGTCTCAAGGGGGGCGTGCCTAGTGGAGGATGTATGAAAGAAAATACATCTATCCACATAGGTCACGAATCGGCGCACCCGGAAAGTGAGTACCTCACGAAGATTGAAGTGGCTCAATTGTTCCAGTTGAGCACCCGCACCATCGACTCATGGATCACGCAGGGACGTTTGCCCTACTACAGAATCGGACGGACAATCCGCTTTCGGCGGAGCGACATCCGAGAGTACCTCGACAGGCACTATCGCGTGGGTCGGTTTGACTAAAGGACGAAGGCCAAGCTACCCGGTTTGGTTGCCAAACGCCGAGCTGTGGGCGGACTCAAAAGGTGAGCGTATTGCTGATGTATGCGCGGCATTTTCTACTCCCAGCACGTCTCATTTGACCGCAAAAATCTCCTCTAAAAGCCCTTATCGGCGTCAAAAAAACCGCCGGTTTTATGCCCGGTTTATGATCGGTATTGCGCCGGTATTGCTCCGGTGTTTTTCCGGTGGTTTCCGGAGATTTTACCGGCGTTTCCGGTTTTAGTGCAAAAAACATGGCTTGTTTCCTTACCAAGTTGTCAGGGGATGCTTGGAACAAGGATTTGGATCGGAGCGCATGGCCGATGCGCAATCGCCGCTTCTACTCCCAGCCCGTTTCATGG
>SXGT01332103.1_pt1 | contig 18626 bp, 16 predicted proteins | sample 3176221 | NCBI WGS metagenome assembly SXGT01 (sample SAMN11356862, study PRJNA531348) | freshwater metagenome | isolation source: freshwater sample F1-120 | place: China: Fuxian Lake, Yuxi | collected 2017-12-25
AAGCGGGCTCGGGCGCCCTCTTCGGTGAGCTGACGGAGCCAGCTGGAAGAGGTCGCTCCATCTGGCAACTGTTCAGACGGGTAGCGATAGCGGATGTCGTCGAGTGAGAAGGTGCAGCGGGACGCGATCTCCCGGGTGTGCGCCACGGCGGCTGGATCATCGCGATACAGCTGGGTGAAGGCGAAGGGCGCCTTCAGGTCATGCTCGGCGTTGGCGCGGGTGCGGCGTCCGGCACGATACAGGCTGACCCCATGCCGGATGCAGGTCAGCACGTCGTGCAGATCCCGTCGAGCCGGGGTGTGGTAGAGGACCTCGGTGCCAGCGACCAGGGAGATGCCGGCCTGCCGCGCGCGTGTCCGAAGCCACCCTTCGCGTGGCACTTCTTCGGCCAGGCGATGACGGGCGAGCAGGGCATACAGACGGTCATCGAACGCCTCACGGAGTGACTGGAGCAATGTGGCATCGCGGTCTGCGTCCGCTTCGCACGTCCAGCCAGCCGCGCTGCTCCAGACGGCAATCAGTCCACCGGCATGTTCGCGGACGTCGTCCGGGGTGACGCTGCAGGCGCCCTTGGCATGACGGAGTCGTCCGGTGGTGATCAAGCGGCAGAGGTTGGTGTAGCCCACTCGGTTGGTGGCGAGCAGGACCACCTGCGAGTTGGTGGTCAGCGTCATCTGAGCGCCGTGGATGAGATGCAGGCCAAGCTCGCGCGCTCGCACATGGGCGCGGACGATGCCATAGACGCCGTCGCGGTCGGTCACGGCGATCGACGGGAGCCCCAGGGTGTGCGCCTGTTCGACCAGTTCTTCCGGATGGGACGCACCCTCGAGAAAGGAGTAGTTGCTCTTGCACCAGACCGGGGTGTAGCCGTTGGTGGCGAGCGTGCTCATTCCACCTCACCATGCAGGAACCAGGCGAGTCGGTGCCGGTCGTAGTAGATCCAGTTCCAGGCATCGTCTCGGGTCTTGGCGAAGTAGTACTCGCGCAGCACCGGCGTGCGCCACCACCCGCCAGACACGATGTAGGGGCCATGCAGATCCACCACATGTCCGTGCTGGACTCCACGCAACATCCAGCCGTCCGGTTCATGCCGCAAGCGGGATGGCAGGCGGCGGGGATGCGCGAACACCCGACGCACGAGCGACGGGGTTGATACGGCGCGCGGCGTGGGTCGGGCCACGTGGGTCAGCGGTTGCCAGGCAAAGGTGGCTTCTGGCAGATGGCCGTCGGTCAGGTTCGCGCGGACTACGCTGCTGTCTCCAAACTCTGCCCGGATACGAGCGACGGCTCTGTCGGCGGCCCGGAGGTCGCGTTTGGTGTGCTGGTGGAACAGGTGCAATTGCTCGCGCGACGCCCGGGCCGGTGTCACGATCAGGTCGATCTCGGTCACCCCGGCCGGGAGGGTGTGACCCTCGATCCGAAGATGTATCAAGTTCAGGATCTGCCGCGCATCCAGCGTGGGTTCAGCCGGGCGAATCTGTTCGACACGTTCGGCGCGCGGGGCGGAGGCACTCGCGTCAAGCCGCACGCGGATCTCGAGCGTGGCCAGCGCTTCCTGACGGGTGGCCAGTCGGCACAACAACGGGTCGAGATCGTGCTTGATCAAAAACAGCAGCCGATGGACATCGGTCTCTGCGGCGTCGAGATCGGCATGCCGGGTGAGCGGTTCGGCGGGTGGCAGCGGTTGTAGCGGCACCACCAGATCGCCCGCCGCGTGTCGGTGCAACTGGTGTCCGTCGCGCCCGAATCGCTTCCGGATGCCCGCGGCGGGCAGGTCGACAAATGCGCCCACCGTGCGGACCCCCAGCTTGTCCAGCACATCGCGTAGCTCTGGCTCGATGTCCAGCTGCTTGAGTGGCACCGCTCGGGCGGCCTGACGCTCGGCGGCGGGGTCCTTGAACACCGTGACACCGCCGGTTTTGGTGGTGGCATAGGTCCCGAATCGAGTGAACCCGACCACGACACAGCTTCGAAAATCAGCCTGGCGAAGATGCTGTCGCACGCGGCAAGCCCAGGTGTCGAGTGAGGCAAACAACGGTTGCAGACCGGAGGCATCGAGCCAGAACACGCCAGGGTGCTTCTCGGATGGTTCGATGTGCGGGGTGAAGCGCCGGAGTTCCTCGGTGATGTTGGCGACACCAGCCGCAATGTCACCCACGCTGATCTCCACCCCGCGCAAGTCGTGCGCCAGTGCCAACCCGGTGGCATACGACATACCCGTCTGCACACCACGCAGTCGCGCCGAGGCGTTGACCCACAGGATTTCACCTTGTGGCTTGTCTCGCGTCAGCACCGCGGCTGGTTGATCGGCGCACTCCGGGTGGCGGCGGATCAACAGCTGGAGGGGCAGGGCCGGGACGTCAACACAAGCCATCCGGTCCACGACATACCTCGACATGTGTCCATCCCGGGCCGCAGCGTTTGTCTTTGAGCATCTGCGCCGTGCAGGTAAAGGTGCTGACGCCAGCGTCCCGGGCGTCAGGTGTCTGCTGATCGGGGCCCGCGCGTGGTTCGCGGCGCGCCTCCGCCCTGAGCGAGATCAGGGCGCCAAGCGAGGGGGCCTCGCGTTGTTTCCGCGTTAAAAAAAGGACGGCGGCGGCGTGTTTCTGAGCCAGTCCCTGCAGACGCATCTGCATGGGAGCGGGTACCAGCGCCGCCTCGCCCAGGTCGAGGACCAGCAGACCGAAGGCACCGGAACGTACCAGATGCTCGGCGGCCCGAGGCAGCTGGCTGACCATCGCGAGACGCACCACCACCAACGCGTCCAGGTCAATGCCACTGTTGGCCACATCCGGAGGGAAGAACGTGCTGGACTCGTCGGAGAGCCAGGCCACCGGTTCTCCCGCGCGTTGCGCGTCCAGCACCACGGAAAAGGCCAGGCTCAGGGCCGCCGTGCTGCCGGGGCTCGACAGCTCGGTCAGCCGGCCGACCAGCGTGGCGAGGGTCCAGGTGCGGCGTGTCGCGTCAGGGGAGGGCAGACCAGCGCCGGCGAAGGTGCCCGGCTGGGGCAGGGCCAATCGGCCACTCGCGTGGCGCTGGGCCACACGCGGTTGTGCAACGGCAGCCATCGTCTCTGCTCATTCCAGGGTGCGACGTACTTCAATGACCTTGCCCAACAGCGTGATCTCCCGGTCGGTGCGGATCGGATCGAAGGCGGGATTCTCAGGGTGCAATTCCACCTGCCCGTCGTGGAGGCGTAGTCGCTTGACGGTCGCTTCGTCGTCAACCAGTGCCACCACCAGGGCGCCGGAGTCAGCCGTCGGCTGCCGGCGCACAATGACCAGGTCACCCGGCAAAATACCGGCCCCAGTCATGCTTTCGCCCTGCACACGGAGCGCAAACAGGTCGTTGTGGTCTCGATGGTCACCGCGGTCACGAGGGCCGCTGCCGGTGCGGCCAGCCGGCATCGGGACGTAGTCGTCGAGTTCTTCCGTGGCAGTGGTCAGTTGTCCGGCCTGCACCCGGCCCAACACGGGCACCCACCGGGGTGGGCTCGGCATGCTGAGCTGGTTGAGCTGGTCTATTTGCTCGAGCAGGCGATACCCCCGCGCCTTGCCGCGCGCGGCCAGGAGGCGCCCCTCAGAGACCAGCTTTTCCAGGTGATAACGCGCGGTCTGGGGGGTGCGGAAACCGAACATCTCCTGCACGTCACGCACGGTTGGCGGGTCGCCCGCGAGGAGGCGGTCACGAACAAACTGAAATACACGCTCACGGGTGGCGCCGAGCCGTGCTGGGTTCATGCATGAATTTTATAATACATTTGTATTACAATAATCAACATGTTTCACCCGAGGAGCCCCCTCTCGTGCCTCGCACCAAGCTGGCACAGAGGGCCACGACGATGCGAAGAATTTTCGCTGTCACCGCAGGATTCCACACGGCTGGCGACTGGCGGCGTAACACGGAGGGAGGGAATCGTGAGTCGCTCAAGGATGCCCTGCGTGGCTCCGATCTTGCAACAGTCCCGTCTAGAACGCAAAGAGGTGCTTCCCGCGCCCCTGGGAGCACACCTCAGGCAGGAGGTTCGCCGTGGCATTACGAGTACAGGACATCATGACCGACCGCGTGGAGACCGTGAGACCGGGGACACCGGCTGAGGAAGCCTGGCAGCTGATGCGAGCGAACAGGATTCATCACCTCGTCGTTACAAACAAGGACGGGGTTGCGGGCGTAGTCTCGGAGCGCGACATCGGGGGACCCCGGGGCGCGCGTCTGCGACGCGATCAGACCGTCGAAGCACTGATGACGCCACACCCAGTGACGGTAGAGCCGACGATCCCGGTGCGGCGAGCCGCCAACATGATGCGCGGACGAGCGATCGGGTGCCTCGTGGTCACGCAGAAGAAGCGGGTCGTCGGGATCGTCACGGTTTCGGATCTCTTGGGGCTCCTTGGCCGCGGAGTGGAGCGCCCTGTGGTCGACGCCAAGCGTTGGACGCTGAGGCACAGCACCCCCCACACCAAGAAGCCGCGGCCAACGGGTCTTTGGTAGCCTTAGCCGGGGAGGAATAGTCATGGCTCGACACGCACTCTCGATTGTCGTTGTTGCGGTGTTCGTGGTTGGCGCGTCGTGGGCCTCGCAGGATGTCGTGAGTGCGGCCACGCCTCAGGCCGTCACGACACTCGCGCAACAGCGCATGACGATGCAGGATCGCATGATGGCCATGCAAGGGCAGATGATGGGGCACATGATGCAGCACATGACCCAAGGAATGTCCTCAGAAGGGAAAGCCTCTGCCGCAATGTGCCCGATGATGCGGATGATGGCGGGATCGCACCAGGAGACGGCGTCAGCGGAACCATCTCCGCAGTAGCCGAACGGGCGATCTGGCGCACTGCCGCTGTAGGGGAGCAGTGAGTTAGCTTGATGTCACCACTCCAGCGGCTCGCCTGGCCGGCAACGCTTGCCGTCAGCTTGGGCTTGGCGCATCCTGCCGTGGTCGGAGCTCAGTCGACTCGCGCATCCCCGGCGCAGAGCGCTTGGTCGAGCGCCGTTCGATCCGCGATCGAAGCTCGCATCTCCAGCGGCCTGGGCCTCGACGGGACTCCTTTGGCGGCTGCGGAAACAGGACAGTTGCGGGCGCTGTATGCGGGACTAAGCTACGGCTCGCTCTGGACCGATGAGGCTGGCCATCCGCGACTCATCGCGCACGAAGCGATTGGACTCCTGTCGCGGGCGGCATCCGACGGCCTCGACCCTCAGGACTACCACGCGGAGCGGCTCGGACGCCTGATCGCGGCCCTCGAAGACTCGAATCGGCCGACGCCGTCCGAGGCCGCCGCGTTCGAGGTGACGCTCACCCGAATGACCGCGACGTATCTCCGGCACCTTCATTCTGGCCGTGTCGATCCGGAGGTGGTCGAATTCAGGATGTCTGTTCCACCGGATCACCACGACTTCGCCGCACTGCTGAGCGCTGCGGTGCAGAGGGACCGCCTTGGGGAGGTTGTGTCCGAGTTGACTCCACCGCTCCTCCTGTATCGCGATCTGCGTGCCGCGCTGACCCATTACCGGTCGCTTGCCGCAGGCGTCGAATTGGATTCGCTTCCGGCTGTTCCGACTTCGGTCAAGCCAGGAGCATCGTACGCCGGCCTTCGCGCCCTGCATCATCAACTCGTGCTCTTGGGGGATCTGCCGCCGGGTGCTCCGCCGCCGGCCGATGGGACGCCATACGAAAGCGGCCTCGTCGAAGGCGTCAAGCGATTCCAGGGTCGCCACGGCCTCGAGCAGGACGGCGTCATCGGCGAGCAGACGTTCACGGCTCTCCGGGTCCCACTGTCGTGGCGGGTTCGGCAGATTGAGTTGTCACTGGAGCGCTTGCGCTGGGTGCCACACGTCGACAACGGACCGGGCATTCTGGTGAACATCCCCACGTTCCGGCTCTGGGCGTGGGACTCGCTGACGGCCGGCGACCTGCCATCGTTCGAGACGGGCGTCATCGTGGGACGAGCGCTGCGCACGCGGACCCCGGTCTTCGATGACGAATTGCGTTATCTGATCCTCAGGCCGTACTGGAACGTGCCGCCCTCGATCGTGAAGGGGGAGATCCTGCCTGCCCTGGCTGAGCGCCCTGACTACCTGGAGCGCGAGCACATGGAAATCGTGTCGGGCCCGGGTGACGACGCCGTCCCGGTGCCGACCACGCCGGACACCATTGATCGGCTGCGCCTCGGTCTGCTGCGGTTGCGCCAGCAGCCAGGACCAACGAATGCGCTCGGCCTCATGAAGTTCGTCTTTCCGAACGATGAGGCCGTCTACCTGCATGACACACCGGGTCGGGCACTGTTTCGCAGATCGCGCCGAGACTTCAGCCACGGGTGCGTGCGCGTCCAGGATCCGGTGGGTCTGGCGCTGTTCGCGCTCGGAGGGGACCCGGCGTGGACGCGGGAAACACTCGACGCCGCGATGCACGGACCTGACTCACATCGCGTCGACTTGGACCAGCCTGTCCAGATGATTCTTTTCTATCTCACCGCGGTGGTGGCCCCCCGGGAGCGCGCGATTCAGTTTGCGGACGACATCTACGGTCACGACCAAGGCCTCGACCGTGCGCTCGGGGCCACGTCGAGGCCCGTGCTATAGGAGAGGGCACGCTACCAGCGGCGAACACGCCCCGTGTCGAGGTGGACGAAATCCGACGCCGGGTAGTAGCCGACTCCGCCTCCCCGCAACTCGAACCCCGTATCCCTCAGCTTCGCGAGCGGCACGTCGGAGAGGCGGATGTCGATCGCCTTTCCCACCGTGTGCAGGCTTCCGCTGGCCACGCCGTCACTGTGCTGTCGGAGCATCTGGTTCGTCGCGGGCGACCGATACCCGGAGATCACCTGATACGGACGTGTGCTACCAGTGACGTTCTGGACCCGGTGCAGCAGATCGAGCAGATTCGGGTCGATCTCGTGCAGGTCCCCAGTACGAAAATCACGCAGAAGATGATTCACCGCTTCCAGGGCATCTGGCACGTACCCGGTCTGATCGCAATACTCCACGGCCAGTCGCTCGCCGGTGTGCGTGTGAAGGAAGCTCAGGGCGCGGACATCATCAAATTTCGCGAACACGCGGGCGCCGCCAAGAAGCGGCACCGCCGCGGCTGCGAACGTGGTGCAGAAAGCCCGTCGCGATACATCACTCACGAGCTACCTCCAACGGTGCTGTCGGGATCGGCGATGTGTCGTCCAGCCGCCAGGCATTCTCTTGCTGGCGGGCAGGTACTGTCAAGCTAGCGAGTCCGGGCCAGAATGAAGCGAGCTGATCAGAGGATCGGGCTGCCGTCACTGCGGCCCACACGGTGAACGATCGGGGAATCAGGCGGGCTCCAGTGTTGGCGTAGCCAAGGACAGGCGAAGGTGCGCTACGATGCGCACTGACTGTCCGAGCACGACGCTGTGCGACGTAGCCCGGATTAGCGGCGTCATGTCCAAGGTGGAGTGGCTCGGTATCCTCGCCGGCACGTTGACGACAATCTCGTTCGTGCCGCAGGTCTGGCGGATCTGGCGCCGCAAGTCCGCCGAGGACGTCTCGCTGGGCATGTTCTCGCTGTTCGCGACCGGCGTGCTGGCCTGGCTGGGTTACGGGATCCTGATCCGCGCCACCCCGATCATCGTGGCCAACGTGGTCACGCTGATCCTGGCGCTCTGGGTCATCGTGCTGAAGCTGCGCTATCGGATGTTCCGTCAGTTGCGCGCCGCGGAGCCGTCCAGTTCCATCGACCAGACCTCTCGTTCCCGCTCTCGTCGCCGGGCGCCACGTTGAACGCGACGCTCGTCATCTCATCTCCATGCGCCGAGGATGGCGCCCATCGCCGCGAAGGAAACCGCCAGATAACCCCCGTTCACCAGCAGATAACTCCAGGGCCGGCGCTCGAACAAGGCCACCACGCCCAGCCCCATCGCGGCCCAGCCGAGTCCGGCAGCCACGGCCGCCGCAACGGCAAAGGAAAATGTCGTCTCCGGCCCGGACAGGAACGCGGCCAGGTTGGCCGCCATGACGATACAGAACAGGAAAGAGACGCCGAAGATCACCGCCGGTGAACCCCGCCTGAGATCCTCCTCGCCGAAGCCGTTGGCGCGCATCCAGATCTTGCCGAAAAGCGCCGGCGAGTACCACATCCCGCCGATCAGGAAATTGGCCAACGCCGCCGCGAGAACCGCCCAGAGATTGATACCCGTTGCCGTCATGACCTTCCCTCCATCAGGTTCGAGTCCGCCGTCCCCGATGGTAGGGCGGGACGCCGGCGCCGATCTTGGATAAAACGGAACTCAATCGAAGGGCAGGTAGTTCTCGAGCCCGCGATAGGCCGCGAGATAGGCCGTCGGAGTCATCCCCGCGAAGTCTTGGAAATCACGGACGAGATGGGACTGGTCATAGTAGCCGTGGTCCAGGGCGACGGCTGCCCAGTCCGGCTCCCGGACGGCGACGGACTGCAGGGCCGCCGCCGCGAGGGGGTCGGCCGGGCCACACTCACGGGCCACCGCCGACAGCACCTGCTGGAAGCGCCGGATCCGTCCGTACTGCTTCGGCGACAGCCCGACCCAGCGCTGAAACAGATTCAGCACGTGGCGCTGGCTGTAGCCGATCTCGGCGACCACGTCGGCGACGCGGATTCCGGCCGGCGCCAACAGCCTCCCGGTGATGTATTCGATCTCGACGTTGGCCTCCAGGCGGCGGCCGGCGCGCTCGATGAGCCACGCCTCGACGCCCGCCATCTTGGTTTCGATCGTTGTCGCGGCGAGGACGCGGTCGCGTAGGGAGGCCGACCCCGAGCCCAGCACGGCGTCCAGCTCATCGACCTGGTCCGTGATCCCCTCGACGCCGAAGCCGAGGAATGGATAGGCGCCACCGGGGCGAAAGCGAATCACCACCATCGAACTTCCCGGCGCAGCCTCGATGACGATCCAGCGGCGACGCATGCCGGAGATCCAGGCCCGGCGGAAGTCGACACCGCGCGAGTGATCGCTGGGGTCGTACATCCGCTTGGGCTCGTCGGTCAGGTCGACGATGATCTCGACCGCTCCGTCGGGCAGCAGCCGTTCCTTGCTGTGCGTCGGTTGGTAGTCCGCGTAGAAGGTCACCAGCTCGACGAACCTGTCGAGCGGAGGCCCGGGCCTATGCAGGTGCAACAGCATGCGGGGATTGTACGCCGCCGGCTCTCTCGCCGAGACCGGTAAGCTGGCATTTCCCCGCACCGCTGGACCCCTTCACCGGACGCTCGTGGTCGTGCTTCGTGTGCTGAACGACCTGCAAGCGAGGTAGCGACGATATGATTGCCACCGGGGATGGATGACTTGGTGCGTGCGCCGTTCGCGGTGGCTCGGACTGGCATGGGTTCGTCACTTCTGGCATGACTCGGAAATACTTCGAGCGACTCGTGCGTCAGGCTCTCCGCGGCATCCCGAAACGATTCCGAGACGAGATGGACAACGTCGTCGTCGTCGTCGACGATCGCCCGTCACCTGAACTCTTGAAGGAGATGGAGGTCGTCCCACCTGATACGTTGTACGGCCTCTACCAAGGCACGCCGCTTCCGGAACGGGAGTGGACTCATGGCAACGTGCTCCCCGATCAGATCACGATTTACCAGGGGCCGATTGTCGAAGACAGCGACGACGAGGCCGACATCATCCGCACGATCGGCGAGACCGTCATCCACGAGTTCGGTCACTACTTCGGTCTCAGTGAGGAGGAGATCGAGGAGATCGAATCCAGATATTGGCGCGGCGACGCCGATGCGAACGGGCCGGAGGAGAAATCGTGATGGCCATGGCGGCATGCGTTCGGTTCAGTCCTTCGTCGGGTCGCGTTGCGGCAAGCCACCGGTCCATTGAATACTCGCGGTCGAAGAAACATGATGGGAATCGATTCGAGTGAGCTCATATCGGCGGCCCAGGCGTTTGGTGACAACACCGCGCGCGCCGAGCGATTGCTCTGCGGATTGTCGATCGACCAGGTCAACTGGAAGCCAGGGCCTACACAGTGGTCCATAGCCGAGTGTCTGGATCACCTTGGGGTGACCGCGGGTCGCTACCAGCCCACGTTGCGAGCGGCAATGGAGGTGGGACGCCGTCGCGGCCGCCGCCCGTCGCGCCACGATCAGCCTGAACAGGGTCCGAATTCGCCGTGGCGCCAGGCTTACATCCACGGATCTGAGCGCAGGCTGTGACGCAACCTACCTTCTTCGCAACCCTGGCTCACTTCCGAGAGTGGTTGGAGAAGCACCACACGATCAAGACCGAACTCATTGTCGGTTACTACAAAAAGGCCACCGGCAAGCCCTCCATCACGTGGCCTGAGTCCGTCGAACAGGCGTTGTGCTTTGGTTGGATCGACGGCATTCGAAGAAATCTTGACGATGAGCGCTACACCATTCGCTTCACACCGCGCAGGCCAGGCAGCGTTTGGAGCGGAGTGAACCTAAAACTCATCACGACGTTGAAGAAGGCCGGTCTCATGACTCCAGAAGGCCTCAAGGTCTATGACAACCGCAAAACCGATCACCCCTACTATGCCTATGAGCAGAACCGAGTTGTGCCGTTAAGCAAGGAGTTCGAAGCAACTTTCAAGAAGAACAAGAAAGCCTGGACCTACTTTCAAACTCAACGACTTTCATATCGCCGGCCATGCACGCGTTGGGTGATGAGCGCTAGACAACAAGCAACTCGAGAGCGCAGGCTCGGGCTATTGATCGAGAGTTCGGCCCGCCACGAATGGATGCCCCAAATGCTGTGGGGAAAGAAATCCACATGACTCGCCAGGATACGCACAGCACGAAGGCGAGCCAAGTGCTCGTGTCGGCGGCAATCATCGGTCGGCCTTGAGTCGTTCGAGCGCTCGGTTGAACTTGACCCGGCCCCGCTACTGTCGAAGCCGCGCGCAGGCCTGCCTGGCGGCCACCAGGTTGAGTCCCGGCCGTACGGTCTGTGTCCCTCGAGCAGACCGCTGCCGCTATAATCGGGCCTCTCGCCAAACACCAGGACCTTGCGTCCCGGCCCACGGGCGACAGCGAATCGAGTAGCAGCGATGCTGGATCAGTGGCGCGCGAACCTTCGCCTGGCCTGCCGCCGACTCGTCGGCGGGAACGCATCGACGAGCGTGGCGGTGCTCACGCTGGCGCTGGCGTCCTCGGGTGTCACGGTGATGTTCGCGCTGGTGCAGGGGGTGCTGCTGCGCCCGCTCCCGGTCCACGACCCGCATCGAGTGGTGGTGGCATGGAAGGAGCTGCGAGCGTCCGGCTTCACGCATTTCCCGTTCGGCGACACCGAGATCGAGGAGGTCGGTCGCGAGAGCCGGCTGTTCGAAGATGTCGCCGGCGTGACGCGCAACGGCGTGAGCCGCACGGTGGTCACCGTCGACGGTGTGTCGAGCTACGTACTCGGGGCGCTGGTGACGGGCGGCTTCTTCGACGTGCTCGGGGTTGAGCCGGTCCTGGGCCGGAAGATCACCCGGGAGGACGATGTGGACGGGGCGGCGCCCGTCACCGTGATCAGTCACGGGTTGTGGCGCCGTATGTACGGCGGCGCGCCCGACGTGCTCGGACAGCGCGTGACCCTGGATGAGCGGCCGGTCACGATCGTCGGCGTGATGCCGCCCGGGCTCGACTATCCGGTCGGGGCCGAGATGTGGCGCACGACGCGGTCGGTGCGAGCGAGCGCCCCCTTCGCCGACGCGGCGCGACGGGAAGTGGACCTGATCGGAAGACTGGGCCGCGGCGTGACCCTGGACCAGGCGACCGACGAGCTGGCCGGCCTCACGCGCCGGCTCGAGGCGACGGCGCCGCCGGGCGCGCCGCGGGGGCTCACGCCGGTCGTCGGTCTGCTCCATGACGTGGTCGTCGGCGACAACCGACCGGCGCTGCGCGCGCTCTTTGTCGCCGTGGCCCTCGTCTGGCTCATCGGCACACTCAACGTAGCGAACCTGATGCTGATCCGGGGGGAAGCGCGGCGATCCGAACTCGCGGTGCGCCGGGCGTTGGGTGCGAGCGACGCCACCATCCTGGGCCAGTTTCTGGCGGAGAGTGTGCTGCTGGGACTGGTCGCGAGTCTCGCGGGCCTGTTCCTGGCCCGGTGGAGCCTGCCCGCGTTGCTGGCGCTGGCCGCAGACCGACTGCCGCGTGTCGACTCGATACAGGTCGATACCTCCGTCATCCTGTTTGCCGCCGCGCTGACGCTGGTGACGACGATTCTGGTGGGGTTGGTCCCAGCGCTCTCGGTGCGCGCCGATCTGATGTCGCTGCTGCGCGGCACCGGGCGTGGTGTCGGCGGCCTGGGCGGCAGGGTCTCTCGGCGTGGTCGCCAGGCGCTGGTGGTGGCGCAGGTGGCCCTGGCGGTCATGGTGGTGGCCGCGGCGGGCCTGGTCATGGATGGGCTGGTCCGGTTGCAGCAGGTGGACACCGGCGTGGCGGACGGGCGGCTGGTGTTCGTCGAGCTGTCCTTGCCGTCGGCCTATGCCGACGCTCGCCGGCATGCGCACTTCCTCGACCAGGTGATCCTGACGCTGGAGGCGGCGCCCGGCGTCGCCTCGGTCACCGCGGTCAACCACGCCCCGTTCTCCGGGCAGGGGTGGGATGTCCCGACCTTCACCGCCGAAGGGCAGACGGCAGCACAGGCGGCCGAGAATCCTTCGCTGAACCTGGAGTCGGTGGACACGGGTTACTTCGACACGCTCGCCGTGGCACTGGTGGCGGGGCGGCACTTCACCGAGGGGGACCGGACGGACACGCCGGAGGTGGCGATCATTAGCGAGGACGTGGCCGCCCGCACCTGGCCAGGCGAGGATCCGCTGGGACGGCGCCTCAAGATGGGCGCCCCCGACTCGCCGGACGTGTGGCGGACCGTGGTGGGTGTCGCCGCCGCCACCCGTTACCGCGACCTCGATGCGGACCGGCCCACGCTGTATCTGCCGGCCCGGCAGTTTCTGGACACGGCGACGCTGCTGGTGCTCCACACCACCACGCCCCTCGACCAGGTGGCGGCGATGGCTCGCGACCGGCTGTCACAGGTGGCCCCGGAGGTCGCGGTGATGCGGGTCGTGCCGTTCAGCGAGATGTTGGACCGGCCGCTCGCGCGTCCGCGATTCCAGGCCGTTCTGCTCGGGGTCTTCGCAGCCGCGGCGCTGATGCTGGCGACGATCTGTCTCTATTCGGTGCTGGCCGTCTTCGTCCGGCAGCGCGACGTCGAGATCGGCGTGCGTGTGGCGCTGGGGGCCACGGGCGCGCACGTGCGGCGGCTGGTGGTCGGTGAGGGTCTCCGGCTGAGTGCGTTGGGGGCGGTCGTTGGTGTGGCCGGCGCCACCACCGCGACCCGTGTCCTCGGTGCTGCTCTGGTCGAGCTGCCCGCCGCGCAGCCCTCGATCTGGGGCGCGGCGGCGGCCGTGCTGATGGCCGCCTCTCTGTTGGCGTCGTATGTCCCGACGCGGCGGGCCCTGCGCGTCGACCCCGCGAGGCTGCTGCGGTCCGAATGATAGCCCGGCGGGGCTACGGTCGGCGGTGGCCATCACCGCAGGAGCGACGCCACGATCATCCGCACCCCAAGGAGGGTAATCAGACCTTTCAGGCACCGCCGCCGCGCCACGTCAGGGACAGGCCCCGCAATCTTCACGCACACCGGGGACTACTGCCCTTCCGTCTCGGTCTGGGCGGCGGCGTCGAGAAAGCGCTGCCCGCTCAGGGTGCCAGGCACCGCGTGGTTGCCCTCGTGGCAGGCGTACTCGAACATCTGGACCCGGGCTCGGCCGTCAGCGGCATCTGGATGGTCCACGGCGCTGTGTACACGTTCGGATCCTCGATCTGGACCGTCCAGATGATGGTGGACTCTGAGACGCGCTCGAACCGCTCCATCACGTGCAGCGCCTTGCTGGTCGGAATGCCCTTGAGGCGGCCACCGGCGCCACTCGACGCAATCCAGCCCCGGTTGTGGAAGTTCTTCGACTCGACCACCAGCGCGTCCCCGTCCCAATGCGCGCGCGAGTCACCCATCCATTGACGGATGCGGTCATCGACAAAGGGCGTATCGGACACCGGGATGATCCGGACGTCGTGGATCATCTCGTGGTAGATCACGACATGATCGGGTGTCTGCACGATGTTGTAGGCGTTGTTGTAGCCGGCCGGCAGCATCGAGCCCGGAACCCCGCGCGATAGGCAGCGATCCCAGACACTGAGGTGCTGATAGTGGTCGCCCTCGTTCGCGAGGTTGTAGGCCTTCATGTCCAGCGCCCACTGCTTGACCGGCGCCCGGCCGTCCGGGGGGTCGACGACGAACGAGGTCTGCCCGGTCGACAGCACGGTGTCCCCCGAGTCGAGCCAATAGCTGCCGTAACCGCCCACGTTGCGCCCGGCCTCGGTCCGCTGGGCCGGCGCCGCGTCCTGCTCCGCGGAGTTGATGGCCCGCTGCTGGTTCAGGCCCGCCATCTCTTCGTCGGAAAGAAACGCACGGCTCTCATTGGCCGGCCGTTCGATCGGCGTGATCGTCTTGTTGCCCCAGATGCCCTGCAGATCCGGCTGTCCGTCAGGGGTACGCGGCGTCGTCCAGTTGGGGTCGATGACCCTCTCAACCTGGGCCATGGCCGGCACGGCGCCCAGCAGCCCGCAGATCAGCACGAGAGCGACAGGGGCGAACGACCGCGAGTGTGTACGTTTCTGCATGACGATGCTCCTTGTTTGGTCCGCACGCGGCGCGGAGCCGCACGATCGCGCCGGCCGTGGGGCGTGTGCCCTCCAAGAGATAATGACCCCCTTCACTCTAGCGGCACAGGCCGCGGCAAGGCAAGGGGTCGTCGCCCCGTTGGCCGCCGCGTCGGCGCCTGTCGTGGACCCGATCTACTGGCCATTGGGCGGCAAACGTCGCGTCCCGCAGCGGTCCTTACCACATGGCAATATCGGCGCCGTCAGCGATTTACGTCCACCGGTCAAAGCGCATGGCGCGGCATCAGCCGCTGGGCGCAGCCGTGCGTTCGACCATCTAATCAATACTGGTTGGGCGGACCCACTTCACGGACGAGCCGGGACCGCACACAGTACGTTGCTCGCCAATACCTGGCTCAACTGAGGACAAGGCCATGCGCGCTCTGTCATGCCCACGCTCACTCCCGAGGAACTGCGTCGGCTGCGCGACGACCTCATCACCGACCAGTTCGAGACCCTCGGTAAGGCTGCCGATGGCTGCGATGTCATCGTGGGCGGCAACGCGCACCAGTACGCAGCGCCGTCGATTGCCGAGCACGCAGGCATTGGCTGTGTGACCGCTGTCTACGCGCCAGTCGCGTTGCCGTCACCCAACCTCGCACCGCCGCCGGCACCGGGCCAAGCCGCGGCTGCGACGACGCGCGCGAGCATCGAGGAGCAGTGGCGCAACACCGCCGACGCCTGGAACGCGCTCGCTCTGGAGGGCATCAACCACAACCGCGCCCGGCTTGGCATGGCCCCGATCCATGACGTGCTCGACTACGTCCTTACGGACCACACGTGGCTTGCTGCCGATGCCACACTCGCCCCGGTGCCCAAAACTCCGGGCCGGGAGATCTTCCAAACGGGCACGTGGGTGCTCGCCGATGACACGCCCCTTTCTGCGGACGTCGACGCATTCCTCGAAAGTGGAGAGCCGCCCATCGTTGGTGGCTTCGGCAGCATGCCCGCAGCTGGTGACATGAGTCGTCTCCTAGTCGGCGCGGCCCGAGCTGTGGGCCGCCGGATCATCGTGTCGAAGGGTTGGGCGGATCTCGACGTCATCGACGACGCGCCCGACTGCATCGCCGTGGGCGACGTGAGCCACGATCTTCTTTTTCCGCGAGTTGCGGCAGTCATCCATCACGGCGGCGCAGGCACAACGGCCGCCGCAGCAGCTTGTCCAGGTCGAAGGCACGGGTGCCGATCTCGCCGACATAGACGACATCGGTCGTGCGATCGGGGCTAGCGTGGGCGACCGCGATGGATGTTTTGTGGACGTCCAGACCCACAAAAAGGGTGGTAGGCTCGGGCATGGCTGACCTCCGTGTCTGTGTCGGCAAACGCAACAGGCGGCGCTGGCCTGCCGCAGGCTAACCCGCGATACGGCCGGAGGTCAGCCTTGTTCACACACGACGGAAGTCATTCTGTCTCGCCCGACAAACCCATCTGCCGTGGGGTCGGGAATCGTGCGGCACCGTCTTCACTGTGTTCCTCGGATGATCGGTTCCCTGGATCACTGGAAACGAACCGGCGTGCGTCTCGGATGTGGGCGCCTTCGACAGGCAAGGGAACATTGGTGAATTCGTGGCCGACTGGGTCGACCGACCCGCTCCGGACACAGTGTGCACTCCGTGGCCGCCGGAGTTCGGCGGCGACAGCTGTTACGGCGGGCCTGGGGCCGGGCTTCCTGGGGCGTTATTCCGCACGGGGTTTATTGTCAGGTCCTTCCTCGACCCGACGCTTGGGGTCAATACAGTGGGGTTCCGGGGTGCCCGATAGCGCCGTCCCCGCTCCGTTACGCCGTGACAGGCCCGAGCAGAGCAACGCGACGGCGGCCCAACCCGCGAATGGAGCCGACGCGGCCGCGCGAGACATGGAATCTTGTGGGCATCGAGACCGATGAAAAGCGGTGCCGGGTGCGGCTCTGGTCTGACGCCTTTGGCGAGGAACTCGCCTTCCGCTGCCGGGGAGTAACGCCATGATCGGTTCTTTGGCCCAGTTCGTCCGTTCGTCGTGCCTGGCTACTCTGGTCGCCGCCCTGGTCCTTGCGGGCTGCACGTCGGCTCCGGCACCCGACACCCGGAACGCCGCTGCCACCAGCACCGAAATCCTCTGGGACATGTACGGAGTTCCGCACATCTTTGCGCCCGACCATCCGAACCTGTTTCAGGCCTACGGCTACGCTCAGATGGAGGCCCACAGCGAACTGCTGATTCGCCTCTACGCGCAGGCGCGCGGTCGAGGGGCCGAGTTCTACGGCGAACAGTATCTCAGCGCCGACCGCTGGGTGCGCACCAATGGGCTGCCGGACACGGCCAAGAAGTGGGCGGCCGCGCAAAGCCCCGAGTTCGCACCGCTCATCGCCGCCTTCGTCAAGGGCCTGAACGCCTGGGCCGATGAGCACAGCGCCGAGATCAGCGCCGAGGCCAAGGGCGTGTTGCCGATTGAGGTCGAGGACGTCTACGCGCACGGCCTCCGCGTCATCCACTACGACTGGATCGTGAGCCCAGCCCGGCTCGAAAGCCGGCTGGCGCGCTGGGAGCAGGATGTGCACGGCTCGAACGAATGGGCCATCGCGCCAGCTCGCTCGGCTACCGGCAACGCGTTGCTGATGAGCAATTCGCACCTGCAGTGGGGCGACATCCACACCTACTTCGAGGTCCAGCTCACGGCCCCCGGAGTCACGTCCTACGGCGCGGTGTGGGTTGGATTCCCGGTGTTGCGCCAGTGCTTCACCGAGTACGTCGGTTGGACGCAGACCACCAACAACCCCTCGCAATCGGACCTGTACAAGCTGGTGCTGAAGGACGGCGGCTACGTACTCGACGGTCAGGTCAGGCCGTTCGACACGCACGCCGAGGTCATCAAGGTGCGGCAGGCCGACGGCACGACGAAAGATGAGATGCTGACCGTGCGCCGAACCGAGCACGGGCCGGTCGTGGCGGAACGAGACGGCGCCCCGATTGCGATGCGCGTGGCCGCCCTCGACCGCCCGAAGATGTTCGAGCAGTTCTGGCGCATGGGCTTGGCGAAGAACTTCTCGGAGTGGGAGGCGGCGATGCGCATGCAGCAGTTGCCGCTCTTCAATACGGCCTACGCTGACCGCGACGGCCACATCGCCTACATCTACAACTCGACGCTGTGGAAGCACCCCACCGGCGACTACCGCTTCTGGCAGGGCGTCGTGCCCGGTGACAGGTCCGACCTCATCGGCACAGAGATCGTGCCGTATGACGAGATTCCCAACGTCATCGACCCGCCGCAAGGCTGGATCCAGAACGCGAACGACATGCCGTGGACGTCTACCTACCCGGCCACGCTGGACTCGACGAAGTTCGCCGCCGGCTTCGCCGCACCACAAGGCATCACGCAACGCGCGCAGCGCGCCACGCGCATCCTCAGCACGGCGCCCGAAAAGATCACGTTCGAGAACGTCAAGTCGTGGAAGCTGTCGCCGCGCGTCGAGACGGCCGACCAGTTTGTCGACGACATCGTGGCCACGGCGAAGGCGCGGGGCACCGCCCGCGACAAACGCGCTGCCGACGTGCTGGCGACGTGGGATCGGCAGAGCGAAGCGGACAGCGACGGGATGCTGCTCTTCTACAAGTTCATGACGGCCGCGGGGTCGTCGTTCGAGAACATCGGCGGCTTCAAGGTGCCCACCGACGACAGGCGCCCGCTCGACACGCCGCGGGGCTTCAAGGACCCGGCCATGGCCATGGCGGCCTTGGACACCGTGGCCGCCGAGGTCGAGCAGGAATACGGGTCGTTGGCGGTGAAGTGGGGCGACGTGCTGCGCTTCCGCCGAGGCGGCACCGATGTGTCAGGCAACGGCGCGCCGTCGCAGCTCGGCGCCATCCGCACCATCGGCGTCAGCCCGTTTGAGAACGGCACGGTTGAGGCGGTGCGGGGCGATACGTTCTACGCGGTCATCGAGTACTCGGTGCCGCAGCGCGCCGAGGTGCTGCTC
>SXGT01803145.1_pt1 | contig 18625 bp, 14 predicted proteins | sample 3176221 | NCBI WGS metagenome assembly SXGT01 (sample SAMN11356862, study PRJNA531348) | freshwater metagenome | isolation source: freshwater sample F1-120 | place: China: Fuxian Lake, Yuxi | collected 2017-12-25
CGCGGCGCGCGAGGTGACGGCCCGCGGGGACGCGCCGGTTCCGGTCCTGCCGCGTGCGGCGGTCATCCCGGTGACGCCGGCCGAGTGGCGTGCGCGCTACGACGACGCGACCGATCGGCTAGGGGCGGGCGACGCGCGTGGGTGCCTCGCCCTCCTCGCGGGGATCCCGCCGGTGCCGCCCGACGTCCACGTCGACATCGAGGCGCTCCGCGCGACGTGCATGATGGCGAGCGGGGACTGCGCGGGCGGGCGGACGGAGCTCGCGCGCGTCGGGCGTACGCACGGCTGGGCGGCCGACAAGATCGCGCGCGAGGTGGACCTGACCGACACGCGATCGTGCCCGATCGACGCGCCTCCGGCGACGCGCTGGCCGGCGCGCGCGCTGCATCGACTGCAGCTGGCCACGTCCGCGAAGCGCTCGTGCGCGCCGGTTTTGGCGACGATCGCGCGGCTCCAAGTCGCGATGCCCGAGACGTCCGAATACGCGTGGTTGCGCGTGAACTGCGCGGTGAATGGCGGCGACTGCGTTGGGGCCCGGGCGCTCTTCGTCGCGCGGATGTCCGCCGCGCAGCCCGAGGGATCGGACGAACGCACGAAGGCGGAGGCCTACGCCAACGGCCAGTTCGTCAAGGTCTATCCGAGCTGCGCAGGGCGATAGCTGGGGTCGCGACCTCGCTCTCGCCCTCGAACTCGCCCTCGAACTGGCCCTCGAACTCCCCCTCGAACTTTTTCGCGCGACCCCGCCGGACGCCCCTCGTCTGGGTAGGCATGCACCGCTCCCTCGCCCTCTGCACGCCGCTCGCCGCCGCGCTCACCCTCACCCTCGCCCTCGCGCCCGGCTGCTTTCTCCTCCCTCCCTCCCACGGCCTTCGCGGCGGCGAGACCCTCTACCTGACCGAGGACTCGCTCGTCCTCGAGGTCATGGGCCCCGGCCTCCACAAGGAGGACCCGCGCAAGTGGAGCCAGGCCACGGCGCGCCCCGTTCTGCCCGCCGGCGCGGTCGTCCGCGTCGCCGGCGACTACGAAGCGCAACGCGCGGCCAACGCGCCGGACGCGTCGCTGGCCGATCGCAACCCGTGGATCTACGTCGAGGTCGTAACCTCGCCGGTTCCCGCGCAGGTCGCGTGGAAGGGCTGGATCCATCTCGCCACGACGGCCACCACCCCCGCCACCCCGGCTCCCGTCGCGACCCTGCGCACCGCGGGCGCGACGCGCCTCTGCGCCCACGTCGACGCCAACGACCTGCAGTGCCCCGTGCACCTCCCGGCCAACGCCCCGGTGCGCGTCCTCGGCTGCAGCGCGACGCGCGCCGAGGTCGAGCTGTGGACCGTCGAAGGCGCCTACTTCCACGGGTTTCTGAACCTTCGTCAGCTGCCCGCAGACCCTTGCTGAGCCCCGTTCCCCGTTCCCTGTTTCAACGTCCAAAGGATGAATGCCGTGTCCCCCACCTCTCGATCGATCCTCGTGCCCTCCTTGCTCGCCGCCCTCGCCACCACCTCGGGCTGCGGCCTCGCCGGATACGCCAAGCTGCGCGAGGTCGGCGAGCAGAACGCCGCCCAGGCCAAGGCCAACGCAGAGGCCGGCCTCGCGCGCGCACGCACGACAATGTACGCGAATGCCCCGCGCGTCTGGATGTGCCCGACCGCGGCGCAAGCGCTCGCCGGCACCCCGTGCGCCGACGGCCAGCAGGTCCTCGCCAACCACGATCTCACCGTCGTCGGACAGGCCCCCAAGGACGGCGTCTGGCCCGTGTCGTACTGGGACGCCAAAGGCGAGCACGCCCTTTTCGTCGCCGCCACCAACGTCGGCGAGCTGCCTGATCTCGCCGCGCTCGACACGTTCGAAGGCGACGTCGCCAAGCGCATCCCGGACGCGAAGCGCATCCCCATTCGCAGCGTCAGCTTCGACAACCTCATCACCCAGGCCGGCGCCTTCAAAGGTCGTTACCTCGTCCTGCGGCAGCCCGCGAACACGATGACGAACAAGAGCTTCGCGAGCGGCACCTTCAGCTTCACGATCCCCATCCCGGTGACGACCGGGTCCCGCTGGACGGCCCTCGCGCAATTCGAGCTGCGCAATACCGCCGTCACCGGCGAGTTCCAGAAGGGCCAGCGCAGCTACCGCTGCGGCCCGCAGTACTGCGACGACTTCGTGATGGTCGCCGAGCTCACGGGCAAGACGGTCGACCGCGTCGACGAGCTCGGCGGCGTGCGCCGGCTGCCGGTCTTCGCCGTGCGCGAGATGGGCGACCGCTACGGGACGTATCGCGCGCAGTAACTCGCGCCGGGTCTCTTCTTGCGACCCCGGCGGTTTGGAACGACGCGTCGCGAACGCCATCCTGGACCCGCTCGCCCGGCCCTGAGTTGCAGTCCTCACCGGCTTGCCTCTCCGCCGCTTCGCAGGCACCTTGGCGAAACGCAGGACGCGCGACGAGGACGCCCTCCGACTTCGCGGCGCGATCCGATTGAAGGAGGCTCGCCATGCACCTCGCTCACACACACCTGGTCGCCGCGCTCGTCGCCGCAGCAACTCTTCAGGGAGCGGCGTGCGGCGGCGACGACACGACCGACACGACCGGCACGACCGACACGACCGACACGACCGGCACCACCGAGGCCACGCCCGACGCCCACCCACACCGCGATCGGTGCGGCGGGCGGCACCGCGAGCTCGTCCGATGGCAAGCTCGTCCTCGTGCTGCCGCCCGGCGCGCTCGCGGCCGACGCGCTGATCGGAATCGACCCGCTGGCCCCAGGCGCGCTCGGCCCGGACCTCGTCGCGCTCGGCGCGCTCGACGTCTACGAACTCACGCCCGACGGCCTCACGTTCGCACAGCCGGTCGCCGCGACCCTCGCGCTCGCGCCGCTCGGCGTCACCCCCGGCACCCTCGAGGCCGCCTTCTCGGCGTTTGCCGTCCAGTCCGCGACCGGCGTGATCGAGCCGCTCGAGGAGCCGACGCTGACGCTGGATGCCTCGACCGGATCGGCGTCGCTCGGCGGCACGCTGCGTCATTTTTCGAAGATCACGCGCCTGCGCCAGCCCATGGCTCAGCCCGGCAATCCCGGCATGGACCTCGTCGCGCTCTCGATCACCTATCCCTCCGAGCTCGACGTCGGCGCGTCGGGCCCGATCCAGATCTCCGCGCGGCCGCCCGGGAGCGTCCTGCGTTTCGATCCCGCGGCCCTCATGTTGTTCAGGCTGGGGAGCGAGTCGGCCAACGTCGACGTCGTCGGCGTCGAGCCGGGCCAGCTGCTCCCGACCAGCCACGTCGCCAATGAGGCGCTTGCCCTCGCGACCAACGTGCGCTGCAAGGCACGCGGCGACACCGAGCAGGTCCGCTTCGTGGTCGCGATCGAGGCTCAGGAGAGCGTCCTGCAGCTCAACGACGGCACGCTGCCCCAGCCCGTGATCATCACCAAGCGGCTCCGGGCCGACGTCACGCTGCCGATCAAATGCGTCGGCAAGCAGGAGCCGCCGGTCGCCGTCGCCGACGAATATTCCGGCAAGGTCGGCGAAGCGCTCGTGGTCGACGCGCCCGGCGTGCTCGCAAACGACACCGATGCCGACGGCGACGCGATGGTCGCCGAGCAGCTCGACGGCCCGAGCGACGGCGCGATGCTGTTCTTCGACACGGGCGCCTTCACGTTCGAGCCGAACGGCTTCGTGGGCACCACGACCTTCACGTACCGCGCCTGCGACGCCGTCGGGTGCGGCGCGCCCGCGACCGTGACGTTGCACGTCGAACCGACCACGCCGACCCGCTTCGTGGGCCTCATGCGCCACTTCAAGATCGCCTACGGCGACTGCGACAACGCGGGACAAGGCGGCGAGGCGCTGTTCATGCCGAACGGCTCGTTCGGGGCCGTCGAGATCGACCCGAAGTACCTGTGCGTCAACACCGCCGGGACACAGTTCAGGGCGTACTCGGCGTTCTACACGGCGGGTCCGGACGGGATCGTGATCGACGATTGCTTCGGGGCGCAGGGCGCGCGGTCCGAGCTCATCGAGATGCAGTGGAATCCCGCCGCGGGCCGCTACGAGGGTACCGCCAAGGCGCCGAACGACCCCCTCAGCGAGCGACAGGCGTGCGGCGACGCGATCGAGCCGTTCGACTTCGCGGGGATCTGCCTCGTGCCGGCCTGCACCCAGGTCAGCTATCCAACCGAGGACGCCAGCATCACCGCTCGCCTCAGCTGCGCCTATTGCGCCCAGGCCGTCAGTCCGGAGTGCAGCAAGCCACGACCCTGGTCATGGGAGGCCGGCCTCGTGCCCACCTGCTATTGACGTCGCCACGGCTCGCCACGACCATTGACGTCAGGCCAGTCGCCCCGTCTACTCCGGGCATGTCACGCCCACGCCCCGCCTCACGACCCGTCCGCCTCGCGTCCACCTCTCAGCGCGGGGCGCTCACCCTCGCGCTCGTCCTCGCGACCCACTGCGCGTTCGCGGCGGCGGCCTGCGGCGATGACGGCGGATCCCGCGATGCCTCCGATCGGCCCACCGCGGTCGACAGCGCCGACACCGCCACTCCGTCCGACGCGCCCCCGTCCGACGCCCCGGCCGAGTCCGACGGTAGCCCCGCGGAGGCCGAGACCACCCCGCCCGCCGACCCCATCGTCCTCACGAGCACCGAGGCCACGGTCACCATCCGCACCGCGACCTTCGGCGTGACCATCGCGAACGCCGCCGGCCAGGTCGTCCTCCAGACCGTCGGCCCCGATCCCCAGATCCCGGGCGACACGAACGGCGCCTACGGGCCTCTCGGGGCAACGCACCGCGAGCTCGAGATCACGCCCCCCATCATCGAGGGTTTCGATCACATCGAAGGCATCGACGGCCCCTGGCGCCACGGCAGCTACGTCGTCGCCGCCGCGACACCCACCCCGAACCACGCCTCGCTCGACCTCGCTAGCGCCCCCGGCGGCCCCGCCTTCATGCACGTCGACATCACGCTCACGGGTGCGGACGTCCACGTCGCCGCGCGGGTCGTCCCCGAGGGCGCCGACGGCGCCGGCCTCAACAAGGTCGGCCACGCCTTCGTGCTCGCCCCCGACGAGCACTTCTTCGGGCTCGGCGAGCGCTTCCTGACCGTCGATCACCGCGGCCGCTTCTACGATTGTTGGACCGAAGAAGGCGGCGTCCCGCTCGGCGAGAGCGCCTTACCCGCCGACGACAATCCCTTCCCGAACGGCCCGAACATGACCCACCTGCCGATCCCGTTCTTCCTCTCGACCAAGGGCTACGGCCTCTGGATCGACACCACGTTCCGCACCGGCTTCGCCCTCGGCAGCGACGCGGACAACGTCTTCCGCATCGAGGCCGACCAGCCCGCGCTCGACTACCACGTCATGGTTCACGCCGCGCCGCGCGACACCATCGCGCACTTCACGAGCCTCACCGGACGCGCCAAGCTGCCCGCCCCCTGGGTCTTCGGGCCGCGGCGGCGTACGAGCCGGACCCACAGCATCGAGGGCGTCCTCGAGACCGATCTCCTCCGACAGCGGAAGGTCCCAACGACCATGGTCGACGACACGCGGCACTTCCTGCCGGTCGGCTCGCACCTCGGCTACGAGGACGTCCTATCCCAGTGGGCCAAGGACATGCACGCCCAAGGATACAAGGTGATCGGCTACTTCAACGCCTACGTCTCGGTCAACTTGGAGCGCACGGCGCACTGGGTCGACGAGGCCCGTGCGAAGGGCTACTTCGTCAAGCTCGCCGACGGCAGCGACTTCGAGACGGCCATGATCTCCTCCGGGCCGCAGATCGTCGCCACCATCGACATGAGCAACCCGGAGGCCGTCGTCTGGTACCAGTCGATTCTCCAACAGGCGCTCGACCTCGGCTACGACGGCTGGATGCTCGACTTCGGCGAGTACCTCCCGCCGGACGCGCTGCTCTTCGACGGGCGCACCGGCCTCGAGGCGCACAACGACTTCCCCATCCTCTATCAGAAGGCGACCTGGGACTACATGACCCGCGTGCGCGGCAACGACTTCATGTACTTCGCGCGCGCCGGCTACACGGGCACCCAAGCCCTGACGCCCATCGTCTGGTCGGGCGATCCGTCCACCAGCTTCGACGACGCCAAGGGCCTCGCGGCCCAAGTCCGCGGCGGGCTCAACGCCGGGATCTCCGGGATCCCGTTCTGGGGCAGCGACATCAGCGGCTACACGTGCCTCAGCGACCCGCCCGCCGACAAGGAAGTCTACCTGCGCTGGGTCGCGTTCGGCGCGTTCTGCCCCGACATGCACGACGAAAACGCCTGCGCGCAGGCCCCGGCCGGCGCCCCGCCCAAGTGGACCGTCTGGAGCGACGCCGAGACGACGACCGTCTACGGTGACTACGCGCGCCTCCACACCCGCCTCATCCCCTACCTCTACGCGGCCGCCAAAGAAGCCACCGAGACGGGCATGCCCGTCATGCGCCACCCGGTCCTGCTGCACCCCGAGTCGCCCGCCGCCATCGCCACCGAGTTCGATTACTACTTCGGTCCGGCGCTCTACGTGGCGCCGGTCGTCCGGCGCGGCGCCACCTCGCGCACGCTCTGGCTACCGCCCGGGCGCTGGGTCGACTTCTGGACGAATGCCCCGCTCGTGGGCGACCAAAGCCTGACGCGCGACGCGCCGCTCGCCATCATCCCCGTCTACCTGAAGTCGGGCGGGATCGTGGCGATGCTCGATCCAGCGGTCGAGACCCTCGCGCCCGACACGCGCGACGACGTCACGAGCATGTTCGACGTGGCCGGGATCTTCGACCTGCGCGCGGCGATCGATCGCACGACCGGGACCGGCGCCGCGACGCTCGTCGACGGCACCCACTTCGCGATGTCGTTGGCCCCGGGCGCCGTGAGCCTTCCCGTCGATGTGCCGGTCGCAGCCGACGACGCCGAGCTCGCGCGCTGCGCGCGTTGCGGCCGCATCGACGACGCCCCCGACGGCGCCAAGCGCGTGCGCCTCTCGCTCGCCGCGACCCCGAGCGCCGAGGTCCACCTCGGCGGGCTCACCCTCACGCACACGGCCAGCGCCGCGACGCGCGTGCGTTGGGACGTCATCGTCGTGGATCCATAGCGGGGGCCGTGATCCGCAGGCCGCAGCGCCTCAACCGGCCCAGGTGATCTCCCAACGGCGCGTCGTGCCATCGACCGTGATGTCGATGGTGTCCCCGACCTGCTGCCCGCGCACGGCGCGCCCGATCGGCGAGGTCGGCGTCACGACCGAGAAGAAGCCGTCGCCGTCGGGCCCGGTGATCTCGATCCCGGCGCCCGTCGGCGCCAGGAAGAACGTGCGCCCGTCGCCGCTGTCCTCGTCCTCGATCTCGACGATGGCGCCGAGGTCGATGATGCCGCTCGGCGGCAGCGGTCCGGGCCGGAAGACCTCGAGCTCCGCGAGCATCATGCGCGCCTGCTCGGCTCGGCGCCGCTGCCCGCTGGCGAGCGCCGAATACTCGATCATCATGCGCGTGTCCTCGCGGCGCGTCTGGGCGTCCTCGCCGTCGCGGGCGGCCTCGACGGCCACGGCCATCTCGCGCTCGGCGACCCCGAGGTTCTCTCTCACGCGTGCAATCAGCTGGGCCACGATGGCCGACTTATCCATCATCGCCGTAGGCTAGATTCGGACCGCACACCGTGGCAAGCGTGCTTTAGCGCCGCGTAGCTTTTCTCGTCCACGCGCTTCGTGTAGAGCCTGCCACACGCGTTCGCGCGTGGACCACCCCTCCGTCGATCGGGAAAGAGGCATGCGACGCCCTGCCGTCCTCGCGTTTGCGCACGCGCTGGCTTTTATCCAGGTCGCCCCGATCGCCGCCTGCGGCGACGCATCCCGGAAGACCGTCACGCTGTGGGTTGAGCACGCCCACGCCCGGGCGGTCGGCGCCGGCGCCGCCCCCAACGGCGGCGATGGCGCCGATACCGCCGATACCGCCGATGGCCCCAATGCCGCCGATACCGCCGGAACCGCCACCACCCTCACCGACATCACGACGACCGCCGACACGCACGACCGAGACACCGATTCCCCCTCCGACACCGGACCTGCCCCGGACGACGTGACCGCCGCGCTCCATCCGGCAACCTATCCGCGCGACCGCATCCATTCTCCCATCACGCCCTTCATCGTACGCCGCCTCCAGGCCATTCGCGGCCTCGACCCCGACTTGGCGGACGACGTCTTCATGAAGGTCGGCGCCTCCACGACGGCGAGCGCATCGTTCCTCAAGTGCTTCGCCACGTCGGCGGTCGACCTCGGCGCCTACACCCACCTCCAGCCGACCCTCGACACCTTCTTGGCGGGCGATGCCGACGGCACCGACCCGTTCTCACGCAAAACGCTCGCGGCCGAGTCAGGCGTGAGCGCGAGCTGGGCGATCGCCGGCGACCCCTCGCCGCTCGAAGCCGAGTACCTCGCCATCGGCCCGACCATCGCGTTCGTCCACTACGGCACGAACGACATGGGCATGGGCTCGACCTACGAGTCGGCGCTTTGGGGTTTCGCCGAGAACCTATGGACGCTCACGGACGACCTCTTGTCGTGGGGCGTCGTGCCCGTGCTCGGGACCATCGCCCGCCGACTCGACAGCGCCGCGGCGGACGCATGGGTTCCGACCTACAACCACATCGTCGCCGGCTTGGCCGAGGGTCGACAGATCCCGCTCTTCGACGCCTACCTCGCGTACGAGCCCCTGCCCAACCACGGCATCGCCGGCGACGGCATCCACGGCACGACCTATAGTGGTGGCGCGTGCAAGTTCACGCACCAAGGCCTGGCCTACGCGCTCAACGTCCGGAACCTCGAAACGCTCGTGGCCCTCGAGCGACTCGGGGCCGCGATGCGCGACGGCGAGGCCCTCGATCCGCCCGGCGATCCCGTCACGGGCGTCGGCATCGTCGACGATCCGATCGTCATCGCCGCGCTGCCCTTCAGCGACCTGCGCTCGACCGACCAGGCGACCTCGGACGCCTTCGATCGCTACGACGGCTGTGACGCGAGCGCGGACGAGTCCGGTCCCGAATTCGTGTACACCCTCACGCTCGCGGCACCGACGCGCATTCGCGCGATCGTGGCCGATCGTGACGGCGTCGACATCGACCTCCATCTGCTCGACGACAGCGGCACGGCCGACGGTTGCTTGGCGCGCGCTCACCGCCTCATCGACGCCGACCTCGAGCCCGGCACTTACTACTTCGTCCTCGATACGTTCGTCTCACAGGGCGTGCCGCAAGCCGGCGAGTACCTCTTCGCCGTGTTCGCCAACCCCTGACGGCACCCTCGCGCGGTCCCCGACCCTACGGTCGGGTGTCGGAATCCGGCGACGCCGGCGAATTCGGCGAAGTCGGTACCCCGGGCGCCTCCGGAGCCTTCACCGCGCGGCACGGCCGCGACACCTCGAGCCGCCAGCGCGCCTCGCGCAGCCACTTCTTCATCTCGGCGACCGTCCCGGCCGGCCACGCCTCGACCCAGACCGCGAGCGCCAGGTCGGCCTTGGGTTTCAGGTCGAGCGCCGCGACGCCGCCCTTGGTCCCGCTCTTCCTCGACGTGAAGGACGCCTTCCTTGCGGCGGCGCGCGTGCCCTTGGTGCCCGAGAACCAGACGGCCCCGCGCGCGTCGGCGATCTGGAGCCGTGGCGTCCAGTTGCCCTTGTCGAGCCGCGTCAGCCTGAACGTCCACGCGCCATCGAGGCGCGCCTCGCCCGCGGGCAGCGCGATCGCCGTCCGCAGGCCATTCGCGAAGTCGCCCTTGACAGTCCAGGCGCCGCACGTCGCGGGTCGCGACGGCAGACGCTCATCCGCGTCGCTGACCGTGCTCGTCGCGTCGTTCTTGGCCACGGCCTCGGCGTCGGCCCTGCGCTGCTTGGCCTCCTCGCGCAGGCGCCGCATGAGCTTGACGGCGGCCGCCGTGTACTCCGCGCGCACCGGGTTGGCGACGCGGTTGCCCCACTTGCACGTGACGTGGGTCGACCCGACCCCGAACAGCGCGCCGAGCTCGACCGCCTTGCCGTCGCGATCCTCGAGCTCCATGTGAATGTGCGGCCCCGAGTCTTGCACGCCCGTGCCGCCGAGCAGCGCCACCTCGTCCCCGGGCGCGACGACGTCGCCGATCGCCAGGCGCGGGTGCACCGCTGCCAGGTGCATGTAGGTGTAGGTGTACCCCTTGAAAGGGCCGTCCAGGATGGCGAGCGTGATGTACCCGCCCGAGCGCCAGCGGCCATACCCGGCCGTGAAAAAGTGGACGCGCCCGTACTCGGGGATCTCGCGCGAGGCCGGCAGATCCGCGCTGCCACGGCGCGCGGTCGCGATCATGAGCGGCGCGCCGCAGCGCTCCGGGTCGCTCGCGGGCGTCGCGAACGCGAGGACGCGCGAACGGGCCATGGCGCGGACCGGGGTCCCGAGCCCGTGGTCCTTGCCGACCCCCCCGATGTCGAGCGCGCGGTGTCCGCCCCGCGCGCCGGCGCAGTCGGTCCAACCGCGAAAGAGATCATCGAGCGGGTAGGGCAGAACGAGCCCGTTCTCGAGGCGGAAGACGCCGTAGAGCTCGGCCGGGCCGAGCTTGTCGAGCGGGCTCGCCGTCACCAGCGACCACGCAGCGGACACCGATATCAGGATGGAAAGCACGCGCGATTCCTCGGGATTCTCCGGTGCCAGGCGATGCGCGCATGGCCCGCGTGAGGGCGGAAGATACGCGAGTTGGGCCCGAACACGCGAGCAGTCGCTTCCGATTCCGTTCGGCGCACGAATCGCCACCACCGCCTCGCGCCTTGCCGCGAGGACTTCTTGCGCAAGAACGTCCACCTTCTTGCGCAAGAAGTCCCCGCAACCGCGCTCGACATAGGCGCCCGATCTGCTAGGTTCAGTCGGTGACTGGATTCGCCCCGTGCCTCTTCGCGATCGGATGCGTCGTCGTTGGCTGCCAGCCGGGCGGGGGCCTGCCCGCCACCGCGGACGAGGGGCCTGGGGTCGTCGAGGTCATCGCGGCCGAGTCGGCCGAGTCCCTTGAGACCGAGGCACCGAGCGCCGACACGGGCGTGCCCGTGGGCGTCGAGCCCGAAGCCTCGGAGGTCGCCGCCGAGCCCGAAGCCTCGGAGGTCGCCGCCGAGACTGAAGCCTCCGAGGTCGCCGCCGAGACCGAAACCTCCGAGGTCGCTGCCGAGACCGAAACTTCCGAGGTCGCTGCCGAGACCGAGACCACGCTTGCGGAGGCGGAAGTCGGCCTCGACACCGCGCCTCCATCGGGCACCGCGTACGGCGCGCCGATCCCTCTGGGCGCCCTCAGCGGCGCCCCGGAGACCTCGGGCATCGTGGCCAGCCGCGACCACCCCGGGATCTTCTGGATACACAACGACTCGGGGAACCCGGCCGAGATCCTCGCGATCGACACGACCCCGCGCGTCGTCGCGACGATCGCGCTACCCGATGCGCAGAACCAGGACTGGGAGGCCATCGCGCTCATGCCGCGCGCGGGCGTCGACGCGCTCTATGTCGGCGACATCGGCGACAACGTCGCCCGCATCACCGAGGGTGTTGCCAGCGGTCGCCTCGGCACGATCCGCCTCTATCGGTTCGACGAGCCCGATCCCGCCTCGCAAGAGCCAGTGGCCGCGGTCGAGGCGCCCGAGACCATCGACTTGACCTATCCGGACGGGCCTCACGACTGCGAGAGCCTCTTCCTCGACCCGGCAACCGGCGACGCCTACGTCTTCTCGAAGGTCCGCGCGGGAGACGCGACGCTGTACGTCGCGCGCGCGCCGCTCGTCGGGCCAGGCCCGATCGCGCTGACGGCCGTTGCCACACTCGACATGGGTTGGATCACCGCGGCCGATCTCGCCGCCGATGGCACGCGGCTCGCGGTCCGGAGCTACGGCGAGATCCGCGTCTTCCAGATCGCGGGCTCGATCGCCGACGCGCTGGCGACCACGCCCTGGAGGCCCTCGGCCGAGGGTTCCGCAGCCGAGGCGATCGCGTTTGGCGCGGGGAGCTACGACCTCTACACCATCGCCGAGGGCGAGGGCGCCACGCTGTTCCAGATCCCCTGGGAGTAGCGGCGCGGGACCTGAATCGCCTCATCGCCTGCCTTGCAGCTCATGACACGTCGGCGGCCGGCGCTCGCGATCGGAGTCCGCCGCCGCCAGCGCCGAGCCGCGTCAGGAAGCGGCGCCCGGTAGATAGCCGACATGCACGGTGTCGAATTGCTTGACGAACGCCTTGAACGGCGTTGGCGGATCCGGAGCGCGATGGTGTGGGTTCTTCTTGACCACGGTGCCGGACTTCCAGTCCTTGCCGGTCAGGCTCAAGACAGAGAACGCGTGACGCTGACCTTCGCCGTAGGGGCAATCGGCAACGACAGGTCGGCCCTGCTTGAGCCACGTCGTGATGTTGGCCCATGTCTCCGCGGCCTTCGCGTCATCGCCAGAAATGCTGGCTTGCTCCGCCTTACGACCGGTGAGCGCCCGGAAAACGGAGTCCGCGCCACCGCCCTCGATGCCCGCATAGTCCTTGCCGGCCCAAGCGGCATACGCCTTTTCGATCAGCATCGGCCAGATCTCGACTTCGCGCTCGTTCGAGTCGGCCCCTGGCTGCGCATAGTTCGCTGTCGGCTGCGGGAGCTGCCGGGCCGCTTTCGGGGTCGGCGGGTCCTCGGCCTTCTGGCGCCACGCGACCGCGAATTGGAAATCGGGGGTGACGCTGACCCACTCGACCTTTCCATCCGTCCCGAAAAAGCGCACCGAGTAACGCTCGCTCTTGCCGTGCGGGGTGATCATCGCCATGACTTGATCCGGCTTCTTGGCAGCCAAGGACGTCAGCGCCGCCATCAGATAACAGTCGCCGATTCTCCCTTGTTGGACGTCCTGGACCGAGACCCCCTTGATGAAGGGTCGACCAGCCGTTGGCCGTCGGGCCTCGACCTCGTACGTCGCGTCGGGTATTGCGGCGGGCTCCTGCGAGGACGGCTTTTTCGGTGCGGGCGTGGCTTGCCCCTTCATCTGGACGAGGGCCTCGGGGCCTGCAAAGGCGCCATGGATCACGTCGAGGTGCGCGAGGCTAGGGCCCGCTGGGCGGCGGCTTTCTGCTGCACGGGGGTGAGCGCCCTCATCTGGGTCGCGTAGTCCTTGCCGCGCAGCGCCGCCTTGCGCTGGACGCGACTCGGTGACGACGTCGGCGACCGCGCCGGCTGGCTCGTGGGGCTCGTCTGGGACTCGGCTCCGGGGATCGTCTCGAGGGCCATGCGTGACTCCGTCCGCACGTGGAGGTCGGCGCGCGCCGACGGTTGCGCGACGAAGCCTCCAAGCGTCCTAGGACCCGACGTCGACCACCCTAGCACCGTTCGAATCGGGCTCCGCGTAAGCGCCTCGGCCCGCGCTGGAATTGAGCACTTCTTCTCTCTGCGCCGACGACGATCATCGAACCGCCAGGTGCCGGGAGAGCTTGTTCAGGGGTTTGCCCGGTAGGGGCACCGGTTCGCGCGGTATGCGGACGACCGCAGATCTGGACGCTCGGCGGAGCCGGCCCCGCCATCGCGGCCGACACGAGGACTTCTTGCGCAAGAAGTCCCACCTTCTTGCGCAAGAAGTCCCCGCGTCAACGCGCTCTGGGCAGCGCCTTCGCCAAGACCTTCGCCAGCGCGCCGAGCTTGGCCAAGGGGACGCGGATCTTCACGTCGGCGCCGCGCTTGGCGCCCATCGCCACAAGCGCGATCTCGGCGTCGGCCAGACCGGGCGCCGCGCGGAGCTCGGCTTCGAGCATCACCAGCAGCTCCTCTTCTTCCGCGGTCGTCGTGCGCCCGTTCTTGCGGTCGCCGCGCGCCCGTCGGATCGCCATGGCCGCTTCGCGGATCTCGCGCGTCGAGGCCTTGGCGACGCGCAGGGTCTCGCCCGAGGGCAGCTTCAGGCGCGCGTTCTGCAGATCGGCGGGCGTGTCGTCCTCGGGCGTCGCGTCGGCGAGATCGAGCAGCGCTGCGGCCCGCTCCTGACCGACCGCGATGAGCAGCGGCGCATCGACGCGCTCGGTCAGCGCGAGCAGCTGAGTCGCCTTGCTCAGCGACATGTCGAGATCGCGCTCGCACACCTCGGCGAAAGAGCCGCGCCCCAGCGCCTTGAACACGTCGTCCGTGCGCAGGATCCGGAGCGCGTCTGCAACCTCGAGGAAGTTCGAGGCCATGTCGCGTCGGCGCGCCTGGACCAGCGCGATCGCCCCAAGGCCCTCGGCGCGATGGCGGCGGACGGCCGCGTCGTGGGCGGCCTTGGCGTTCTTGGCGAGGGCCGGCGGCAGCGCGCGCGCGGGCTTCCGGGCGCCTGCCGCAGGCGCTGCGCCAGTCTTGGCAGTCTGGGGAATTTTGGCAGTCTTGGCAGTCGGGGCGGTGCGAGCCTTCATCCCGCCATTTTCGGCGGAGTGCGCCGTTTCGTCCAGACCACGTCGACGCCGCCTACGCCGCCGGGCATGGGATCACCCAGACGCGCGCCATTCTTGCGCGCGAAACGCCATACTGATAACGTCCGCGGCCATGTTCGGGTCCCGCAGAGCATGCGCCGCGCCGCGTCGAGCCCACCGATGGCCCGTCCGGCCCGTCTGGCCCGTCTGGTTTGTCTGGCTCGTCGTGTTTGCCATCTTCCCGAGCGCAACGACCATCGCCGTCGACGCCGTCAGCCTCCTCGTTCAAGGGCAGACGCTGGACGAGGCGCATGCTGCGGGCGTCGCGAGCGATGTCGACGCCGCCGACTGCGCCGAGCACGGGTGCTCGGGACTCGCCCACAGCTGCAAGTGTTGCACATCGCCGTCGGTGATCGCGCCGGTCATGACGGCGGACCTCGGCGCACCGCAACCCACCGACGTGCGGCGTGCGGCGTCAGCCTCGGGGACTCGCAAAGCCGACGGCTTCCCCGCGGAGCTTTTCCGTCCGCCTCTCGCCTGAAGGTCTCCTGACGCACGCCCGGGACGACGCCCGCCGTCGACCGTGCGATGCGTCGTTTCGAGGTCTTCATCCGCTGGCGCTCGCACAAGGAATTGCTCCCATGTTGGTTCGCTATCACCGCGGGCTCTGGCTCGCCGTTGCATCGCTGATGGCCTTGACTTCGCTACGCACGGCGGTCGCCGCCGAGCCGAACGTCGAATCGCCCGCCGAGCTCACGCTCGAGGCGTTGCTCGCGCACGCCGAGGGGCACGCGCCGCTCATCGCGCTCGATGCGGCGAACGACGCGCGCATCCGGGCTGCACGGGCCGCGGCTGGGAATGTTCTGCCCGAGAACCCCGAGCTCTGGGTGGGCGTCGGACCGCGCCTCGAAGGCGGGCGTGCCGGCGTCGACTTCGCGGTCGGCGTGAGCCAACGTTTCGAAATCGGCGGCGAGCGCGCCGCGCGGCTACGCCTCGCAGATGCCGTCAAGAAGGGCATTCAGGCCGAGAGTCGCGATCGCCGCTGGGACCTTCACACGACGATTCACGCGCTCTTCTACAAGGCACTCGTCGCCCGTGAGCGCGTGGTCCTCGCCGAGCGTGTCGTCGTCTTCCAGGAGGAGATTGCGACCATCGTCGGCAAGCAGCGAAAGGCCGGCCAGGTCTCGCAGCTCAATGAGCGCGTGGCGCAGGCCGAATCTGCCAATGCGCGCCAGCAATTGACGGCGCTGGTTCAGACGGAGCTCGCGCTCCGGCAGGAGCTCGCGCTCGTGGTGGGTTGGGGCCCCGCGACGCCGCCGGTACCCAAGGGCACGCTGACGCCCGTGACCGGTCTGGCGCCGTTGGCCGAGTTGATCGCGCTCGCGGCGGAGCGGCGCCCCGATCTCGCGGTGCTCGATGCGACGGTCGCCAGGGCCCGCGCGGAGATCCAGTCGGCCGATCGCGACAAGACCCCGGAGCCGGTGATCGGGCTCGCGTGGACCCGCGAATCGGCGCCAGCAGGCGGCGATGCGTCCCATGTCATCATCGCGACCGTCGGGCTGCCGCTGCCGTTCGTCTCCAACAACGAGCCTGCCCGCGCTCAGGCGCGCGCGTCCCTGGAAGTGGCGCTTGCCGAGCGACAGCGCGCGAGTGCTGCGATTGCGGGCCAAGTCACGCGTGCCTACCAGGCCGCGACTGCGTCGACGCGCCGGCTCGAAGCCTTCGGCAACGAGGTCTTGCCGCGCTTCGAAGAGAACCTCGGCGCCTTGAAGCGCGCCTACGAGCTCGGCGAGATCGACATTCTCGGCCTGGCCTCGGGGCGCGAGCGCTTCCTCGACGCCAAGCGCGACGCCCTCGCCGCCCAGGAAGACTACTTCACCGCCCTCGCCGAGCTCGAGCACGCCGTCGGTGTCGATGTCATCGACTCGCACAAGGAGGAGAGGTGATGAAGCGCTGCATGCCAGTCATTCGCGTCGTGCTACTTCCGATGGCGGCTCTGCTTGCCTGCGGCGGCACCGACGCCACACCTGGAGCGCCCGCACCGGAGGCGCCGAGGGGGCGCGGCGAGGAGCACCCGGAGATTACGCTCAGCGCCGAAGCGATGGCAGTCTCGGACATCAAGGTCGGCAAGGCTGAACGCCGCGTCATCAGCGGGGGCGGCGCATTTCCCGCCGAGATTGCCTTCGATCCGGCGGGCACCGCGCACGTGGCGCCGATCGGCGGCGGTCGCTTCGCGCGAGTCGACGTCAAGCTCGGGGACAAGGTTGCGGTCGGGCAGGTGCTCGCCGCGCTGATCTCGACCGACGTGGCCGATCTCGAAGGGCAGCTCGCGCAGGTGCGTGCGCGCTTGTCAGGTGCCGAAGCCGAGCTTCGTCGCAACGCCGAGATGGTGAAGGAAGGCGTTGGCGCCGAGCGCGGTCTCGCCGATGCGCGCGCGGGCGTCGCAACCCTACGTGCCGAGGCCGCGGGGATTCAGAAGCGACTTGCGGACTTTGGGCCGCAGGTCGGCGGCGAGATCGCGCTGAAGGCGCCGATCGCCGGGACGATCGCGGCCATTCATGCGGTCATTGGCGAGTCGGCCAGCGCCGAGGCGGCGTTCACGATCACCGATCCGAGTCGCATCTTCGTCGAGGCCTTCGTGCCGGAGCTCGATATCGCCAAGATCGCCGTGGATGCACCGGTCATCGTGCGGACGCATGCGTTCCCCGATGTCGCGCTCGAGGGTCGCGTCAGCTCGATCGCACCGAGCCTCGACAAGACGACGCGTTCCCTATCGGTTCGCATCCACCTCACGGCCGCCGATCCGCGCCTCCGCGGACACATGTTCGCCATGGTGGAGCTGGCCGGCGATGGTGGCCGTGCCATCGTCGTCCCAGCCGATGGCGTCGCCGTCGTCGAGGGACAGGACGTGGTGTTCGTCCCCGGTCACGAGGAACGCACGTTTGTACCCAAACCGGTGCGCTTGGGGCGCCGCGCGAGCGGCTTCGTCGAGGTGCTTGCGGGACTCGAAGAGGGAGCGACGGTCGTGGTTCACGGCGGCTTCGTCCTGAAGAGCGCTCTGTCGAGCGGCTCGATCTCAGAAGGCCACGAACACTAAGGAGGTTGCCATGATGTATCGCCTGGTCTTCTTGTGTCTGAAGTGGCGGTTGCTGGTGTTCGCATTCGTCGCGCTCGTCGCGGCCCTGGGGGTGAAGAGCGCGCTCGAACTCCCCATCGACGCCGTCCCGGATATCACCAACGTGCAGGTCCAGGTCCTGACCAACGCACCTGCCTTGGGGCCGCTCGATGTCGAGCGCCGCATCACCGCGCCGGTCGAGGCGTCGATGAGCGGCCTGCCGGGGGTCGAGGAAATCCGTAGCGTCTCGCGGTTCGGGCTGTCCTCGGTCACGGTCGTCTTCGAGGAGGGGACCGATCTCATGAAGACGCGACAGCTTGTCGGCGAGCGCCTTGTCGATGCGCGCGAATCCATCACGGACGGATCGCCCGAGATGGGGCCGATCAGCTCGGGACTCGGCGAGATCTTGCAGTTCGAGGTCAAGAGCGACCGCATGTGCCCGCTGGATGCGAGTGGAGTCGCGATCGACACCGAGGATTGCCATACCGAGATGGAGCTCCGGAGCGAGCTCGATTGGTTCGTCGGGAACGAGATCCGGAAGGTTACAGGGGTGGTCGAAGTGAACTCCTTCGGAGGTGAGCTGAAGACCTACGAGGTCGAGATTCTGCCCGAGCGCATGCGTGCGCTGGGCGTCTCGATGGAGCGCGTATTCACGGCACTCGAGGAGAATAATGGCGCGGCCGGCGGCGGCTACATCGTGCGCGCGGGTGAGCAGGTGCTCGTGCGCGGCCAAGGGCAAATCCAGACCCTCGACGAGGTTGGCGAAGTCCTGGTGTCGACGAGCGACGATGGGGTACCGCTGCGCATCCGCGACGTCGCCCGCGTGCACTTTGCGCCCATGCTCAGGCAGGGTGCGGTGACGCGCGACGGACGCGGCGAGGTGGTGACCGGGATCGTCATGATGTTGGTCGGGGCCAATGGCCGCGAGGTCGTCACGGCGGTCAAAGAGAAGCTCGCGTCGCTGGCGGATGCGCTTCCCAAGGGTATGACCCTCGACATCTTCTATGACCGCTCCGAGCTCGTGAACCGCACGATCAAGACGGTCGCCATCAACCTCGGCGAAGGCGCGCTGTTCGTGATCGGCGTGCTGTTTCTGCTGCTCGGGTCGCTCCGCGGTGGGCTCATCGTCGCGCTGTCGATCCCGTTCGCGA
>SXGT01734117.1_pt1 | contig 18624 bp, 13 predicted proteins | sample 3176221 | NCBI WGS metagenome assembly SXGT01 (sample SAMN11356862, study PRJNA531348) | freshwater metagenome | isolation source: freshwater sample F1-120 | place: China: Fuxian Lake, Yuxi | collected 2017-12-25
CTTGCTGGTCGGCGGTCTCCGGCTCGCCGTACATTTCTCGGCAGAAGCCGCGCAGCGAAGCGATGAGGTTTTCGCAGGCTTGTTTGGGTTGGTCGATGATCGGCCCGCGCCCCGGCAACAGCAGATCGGGTTCGTGCTCCAGTAAATGATGCAGGCTGTGAATGAGTAACGTGCCGCCGGCGGTGTCGCAATACCCGTACTGGGTGCAGTGAACGGAGGGCGTGTGATGCGGGGCCTCGATCATGTCTCCGGTGAAGGCAATACGTTTGCCGCCGAGCTGCCCCGTCAGGGCGATGTGTCCCGGCGAATGACCGGGCGCGGGCACGACTTCCAACCGAAGGTCCTGCCACTCGAAGACGTCGAAATCTTCCAATGCGCGATCCACCGGCACGCTGCGCGGCAGCGAAAGAAAATCATCCACCTGGTTGTAATTATGATAGACCTGCCGGCTGTGCCAGAAAGTTTCCACGTCTTCGACCAGATGACGTTCGATCGCGGGCACGGCCAGTTGCGTGGTTTTTCGGGTCAGCCGATACAAGCCGGCACATTGGTCGCGGTGAGTGTGCGTGAGCAGTACCCAGTCCAGGTGTTTGACGCCGATCTCGTCGAGATGCTCCAGCCATGTGCCGGAGCCGGGGTCGATGGCGATGGCGCGGTCATTACGGACGATGAGGTAGGCATTGCAGGTGTCGGATACGCGGAAAATATCTTTGAGGATGGGTTCAAAAGGGTTGGGCATGGCGGGAAATTTACGCTCCCCTGAGGGCCAAACGAACCGACGCGCGCAAGTAACAATAACGTCCACCCACAAATCGACTCCGCAAATTCGATTTGCTCAGCAGTTACCCCTTGACCTCTTACACAGTCGCTGTCCCCCTGTCTTGGCCTTTCAGCACCGGGCAGGCAAACAATTGCGGCTACGTAAATTTGTGACCAACCCGAAATCTTTGCCCATTTTTTGGTGTTATTCAGGGTCTGACCGCAACGAAGCATGACCCTTTGATTCTCTGGCAGAATGCCGATCTAATCCCACTGGACGGTTTGAGCATCGGGACCGTGCCATTTTACCTGCAAGCAGCGCTTGCTGCCGCTGTCGCCGCTGGTTGGATAAGGCGGCACAGGCAAATCTTTTGACCGGTGGGTTCCTTGGTCATCATTCCATTCAACGGCAATCCTTTCGGAAGGTGGCCGCTTAATGTAACTGTTGCCGCTGGCCCTGCCCGCGGAAATGTCGAACAGATCAACTTGTTGGCCCAGGAATTGGACAACGACCTGCTTCAGCTCCCCGGTTGAGGCGTTGTGAACGCTCACCTCAAAATGAGTTGGCTTGGCTGGCGTTTCGCTCGTTCCATCGACGAAACCTGCAAACCCCCAAAGAAGGTTAGTAATCACGATGATCAGCCCAAGTGCGGAGATTAGCTTAGCTGGCCTTGTAGCAGCCACTTTGCCTTTCAGCCCAATAACGATAAGAATGACGCCGGTCAAAAGATTCAGCGAAACTGCGACCAGGAGGAGCCTGGGAATGTTCATTGCGTTTCGCGGGTTTGACGATTCGTATCGTGCGACCTAAGGTGCCCGGTGGAGACCTCTCGTTGCACACGCCACCGTGGGCGGGCCAACCCTTCCTGCGCCAAGTGGCCTGCTCATGTGCTTCATTTGCTTCATGCGCGTTTCGAGCTTCATCTGCGTTTCGAGAGAATAACTGCATAACTGCTAGGAAGCTTAAATGCAACCGCAGCCCATAGCCAGCGCCTGGGTCTGCCCCAGCGCGCCCGTGCGCCACTGTGCCACTGCTGGCCCAATTTCCCCAACGTTTTGACAAAATCCGTTGGTCGGCGATTTTTTGTCGTGGAAAAACTGGGGGTCGTTTCGTTGCGGCGTAAGCACTTACGTCAAAGGTTGGGGAAGTTAAGTTGGATGTGGTCCGAATTGGGCTGCCGAGCAGCGCGCCCCCGGCCAGAATTTGCCGATCAGGCGGCCGCCCGGCGACAGAACCTTAACGTGCTGGAGCTGCTGACGGCGTGTTGCACTGCGCGGATCGGACACGATGTTGACCCAACTTGCCAATGGGTAGGGAGCATGTTGCTACGGCTGGCGTTGCCGGGGTGCGTGTTGTAGCACAACCCAACAAGAGCGGCCGGCAGCAAACGTCACGGTCGCTGTCGGCCAAGTCAACGTCGCCGGGGGGCAGGCGGCAACGGGCGAATTGATTAGCATTAGAGCAGTTGAATTTCAACAGAATATCGATTAAGGTGACGGCAGTTGCATCACTCCTGATTGTTCGTCGAGTGGTCCTGTCTGCTAGGAGACTTAGTCCGTGTTGAATTGCGATTCTGTTGGAAACTCGCGTGCGACTATCGCAGTGCCCGTTCGGTCCAAAAACGGAATGCTGCGGAGCGACCCCGTTCATCCCATTGCCGCGGACGGGCAACTGGCCGAGGCGCTGGTAACAGCCGTCATTGAGGCCCCGATTCTGCCAACCGTTTATCCCACGGAGGTGGAAACACTTTGCCGCTATGCCGACGTTCTTCACGACGAGGGCTATCCGGCGTTGGAGATTCTCGCCCGGCCGTTGGACCAGGCATTGACGGTAATGCGTGAGATCGCACGGCGTCCGCAACGGAACAAAATCCGCTGGGGAATAGGCACGATGCGCACTGCCGCCGATGCGTCGGCCGCCTTGGAGTTGCAGCCCGACTTTCTGGTGTCACCCGCCTTCAGCCGACGTGTATTGCAGGTCACTGCGCAATCCGGTATGCCGTACATTCCGGCAGTCCATACGTTTCAGGACGTGCAAAATGTGCTGGATGCTTTCGACGAACTGGGCCTGACGGTGCGTCTGTTGAAGCTGTGCCCGGTGTTCGGATTGACGCGACAGTATGTGACCAGCTTGTGCGGCTGTTTTCCGGGCATCGTCTTTTGTCCCACCGGCGAAGTGGAATTGGACAACTACCTTCATTGGAAGAAAATCCCAGGAATTGTAGCTCCCATGGGCAGCGGATTTGTGCCTCGGCTCTGGCTAGAGAACGGCGATTGGCCGGCCGTCCGTGCGCGACTGCGACAGATTCGTTCGTTGGCCGAAACCGCCGCTCTCTCGCTCGCCAGCCAATGACAACTGCGTCCCGAATGCACGAATTGGCCAACTTCTACCGTCGGCATTTAGTCGAAGACGTGATGGCTTTCTGGGAGCCGCGAACTCTCGATCACCAATGCGGCGGCTATCTAACGTGCTTCGATCGCCAGGGCAACCTCACCGACACCGACAAGTACATCTGGTTCCAAGGCCGGCAATTATGGATGTTTTCAGCCCTGCATCACCAATTGGAGCCAAGGCCCACGTGGCTGGAATTAGCCCGCGTCGGTCGCGATTTCTTGGTGAAACACGCGTATGCGGGGGACGGACGTTGGAACTATCAACTCGATCGCGCCGGGCAACTCAAACGCGGCACGATTTCGATCTTCACCGATTTTTTCGTTCTCGGTGGGCTGTGCGAGTATGCCGTGGCGACCGGCCGCGATGACGATCTGACGCTGATCCACGAAACGTACGACGCGATCGAGCGGAACGTCTACGACCCGCAGTTCAAGGATATTTTTCACGGCACGTGGAGTCCGCGTTTCAAGCGGCACGGCATCTACATGATCGCGCTGGGCAAGGCGGCCGTGGCCCGGCAAGTGCTGGGCGATCAGCGCACCCGACCGTTGATCGACCACTGTTTGCACCAGATTCTGCACGTGTTTTCCCATGACGAGCATCGAGCGTTGTTTGAGTCGGTGGGGCGTGATGGGCAGGTCGTCGACGACGACGAGGGGCGCGTGCTGAACCCCGGCCACGCTCTGGAATCGATGTGGTTTTGCATCGAGGAGGGGTTGCATCGTGGCGACAGGACGATCATCGATCGGGCGATTGAGATCATCGACTGGATGTACAATCGCGGTTACGACCGGCAGCACGGCGGCATCGTGGCGTTTCTCGATTCCAGCGGCGGCGAACCCAAGAAGATGGACTGGCACAAAGAAACCGACATGCAATGGCACGACAAACCATGGTGGGTTCACAGCGAGGCGCTTTACGCGTTGGCGTTGGCTGCCGCGCAGTCAGGCCGGCACGACATGTGGGAGCGATTTGTGGACCTGCACGCCTGGTGTCAGCGATACTTTGTTGACCACGAATTCGGCGAATGGTATCCCGAGCTGTACCGCAACGGCCGCCCGAAACTGACCGACAAAGGCACGCCTTGGAAAGCCGCCTACCACCTGCCCCGGGCGCTGCTGAAACTGACGTTGTTGTTTTCGGCGGGTGACAAGCAGGCTCGCTGCGAGCAGGCGACGACCGATTGCCCGTTAGAAATCCGCTAAAGTCAGTCCAGAAAACCCATGAATCCGTACACATCGCCCTTTGTACCCGTAGCCGAGCACGAGTGCGATGTGCTGGTGGTCGGCGGCGGCTCAGCGGGCATCGGCACCGCCGTCGCGGCCGCACGGGGCGGGGCGAAGACCGTTTTGATCGAAACGACCGGCTGCCTGGGGGGCAACGGCACGGCGGGCATGGTGCCCGCGCTCGCGCCGTTCAACTACAACCAGAAGGATGGCCCGCCGCTGCTCCGCGGCCTGGCGTGGGAAGTGGTCGAACGGTTGAACGCGGCCGACGGCTTTTTCGGCCTGGGCAAGCATCAGTGGTGGAAGCTGTTCGATAAAGAAATTGCCAAAAGCGTGTTCGAGAGGATGGTGCTCGAGGCCGGCGTGCGGCTGCGATACTACACGTTCTTTCATACCGTTGAGCGCGAAGGTGCATTCGTGCGTCGGGCATTTACGGTCAGCAAAAACGGGCTCGAGGCCTGGCGGGCAAAGCTCTACGTCGATTGCAGCGGCGACGGCGATTTGGCCGCGGCCGCCGGCGCCAATCTGATGATGGGCGATGCCGCCACAGACCGCATGCCGCCAACCTATTGCTTCACCGTGATGAACGTCGATCGCGTGTTGTTGGGCGACACGCGACGGGTGAACGAAGCGATGCGCCGCGGCAAGGAGGAAGGACGGTTGCGCAATCCGCAGGATCACCGCGGCGAAAAGGACATTTTCGGCCCGCACGCGATGGTCTTCAACTACAACCACGTTTACAACGTCGATTGCCTCAATGCCGACGATTTGACGCGCGGGGTGGTCGAAGGCCGTGAAATTGCCTTTGAGCTGCTGCACTATCTGCGTGACACGGTGCCCGGCTTCAAGAAAGCTGACCTGGCGGCAACGGGGATTCTTTTGGGTGTGCGCGAAACTCGGAGGATCGAGGGCGACTTCATTCTGCGGGCCGACGCCTACTTCGAGTCGCATCGGCATGAGGACGACATTGCCGTGTACGATTACGCGCTCGATCTGCACGCGGCCAAGCCTTCGGAAGACAGCCAAAAAGATTACTACGAGTTGTACTACGACAAACGCACCAAACCGGGAGAGTTTTTTGGCATTCCGTTGCGTTCGCTACTGGCGAAGGGCCTGGAGAACGTGGCGATGGCGGGACGCTGTATCTCGTGCGACAGGCCAATGCTGGGTTCCATCCGGCAGCTTTCCAGTTCACTGGTGATGGGCCAGGCTGCCGGAACTGCCGCCGCGATGGCTCTTAAACATGGCAATCGCCTGCGCGAGGTGCCGCACCGCGATCTGCAAAACCGACTCCGCCGCGACGGGGCCTACATTCCGTGAACAACTTCGATCCCCTCGCCCAATTTCGGCCGACGGTTGATGACGTCACATTTGCCGATCGGCTGCACGCCTTCCACCGCGCCGTGTACGCCAGCGAACCTTTTGTGTTCGATGACGTGATGACGCGTTTCTTCCAGCCAACGCCGGGTTGCGTGGCCCACGATCATTGTCTGCTTCATCACGACGGCCAATGGCATCTGTTCGTGCTCAGCGGCGAACTGATCCATTGCGAGCCGCTGGTCGAAGCGTCACGCGCGGGCAACTGGCGAGCCGCTCGCAATGCTCCCTACGCGCTGGGCGACCTTCATGCGGCGGGACCCTGCTTGACGGATTTACGGCCAATCGGCAAGGTGCTCGATCCGCCTCCCTTCGACGACGTATTTGTCTGCACCAACAGCTTCGTGCATCGGTTTTTCGACCGGTGGGTGAATATCTTTACCGCGACCCGACCGCAGGGACAAAGCCTGATGTTGGCCTGGTCCGACGATTTGCTGCACTGGCATTACGACGACGCCAATCCCGCATGGCAACCGCCGTCGTGGGCAGGGCGTACCAGCGTCTGCAAAGGCCCGTGTGTTGTGGAGCACGAAGGAACGTACTTTGTGTTCTACAATCTCAATTTGGCGGAGGGCACATCGAGCGTGTCACTGATCTCGACGCAAGATTTTCGCAAGTTCTTCGATCATGGACCGGTGCTGAAGTTTCCCAACCAGTTGCGTGGCACCCAGGGCTGCGAATCACCCTGTGCTTTTGTTCGCAACGGCATCTGGCACCTGATGGTCTGCAGCGGCGATAGTTGGTGGCATGCGATCTCCAATCGCCCCAATGGGTTCATGGCCGCCCAGGGCGTTCGCTCGGCCAGCGTCTGCGGCGTTTACGACCTGGGGCCGTTTCATGTCGGCAAGGTCGTCCAACTTGCCGGTCGGTGGTGGATGACTTCCAGCTTCAAGGCGGAACACCGCCGCCGCTGCCGAGCCGCAGGCGAGTCCTTTTTTCGCGGCGAAAAGGCGGACGAGGCTGGTTTATTGGCCGGATTGTTTATGAGCGAGATTCGCTGGGACGCGGACCGTCCCCTGTTAACGAAGCCCGAGTTCCTGCCGTGAATTTGAGACGAATTTGGAAAATATAGAATAACGATTGAATTTCATCATGATTTAATGTAACTTGCAGGAGCCCTGGAGATTGGAGCATCACTCCGTTGGAGCCACTTGCCGTGGTCTAAATCATGTTGAATACCGCAATGTCATGGATTTGCTGCCTGGTCGTAATCAGCGGACTATCCGCCGATGCGGCGGACTTGCGGGGGCCAGATAATAGCTCGCCGCGCACTCTGTTTTTGGACGATGGCCCGCTCGAGGAACTGCACAACGTCCGCCGCGTGGTCAATCAGCCGCTGAAGCATCCCGGCAACCCGATCATCACCGGCGACAAGCCCTGGGACGCCTATCGCCCGCAACTTTACGGCACCGTGCTGTTCGATCCAGAAGCGAAGCTGTTGAAGATGTGGTATCTGTCGATTCCCAGCCACGTTCTCAGCGACGAGCCATCTCCGGTTGTCGGCGGCGTGAAACGAGTCGGCCATACCACGCTCGTTGGCTACGCCACCTCTGAGGAGGGAATTCATTGGCAAAAACCAAACCTGGGAGTTCTTGATTTTAACGGCTCCAAGGACAACAGCTTGGTCAACATGGGGCGCGATAATACCGAGGGCGTCTCGATCATCTACGAACCGCATGAGCCGAATCCCGAGCGTCGCTACAAGGCAATGTTCTGGGAACACACCGTCGAGCCGAAGGATGCTCGGTCGCAGCCACCGTTCCCCGGGGACAATCGCGCCGACGGCATGTGGGTTTCGTTCTCGGCCGACGGCGTTCACTGGAAGGACTATGAGCAAAACCCGGTGATCGCTTCCGGCAGCGACTCTGGCCAAACCGTGTTGTTTGATCCCAAGCTTGGCAAGTACGTGCTATTCAGCCGGGTGAACGTCGGCCGGCGCATCTCGCGGGCGGTCAGCGATGATTTCATCCATTGGACCAATGCCGAGTTGGTCTTCGCCGCGGATGAGCAGGACGGGCCGCAGGCGCAGATCTATGGCGCAGGGTTTTGCATTTATGAGGGCCAATACATCGGCCTGCCGTGGATGTTTTACATCGGTACGAACCAGCGGATTGACGTGCAGTTGATCCACAGCCGCGATGGAATCCACTGGACCCGCACTGGCAACCGGCAGCCATTTATCCCCAACGGACCGGAAGGCGCCTGGGACAGTGGCATTATTTTCACGGCCTCACACCCGGTCGTGCTTGAGGATCGCATCTTGATCTACTACTTCGGCATGGTGGGCGATCATCACGGGCATCCCCAGCGCGGCTGGGAAGAAAGCAAGAAGTATTACCGCGGCTCGCTGGGCCTGGCAACGTTGCGGCGCGACGGTTGGGTTTCTCTCGACATTCCTTTTGCCGGCGGCCACATCGTCACCAAGCCGGCGCGGATTCCCAGCACTGGCGACGGCAAATCTCCTAAGTTGCTGCTCAACACCAACGCTTTCACCGGCGACGTGCAGGTCACGCTGCTGGACGAGAACGGCAGTCCCATTCCCGGCTTCGAGAACTCCGAGAATCTGCACGGCGACTTTCTCCGGGCCGAGGTGACCTGGCCTGGTCACACGCTGGCCGAACTGTCTGGCCGCAACGTGAAACTCAAAATTCACGGCCGCCTGGCCAAGTTGTATTCGTTTTGGTTTGAGTGAATTCATCCTCACCGGGAGTGGGAGGCTTGCTGTGCCGCGCGACCGAATCGTTCTCATGGCAATTGTGTTCTATCTGCTTGCCGTGACGGTTTCAGTGCCGGCGGGCGAGGATGCCACTAAACTCACCGATTCCAAACCGCTGCAACTGCGGTTGTCAGCATCTCCGTCGTATGGCGTTGTACCGCAAACAGTTCGCTTCCGCCTGAATATCGCGGCGGGAAGTTCCATCGATTGTGCCAAGCACAAAGTTAATTCCTACTTGAGCAAAGATGCAAGCGTGGCACTGGTCGAGGATGTCGGACGCACCCTCAAGCTAGTGGGCAATGGCGGCAAAGCCCTCGAACTGGCTTACCACATCACCCCGAGGACCGTTCTCGAATTCGACTTTAAGAGCGGGTTGGTCGGCGTGGCCCAGGGAATCGGATTGGACGACGACGACACCCCGGCTTTGCACCACATGTTCGAGTTATTCGGCAATGAATGGCCCACCTGCTTTCATCAGTACCACAACTATTCGCCGACCGGCGCGTCCGGCGCATCGAACGAAGCCCGTGATTTCGTTGGTGATCCCCAATGGCGCAGGTTTCGCATTCCGATTGGTCAATATCACACCGGCCCACACACGCGGATTTATTTCATCAATCGGTATGACGTTGACGATCCACGCGCCGCGGGATGGTTTCGCGATGTCGTGCTCTACGAGGACGACTTTGACGAAACCTGCGACATCTCTTGGAGCTTTGGCGATGGCCAACAAGCGAACGGGGGTCGCGATGTTGAGCACACGTACCGTCAGCCGGGAAATTATCAGGCTCAAGTGACCGTAGTCCGCAACGGCCAATCGCACTCGGCGGCAACGGACATCCTCGTAAGAAAGCCAAACGGCAGCCCGCGGTATCTGTTCATCGACGACGAAGCAGTCGACGCGAAATCCGGTTTCAAACGTGTGACCAATGTTGCCACGAAACATCCTGCCAACCCGGTTTTACGGCCGGAAAGCCCCGACAAGCCGTGGGAGTGGCGGGCACAATCGTTCGGCACGACGCACTACGATTCGCAGCTTGAAAAGTTCCGCATGTGGTATCTGGCGTTTCGGCATCCCAATAGTCCGCCGTTTACGGTGTTTGGCAAACGAGTCGGTTTTATGACCAATTACCTGGCATACGCCGAGTCGAAAGACGGCGTTGCCTGGAATAAGCCCTCGCTCGGATTGGTCGATTTTCAAGGCTCTCGCGAGAACAATCTCATCGTCGCAGCCAACGACGAAGTACCGCACGCCTGCGGTTGGGCAATCCTTGACGAACCGCATGATCCGGATCTCGCGCGCCGATTTAAGGCCATTTACTGGAACCAAGGCCCGCCGGGCGGCATGTGCGTCAGTTTTTCACCCGACGGTCTCCGCTGGACGCCATGGCAAGGCAACCCCGTGCGACCGGAGGGGAGCGACACCGGGCACAGCGTTTTGTGGGACGCCCGCATCGAGAAGTATGTGATGTACGGTAGGATGAACGTCGGCCGCCGCGTCTCGCGGATGGAAAGCCCCGACTTCGTCAACTGGTCGGAACCACAACTCGTGTTCGCTGCCGACCAACACGACCGGCCCGGCGATCAGATCTATGGCATCAGTGCCGCGCTGTACGAGGGCATGTACCTGGCCCTTGCCTGGATGTATCACATCGGCGACGACCTGACGATTGACGTGCAGCTCATCCACAGTCGCGACGGCATCCATTGGCAGCGCACGGCCGACCGCAAGCCGATCATCCCACTGGGGCCGCCGGGAACCTGGGACAGCGGCATATTGTTCACTTCTGCCGGTTCAACCGCCGGATTTCCGATCAAACACGATCGCATCCACCTCTATTATTTCGGCATGGAGGGCATTCACGCCGAGCATCCCGACCCGGAGGAGACCGACCGTTACTGGCGCGGCGGCATCGGCCTGGCCACGCTGCGGCGCGACGGTTGGGTCTCGCTCGATGCCGGCGTATCGGACGGCCACGTCATCACCAAGCCTGTAGAAATTCCCTCAGCCCAACAAGGTGACACGCATCCGAGGCTGCTGCTGAATATCGACGCCTTCGCCGGCGACGTATGGGTCACTCTGCTGGACGAGAACGGCAGTCCGATTGCCGGCTTCGAGAACTCGAACAATCTACACGGCGACTTCCTGCGAGCGGAAGTTACCTGGCCGGATCACACGCTGGCGAAACTGGCCGACCGCGAGGTCAAGCTTAAAATTCACGGCCGCTTGGCTAAGCTGTATTCGTACTGGTTTGAATAGCTCGCCAGTTAGAAAAGGACCGATCGCCATGCTTTGGACCACGAATCGACTTTGGTGTTTGGTTACGGCCGCCTTGCTGCTTGGGTCGCATTCAACGCGCGATGCAAGCGCCGAGCGGAACGCACCCACTTCAATTAATCACAACGATCCGAACTTGCATTTGTTCGTGGATGATGAAGAAATTGAATCGGCGGAAAATCTGGAACGTGTGATCAACCGGCCGCGGAAGCATCCAAGCCCAGTCATCGTCGCGGACAGACCGTGGGAAGGCGACCGGGCGCAAGCCTGGGGCAACGTGATCCTGGAACCGGACGGTTTGTTGCGGATTTTCTATTTTGCGATGAACACCGAGCGGCGACCGGAGGAAGGCCTCGACCGTGGCGGGTATGCCTATGCCGAGAGTCGCGACGGCATTCACTGGGAGAAACCCAGCCTGGGCGTCGTGGAGTTCCGCGGCAGCAAGGACAATAATCTTTTCTATACGTGCGCTCCCGATGGAAAAAATCTGGTGGATGTGGAATTGGCGCGTCGTGGACTGGGGTTGCCCGCCATCGACCAAAACGGCGAGCAAATCGGGGTGCTCAATAATCTGGACGGCATTGGAGCGGTCGTTCGTGACGACGATGAACCCGATCCGGAAAAGCGCTACAAGCTGATCGCCAACATGCAGGACCACCGCATGTGGGCTTGGCATAATCGAGATCGGTATCCGAATGTCACGCAGGAACAGTACCATCAGGCGCAGGCGGTCTTCGGACAGTATCTCGATACCAGTCCGGACGGAATCCATTGGAACCGCCGGCCGCACCGGGTCCTCTCCGCGGTGGGCGACTACATGATGGTCACCCGCGATTATCGCAATAATCGCTGGTGGCTCAACGAGCGGGCGCACGGCAGAGGCGGCCGAAACGCCGCGCTGCGGACCAGCAAAGACCTGATTCAATGGACCGACCCGATGGTGGTGTTCGACAACGAGGCCGACAGTGATTACGGCAAAAAATTCGAGTGGCACGGTGGTATTACGCCGTTTAACTACGGCAACGTAAACCTGGGCTTTTTGGAGAAATGGCCCACCGGCGACTTCGGCGCCACCTGCGAACTGGTCAGCAATCGCGACGGTGGGCCGTGGAAGCGCGTCGCGCCGGGGGAGTCTTTCCTTGATGTTGATCCAGAAGGCTCGTTTGATCGCGTCTTGATCTATCCGACGCACAATCCACCCATTCGCATCGGCGACCAATTGTACATCTTCTACACCGGCGGCGGCGTGAAGACCAACCCCAAGAAAGGCGTGCCGATGGCCATCGGCGTGGCCACCATCGGGCTGGATCGCTTTGCGGCCATGGCCAACTGGCGAGGAAACCAGGGTCTGTTGGTCACCAAGCCAACGGAAGTCACCGGTTCCCACTTACAGATCAACGCCGAGTTTCTCGAGGCCGTTCCAATCCAGGTGGCACTCAGCTCGGCCGACGGAACGATGCTTCCGGGCTACGGTTTCGAGGAGTGCCAAATGGACATTGAGCCCACTGCGATCTATACCCCGGTTCGTTGGAAAGACAAGGCCGACTTGAGCGAGCTTCGCGGGCAACCCATCAAGCTGCACTTCAAATTCAAGGGTGCGGCACTCTATGGCTATCGCATTACCGATTAGCGGTTGATTCGAGGATAACAGCCACGACGATGGAACAAACCAGGATCATCACGCAATGCGGAACGAAGCAAGAGGCGATCCGACTCTCAGTCTACGGCTTGCTGCAACGTTTCTTCGAAGGCAACAACGACGATACGACGGCAGACGTTGGCGAAACTTCCTGACACCCTTTCTACTCCGGTAGGTCAATCCGATGAGCAGCCGGAAGTTCACAATCATAACGTGCGGGGCAGCGTTCTTGGCTGTCCTCCTGATGGAGGCGGCGTCCATGGCCGCGCCGCCCGAAACCCTGGATGTCCGCACCATGAAAGATTGGACGATCGTGGTGGCCGAGGACGCGATCCCCAGCGAGCGGTACGCGGCCGAGGAGTTCCGGACGTTCCTGTGCCAGGCCACCGGCCACGAGCTGCCCATCGCGGCGGCGGCCACCGTTGGGGGCAACGTCTTCATCGGTCCAAGCCCGGCGCTGCGCGCCAGCGACTTGGCCCACCTGATGGACGCGGCATACGTGGAGGAGGAGCTGCGCGTCGTCGTCGCAACCAACATCATCGCGATCATGGGCGGCCGACCGCGCGGCGTGCTCTACGGCGTGTACCAGTTCCTGGAGGACGCCCTGGGCGTTCGGTTCCTCGCGAAGAATTTCACTCACGTGCCGCGATACCAGGCGGACGATCCGTTGCCGCGGCGCGGCGTGCTGACGCCGATGGACTACGCGTACCGTCCCCTCGTGTCGTGCCGCTTCGTTGCGTTTCCCGACCTGCAGGACACGACCGCCCAGTTCCAGGCGCGGCTGCGCGTGAACGGGCGCTACCGGGAAGATCCCTCCGTCGAGCCCGAGTGGTCGAAGCGGGTGGGCGGCTTCAACCGCAACGGGCTGGTCCTGCACAATATCAATTCTTGGCTCCGGGCATCCCCGCAGGAGCACCCCGAGTACTACGCGGCCGACAAGGACGGCAAACGGCCGGTGAGCCACCAGCCCTGTTTCTCCAACCCGGACGTGGTCGATCGGATCACGGCCAACGTCCTGAAGGATCTCAGGGACTTCGCCCCCGGCGCCATGATCCCGATGGCCCAGGAGGATGCCAGCCTCTGCGAGTGTGAACGCTGTCAGGCCCTGGTCCGCGAGCACGGTCTGGACCCGTTCGGAGGCGGAGGCGAGAACTGGGGCGCGCCTTTGTTCCTCGCGATCAACCACGTCGCGCGCGAGGTGGCCAAGGCACAATTGGAAAATGGGTCAGAACTATACTGCGAGCGGATAGGAATGCGACATTTCTCAATTCAGAGCCGCTACCGTAAGGGAGCGATGGATTTCCGCATCCCTTACGGTCACGGGTCGTGAAACGTCTCGTTCGTTGCCGCGCGAACTATAACGAAGTGTAATGCTCGCCAGGCGTTTCTATTTTGTCGCCATCGTTGAAAGGAAACCATCGTATGAAGCAACTCGTCGCTCACGTCGACGCGCAGGAACTCGAGGCGCCGCTGGACGATTTCCACCCGCAACGGGCCGCTGAAATTTACCAGGAACACGGCGCTGTGATCATCCGTGGTCTCTCGCGGCCCTACTTGGAGCCGATCCAATGCGACATTGAGGAGATTCTCGCCCAATCGCTGGCGCTTTTGCCTCAAGCGACGAAAACCTCAAAACATCAGGCGACTTGGGTCACGCCCGACGGCACGTCGTTTAATGAAGATCCAAACCATCCCGGCAAGATGGTGGTCAATTCGCTCAAGTTCAATGCCTTGGTCAGTGGTGCATTTTTGCAGTCTTTGCTCAACCCGCGGTTGTTGGACGTAGTCGAGGCGATGCTCGGTCCGGACATCGAACTTTGGAAGTGGGGCCAGTGCGTTTACCGCCAGCCGGATAGTGGCGTGCCCAAATCGCTTCACCAGGACGAATACTACTTTGAACACCAGCATCACACCTCGATGGCCGTGCTGAGCTACGCCGTTGACGTGGATACGGTCAACTCTCCTTTGTATGTCGTACCCGGTTCGCACAAGTTGGGCGTTTTGGAACATGTTGACGATCAGTGGGCTGGATTCGCCCTGGACGACCCAAGTTGGTGGGACCGTGCGGTGCCGATCACCGGCCGCGCCGGCGATGCTATTCTATTCCACGGACTAACGATCCATGGATCGCCGGCCAACCGGTCTGATCGTCCGCGGCCGGTGTTTATCCAGCGATATCGCCGGGCCGACGACTTCTGCGTCATTGATGTGGGCAACGTGGCAGCCCGCCGCCAGGCCGAGCAGCAGCCGCAGACCAGCAAAATCGCTGACGATTGGGGCCTGATGGTCCGTGGTCTACGGCGCTACCGATCCTCGGTTGGAGTCCCGGCTTCAGCCGGCTAAAGCCGGAACTTCCACCGCCGGACGTAAAGTAATATGTTCCAGTAGACCACTTGACTTCCATTATAATAGCGATTAAATTGATTTTTATGACTGCTCCATTGACAACGGATCTGCTGACGGGACGAAAGAGCCAGCAGTTATTCCGCGCGCTGCGAGAACAGCTTGAGGCAGGGCATTTTACCGTGGGCGAGCAATTTCACACCATCAGCGAGATTTGCGATAATTTTGCGATCTCCTCGACGACGGCCGTCAAGTGTCTCGATCGCCTGGTGCAGGATGGTTTGCTGATTCGCAAGCAAGGAGCCGGAACGTTTGTGAGTAAAGTCCCGCTCGGCGAGTCGTCGGGGAGATTCGCGACGATCTCGCAAGAAATTCCCCACTGCCTGGACTACGTGATGCCCGAGGATATCTCATCGCGCGCAGGCCCCGAATACCTGGGCGAATTACTGGCGGCCGTGCAGCGCAGCCGAGACGACGACGAACTTTCGCTACGCGTCAATTTATTGCCCGGCCGAATTCGTTCGGCTGAGGAGATTGAGCAATGGCTGTCCCGGCGCGTGCGCGGCGGCGCTCAGGCGTTTGTTTTCCGCTGGATGCCGCGAGTGGCTCAAGAGGTCGCTGCTGCGAAGGGTTGGCCGACCTGCATTCACGGACATCCAGATGCGGGCATCGACTTGCCGTTTGTTGATCTCGATCAACAGCAAATGGGCCAACGGATTGCCGAGTATCTCATCCAGCGCGACTGCCGACGCGTGGGCGTACTGATGCGCGCAGAATGGCGCGCGGGTGACAACCTGATGGTCAATAGCCTGTTGGAGCGTCTCGGCTCGCGGCTGCTGGCCATTGAAACCAGTCCTCCCGACGACCCGGATGTGGACGCCGCCGTGCAACGGCTTTTGGGCCGCAAGCCCGGCATTGACGCGCTGGTGATGCGCAACCACCCCGGTCAATGGTTGCCTCGGCACATTCACGAGCTGCGCGCCGGGCGCGAACCAATGCCTGTGATCTCTGAGTGGGTTTGGCATCCTCTGGTCACGCCGGTCCTGCCCAATGCGGCGACCATTATTCGTGCGATTACCGGCGTAGTGACGCAGTTGATGTCCGGCAGTCGTCCCGATCCATACAGTGTCGAACTCGAAGCTAGTGTCATGACCGATAGTTTACCGGAAGAATCGAAACCAAGGAGAAAGCAGTAAACCCATCGGTAGGAACGGTCAAACTGCGAACCTGGTCGATCCAACAGCTCGATCGGCCAGGAGTTGATGTGTGAGTCATTGATTTGAGCCTGCAGATGTGTACAGCTGGCGAGTGCTTCTTGTCCCTTTTTGCGGAGACCCAATCATGCGAGTGAATTTCATGGCCCGAAGTTTGACGTTTGGCGCGCTGCTTTTGGCGGGCCGCGCAGCAATGGCCATCACAGGCGATGGACTCGTCGGATATTATCCGTTCGACGGCAACGGCAACGACCTGGGGACCAACAACGTGCCGGTGGAGATTGTGGATATTTCCACGGGAGCCAGCAGCTTCAACGGTGCCGGCAAGTTCGGTCAGGCGTTTCAAACGGCGTCCGACGGTGCAGCGTTTGTCGCGCCCGGTGGCAAGAGCGATGTGGCTGAAGATTTAACCAATAGCGATTTGCCCAAGCTGATCGGCGACGACACGTTCACGCTCACCGGCTGGTTCAAATTTAATGCGATCGGCGGTCAAACACAAACGCAGAATCACCACTTTATCGATACCGATCGAGGTGCTTCGGTCGCCGGCTACCGCATCAGTATGATTGCCGGCTTAAGTACCGATGGTGGAACGACGTTTCAAGAAAAGTCGTTCTCGTTTTCCTCAGGGCAGACCGGACCAAGCATCAGTCTACAAGGGTTAGGAGAGTCATGGCTTGCTAACCAATGGTACTTTTTCGCCGGTCGGTTGGATGGCACCGAAGATCCCGCCGTTGTGTGGCTGTTGCCGGACGGCGAATCGTGGGACAATCGATGGGGCGCCGTCGCGCCTGCCTTTGCTCCCGACGATACAGCAGGGGCTTTGCGATTCGGTCGTGGCGACCCGGCCGCCCCCAATGGCGCAATGGATGGTCTCAAAGACGACTTCTCGATCTGGAACCGAGCTCTCTCGGAGGAGGAAGTTCGAGAGATCTATGAGGCCGGCGTTAACGGCATCGCATTAGGCGATCTTGTCGGGCCGGCTTTGGAAGGCGACCTGAACGGCGACGGGTTCGTCGGTCAAGACGACTTGAACATCGTCTTGGGTGACTGGGGAAATATGCCACCGGGCGACCCACGCGCCGACCCCAGTGGCGATGGATTTGTTGGTCAGGACGACCTGAATCCCGTGTTGGCCGATTGGGGACAAGGCACGCCGCCGATCGGTGGGCTGACTGCGGTGCCGGAACCTCAAGCGTTGCTACTGGCATTGATGGCGTTGGCCGGATTGACGCCCTTATGCCGAAGAGCCCAGCGTCGCACTTCGTAATGATTAAAGCAGGGCTATGTAAACTCGAATCAGATGGAGGTATCCCATGTGATGATTGCTGCGACCCGTGAAGGGCAGATGCTGATTTGGTCGGCTCGTGACGTTCACGAGTCAACTTGTCTCTCTAATCTAATCTTTGCAACTGGAGGATTTGCTCATGTGTGCGACACGACTGATTTGTGCAGGGGCGATGGCTTTGGTTTGTGCGGCGGCAATGCCCGCCATGGGGGCCATCAGCCCAGCCGGTTTGATCGGCTACTATCCGTTCGACGGCAACGGGAACGACTTGGGCACGAATAATGTCTCGGTGAGCATCGTGGACACCTCCACGGCAGCCAGCAGTTTCAGCGGGACAGGTAAGTTCGCCCAGGCGTTTGAAACGGCCTCGGACGGAGGCAATTTCCCTTCGCCAGGCGGTAGAAGCGACGTCGCCCGAGATGGCGCCGATAGCGCGCTTCCCAAGCTGGTCGGCGATGACACGTTTACACTGACGGGCTGGTTCAAGTTCAACGCGATCGGCGGGCAGACGGAAACGCAGAACCATCATTTCATCGACATGGATCGCGGCGGCGCAGTGGCCGGTGTTCGCGTGAGCATGATTGCAGGTCTCAGTACCGATGGAGGAACGACGTTTCAGCAACAATCTTTGAGCTTTGCGTCAAACGGCGCAGGCGCGACGATTGACCTTAACACCGGCGGCAATCCGGCTTGGGCGGCCAATCAGTGGTACTTCTTTGCAGGCCGGCTGGACGGGGCGAGCAACTCGGTCCTTTGGTTGGTACCCGACGGTACCGCCTGGGCTGACCGGATGGGCGCCGGTGGCGGCGGCAACGCCCCAGGCCCGACGGCGGCGGCGCTCCAGTTCGGCCGCGAGGGTGGCAACGGCGCAATGAACGGATTGAAGGACGACTTTTCGATATGGAATCGCGCGTTGACCACCGACGAGGTTCAGCAAATCTACGAGGCCGGTATGGCGGGGATTCCCTTGGGACAGGTCGCTGTGCCGGAACCGGCCGGAATTTCCCTGGCGATCGCAGGAATTGCGAGCCTGCTCGGTCTCACCCGGCGGAGACATCGGGCGTAGGCCAACCGGAGTGGATCGCTGCGTCCGGTGGCGAGACCGGGCGCAGCGATCTTAATGCTGTGGCCTTATTCAGAGCAGAAACGTAACGCGGAGGAACCGGAGGATGCATGCGATGCCCAAGAAAACCTGCAATCAATCCGGTGCCGCTCGCATCGCGTTTACTTTGGTTGAGCTATTAGTGGTGATCGCGATAATCGGGATTCTAGTCTCGCTGCTGTTGCCGGCGGTGCAGGCGACGAGCGAGGCAGCGCGGCGAATTCGATGCGTTAATAATCTTAAGCAACTTGGGTTGGGCGTGCACAACTACCACAGTGCCAACCGCC
>SXGT01004552.1_pt1 | contig 18623 bp, 14 predicted proteins | sample 3176221 | NCBI WGS metagenome assembly SXGT01 (sample SAMN11356862, study PRJNA531348) | freshwater metagenome | isolation source: freshwater sample F1-120 | place: China: Fuxian Lake, Yuxi | collected 2017-12-25
AGGCGCTCGACAAGGTCAAGAAGTCGCTCACGGGCGACGAGGTGGTGGGCGTCGAGATCGTGCAGCGCGCGCTCTCGTCGCCGATCAAGCAGATCGCGATCAACTGCGGACTCGACGGATCGATCGTCGCGCAGAAGGTCGAGGAGGCCACTGATGCCAACTTCGGTTACAACGCCTCAACGGGCGTGTATCAGGATCTCGTCAAGGCCGGCGTCATCGTGCCGACCAAGGTGGAGCGTGTGGCGTTGCAGAACGCCGCGAGCATCGCCGGGCTCCTGCTCACAACCGATTGCGCCATCACGGACATCAAGGAGAAGAAGGCCAAGGCCGCGCCTGCCGGCGGCGACGAGGACATGGACTACTGATCCTGACCAACGAGCGAGCTGGAACGGGTGCGTCTTCCCGCCTTCCAGAGTTCGAAGCAAGGCCCTGGCTCTCCCGAGCCGGGGCCTTTTCGTTTTCATGGCGCCGCCGTCCTACCATGACGCGCATGAATCCCTGCGCGCCCCGGTCAGCGTGGATTGTCGCGATGGCGATTACTGTGGCCGTGGGTGCCACTTCAGTGGCTCCCGCGCAGTCAAGCGGCGACGCAGGCAAGAAGAAGGGTGGCGCAAGCTGGAAGATCCCACCGAGTGCTCCAGCGCCGAAGGCGGCGCCAGCCGATGCCGACCCCGCTGCAAAACCAGCCGCTGCGCCAGACGCGGTGCGCGAGTCGAGTGCGGCGCTCGGTGATGCCGCGCGCCTCGCCAGACTCGAGCGCGCGAAAGAAGGCCAAGACGGCCCTTGGAACGAGGGCATTCAGTTGTATCTCTCGTCGCCGACCACAGCGCTCACGCCAGTCGTGCACTTCGGCGGGGCGTCGTCACCGTCGGTGGTCACGCTCGCCGACTCGTGCCTCTGCTTCTTCGTTCAGTACCCCGTCGACGACCCGGGCGAGTTTGCGCGCCTGGTGTTTTCACTTGGCACTGACGGCGCGACGAATTGGACGCACCCTCGTGCCGTCATCCTCGACCAGATGCCAGCGAACATCGAGGGACCGCTCCATCCCTCGGTCGCGAAGGGAGATGGTGCTGAGATGACGCTCTGTTTCCTCGGTCGGACCGCGGACGCCGACCTGCCACACACACTCCTGATGAGCGCCCGTTCGACCGACCAAGGGGCCACTTGGACCGTTAGTTCGTCGCGCCTCGACCTCGGCGTGCTTGAGGTCATCGACCTCTCGTGCGTGTCGCAGGGCAAGGCGACGCACGCATTCTTCGCCGTCAAGGGTGAGCCGGGGCTCCGTCACGCGGCTCGCCCGTCGTCGGACGCAGCGTTCGAACACAAGGCCGCCGTGAGACTCGCCACCCCAGGGTATTGGCGCGGTGGATGCGCCTTGGCCGACGCAGCGAGCGTCGAGTTCTGGGGTGCCGGTGATGCGGGCGGTCCTCTCTGGCGCGCACGCTCGACCGGTGCACTCGCCGACTGGAAGTGCGTGGCGCCCGATGCAACCGCGACTCCCATCATCCCCGATGATGCCGGCGCGATCGACATCGCGACGACAGTTCTTGGGAGTGGCGAGTCGCGTGTGAGCGCGGCAGTCCTGTTCGAGGCCCGCAGTCAGCCGACAGCGCCCGAGCAAGCCCCCGACGCCGCGCCGGAAGCGCCGCCTTCGGGCGAAGGCCACGGCCTTGAGACCGCACCAACGGGGCGGAGAATCTCCGATCCGGTCGCGTCGCCGCGCGGTCTCGAGGCGAAACCGCTCGGAGGGAAACGCCCGCCCCCGGCGCCGCCAGTCCAAGGTCCAACCGTACCTCCGCTTGGCGGGCAGCCGTGACGGACTGACCCACCTTCGGTCCGCCGCCTACTTTGCGCCTGTCACATCGCGCCCTTGAATACCGTCGGTCGTCAGGATATGGAACGCCGAGTTCACGAGCATGTCGTACGCCTGCGCCGAGTAGTACGCGGTGCCGTCGCCGCCGAGCGGGGTTCCGCGATGCCAGAGCCCCTTGGCGGTGGCATGCATGTTTCCATTGCCTTGGTTCTGGCCTTTCGCGCGGGCGTCGGCCTCCATCGCGTCGGTCACGCCGGTGAGCGTGACATGACCATCGAAGTAGAGGCACACCGGCGCGGAGTTGTAGCCCTGGTTGAACAGCCATGGCGCCGGTGGAGAAAATGCCGAGTTGAGTGATCCGCCTTCAGTGTTTTGGAGCCAGATCCGTTCGATCATCCGGGTCTTGAGGTCGGGATACGAGGCCATGCTCGCTGCGGGAGAGCGGTACGCGCCGGGTCCACACTGATTCGGCTTGCCGGCATTGGGAGCGTCGGCGATCGTTGACGAGAGGACATCGGGTGACCACATTGCCGCTGGGCTCCACACATAGGTCGAGCGGATCGATGCGCCGCCCGTGTCGTTGGGCGGGCAGAACTCCCCCGCGTACGCGAGTGCGGGTGTCGCGTCGTCGAGGTTGTACTTGTCCTTCGGGGCCCAGAAGACTCTGTCGTAGTAGCGGCCATTCAAGTAGTCGTTGAACGCCTTGTAGTTGCAGAGCCGCCACGAGCCGAAGCAGCCATTGGTGTAGCCCCACTCGTTGGCGATGTACACGGGGATGTTGCCGCAGTTGCCTGGGAACGCGGCAGGGCACAGCGGGCCGGCGATCCAAAATCCCCAGAGTGCGCCGGTGGCATCCCACCCCGCGATCTGTTGGGGCAAGCACGCGACCTGTGATTGATAGGTCGCGCAGTTCCCATTCGCCGGTGGAGAACCGAAGTCATCCGGGATCGCGGTGAACTGTCGGTCCTGCCAGTCGCTGCCGTAGGTGGCGTTTGCCTTCCCGAGGTTGTTGAGGTTGGCCACGCTCTGTGTGACGAGCGCCCCGTCCTTTGCCTTGCCGATGGCGGGCAAGAGGATCGCAATGAGGAGTGAGATGATCGCGACAACAACGAGCAGTTCGACGATGGTGAATGCGCGCGACTTGCGGCTCTGGATGGAGGGCATGGGGAAAGCGTATGCAGCGTGGATTCGCCCGCGCAAGCGCGGCGGACGCAGAATCTCAGAGTCGCGCCTTGGACAAGAAAAAAACCCCGGTGCATCGCACCGAGGTTGAAAGCTGCCCTTTGGGTGAATCTGGTTACTTCGCGCCCGTCACATCACGGCCTTGGATGCCGTCAGTCGTGAGAACATGGTAATTCGTGCTCACGAGCATGTCGTATCCGAGATTCGAGTAGTACCCGGTGGTCCCGAGCGTCGTGCCGCGGTGCCAGAGGCCCTTCGCTAGGGCGCACATATTGCTGTTGGCCGCGTTCTGTCCCTTTGCACGGGCGTCGGCTTCCATCGCGTCAGAGACACCTGCGAGGGTGACATGGCCGTCGAAGTAGAGGGTCGCGGGCGCTGAGTTGTAGCCCTGATTCCAGATCCACGGGGTGGATCCGCCGAAGCCGGGATTGAAGTCGCCACCTTCCTTGTTCTGGAGCCACTGGTGCTCGAGCATTCGGGTCTTGAGATCGGGGTAGCTCGCCGCGCTCGCCGCTGGGGAGCGCCATGCACCGGGACCGCACTGGCCGGGCTTGCCGGCGTTGGGGCAGTCGAGCGTCGTCGAACTCAGAACATCCGGTGACCACATCGCTGCCGGGCTCCAGCAATAGGTGGAGTAGATGGGTGGATTCGGCGGCACAGAGAACTCGCCGGGCTTGGAAAGCGGCTCCGCAATCTTCTCAAGGTTGTACTTGTCCTTGGGTGCCCAAAAGACATTGTCGTAGAACCTGCCATTGAGGTAGTCGTTGAACGCCTTCACATTGGGCATGCGCCATGCGCCGAACACGCCGTTGGCGGTGTTCCACTCATTGGGCCAAAGGACGATCCAGTTGCCGCAGTTGCCGGGGTAGTTGCCAGGGCACAGTCCGCCGCCGAGCCAGTAGCCCCAGAGTCCGCCGCCCTCGTCCCAACCGAGGATCTGCTGCGCTGGGCACGCGACGCTGCCGATGTAGGTCGCGCAGGCACCACCGGCGACGCTGCCGACATCATCGGGGCACGCCGTGAACTGGCGATCCTGCCAGTCGCCGCCGTAGGTCGCGTTGGCCTTGGCAAGATTGTTCAGGTTGGCGATCGACTGCGTGACGAGCGCGCCATCCTTCGCCTTGCCGATGGCGGGAAGGAGGATGGCGATCAAGAGCGAGATGATCGCAACAACGACCAGGAGCTCGACGATGGTGAATGCGCGGCGAGTGGATTTCATGAATGGCGTGGGTATTGGGTTGGGCGTGACGGGGGATCGGACTCGGGCAACAAAACTACCCGAATCAGGAAGAAAGACGACCCGGAACGCGAATTGACCCCTGAGCATACGCGAAGCGTTGCCCGGTGGCTGCACCATCTTGCGCATCCTGAATCGCTGGGTCGTATTCTCGGGCGTTGAAGGTGACACCATCCCGTTGATCTGCGCGACATGGTCGTTTTCGATTTCTGGGTGCGATCGAGCAAGAGTTCCGTTGTTTTCTGGGGGAAGTGCCATCGACGCGGCTTGTGCGATTGCACGCGACGCCGAGCGGGACCCCTCGATCGACTCGGTTGGGTTCGGGGGGGCCCCAGACGCTTCCGGGCGGGTCTCGCTCGATGCCTGCGTCATGCTCTCGCCCCGGAACTGCGGTGCGGTTTGTGCCCTAGGGGAGCATGCTGACGCGATTGACATCGCCCGGCTGGTGATGGAGCGGACTCCACATGTGATCCTCGCAGGGGCCGGAGCGGACTCGTTCGCTGATGCACAGGGGATGCCTCGCGGTGACCTGCTCTCGGAGACTGCGCGAGCCAGGTGGCAGGGCTGGCTCCGCGGCGAGAAGTCGGTTCTCCATGTCGACCCAGGGCTGGACTCACGGGCCGCGATGGCGAAGTCATTGGGCGAGCGCCACGAGCCGCACGACACGATCGGCGTTCTCGCCATCGACGGGCTCGGCGTCATGGCTGGCGCATGCTCGACGAGTGGACTTGCCTACAAGTTGCCAGGTCGCGTCGGTGACTCGCCAATTCCTGGACATGGCCTTTATGTCGATCCCGAGGTTGGCGGCGCCGTCGCCACAGGAACCGGTGAGCTCGTCATGGGAATCTGCGGGTCGTTTCTCGCGGTGGAAGCCATGCGACGCGGGGCCTCGCCACTTGGCGCGGTAGAGGAAGTGCTCGAGCGCCTTGACGCCGCTTACTCGCTCGAGCCCGAGCACCAAGTCGGCCTCATCGTGGTCGCACGAGAGGGGTCGCGAAGTTCAGGAGCGATTCGCTCGGGATTCGCGATGGTCGTGGCCGACGATGAGGGTGTCCACCTTGAGGCACCCGAGTTCGTGCTTCGTCCGGGGACAAAGGAGAGTCAACCATGAAGCTCTACACAAGGACAGGCGACGACGGATCGACGGGGCTCTTCGGCGGTCCGCGAGTCGCGAAAGATCACCCGCGCATCGAGGCGTACGGCACTGTGGACGAACTCAATGCATCGATGGGGATGTGCGTCTCCGCCTGTGATCCACGAGTGGCCGCACACGCCCGCATGCGCGAGATCCTCGTCGCGCTGCAGTCCAGGCTCTTTGACTTGGGAGCAGATCTTGCGACGCCGACGGGCGCGGCGGACACGGCCGCGCGTCGTGGTGTTCGCATCGAGGCTCGGCATGTCGCCGAGGCCGAAGGATTCATCGACGAGGTGGACGGACAGAACGACGCGATCCGCGTGTTCGTGCTTCCGGGAGGGTGCGAACTCTCGTCGCGGCTGCATGTCGCGCGCACGGTCTGCAGACGGGCGGAGCGGCTGGTGATCGCGCTCGCACGCGGCGAAACCGTTGGTGCCGAGGCGATCCATCTGCTCAACCGGGTGAGCGATTTGCTCTTCGCCATGGCGCGGCTTGCGAACAAGTCGAGCGGCATCGCCGATGTTGAGTGGCGAAAGAACGCGTAGAGCGATGGACTAGGTTCCGAAGCAGCGGTCGCCGGCGTCGCCGAGGCCGGGGTGGATGTACTTCCGATCGTCGAGTTCGCGGTCGAGCGCCGCCGCGTAGATGGGCACCTGCGGATGGCTCGTGTGAATCCGCGCGACGCCCTCGGGTGCGGCGAGGAGGCAGATGAAGCGCGTGTCGCGGCAGCCGGCGGCATGGAGGAGCCCGAGCGCGTGATCCGCAGATCCGCCGGTGGCGAGCATGGGGTCCACAAGGAGCACTGGTCCCTCACTCGCATCGTCGGGGAGTCGGGTGTAGTAGGCGATGGGCGCGGCTGTGTTCTCGTCGCGCCTGACGCCGATGTGTCCGATGCGCGCGTCAGGGAGCATGGAGAGGACGCCGCTGGTCATGCCCAGTCCGGCGCGAAGGACTGGAACCACCGTGACAGGGCGCGCGAGGCGACGGCCATGCGTCCGCTCCAAGGGCGTCTCGACTTCGCATGACTCGGTGGCGAATCCCCGGCAGACCTCGTAGACCATCAGCGCGGAAATCTCGCCGAGAAGGCGACGGAACTCCCGCGACGGCGTCGTGCGTGCGCGCAGTTCCGCCATCTTGTGATGGACCAGCGGGTGGTCGATCAGATGCAGATTGGGATGATGGTGCTCGATGGATTCAGGCTACATCCGCGCGGGCGCGTCGATCCCGAGCGTGGCAAGCGCATCGCGAATCACGCGCGCGCAGAGCGCGCACAGGCGCAGGCGCGAGTGGCGAAGCGCCGCATCTTCCGCCTTGAGGACCGGACACGCTTGGTAGAAACCATTGAACGAATTGGCGAGTTCGTAGGCGTAGGCGGCGAGTCGACTCGGCGCGAGCGCTGACGCCGCGCCCTCAACCGCACGGCCGTAGCGAAGGAGCGTGAGGGCAAGGGCCTTCTCCTCGGGAGCCGTGATGCGGATCGAGGCGCTCTGATCGAATGGCCCCGCCTTCGCGAGGATCCCCGAAATGCGTGCGTAGGCATACTGCAAGTACGGCCCGGTATCGCCTTCGAAGGAAATCATTCGGTCGAGGTCGAAGACATAGTCGCGGCCGACTTCGCCCGAGAGGTCGGCGTACTTGATGGCGGCGATTCCAACGGCCTGGCCGATCGCATCAAGTTCGCTCGCGGGAAGGCTCGCCGTCGGCGAGTCGGGAGATTGCGCGCGCGCGCGGACCTCAGCGCGGCCGCGCGAAGTGGCCTCGTCGAGGAGCGAAACGAGCGTCACATTTTCACCGCTTCTGGTCTTGAGCGGTCGCTTGTCAGGACCGAGTACCGCGCCGAATGGCACATGCACGAGTCGCGCGTCGGGGCGACCGAGGCGCTTCGTCCAGCCGATCAGGGCGGCGGCGTCGAAGACATCCTTGAAGTGATCGCGCTGCCGAGCATCGACACAGTAGACGACGAGGTCCGCACCCAGATCCTGCACGCGGTAGCGCACGGCGGCGAGGTCGGTCGTGGCGTAGAGCGCGGTGCCGTCAGACTTCTGAATGAGCAACGGCCGCTCGCGGCCAGCGAATCGAACCACGATCGCGCCGGCGTCGCGCTCGGCGAGGCCTGCATCGACGAAGGCCTGCACGGTGGGACCGAGTCGGTCACGGAAGAAGCTCTCGCCGCGGCTGTGCTCGTTGGTGAGGATCACCCCGAGGATCTTCGCAGTCGAGAACACCTCGCGCATCGTGATCTCGATGAGCGTCTCCCATTCGGCGACTGTGGCGTGGTCGCCGCTTTGAAGTTTGCGAAGCGTTTCGTGGGCGTGGCCGAGTGCCTCGGCCGCGCCGTCATTCTGCGCCGCGAGTTCCGCAAGGCGATGCGGCCCCGCGCCCGTCGTTCGCGCGGCGGCGAGCCCTGCTTCGTCGTTGCGACCTTCGTTCTGCGCGTGTCGGTAGGCTCGATTGAGGTCGTCGAGATTCGCGCGCGAGAGATCGGTGCCCGCACGCATCATCGACGCGAGCGTCATGGCGATCGGAAGTCCCCAGTCTCCAAGGTGATTCTGGCGATACACGCGCCAGCCAAGTCGTTCGTGGAGCCGGGCAATCGTGTCGCCGATGATGGTCGCGCGAAGGTGCCCGACATGCATTTGCTTGGCGACATTGACGCCGCATAGGTCGACGGCAATCGTGTGGGATCCTGCGTCATCGGGCACGCCGAGTGCGGGGGTGTCCATCGCCTCAAGTGCGCGCGCGAGCGCGGCGGTCGCGATCGTGAGATTGATAAACCCCGGTCCTGCGACCTCGGCCTTCTCGATGAGCGCGGTCGGTGTGCGTGCGAGCGCGGCGGCCGCAGCCTGCGCGACTTCACGCGGGTTCTTGGAGAGCTTCTTCGCGAGGGCCATCGCAAAATTGGCTTGAAAGTCGCCGAATGACGGGTTCGCGGAAAGCTTGAGTTGCGGATCGACGGCCTCGCCGGCCTCTGGCAGCGCCGTGGCAATGGCCGCCCTGAGTTCGCGCTCGAGGGCAAGGGCGATATCGGCGGCGTGGGCTTCTGGCTCAGTCGACATGGGCGAGAAGGTACGCCGCTAGCCCGCGAGGACGACGGATCCCTTCTTATAGATGCGATCCATGAGGGCACGGTGTCCGTGCGAGGCGCGAGGTTGTGCGCGCCCGGCGCAGAGTCCGTGCGTGGCGACGACCAGCATCTCCACGAGCGAGTGAAAGTCGGCGACGGCGATGAACTCCGGCCCCACCGTCCCGCGTGCACGAGGGTTCTTCGCGGCCGCGGCAGCCGTTTCGTCGATCGCCACCATGTTGTGGTAGTTGCCAAGCGGCAGGCACAGGCAAGTGGACTCGTAGCCAAACGCCGCGAATGCTGTCGCCTCGCACGCGCCGCCTGGCATGAGCTTGCGCTGCCAGCGGAAGTGTGGATTCGCCTTCGCATGGGCCACGAGGAGATCACTGATCGCGTTGGTGAGTCTCGGTGTGAAGACGCTGATTCGGTCGCCGACGCGAAGGATCGCGCCGGCCCCGATGGGGGAGTCATGCGGGAAACTGCGTGAGTTCTCGAGGCAGAGCAGCCGAGCGCCTTGCGGGATCAGGCCACCCTTGGCCGCGTGGATGGCTCCGATGAACCCAACTTCTTCGGCGACGGTGAACAGCAGCCCGACAGGGCGCGCGCGCCTGGTGCCGAGGAGCCGGTCGAACGCTGCGCATGCGGCCGCGACCGCGGCAAGGTCGTCGCAGGCATGCGTCTCGAGAATGCCGTTCGTGATTCTCGGGGGCGGCAATCGCCAGCGACCGATGTCGCCAGGTGCGATCGCCTGCGCGATCTTGGGTGAGTCGAGCCTCGCCAGTGCGCGCTTGAATGGGGTTGCCGCGGCATCGAGCCGAGAAATCGTCGCGCCGTGGCGGGTTCCGGTGCAGTCGACGATTTCGACGGCGGACCCCACGAAGTATGGATTGTGGACGCCGCCGCGGAACTCAAGCCAGACGCTGCCGCGCGGCGCTCGTGGCGTTGTCGCTTCGAGGACGACGAACGCGGGATGGTCAAGGTGCGCCGTGATGAGGAGAGGCGTCGCGCCCGGACGCGCGTCCTTGCGCACGATGAGGTAGTTCCCAGCGTCGTCACGGGTGACGCGCACGCGTTTGGCTCGTGCGCGGAGCCACCCGTCGATCCACGCCATGACTCGTTCTTCGCGTCCGGCGGCGGTGGGTGTGCTCGTCAGTTCCAAGAGCCAAGTTTCCTCGCGGCGCTGGCGTGTGTTCGGGAGGTTCGCGTGAGCCATGAGGCAAGGATAAAGTGAACCGTCCGAGCCCACGCATGCTGTCGCCCATTGAGGACATTCTCGAGGATCTGCGTGCGGGGCGCGTCGTCGTCCTCGTTGACGATGAGCGCCGCGAGAATGAGGGGGACTTCGTGTGTGCGGCCGAGCGTGTGACCCCGGAACTCGTGAACTTCATGACGCGCGTGGCCGCGGGATATCTGTGCGTGGCGATGGATGCGCGGACATGCGAGCGACTCGAACTCTCGCCGCAGGCGGGGGTCAATTCAAGCCTCCGTGGGACGGCGTTCACAGTCTCCGTCGACGGCCATCCGCGACACGGCGTCGGCACCGGTATCAGTGCAAAAGACCGCGCGGCAACGATCCGCCTCCTCGCGAACCCAAAGAGTCGCGTCGACGACTTCGTGCGGCCTGGTCATATCAATCCGCTGCGCGCGCGCGAAGGCGGCGTCCTCGTCAGGACCGGACAGACCGAAGGATCCGTCGATCTCTGTCGACTCGCGGGCCTCGCCCCGGCGGCGTGCATCATTGAAGTGGTCCGCGAAGACGGCGAGATGGCGCGCATGGATGACCTCGCGCAGGTCTGTAGGCAGCACTCGCTCAAGATGTGCTCCGTGGAGCAGGTCATCCAGCACCGGCTCAAGCGCGAAGCACTCGTACATCGCGTTGCGCCGCGCGAGGGGGTCGCGATCGACACTCCCGAGGGGCCGTTCCGACTCTTCGCTTGGCATAGCGCGATCGATGCACAGCCGCATCTCGCGCTCGCCCTTGGGGGCATCGGCGACCTCGATGCGTCGGGTCGGCCGATCGTGCATGATGACGCCGTGCTTGTCCGCGTCCACCGTCGCGATGTGCTCAGCGACATATTTTCCGCGACGCGTGTCGACGGTGGATGCAGCGGGCACGAGACGATTCATGCGTCGATGCGCGCGATCCATAGGGCGGGCAAGGGGGTGCTCGTCTACCTGCGCACCGAACACGATGGCGACGCGCTCTCGGACATGATCCACCAAGTGCGACGAGTGGCCGTCGAGGATGTGAACGCGCCGGATCTCACCTCGCGCAATGGCATCGCCTCTCGAACGCACCCAGCACGCGAGAGGGAGTTCGGGATCGGGAGCCAGATCCTCCGTGACCTTGGCGTGAGGCGTATTCGCATTCTCTCAGACCACGCGCGCGAGCTGCCGAGGCTCCAGGGATTCGGCATCGAGGCCGTTGAACAGGTGTCGATCACATGAACACGACGACGCGGATGGTGTGTCCCGCCATCGTGGCCCTGATGGCGTGTCAGTCGGTGCCGAGCACGGCGCCGTCAACGGACCCACTGCCGGTCACACCCGCTGCTGACGCAGGCGCGGTACTCGATCGCCTGGAGGCGCAGGGGAAGTCGATGACGGACTTCGCCGCAAGCGTCACGGTCGAGAAGTTCGAAGCCCTCACCGAGGAGCGCGAGATCCGCCGCGGACGAGTCGCGGTCGAAGGCGCAGTCGGACCGGCCCGTCGTATCGGTGTGGTCGTTGACGAAGTGATCGACGCCACCGGCAGGGGATCGCCCGACGGGCGACGCTTCGTTTTCGCGGAGGGGTGGCTCTGCGAGTTCGACGCGACGATGAAGCAGTGCATCCGCCGGCAGATTGCCCGCGAAGGTGAAGCCGTTGACCCGCTGCGAGTGGGTGACGGGCCATTCCCGGTACCGCTTGGACAGCCGAAGGCCGAAGTTGTGAAGGAGTTCTCCGTCACGATGGCTCCGCTGCCTGACGCTGCGTTTCTGAAGTCGCTCGCCGCACGGGCCGACTCGCTCGTCACGCTTCGGCTTGTGCCGCGCGCGGGCACGCCGATGGCACGCGAAACAGGTGCCCTCCTGCTCGTCCTCGAACGAGAGTCGCTCGCGCCCGCTGCGGTCGTTGTTGAACAGGTCAATGGCGATCGGACGGCGGTGGTCTTTCGGGGTGCGAAGATTGACGCGGGGCTCGACCCGGCCTTCCGCGAACTTCTGACCTCACCGGACACCACCGATTGGAAGACGGATGTTCGGCCGCTGTCGTGACCACGCCATCAGCGCCGGCGCGGCGCTGGTGCTCGTGTTGGTGACACCAGTCGCCGCACACGCGCGGCAGGGTTCCGCCGTCCCCAAGTCAGTCGAACCAGCGCCCGGCGTCGTCTCGGCCGCGAGCGCCGAGTGGCTCTCAAAGGACGAGCAGCGAAACGCGCGCGTGGAGCACGGGCTTTGGACGCTCGAGGATCTTTCCGATCAGGCTGGCCGTGCGCGTGCGGCCATCGACGCCGGCGTGCCCGGGGTGGTGTCGGAGGCTGTTGGCGTCGACGCCCCGCTGCTCGCCGAGGCGCTCATCGCGCAGGGTCGGTGCGGCGATGCCATCGCCGCTCTCACCGACTTACCGGGGATCGCCGCTGCCGCGCTGCGCGCCGAGGCCTTCGAGTGCATGGGCCAGTCCCGCGAGGCGGCGCAGGCCGGTGAAGAAGCCGTGCGTGATCTTGATCTGGAGAAAGCCAATGGTGGCGCGGATCTCGTTCGTGCGGCGCGCGCGATGATGGTGATGGCGCGCACCAAGGGCGCTGATGTCGCCGCGTGCGAGCGGATCATGGCGACGCTTGCGAAGGCGCGCGAACTTGATCGCCTCGACTGGCGCGCCAGAGTCGCCGAGGGGCGATTCCTCATGGAGAAGCACAACCTCGAAGAGGCGGTCGCTGCGCTCCGCGAGGCGCTTCGGCTCAATCCGCGCTCGGCTGAAGCGTGGTTCTTGCTGGGTCGGGTTGCGCTCATGGGCTTCGACTTTGACGGCGTGTCGCGTGCCGCAGCGGCGATTCGTGCTGCTGCCGCGACGGTCGACACTTCCGCGGTCTGCGCATTCGCTGCCCTTCTTGATGCGGAGTCCGCCTGCGCGCGCTTCGACGCCGCCGAGGCCATCGCCGCGCTCGCTCCCGCGCGCTCAGCCATGCCCACGCTCATTCCGGCGATCGCGCTTGAGGCGGCAGCGCACGCCCTGGAGTACGACTTCGAGGCCATGCGACGATCACTCGCTCTCGCGGACGCGCTTGCACCGCGCTCGGCACGCGCCACCTGGCAAGTTGCCCGGTACCTCGCGCTCGCGCGCCAGTACGCGGACGCGCGCGACCTCCTTCTCGAGGCACAGTCGCGCGAACCCAACTGGAGCGTTCCGCGCAACGAGCTCGGCCTGCTCGAAATGCAGGCCGGACACGATGAGCCCGCGCTCGCGGCGCTCACCGAGGCCGTGCGGCTGGATCCGTTCGATAAGCGGGTCGCTTTCAGTAAGCGGCTCATCGAGGAACTCCTTACTTGGAAGGTGTTCGAGAGTGATCACTTTCGCGTGCGATGCAAGCCCGGGGTGGACGAAGCGCTGGCGGCGGCGATGCCAGCGGAACTCGAGGCGATGTACGAAGAAGTCACCACGCGATTCGCGCATGAGCCCAAAGAGAAGACCACGATCGAGCTCATGCCAGACCACGCCCACTTCGCCGTGCGCATCACCGGCATGCCACAGATCCACACGGTCGCTGCCAGCACAGGTCCGGTCATCGCGCTCGAGCCGCCGAAGGAGATTGGTCGTGGCCGTTCCATCGGCCGCTTCGACTGGCTCGACACGCTTCGCCACGAGTTCGTCCACACCGTGACGCTGGACCGCACGCTGAATCGGATCCCACATTGGTTCACCGAGGCGGCCGCCGTCGACCTTGAACACAAGCGGCGCGACTGGGCGACCTACGAACTCCTTGCGCACGCGCTCGAGGCGGACGAACTCTTCGACCTCGACGCGATCAAGTGGTCCTTCGTCCGCCCGCGAAAGCCAAGCGACCGAGCACAGGCCTATGCGCAGGGGCACTGGATGGTTGAGTTCATGCGCGAGGCCTACGGCTCCCAGGCCATCGTCGGCCTCCTTGACCGCTACGCGCGAGGCGATACCGAGGCCGTCGCCTTCAAAAAGGTGCTCGGCATGACGCGCGAGCAGTTCATGACGGACTTCACCGCATGGGCTCGCGCGCAGGTCGCGTCGTGGCGACTTGCCGAAGAACCGCCCATCGACGAACTCATCACCACCGCGCGTCGAGATGCCTCACTGCCGGAGGGGGAACCACTCGGCGATGACATGGTGCGAGCGCTCGTGTCCAAACACCCCCCGCACGCCGACCTCCTCGAGATTGCCGCGCGCCGAGCGGTCGCGCTCTCCGAAGGCATGCCGCGCGAGAAGCCGATTCCTGCTGGGCTCGATGAAAACGCGCTCAGGGCGCTCGAACAGTACGCCGCAGTCCGCGCCCTTGATCCCTGGCCCCACCAGCGGCTCGCGGCTCGCGCGCTCGAAATCGGCGATCGCGCGGCGGCCGCGCCGCACCTTGAGTTCCTCGATGCGCGCGCCGATTCAGATCCAGCCTTCGCCATCGAACTCGCCCGCGCCCGTCGCGCGGCGAGGGACCCGGCGCGCGCCCTCGAGGCCGCCGAACGCGCCGCGCGCATCGATCCCTACGACCCCGCGACACGAGAACTCGCCGCCGCGTGCGCGATCGAAGCAGGACGGCTCGACCTCGCTCGGCTGCACATTGCCGCGCTCGTGCTGCTTGAGCCCACGCGCGAGCGCCATGCGGAGCGCCTGCGCCGCATCGATGAGATGATCGCACAGGGCAAGGGCGCGCCTACGGCTCGATGAAGTCCAGATCCCTGCCGAAGGGATCCTTGATGAACGAGAGCGCGAGTCCGGCAATCACGAAGCACGCCGCGCCCGTCCACCACACCCCCGCAACGGGACCCTCGGACTGCGCAATCTGCGTGAAGAGCATCGTCACCGGCACGGCGCTCACGCGGATCAGGTTCGGGGTCATCGTCGTGACCGTGGCGCGGACATTGGTGCCAAACGACTCGCTCGCTGTCGTGATGATCACGATCCAGTATCCGCTGAAGAACCCCATCACGATCGTCGCCGCTCCGTACCAAGTGGCGCCACGCGGGCCCATCCACATCACGAGCGCGCAGCCGAGCGCGGTTCCCGACATGAACACCGCGATCGCCTTCGTGCGTGACCGCAGGAATTGCGAAAGGAGTCCGCTCGCGAGGTCGCCGAAGATTGCGCCTGTGTAGTAGAGCGCGACGAGCTGGCCCGGTGATGGCGGGGGGTCGAGACCCATGGCTTTGGCGACGCGCGGCGCGAGTCCCACGATGACCGCGAGCGTGAACCAGATCGGCATTCCCGCCATCACAAGCAAGAGAAGTCGTCCAAGCAGTTGTCGCGACGCCATGAGCGGTATGAAGCCTCGAGACACAGCAGATTCCGCCTTGCCCATCGCGGCGTAGAGCCCGCTTTCGACGACGCCCACACGCAAGACGAGAAGTGCGAGCCCCATGCAGCCGCCAATGAGATAGGCATGTCTCCAGCCGACGGCCTCGCCCACGATGCCCGCCGCCACCGCGCCGACCACACCGACGGCACCGATGACCGTGACGGCGATGCCTCGTCGATGCCTCGATGTGATTTCCGCGACGAGCGTCACTCCCGCGCCGAGTTCGCCGGCGAGGCCGACGCCTGCGAGGAACCGGAGAATCGCATAGGCCGTGACCGGGTCAGCGCGCCCCATGAACGACAGCCAGCCTTCCGTGGCGCCGACGCCGGCGTTGAGGAGGTTCGCGACGGAGTACAGGATGATCGACCCGAAGAGCACCGAGAGCCGCCCGCGCAGGTCGCCCAGAACGCCCCACACAATGCCACCAATGAGCATCCCAATGAGTTGAAGATTGAGGAGCCAGACACCAGTCGTCGCCTGCTCCTCTTGTGAGAGCCCGAGTTCCTTCAGGCTCTCCCAGCGCACCACATTGAAGAGGATGAGGTCGTACACATCAACGAAATAGCCGAGCGCGGCGACCGCGATCGCCACATTGACTGGAGAGAAGAGGCCGACTCGAGGTGTGGAGGCGTTGGGTTCGGTCATGGTGAGAGCGTGGCCGACAGCGTGGCGAGGTCAACATTTCCACCGCAGAGAATCACGCCGCAGGATCCGAAGTCAGTCCGTCCCTTCAGGGGGCCAAGAAGCGCGGCGATGCCGACGGCGGCGCTGGGCTCAATGACGAGTTTCATCCGTTCGTAGACGAGACGCATAGCGTCGCGAATCTCCTCCTCGCGGATGGTCGCGATCGAGTCGACGACATCTCGCACGACCGGCCATGTCAGCTCACCCAGCGAGGTCCTGAGTCCGTCGGCGATGGTGACGGCGCCCGTGGGTGGCTGCCTCACACCAAGCCGCTTCGAGAGTGCCGCGTCGCCAACGCGCTCGGGCTCGGCGCCGATGACGCGCGTGCGCGGCGAAACGCACTGCGTGGCGAGGGCGATCCCCGCCAGCATGCCTCCGCCGCCTACTGGCGCGACGACGGCATCGAGTGCGGGTACCTGCTCGGCGAGTTCAATCGCGATTGTCCCTTGGCCTGCGATGACATCGGGATGGTCGTACGGGGGAATGAGCACACCGCCAGTCTCACGCAGGACCTCGCTCGCGACGCGCTCACGATCCGAGAGCGTCGCGCGACATCGGATGACCCGCCCACCGTAACCCTCCACCGCGGCGATCTTCGTCTTCGCCGAGTCTTCCGGCATGACGACATGCGCGGGGATCCCGCGGAGCTTCGCCGCGAGCGCCAGTGCCTGTGCGTGGTTTCCCGAGGAGTGCGTGACCACGCCGCGGGCAGCCGCTTCGGGCGACAGTTTCATGACGGCATTCGTCGCGCCACGGAACTTGAATGACCCCGTGCGCTGAAAGATCTCGCATTTGAAGTGGAGCTCGCGACCGGCCTGCGAGTCCATCCACGAGGAGCGCAGCACAGGGGTGCGATGCGCCCACGGGGCAATGCGCGCTGCCGCGGCCTCGAAGTCACTACGGCATGCGGCGTACTCAAGCACGCGGCGGAGGATAGGGGCGCGGCTACGGCTCGCCGGTCTTGGGAGTTTCGCCAGGCACAGCCCAGTCGTAGGTCTGTTTGTAGATCGTCAGCAACGGATCCCATCGGACGGACCGCACATCGCCGAGGTGTCGAGCTTTCTCGACCCACGCAACCGCCGCTGCCTCGTTCTCGACAGACACTTCCGCCACGACTTGTTCGGGGTCTGCGGTCACAAACACGAGATTGCACCGGAGCTTGGACCGCAGCGATGCAGCGTGCTGGAGCGGGTTTTTCGCGAACGAGATGTGGACATTGATCGTCAGTGGGCGACCGAGGCTGCCGTGGTCGTAGACGCCGATCGTTCGGATCGCGCCAGAACTCACGATGCGCTTGGTGTGCTCGCCCGCGAGCGTGATCGAAGTGCTCAGACGGTCCGCGATGGAAGTGAAGGTCATCCGGAAGTCGCTCTGCAGCAGCTTGACGAGCCGCAGGTCGGTGTATCGCTGTCGGGTCGAATCCCGCAACGCCAGCGCCATCGGAGTCGGTGCGGGCTTCACATCGGAGTCGTGCCCCTGGAGCATGGCGAGCACGGTGTGGGAAGAGCGGTGTTCAATGGCGCCGCAGGAGGCGCACATCGTGTCCAAGAGGGCGTGAAGGTCGCTCGCGCGCGCGAGGGTCAGAAGCGCATCGAGCCCGTTGCTCTGGGCCGTCCACGACAGGCGGTGCACACCCTCGACCGCGGCGATCTTTTCCGCGGCGGCGTGGACCGAGCCACGGACCCCGAACCGAGCGATGACCACCGCTTCACAACCGCACTGCCAGGGGTCAACGAAGCCACACAGGCGGAATGCGCCCGTTGATTCGAAGAGTCCGCATCGGCGGCTGACGGTTGCTTCGGAGAGGCCGACCATGGCGGCCAGGTCCTTGCCTCCGCGCCTTCCATCGGCGAGCAGCGACTGCACAATCCGTTGATCAAACTCATCGAACGGATTGGCAAACTTGCCGTCGCAATAAAATGTGGTCAGAATCACGGGGACCTCTCAAGCTGCCGCTCACTCGTCGCTGACCAGCTCGGTGGAGGGCGCCCCGGTCACCTGCGTCGAGTGGGACAGCGCAAGAAACCAACGCAAACCCGGAATGTCTCAGACGCGTGGAAGAATAGCACCTCGGATTGGAATGGGGGTACCCTCCGCGAGTCGCTCGGGGCGTCCACCGCGGAGTGGGCTGAGAAGGACCCGTCGAACCTGATCCGGTTCACACCGGCGTAGGGAAGCGCACGCCATGACGGGCGTTTCTCAGAAAGGACCCCGATGGCAGCGCCAATCCCCGCCCCTTCGTTCACGCTCCCCCTTCAGGGCGGCGGTAACCCCTCGACTGACGCCGAGGGGACTTCGCCGGGCAGCTTCGCCAATCGCCCCGATCTTGGTGGCCCCCTCTCGTTCAGTTCTCCTGATACGCCGGGGATGCCGCGGCCGAGCCACCTGACAGCGTGGGACTTCCTTCCCGAGGGATGGACGATCGAGACGGTGGCCACCCCGGAAGAGGGTTGCGCGGGTCACGGTCGCGAGGGCTCCGGCTCGTTCATTCGCGCGGTGGCGCCCGCGGCGTTCAAGCCCATCACGCAACTGGAGTGGTCACGACTTGGTCGAGTCACACCGGAGATGCGCCGCGTGGCCGAGCGCGAGGGTCACCTGTCGGCGTGGCAAGTGCGCGACGAAGTCGCGGCGGGACGCATGGTGATCCCCGCCAACAAGGAGCATCTGCGACACCGACTCGATCCGATGGCGATCGGCCGGGCCTCCAAGACGAAGATCAACGCCAACATGGGCGCGAGCCCGGTCTCCTCGGGAACCGACGAAGAAGTCGAGAAACTGGCGTGGGCGCTGCGATGGGGCGCCGACACGGTGCTGGACCTCTCGACGGGCGGCGACCTCGACGCGTGCCGCGAGGCGATCATCCGCGCGAGTACCGCACCCATCGGAACCGTGCCGATCTACTCCATGATCATCGGGAGAAAGCTCGAGGATCTCGACGAGGAGACCGTGCTCTCGACGCTCCGTCATCAGGCGAGCCAGGGCGTCGACTAC
>SXGT01257489.1_pt1 | contig 18620 bp, 17 predicted proteins | sample 3176221 | NCBI WGS metagenome assembly SXGT01 (sample SAMN11356862, study PRJNA531348) | freshwater metagenome | isolation source: freshwater sample F1-120 | place: China: Fuxian Lake, Yuxi | collected 2017-12-25
AGGTCGCGGACCCGGCTGGCGCCGACCCCCACGAACATCTCCACGAAATCGGAGCCCGCGATGCTGAAGAAGGGGACGCCGGCCTCACCGGCGATGGCGCGGGCCAGCAGGGTCTTGCCGGTCCCCGGGGGCCCTATCATGAGCACCCCCTTGGGGATACGGCCTCCAAGGCGCTGGAATTTCTTCGGATCCTTGAGGAAGGCGATGATCTCCTCGACCTCGTCCTTGGCCTCCTCGGCGCCCGCGACGTCGGCGAAGGTGACCTTGTTTTGGGAGTCGGAGAGCATGCGAGCCTTGCTCTTGCCGAAGCTCATGGCCTTCCCGCCGCCCGCCTGGAGCTGGCGCATGAAGAGGAAGAACATGAGCACGATGATGATCATCGGGATCAGGCTCACGATCGTGTTCGACCAGAAGGGCGACTGGTCGTCCTTCTCGAAGAAGATCTTGGGCGCAGGCTGGTCCTTGGCGTCCGGCTTGAGCTGGGCGAGGAGCGCCTCGTCCGCCACCGGACCCGTGGTGGACCTCTGGGAGGAGCGCGCGTCGCCCTCGTTCAGCGTGTAGAGGTACTCACGATCTTTAATATTGATCTGCTTGACCTTGCCGGCGTGCACTTCCGAGACGAACTCACTGAAGGCGACGGCCTGCTTCCTCTCGCCCTGGCCCAAGAACTGCCAGATGGCCAGGAACATGAAGATGAGGACGACCCAGAGGAGCAGCGTCTTGTGCGATTGCTTCACGATGACCTCGACCCTTGCGGCGAGAAGATGGGAAAGAGCGGCGCGCTCGTGCGTGACAAGGGCCCGATAGTACGGCGGCATTCTCGCGTCGACATATCCTTCGGGGTGACCTTTACGTTCGTTTACTTCGGTGGGAGAGGGGGCTTCTTGAGATGCCTGGAGAGGGGGGGGGCGTCGCCGAGCGCGACGATCCCCGGTTCCCGATCATAGGTCGCCATCCTCTCGTTGGGGAGCCGGACGGTCATTTTTGTGGAGGGTGATGCTCTTAGAACGGCCAGTGCTTGGCGTGTTCTTCGAGAAAATGACACTTCTTCTGCTCCCAGGAGCGGGCGGAGAGCGCAGAGCTCGTCCGCCAGATCCCCGAGGTGATCGACGATGCGAGGGTCGAGCTCGGTGAGGCGAGGGAGGAGCTCGTGGCGGACACGAGCTCGGAGGAAGCGAGGTGAGGCGTTGGAGGGATCCTCGGCGAAGACGAGGCCATGGCGGACCAGGTGGCCGAGGATGTCGCTGCGGCGAGCGCGGAGGAGGGGGCGTACCCGATCGCCGTCGCGCGGAGGGAGGACGGCCAGGCCCCTCGCTCCCGCGCCCCTGAGCAGACGGAGGATCAGGGTCTCGGCGCGGTCGTCGGCGTGGTGCGCGGTCGCGATCAGGGAGGCCCCGACACGGGCGGCCTCGGCCCGGAGGACCCGGTAGCGCGCGTCGCGGGCCCTCTCCTGGAGGTTCGCGCCCTCCGCGAGCTTTACGCGCACGACGGTGAAGGGCACGGCGAGCTTCGAACAGAGCTCTCCTGCGAGGGCCAGCTCCGCCTCCGCACCGGCGCGGAGGCCGTGATCGACGCCGCAGGCGGCTACCTTGACGCCGACGCGATCGGCGAGCGTCGCCAGGACATGGAGGAGCGCCATGGAGTCCGGGCCTCCGCTGACCGCGCACAGCAGCGTGCCGGTGAGCGGGGGACCGTCGAGGCCCCTGGCCTCCCCCAGGAGGGACCGGCGTGCGATCGTGAGGAGGCTCGGCCCGTGCGAACCACGGCTCACCGGCTCGCCCTCCGGAGGACCGCGAGGATCTCGACGTGGCTGGTCTGCGGGAACATCTCGAAGGTCTCGAGCCGGAGGAGCTCGTAGCGCGGGGCCAGGATCGCCAGGTCGCGCCCCAGGGTGACCGGATCGCAAGACAGATAGACCACGCCGTGGACCGGGCGCGCGGCGAGGGACTCGGCCACCTTCCTGGCGCCGGTCCGGGGGGGATCGAGGACGATGAGCCGCGTGTCCTTCGGCCATGAATAGGTGTCCGCGTCGGCCTGTACCACGCGCGCCTCGAGGCCCCGGGCCTGGAGGTTACGACGGGCTGCCTCGCACGCGAGGGGATTGGCTTCCACCGCGGTGAGCCGCAGAGCCAGCGGCGCGAGCGAGATCGTGAGGTTGCCGGAGCCGGCGTAGAGCTCCACGAGCCGACCTTCGCTGCCCTCCTCGACGAGCTCGCTTGCCGCGCCGGTCACCGCGCGGACCAGGGCGGTGTTGCCTTCCTCGTGGGCCTGGGCGAAGCCCCCAGGGGGCAGCTCGAGGGGGAGCCCGTCCGCACCCGGGGTCCACGCCGAGGGAGCTCCGATCGACGCCGGTGCGCGAGCGCCCTCGCTCCAGACGCTCGCCCCGTCCAGAGAGCCCTCGAGGACGGCGGCCTCCAGGCGCGAGAAGACGGCTCCGGGCAGCTCGCCCTTCCACTGCAGCACGAGGACCGGGGCCCGGCTCGAGGCTCGAGGCCGCCCAAGCGCCAGCTCGGCCTCGCCGTCTCCCCGCGCTCCGCGGAGCAGACCCGGGAGGGCGAGGCGAGCGAGATCCAGCTCCGGCGCGAGCACGATGCAGCGATCGACCTGGATCGGCGTGCGGGATCTCTCGCCGTGCATGCCGACCTCCACGGAGGAGCCTCGCGCCCTGACGTGGAGGCGAGCTCGGGCACGGTATCCCAGGACGGTCGTGGCCGGGTGAGACAGGAGCGGAGCCGTTCGATAGGGCCCGGGGAGGTGAGCGAGGAGGACCTCGGTGTGAGCTCGGGCCTGGGAGACCGGGGTAAGATGCATGTAATTGCATCCACCGCAGCGCTCGAAGTGGGCGCAGGGGGGGGCCTGGCGAGAAGGCGAAGGGGTGAGCAAGGACAGAGGTCGTCCGCGGGCCGGGCGGCTCGAGAAGTCGACCTCGACCCTGACGCGATCCCCTGGCGCGGTGCGGGGGATGAAGACCGCTCGCCTCGCTCCACGGTGCTCGGCGTGGCCGACGCCAAGGCCTCCGGGCTCCAGCTCGACGATGTCGATGTCGAGTGTCGTCAGGGCGTAGGGAGGGCGGCGCGAGCTCACTGGGTGTTGCAGGCAAAGATCGCGTAGCCGCCGACCGGATCGTTCAAAGTGATGCTCGACGCGGTGGTCCACACCACGGCGACCCGAGCGGCGGTCGCCGCGACCGCCACGTTGCCGTCGCGCACCTTGGCGATGGAAGGGATGCGCGAGTCGCGTTCGAAGGAGACGAGGCGCGGCGGATCGAACGAGGTGGGCACGGTGGTCACGCGATCGTAGGCGACCAGGTGCACGGCCGCCTGGCGGACGACCGCCACGAAGGCGCGATCGTCCTGGATCGCGATGTCGCCCGCGGTCGCGTCGCCTATGCCCTCGATGGCGATGCTCTCGAAGGCCACCTCGCCCCTCTTGCCCAGATCGAAGGCGTGCAGATCGACCGGGTTCGACTCGGAGGTCCCCTGGTTGATCACGAGGACCCGGCTCCCGGTCACCGCGAGCGAGCCCCAGGTGGCCCCGGTCGCGACCTCGATGGGCGTCGGCAGCAGGGAGAGATCCTGCCCTACCGGGACGATCTGGAGGCGCAGGCTCCGGCTCTCCGGAGGCGAGGGTGGGGGCGCCGCGTCGACGCCTCCCTCTCTCGCCGCGTCGCCGCCTGCGTCGCGAGGGGGCGGGCTGATCTGGCCCGTGCCAAGCGCGAGCAGCGCCAGCGCCTTGTCGCTGGCGGCGATCCATCCGTGGGTGAGCGGTGGCGCTCCTCCGAAGGCTGCGTAGGTGGGTACGTTCTCCAGCGCCACCCCGTCGACCACGTTGGCCACCCGGGTCTGTCCCTCCTGGGTAAAGGCGAGCAGCGGGCCCTGGGGCCTGGAGGCGAGGGCGCGAGAGGGCGCGAGGGTGATGCGCAGCCCTTGCTTGCCCGTGTAGCCGAAGCGCTGGATCTGGCCGGCCTCGTCGAGGCTGAAGACATCGACGCCGCCGCTCCCCCCGCAGGGAGCCCTCGAGAGGGCGATGGTGCCCTGGGGCCCCGAAAAGATCATGGCCGCGCTGTCGGTCTCGGCCTTCGCGCTGTCGCTGCAGCGCCCGGGGAGCCGCCCGTCCTTCAGCTTCTCGCTCGTCACGCGGGGCAGGGCGCCCCCGCCCGGATCGAGCGGCAGAAGGGTGAGCCGCGCCGCGCCGTCGCGATCGACCTCCCGGTAGGCCACGAGAAAGCCTGTGGGGGTCGCCACCACGCTCGGGCCGCTCACGGTCTCCCCGCTGGTCGAGAGGGCGTCGCCCAGGGGACCCGCCCCCAGGAGCGCGAGGGAGCAATCCGCGCCAAGGCTGTCGTTGTCTATCGCGGGCACGCAGCGCGCGGCGGCACATTTGGCTCCGGCGGCGCAGGCGCCCGTGGGCTGGGGAGTGGCTTGCAGCGGCAAGGTCACAGCGCGCTCGGAGTCGACGTCCACCTCGACGCAACCGGTGGCGATGACGCCGCAGTCGTCGCGCTTCGCCACGCCCGCGAAGGCGTAGCGAGCTCGCGGCAGATCCCCGAGGGCCGGTGTGGCCTTGGCGTCCCTCCGGAACGCCAGACGGAGGACGGAGCCATCGAGAGGGATGCCAGCGCCGAGCATGGGCTTGATGGCCTGGCAGTATCCGTCCCTGAACGCCCCGATTTCGAACCATGTGGTCTGGCCGGCCACGGCCTGGGCGACCTCGATGTCGAAGGTGACGGCGGGGTTCGAACGACAGGAGAGCGCGAGTGCGAGGAGCGCGGGCGTGCGCCAGCGGAGTTTGGGGCGTCTCTGGCTCATGCGGGTGTGGGCGTCAGTCGACGCGCTGGCGCACCTCGGCGGGCTGATCGGGCTTGACGGTCACGGAGATCGACTTCTTTTTTCCACCGGCGGAGAGCTGGACGGTGTGGTTACCCGCAGGGACCTCCTTGCCGTAGATGTTGGAGGAGCCGATGACAGCGCCGTCGAGGCGGATCTCGTCGCACTTGGGGATGCATACCACGGTCAACGTGCCATTGCCCTTGGGCGGGACGATCGGGGTAGGGCCTGGCGGCTTGATCGGTGTAGGCCCCGTGGGGGCTGCGGTGGCAGGGGCCGCGGTGGCAGGGGCCGCGGTGGCAGGCGTGGGGGGAGCGACCGAGGCGCTGGGCTTGGCGGGCGGGGCAGCGGAGGGCGCGAGATCCGCGGTTCCCACGACGGTGGCGGACGGTGGGGCAGGGCTGACCGTGCTGTCGGGGGTGGGCGCGACCGATGCGACCGACGAGGGATTCGTTTCCGGGTTCCCGGCAACGGAGCTCGTACCTCGAGCGCTGGGGAGCCCCGTGCTCGCGGAGGGGATCGTGGGCGCAGGCTTGGATGTGTTGGACAGCGCGACGATCGCCACCGCGGCGATCATGAGCGCGATCGCGCAGGAGACCGCGGCGATCACCCACATGGGGGCGCGCTTCTTCGCCGGCCTGGACATCGAGAGACTCCCCGAGCCGAGCGGGGAGTTGGAGGCCGAGAAGCTCATGTCGTTCATGCGTCCCACCGCAGGAACGGTCGGCGCCATCCGGCTCATGCTCGGGCCGCCCATCTGAGGATGAAACGGCTGTTGCATGGGCTGTTGCATGGGCTGTTGCATGGGCTGTTGCATCGGGGGGAAGGCAGCCTGCTGCATCGGCGGGAACGGGGCTTGTCCAGGAGGGGGCTGGCCTGCGGGCTTGAAGACCTGGCCCGCGCCGCTCATCCCCGCGGGATCGCCAAATGTCGGGGCGACCTGGTTGAGCGGCATCGTCAACAACGCGTTCGCGCGATTCTGAGCGACGTTGGGGGGCCCACCCGCGGGCCGCTGGGCGTCTGCCCCTCCGAAGGGAGCGGGTTGAGGGAAGGCTCCCGTCTTCTTGAAGTTGGGCGGTAGCGGCGCGCTCGCTCCGGGCTGGTGCACCATCGTGGAGTCCCGGTCCTCCTCGAGCTCGTCGAGCGAGGGCGCGGCGGGCGCGGCGGCTGTCAGGGGCCTGGATGGAGAGCGCGCCGGCATGGGCTTCGTGTCGGGGCGGGGGGCCATGGCCATCATGGTGGGCGGCTCGTCGCCGGGGCCCTCGCCAGGGGCTCCGTCAAACACGAGATCGGCCTGGATGGTCGGTCCGTCGTCGTCCGCAGGGTGCACGTCCTCGAAGGTCTGGGGGGCGGGCTGCGGTCGGTTGTAGGGGACGCCCTCGCCAGGCGAGTGGCTGCCCTGAGCCGTGCCCACCCTGGCGAAGGGCTGGGCGGGGGGCTCGGCCGGGGCGCCCGCCGCGGGGAGCACCTTGCCGACGCGCCGGGCGTCATGCACATCGGACGCGGTGAACTCGGAGTTGCTCTTGGGGGGTGGCGGCGGGGCGGCGGAGGGGTTCTGGGTGACGTCGGAGGCCCAGCGAAGGTGCTCGTCCCGCTTGCGGATGCGATCCTGGAAGATGGACCCCACGTACTGGGACACCTCGTCGTTCGAGATGAAGAGCCCTCGCCGCATGAGCAGCTGCTGGAGCGAGCGCGAGAGCTCCTTGGCGGTCTTGAAGCGGTCGTTCCTGTCCTTGGCCAGGGCCTTCATCACGATCTTCTCGAGATCGACCGGGTAGCCCCGGATCATCGAGCTGGGGAGCGCCACGTCGCACTCCTGCACCTTGGCGAGGGTGTCGAGGTCGCTGTCCATGCGGAACAGGCGCCTCCCGGTCGTGAGCTCCCAGAGGACCACACCCAGGGCAAACACGTCGGTGCGGCGATCCAGCTGCTCGCCGTGGACCTGCTCCGGCGACATGTACGCGAGCTTGCCCTTAAGCGTCCCGGCCTTGGTGTGGGCCGCGCGAGAGCTGAACTTGGCGATGCCGAAATCGAGGACCTTGGTGACGCCGTCGTAGGTGACGAACAGGTTGTGGGGCGTGACGTCCCGGTGGACGAGGTTGAGTTGCTCTCCGTTCTTTCCGGTGAGATCGTGGGCCGCGTTGAGGCCCTCGGCGGCGTCGGCGATCACCTTGCAGGCGATCTCGGGGGGCATCGCCGTCCCCAGCTCCTCGGTGCGCCGCATCAGCTCGCGGAGCGGCTCGCCGTGGAGGTACTCCATGGCGATCCAGTAGGTGTCGTCGGTCTTTCCGAGGTCGAAGACCTGCGCCACGTTCGGGTGCGAGATGCGCGCTGCGACGCGGGCCTCGTCCAGGAACATCTGGATGAAGGAGTCGTCCTCGATGAGGTGCGCGTGGATCTTCTTGATGGCTGCCCAGCGCTGGAAGCCTCCGGGGCCGTCCATCCGGGCCAGGTGGACGCTCGCCATGCCGCCGATGCCGATCTCGTCGACGACGTGGTAGCGTCCGAGGAAGTACGTTCCGTTCTGGCCTTCAGTCATGGAAGAGCTCGGATTCCCGTGCGAAGCAGTCTGGCCGCCTGAGGCGAGAGCGTCTTGGCGATGTGCGCGTTCTTGAGCCACGAAGATACTCCTCTTGCCCCGGCCATGACGTGTAGTGTTCGCGTCAACGGGTCCGGACTCCGACGGTGCCGATCGTGACGTCGTCTGTGGGTCGTGTCAGCATGAAGATGGTGGCCCCGGCGCCCGCGAGGAGAGCGCCCCCGAGGACATAGGGCCAGGGCGACGAAAAAAAACTGCCTTCCTTCTTCCGGGCAGGCTCGTGGGTAGGCTTCTTGGGGAGGACGACGACGACCGGCGCGCCGGCGACCTCCACACGGCTTTCTGCGGACGCGAGGCGGTTGTCGTGGCTGTCGACGGCGTCCACCCTGAGCACGAGGGTCGAGCCGGGGAGCACCGAGGAACCGGGGATCTCGAAGTCGACGACCGTCGCGGGCGGGCTGATCAAGTAAAGCTCCTTGCCGCTGGAGCCGTCGCGGGCGAGGAGGGCGACCCGGGTGATGATCCTGGAGTGGGAGTCGTCGATCTTGGCACGGACGGAGAAGGGCTGCCCGCCCTTGACCTGTGCGGGAGAGGAGATCCCCACGACGAGCGTCCCCACGCCGGCCATGTCCTTCTTGGCGCCCAAGGCCAGCTGCTCTCCCTTGGCTCCGGCCTCGGGGGGCGTCTCGAAGGCGTTGTCGATCACGGCCGCGGCCCGGAACGCGGCGAGCGACTGCTCCTTGCGGCCCAGCAGCAGGCGCGCCGTCCCCAGTCGGACGTAGCCCTCCAGGACCTCGTCGGGGGCGAGGCCGCCCTTGGCGATCGCCTCCCGGTAGAAGGCCTCGGCGCTGCCCATGTCGTTGCCGGACCAGGCCGCGCGGGCGCGCTTGAGGGAGGCTGCGCCAAGGGGTTGGGGGGACTCGCCCACGAGCACACCGGCGGGGGCGCCCGCTTCGGGGGCGCCCGTCTCGGGGGCGCCCGCCTCAGGCTCGTCAGCGCGGGCGGAAGCGGTGAGCGTCACTCCAAAGAAGACGAACCGCCGTGCCCACTTGGTCACGACTCGATCCACGATCGCGGAGCGTATCGGCCCTGTCATCCCCGTGCAAGCTGCTGGAAGGACGCAGGGCCCAACCTTTCCTTGTCACGGAAATGCCTGGGAAGGTCGGGCTCGCTCGTGGAGGAAATCGAACTTTCCGCGGAGGTGCCCCCGGCAGGGAGGTGGCTCGAGGGTGACCGGATTCGCCTCGCGAGGGTCGGCGAGATAGACGTCGAAGCACCCGGCCGTGCGCTCGGGATCGACGGCGCCGCTCGGCCTCGGGGTGGGGGTGGGGCGGCCCTCGGACGGGGCCGTCGCGTCCCCCGTGTGGATCGACGTGAAGACGATGCGGCTCTTTCCCGTGCCCGCCCCGCCGCCGCTCGTCCGGGAGCAGGCTGAGTCGACGTCCGCTCCGGCGACGATCTCGGCGTCGCAGCGCCCGTCGGCCGGGAGGGCGACCTCGCGGACCGCGTGGAGCGTCACCGTCTGCGTCTTGCAACTCCTGTGGAGGTAAAGCGACAGGTGCACGAGGCCAGGCTCGCTCTCGGGGACGATGGGAACCCCCTGGGCTCTCACCGCGACGGGGAGGGTCACGGCCAGGGGTTTCCCGAGCGAGGCGTATACCCGGTTGACGTCGTCGACCTCGAGGGAGAGGCCGTCCGCGAAGGTCTGGATGTCGCTCCCCTTCTGGATCCTGAAGAGGATCTTGTCGCGGTAAGGGGCGGTCCCGAAGAAATCGGGCTTCAGGTCGAAGCGGCCCTGCCAGCAAGGGGCCGCGTCGACGCTGCCCAGGATCTCGCCGTGCCCCGAAGGCCCGGTGCACGAGGGCGTGAGCCCGAGGGCCCCGAGCGCGAGGAGGAGCAGGGCGAGGAGTCTGTTTGGGCGTCCGTCGGCCATGGGTTCAGGCTCCGTGTGCGACCTGGTGAATCCGCCCACCGCCGACGACCGCGTCGCCCTGGTAGAACACGGCCACCTGGCCCGGCGTCACCGCGCGGGTAGGCTCCAAGAAGACCACGCGCGCGCCCCCCGGGGACGCCTCCACGCGCGCCTCCGCGCCCTCGTGCCGGTTGCGTACGCGCACCCTGGCCTCGAGGGGGAGCAGGATCCCGGTCGCCAGGTGGAGCCCGGCGAGCTCGGCCGAGCCCGCCTCCAGATCGCCCTCGTCGCCCAGGACCACGGCGCCGGTGCTCGCTTCGATCCTGGAGACGAAGGCCGGCCTCCCGAGGGCCACGCCCAGCCCCTTTCGCTGACCCACAGTGAAGCGATGGATCCCCTCGTGCCGCCCCACGATCCGGCCCTCCCGGTCCACGATGGGACCCGGCCTCACCCTGTCCCCGGCGCGCTCCTCGACAAAGGACACATAGGCGCGCGCGCCCTGGCCGACGAAGCAGAGCTCCTGGCTCTCTCCCTTGGTCGCTCCCGGGAGCTCCCTCGCCAGGGCCTCGGCCCTCACCTCGGCTTTGTCGCTCTCTCCCAGGGGGAAGACGAGCCTCGAGACGAGCTCGGGCGGGGTCGCGTAGAGGAAGTAGCTCTGGTCCTTGGAGCGATCGCGGCCCTCGCGGATCCTGAGGTGGCCTCCGCGGTCCACCCCGGTCCGGGCGTAGTGGCCCGTCGCGATGCGCGCGGCCCCCAGGCGATCGGCGATGGCCTCCAGCTCGCCCAGCTTCACCCCTCGGTTGCACTCCGTGCAGGGGCTGGGGGTCTCCCCGCGGAGGTAGGCTTCCACGAAGGGGCCCACCACCCGCTCCCGGAAGAGCTCTCTGCGGTCGAAGGTGTAGTGGGCGAAGCCCAGGGCGTCGGCGGTGCGTCTGGCGTCGTGCTGGTCCTCGGGCGCGCAGCAGCGGCCGTGGCCGCCCCTGGCGCTCGGGTCGTCCGGGTAGTCCCACAGGTGCAGCGTGACGCCGACCACCTCGTACCCCTCGTCGACCAGGCGTGCCGCCGCCACGCCGGAGTCGACCCCGCCGCTCATCGCCACGAGGATGCGTTCGCGGGCCATGGCGCAAGGCTTAGCGCAGGCGCGCCGCAGGTTCGAGCGATTCCGAGCCGGCTTCACCCTGTCCGGGGCCCTCGAGGACGGGCTCCGAGGGCCCTGGTGATGCCCTCGATGGCCCGGGCGTGGAGCCGGCTGACCCACGACTTGGAGAGCCCCAGCTCCCTGGCGGCCTCCTCGAACGAGGCGCCGTCGAAGTAGTAGCGCTCCACGAGGCGCCGCTCCGCCTCGGGCCGCTCGGCGATGGCCTCCTTGATCCTGGCGAGGAGGTCGGCGGTCTCGGCCAGCTCGTCGGGCTGCTTGGCAGGATCGGCGACGCGATCGAGCGCGTCGCCCGAGGTCTGGGTCAGGAAGCCGATGGCCATCGCCATGGCGGACTGGCTCAGGTGCTCCGCCAGGCGAGCGTCCGCGGCCTCGGCCGTGGGCGGGGGGTTGGCGGCGTCCTCCTCGACGAGCGCCTCCCTGACGCTCTCCGCTCGCTCCATGGCCTGGAGCTTGCGGTAGGTGTGGCGAGAGAGGTGCATCGAGCTGCGCAGGCCGTCCATCATGGCGCCGCGCACCCGGAGGCCGGCGTAGGCCCGGAAGGGGACGCCGTGAGATGCGTCGAAATTCCGTGCAGCATGCAACAACCCCTCTCGCCCCGCGGCGACCAGGTCGTCGAAGTCCGCCCGGCTCATCTGACGCTTCATGCTGCGCGCGATGATGTCGACCAGCTCCAGGCACTCGCTCACTCGCTGCAAGACCTCGGGGCCGTCGGCGGGGGCAATGGCGGCGTCGTCTCCCACGGGGACGAGGCTATCCGAAAGCGAGCGCGCCGGGCGATCCTGCCTTCCGGGCGTACGCTCGGGCTCGTCGGGAGGCAGTTCGTCTGCACAGAGGCCCTGGCCTCGGTTAGAATGCAGGCTGCGATGGCGGAGCGTCCCGAGAGCGACCCCGAGAACGGCCCCGAGAGCCGCCCCGAGCTCGATGACGGGGCGGCCGATGCCCGCAGCCTTGGCGCCTGGCGCGCATGGCTGGCCCGCCTGGACGCGGACGGTGACGCTGTGCTCGCGGCCTCCCTCATCTACCGCTCGCTCTCGCCCGTCGATCGCGACGCCTGGCTGAGCGCGCTGGAGCTGGACGCCGACTCGGTGGCGGTCCCCCGCCTGGCCCTCTATGCCCCGCTGCTCGCCGTGGAGGAGGACGCCGAGCGCACGGCCCGCATCGGGCGGGCCCTGGAGTCGACCTTGCCCCCGCCTGCCGCCTCGCCTGCGCCCACCCGCGCGCTCTCGTACGTCGAGGAGAGCGGGGCTGTGGCGTGCGCGCTACTCACCCCGGTTTACCTGGATTTCGTCGGGCTGGTCCTCTGCCGTCACCGGCCCGATCGGGGGATCGAGCTGGTCCGTATCGAGGGGCCGATCCACGCGGAGCGCGCCGTCTCCAGGGCCAGCGAGCTCCTGGGGTGCCCTCTAGCGCCGGCCTTGCTCGAGGACGTGGTCGAGTCCATGGCCCACGCCGTCGTCGCCGATCGTCGAGGGGGGCGCCCCGCCTGCGAGCCTCTGCGCCGCCTGGCCCACCTCTTCGATCCCGTGCGCCCGCGCCCTCCGGGCGAGGAGATCCATGCTGCTTGACCGCCCGGATCTCCAGGGCCGCTGCGGGACCTGCGCTCGCTTCGTGCGGGTGGTCGAGGAGATCGACGGCAACGGTGAGGTGAAGCGCCGGGGGGAGTGCTTGCTGGGGGTGTGGCCCCCGCCCCTGCTCGAGACCTCCACGTGCAACGACTACGTGAAGAAGGGCACCTTCACAGGGAAGCTACAGAAGCCCGCGCGGGTTGCGCGGCCACGGGGAGCCTCGCCGGTTCGGGCCGGCGGGGCGAGCAAGGCCAGCCCCCTCACGCTGCCCGAGGAGCTCATGGACATGGACGCGGACGAATTCCGGAAGGTCTTGCGCGAGGTGATACAGGAGGAGCTGGGGCCGCCCTCGGTGGAGCTGGGAGGCCGCTGGCAGGGGGGCGAGCTGGTGATGGTGCCTGGCAAGGAGGGCACGGGCGAGAAGCGGGTGCCGCTGGAGTCGTTCTTTCACAAGATCGTGATGATTCGAGAGAGGCTCCGGGTCCTCGAGCAGAAGATCAACAACCACGATATGCTCACCGACGAAGACAAGGTCCAGCTCCAGCAGTACGTGACTCAGTGTTACGGGACGCTCACCACCTTCAACGTGCTCTTCGCCGACAAGAACGATGGCTTCACCGGGCAAAAGAGCGATTAGCGCGGCGTCCCTCGTGATCCTGGCTCTGGGCGCTCCGGGCTGCACCAGGAAGGAGCCCGAGGCGCCCGTGGGGGCGAGCGACAAGGGGGAGCCCGAGCTGGGTCGGTCGGTCTCCTTCGAGTTCGATTCCCTGGACGCTCGCCCCGTCACCAGCGCTGCCCTTCGCGGAAAGGTGTCTGTCCTGGTCTTCGTGACCACCTGGGATCTGCTCAGCCAGGCCCAGGTCGGTTATGTGGTCCAGATGGCCAAGCACGACGGCGACCAGGTGAACTACGTTCTGGTGGCCCTCCAGGATCGCGCCGATCGCGAGCTGGTCGAGGAGTACGGGCGTACGCTCAAGGTGACCTTCCCGGTCGCCCTGGGGGACCCTGCTTCTCGCGTGGGCCAGGGGCCTCTGGGGGACGTGCACATGATCCCCACGGTCGTCATCGTGGACTCCGAGGGGCGCCTGCGGTGGAAGCACGTCGGGCTGGCCAAGAACGATGTCTTGAGGGGGGCGCTCTCCAGGATCAAGAAGGGCGACTGAACCGCCTGGAGCTGATGGAGGAGTGGCAGACCTTCTGGCGCAAGGACGGTCACCTGGCGGCCGAGGGCTTTGCTTATCGGGAGTCAGGACCCCACCTGATGCTGATGGCCTTCCTTCAGCGCATCGTCAACGGCGGGGGCAAGATCGAGCGCGAGTATGGGCTGGGCAAGGGGGCTCTGGATCTGGTGGTTGCGTGGCGAGGGCAGAGGTACGCCATCGAGCTCAAGATGAGGCGGGACGACCCTGGGAAGTACCCGACGGGGTATACGGAGACCGAGAAGAAGGCGCTGGTGCAGGTGTCGCGCTACCTGCAAAGTCTTGGGCTCTGCGAGGGCTGGCTGGTGCTGTTCGATCTTCGCAAGGAGATCTCGTGGGACGACAAGCTCTTCGTTCGCGAAGTCGAGCACGAGGGCAAGAAGATCCACGTGGTGGGCTGCTGAGTCGTGGCCAAACCGCTTGGGTCCGGCTCCATGGCGACGGCGAAGGAACGCTGTGGTTTCACGGGGTTGACGTAGAAGGCAGGTACACGGAAGGGCCCCTGCTGATAGAGAGGAGTTGCTACACAAACCCTCGATCAGGAGGAACCCTCCGTGAGCCCATCCTACGCCAGATCCATCCCCGCCACCGACACCTTTTCAACCCCACGGCAGACCCTGGAGTCCCTCATCACCCAGCTCCAGTCCAAGGTCATGATGAGCGCGCCTCACGGCGAGCTGGAGTCGTTCGTGCGCGAGCAGGGACGAGAGCTGGAGCGGCAGCTGTTGCAGGCGCATCCCACGTTATCGGCCGAAAGACGGTGCGAGAAATTCCACGAGTCCGAAGCGGGCCAACCAGGCGCGCGATGAGTTCACGCTGGCTCGCGGTCAACTCGGTCGACGGATAGGCGCGCTTGGGAGACATGGTAATCTGATCCTGTCGAGCAGCAAACCCTCCGATTCGCCCTCGGTGGGGCTGACCGTGCTCCCTGGAGGAGCAGGCCTACGGGGCTCTTTCTGACCAGGATACTGCCTTCGGGCCGGCGAGTCCCTCGGCCTGGGTTGTGGCCTCTATCTGCGGATGACGCGGGGTCTTATCTTGAGCTCGGGGCTGCGCAGGTGGGGCAGGAGAGCCCGGCGGGCCGCCTCGTCGATGCCATAGAACTCCAGGCCCAGGCACCGGCCCTTGTCGCTCTTCCGCCGCCCGTGCACCACGCGCGTCACGGTGCCAAGCAGATCCAGCCAGTGGCTCCTCTGGGCCGGGCGAAGGGAGAGGATGATCTCCTCGCCCGTGAGCACGGGAAGGGTGGTCCGGACCAGCGCCCCCTGGCTCGAGATATCGAGCGCCATCGTGGAGACGACGCGAAAATCGTGCTCTCGCAATACTTGGCAGTAGTCGAGGTGGACCCGGCGTCGGTAGCTCTTTCGGCGTTGAGTCTGGACGATCATCGTGGGGCCCTTCCTGGAGAACGAAGTGTAGAAACGGCGCGGAGCCGCGGCCAAATTCGTGGGGCCCCCTAGCCAACTTTCGGTGGACGCCCGATCGCGGAGTGAGCATCGTGGCGGCGCCATGGTGCCTCCTGCCCTCGCCGATACCCTGAGAGCCGAGCTCGAGAGATCCGGCTCGATGTTCCGTTGGGTGGAGCCTCCAGGGAGGGCCGCCGTCACCTCGGGCCTGCTCTCCGGGTTCGAGGCGTTCCCCTTTGCCGACGAATTTCAGCGCGAGGGCAGGGCCAGGATCGAGCGCTCGATACCGCTCTTCCGGGGGCCTGCGCGTCCGGTGAGGTTGACCCGGCTCGAGCGGAGCTGCGCGCTGATATGGGATCCGCACTACCCCGAGAGGCTCTTCCTCTCGCTGGGCCCCAATCTGCCTCCCCAGCTATGGCCGGCCACGGAGCCCACCTTGGCCGGAGCCTCCCGGGATCTGGAGGCTTATCTGGGGCGCCCCTTCCGTCCCCCCCACAGGATGTCGCGCTCGATCCGGATCGCCAGGGGCTCGCTGGAGGAGCTGGGGCTCGGGAGCCTCGAGCAGCTGGTGCGGGTGATCGGGCACGGCGAGCTGTGGATCGACGGAGCGGCCAGGTGGGGCAGCCACTCGCAGGACGATCCGTGGCCCGAGGACACCCGCTCGATGTCGACGTTCGCGCTCCAGGTGATCGGGGACAGGGCCTCCTCGGGGTACCCCCGGAGGCGCCCTTCGATCTCGATGCGCACCCTCTGGTCGCGGAGCGTGCTCACCGTGGAGCTGGGGCCATGGAACCAGATCGTCTTCGAGCTCAGGTACGATCCTGCGCCGCCCCTCAGCCCTCCACCCCTCCCCGGAGATCTCATCCCCGAAGATATGCCCGTCGATCTGATGGCGTCGCTGCTCAGGGGCAACTCGCTGCCCCCTCGAGGTCTGGCTCGGATGAAAAAAGAGGGTCTGAGCCCCCACGTCGCCATGTTGACCTGCTTGCTCGAGCCCTTGGAGAGCTCGACCTTCGAACTCCTCCGGACGTTCCTGCGCGATCCAGGGCTTCGCGAGGCCGGGCTCGCCCTCGCCTCCGGGATGGGCGCCAGGGGGCTCCTCGAAGAGCTGGAGCGCGAGACCGAGGATCCGGCCCTCCGCGCCCGGCTCCTCGAGCTCACCGCGCCCGGTCCGTCCCCCGAGGACGCCATCGAGGACAGGAGCGAGGAGGACGGCTATGTCGATGACGACTTCGCTGACCGGGGCGACCCGGGCGACATGGATCACGAAGGCGACATGGATCACGAAGGCGACGTGGACCACGAAGAAGAGCGACGATGACGGGGGGAGCGGGCGTGGTTATCCTCCCGCGTCCACCGCGCCGACCGCGCCGACCGCGCAACCCGGAGGAGACCCACCTGACGCTGCCGCGGAGCCTGGTCCTCCGGGCTAAAGGGGGATCATGGCGTTATCCCCAGACCGGCGACCAGGCCTCGCTCTCCCAGCCCTATCCCCTCGGCGAAGACGTCGAGCCCCCCCGGGATCCTGGCGATGAGCCCGCCTCCAAGCTGGTAATGGTAAATATCGGTCCCCACCGCGCCCTGCCCGTCGATACGCCAGAACGCAGGCCCCCCGAAGAGGCGCCCCGCCGCGTAGATCGTGAGGTGTTCGAAGAAGGTCTTTCCAAGGAGCAGACCTCCCCTGAAATCGAGGGCGGTGAAGCCCGCGCGCTCGGCGCGCAGCTCGGTGGGGCGCGTGTTCGAGTGGAGGAAGGACATGGCCATGGTGAGCACCAGGAAGGGGACCCTCTCCCGCTCCTTGACGAGGCTCGACGAGTAGCCGGCCATCGCGGCCGGTCCCCCTCCCATGTTCGAGGCGAAGGGGCCGACGAGGGCCCCCTCGATGAAGCCTCCCGCGCCCGCGGTCAGGGCGTTCCGCTTGTCGACGCGGTAGTCCAGGGTGGCCACGGTCAGGTGGCGCTGCATGTCGAAGCGGGCGCCGTCGAAGGAGAGCCGGGTGTCCGAGAAGGCGTAGCTGGTCCCCGCCCTCACGCGGTGCTCCAGGGGAGCGTCGTCCAGCCCGCACATGGTGTGGCCCATCGGCCCTCCGGGCGAGGCGCCGCAGGCGAGGGCCGTCTGGGCGTCGAGCAGGAACGCGGCCAGGAGCAGGCCAGCGAGTCCAGGCGCGACGGAGCCCCGCGCGAGGGCCATGGGAGGGAGGGGGTTCATCGCGTCGTTGTATCCGCGGCTCACCCGCTCGCCAAGCTCCCGCTCCGGAACCACTCCCCGAAGCGCTCGCCGATCATCAGGGTGGGGATGTTGGTGTTGACCGCCGGGATGGTGGGCATGAGGCTGGCGTCGGCCACGAAGAGCCCCGAGACGCCCCTCACTCGACCCTGCCCGTCCACCGCCGCCTCGGGCGAGCCGCAGGGGCCCATGGGGACGGTGCCGCAGGGGTGGTAGCCGGAGTCGTTGGTGCGCGAGATGTAGCGAGAGAGGGCCTCCCTGTCCTTGCGCACGGACTCCCGTGGCCAGACAGGCCTGGCGAAGGCCCTTATCTCGGCCGTCTCTCCCAGGTCTCGCAGGAGGGTCGCGGCCTCCAGGGCCACGGCGAGATCGTGGGGGTCTTGCAGCAGGTTGGAGAGGATACGGGGCGGGGCGTGGGGATTGGCGCTCTCCCAGCGTAGCTCCCCGTGGCCTCTGGGCTTGCCCACGTGAGCCATCAGGGTGACCGCGGGGAGGTAGATCAGCGGCGTGGGCATCCCCGAGCCAGCCTGGAGCTGGAGATCTCCCGGGTAGTCGCTGCCGCTGGAGGTGGCGCGCAGCAGCACCTGGAGGATGGGATCGTCCCGGCGCACCAGGGCCCTATCGAGGGGCCAGTAGAAGAGCGCGACGCCGGGGTGATCCAGCAATCTTCGCCCGACCGCGGGGACATCCTGGAGCAGATCGACGCCGAGGCGCTCCACGTCCCGGCGAGGGCCTATGCCCGAGCGAAGGAGGATCCCCGGGGTGTGTATCGCCCCTGCCGCCAGCACGACCGAGGAGGCGCGGAGCTCTCGCACGACGCCGAGCACTTCCACCTCGAGCCCTCGCACCGACCGGTTCTCGAACAGCACGCGGCGCACCAGGGTGTTCGGGCGGATCGTGAGGTTCTCCCGCGCCCTCACCAGGGGAGTGAGGTAGCAACGGGCGACGCTCATCCGCTCTCCGTCGATCTTGTTCATGGGGTGGGGGCCCACTCCGATCGGCGCCTCCGCGTTGTGGTCCTCGCACTCCGGGTGACCGAGCGCCCTCGCTGCCGCGAAAAAAGCGCGGCTCCATGGGGTGAGCTCCGGCGGGGGGTGGCGGCGGATGGGGACAGGACCGTCCTCGCCGTGCTCGGGCCGATCGCCGAAATCGACGTCCCGCTCCAGGCGACGGAGCGCGGGCAGGCAACGCTCGAAGCTCCAGTCGGGTAAACCGAGCTCGGCCCACTCGTCGTAGTCTCTCGCCTGGCCGCGGAGCGCTATGCAGGTGTTCACGGCGGAGGAGCCGCCCACGACCTTCCCCCGCGGATAATAGAAGCGAGGCGAGCTCGGGTTGGGCGCGTGCCGATAACCCCAGTCGTGCCTGCGCATCGAGTTGGTCTTGCCGTCACGAAGATCGGGCGGCAAGTCTCCTGGGTAGTCGGGGCCGGCTTCCAGGAGGGTGACCTCGTTGCCCGAGGTCTCGGTGGCGCGGGCGGCGATCACCGCGCCCGAGGTCCCCGCGCCGACGATGACCAGGTTCACGGGGAGGGAACCGAGGAGCCCAGCCCCACGGGGCAAGCGACCCCGGTGCCCCCCAGGCCGCAGTAGCCCTTGGGGTTCTTGGCCAGATACTGCTGGTGATACTCCTCCGCGTAATAGAAGGGCGGCGCGGGGAGGATCTCCGTGGTGATCGCGGCGCGGTGCCCTGCCTCGCCGAGGGCCTTCTGGTAGGCCTCCCTGGAGAGCAAAGCAGCCTCCCTCTGCGCCTCGTTCAGGGCATAGATGCCGGAGCGGTACTGGGTCCCCG
>SXGT01013391.1_pt1 | contig 18618 bp, 14 predicted proteins | sample 3176221 | NCBI WGS metagenome assembly SXGT01 (sample SAMN11356862, study PRJNA531348) | freshwater metagenome | isolation source: freshwater sample F1-120 | place: China: Fuxian Lake, Yuxi | collected 2017-12-25
ATCTGGCCGTACATCGTGAGCCCCTGCGCCTCGAGGGCGCGAAAGGTGCTCCAGTCGGCCCACTTCGGAACGAGCATCGAGTTGGCCAGCAAGACGCGCGGCGCTTCCGCGTGCGTGCGGAGCACCCCCACCGCCTTGCCAGACTGAACGAGCAGCGTCTCGTCGTCGCCGAGGCGCTTCAAGGTAGCCTCGATCACCCGGAGACACTCGGGGTTGCGCGCGGCTTTGCCGCTGCCCCCGTAGACGATGAGGTTCGCGGGGTCCTCGGCGACGTCCGGGTGGAGGTTGTTGCGCAACATCCGGAGGGCGGCCTCCTGGACGATACCCCTGCACTCGAGCTGCATCACGCCTCCGGAGCGTCGCGCCAAGCCCTCACGGCCGCGCGGACCTTCTGCCATTCGTCGTCCGGGATGCCCCACCACTGCACCACGGAGTACCCAAAGAGATAGAAGAAGAACGCGTCGAAGAAGAGCTCGGTGGGCACGACGGCGTGCCCAAAGATGGCGGGCACGGGTCCGAGGAGCGCGAGCAGCCCGAGCACCACCGGGACCGAGCGGACCCAGTGGCTCACCCAGGGCTTCCAGACGTGTCCGTGGTGAGACAGGAAGGGGAAAGCGCCGAGGTTGGAGACGCCAAGGCCGAAGACCAGCGCCACGCCCAGCCAGAGCCCTGCCTCAGGGAAGAGCGCCACTGTGCTCGACTGGAACCAGGAGACGGTGACGAACGCGCTCACAGGCCGTGGTAGCCCGATCCAAAAGCCCTTGACCTTGATCGGCTTCGAGGCGAGCCGAGCACCTCGGATCGACGCGGTGAGCGGCAACCACGCGCCCAGCACCCCTGCCAGCACGACCTGGGCCCACTCCGGGACAGGAAACGCCTCCCGGTACACGCCATAGACGTAGAAGCCAGGCGCGATCCCGTACGTGAGGTGGTCGCACATGTTGTCGAACTCACCGCCGAACACATTGAACGTGTTCGTGAGGCGGGCGACCACGCCATCGAGGGCGTCGAACACCCAGGACAGACAGATGAGCCACGCAGCCCAATAGAGGTTGCCCTCGATGACGCTGAAGACGCTGGCAACGCCGCAAACGGCGTTCCCGGCTGTGACGTAGTCCTTGGCGCGGAAGTACACGGCGCGCGGTTGTACCACCCGGGGCCGGCGTTGACGCATTGTTTCGCTTGGTGTCCGACGGGGACTGGCGCCTTGCGCCACGCGGAGGGGCGGTCTAGCTTTCGCCCACTTCAGGAGCCCGGCCCAAGCTGCCTGAAGGTCCCGCCACCCCCGCCCGCAGGCGGCTCGAACCGACGAGCCGTCAGAAGGCGCCGCCGAGCCGCCGCGAAAGGCCCCGTATGCCCAGCCAGGAAGTAATCGTCAGCCTCCGCGACGTCGAGAAGAGCTACCCGCTCGGCAAGATCCTCGTGCACGCCGTGCGCGGGGTCTCGTTCGAGATCCACAAGGGCGAGTTCTCCGCCCTCGCCGGCCCCTCGGGCTCCGGCACGACCACGGTGCTCAACATGATCGGCTGCGTAGACACCCCCACGCGCGGCGAGGTGTCGGTTGCCGGCCAGCTCACGAATGGCCTGGACGACAAGGGGCTCACGAAGCTCCGCCTCTTCAAGGTGGGGTTCATCTTCCAGACGTTCAACCTCGTGCCGGTACTCACTGCCTACCAGAACGTCGAGTTCCCCCTCCTGCTCCAGAAGAACGTCCCCAAGGACGAGCGGGCACGGCGCGTCAAGGACTACCTGGCCAAGGTGGGCCTCGCGGACAAGGCCGCGCATCGCCCGGGCGAGCTGTCGGGAGGTCAGCGACAGCGCGTCGCGATCGCGCGCGCCCTCGTGACCAACCCGGCGATCGTGCTGGCGGACGAGCCCACGGCCAACCTCGACAGCCAAACGGGCCTCGAGATCCTGGACCTCATGAAGACCCTGAATGAGCGCGACGGCACCACGTTCATCTTCTCGACGCACGACCAGAAGGTGATCGAGCGGGCCCACCGAGTGCTGTGGCTCGAGGACGGCAAGCTGGCTGAGCGCAAGGGCCACTGAGCGATGCTCGTCGTCATTGCCATCCGGAACCTCCTCGCCAGCCGCGTCCGCACGCTGCTGGTGGGCTTCATCCTGTTCTTCGGCGCCTTCCTGCTCGTGGCGGGCAACTCCTTCCTCGACACCATCGACCGCAATATGGAGCGGAGCCTCGTCAACTCGATCTCCGGCAGTTTCCAGATCACCTCGTCCGAGGCGAAGGACAAGCTGGAGCTGTTTTCCATGGACTCGTCCACGAAGGACTACGGCAAGATCGCCGACTTCAAGAAGGTGCGCGCCGCGCTCGAGGCCGTCCCCAACGTGCGGGCGGTTGTGCCCATGGGCCTCGACTACGCCGTGGTCGCCACAGGCAATCTCCTCGACCGGCGCCTCGCGGACCTCAGAAACACGCTGAAGGCGGGCAACACGGCGCGCTCCCATGTGATCGCGGCCCACACGCGTCGGATGGTGGAGACCCTCGCCCGGGACTTCAAAGTCGGCGAGGCCTTGATCGACAAGAAGCGCATGGACCAGTTCGAGAATGACAAAAAGAACCTCGCCGAGGCCACCACCGAGTCGTTCTGGGAGGCCCTGGGCACCGACGCTGGGGCCACGGCGGACGCTGGCGGGAACGACCCCTACGCCGCGCTGGAGTTCCTGGAGAACAAGATCGCCCGGCTCATGCCCGGCGAAGACCTCGTCTGGCTGCAGTACCTGGGCACTGACCTCGAGCGCTTCCGCGAGAACTTCGACCGCTTCGAGAAGGTGGATGGCGAGCAGGTCCCCGCCGGGAAGCGCGGGATCTTGTTCAACAAGCGCTTCTATGAAGAGCAGCTGAAGAACAAGACCGCCCGCCGCCTCGACGAGATCAAGGAGCGACTCGACGCGGGCTCGGACTTCGACGGCTGCGACGACTGCAAGGAGTTCATTCGCCTGAACCGCGGCCAGGCATCCTCCCTGGCCTCTCAGCTGGATGCCGACGCCACCACGGCGGTGGTGAAGGGGCTTCAGGTCGCCCTAAACACCCCAGGGGAGAGCGATCCCGAGACCCTCCTGAAGGCGCTGCTGGACATGGACGCAGGCAACTTCCTCGAGCGATACAAGCTCTTCTACGACGTCGTCGTACCCCACATCCGGCTCTACTCGGTCACGATCGGCGACACCTTCGTCCTCACCGCCTTCGGGCGCGGCGGCTACGTCCGCAACGTGCCGGTCAAGGTCTACGGCACCTTCCGGTTCAAGGGTCTCGACAAGTCCCCGGTCGCCGGCGTGTTCAACCTCATCGACCTCACCACCTTCCGCGAGCTCTACGGCGTGACCACACCGGAGAAGTTGGCCGAGGTGCAAGCGCTCAAGGCCAAGGTGGGAGTGAAGGACGTGGACCGTGACGCCGCCGAGGATGAGCTCTTCGGCGAGGGCGCGGCGGTCGAGGAGACGACCACGTCGCAGGCGTTCGACGAGATGGCCGCCGCCGACCTCTCCGACGCGCGCCGTCGTGCCACGGAGGCCGCTGCCGACCGGGTCTACACCCAGGACGAGATCGACTCCGGCCTCGTGATCAACGCGGCCGTGCGCCTCGCGGATCCGGACAAGGCGGCTGAGACCCGCCCCGCGCTGGAGGCCGCGCTCGCCAGCGCCGGGCTGGCAGTCACCGTGATCCCCTGGCGCGAGGCCGCCGGCGTGGTCGGCATCATGATCCTGCTCTTCAACGTGGTCCTGGCTGTGGCCACCCTCATCTTCACGGTGGTGGCGCTGATCATCGTGAACAACGCGCTGATGATGAGCACGCTGCAGAGAACAGGCGAGATCGGCACCATGCGGGCGATCGGCGCGGGGAAGGCGTACGTCTTCTCGATGATCGGCCTCGAGGCGGTGCTCCTGGCGGTGGTGTTCGGCGGGGCGGGCTTCGGCGCGGGAGCCGGCCTCATCGCCGCGCTGTCCGGCGGGATCCCGGCCGCGAGCGACATTCTGCAGTTCTTCGCGGGCGGAACGGTGTTTATCCCCGTGCTGTCCACCAAGGCGATCGTCATCGGCGTGTCCTTCATCGTGGTCAGCGGCTTCTTCTCCACCCTCTATCCCGCCTACGTGGCCACGCGGATCACCCCCCGCGAGGCCATGGCGCGCCAGGACTGATCCATGGGCCGCCTCTTCCTCATCGCGCTCCGGAACATCCAAGCCAACAAGCGACGGACCGTGTTCCTCGGCGGCTCCATCCTCTCGGTCACCGTGCTTCTGGTGATCCTGAGCGCCGTGCTGAACGGCGTGCGCACCACGCTGATCACCACCGGCACCACGCTGATGACCGGCCACGTCAACATCGCCGGCTTCTTCAAGCCCTCCACCGGGCAGTCCGCGCCCACCATCGTCGACTTCAAGCCCCTCCTCGAGCTCGCGAAGCAGGAGGTTCCGGACGCCGTCATCGTGGACCGGCTGCGGGGCTGGGGCAAAGTGGTGAGCGATACCGGGTCGATGCAGCTCGGCATGGCCGGCATCGACGTGGTCAACGAGACGCGCTTCAAGGAGACGATTACGGTCGTCTCCGGCTCCACGGACGAGCTGGCCCGTCCTCACACCGCGCTGATCTTCGAGAAGCAGGCCGCTCGCCTCGGCGTGAAGGTGGGTGACCGGCTCACGCTCTCCACCACCACGCTCCGCGGCGCCTACAACTCGGTGGACGTGGAGGTGGTCGCGATCGGCAAGGACCTCGGGATGATCAGCGGCTTTCAGATGTACGCATCGAAAGACGCGATCCGCGACGTGTACCTGCTCAACGAGAACCTCACCGGCGCCATCCTGCTCTACCTGCCCGACCCGGACCAGGCCGAGACCGTCGCGGAACGCCTCCGCGCCGCGATCGCCGCGAAGGGCTATCGGACGCTCGAGCCGCTCTCGCAGCCCTTCTGGATGAAGTTCCCCATCGTCAACCGCGAGGACTGGACCGGTCAGAAGATCGACGTCACCACCTGGGACGACGAGATGGCGTTCCTGCTGTTCTCCCTCAAAGCCATCGGCGGCGTGCGGCTGATCATCGGCATCGTGCTCCTGATCGTGGTCATCGGCGGCACGCTCAACGCCATGTGGATGGCGATCCGCGAGCGCACCCGCGAGATCGGGACCCTGCGTGCCGTCGGCATGGGCCGGGGCGGCGTTCTCCTCATGTTCCTCATCGAGACCGTGATGCTCACGGCCGGCTCGGCGCTGGCCGGCGCCATCGTGGGCAACCTCATCGCGGTCGGGCTGGACTACGCCCAGCTCCCAACCGGCGAGTTCTCCCTCTTCCTCATGCGCGACACGCTGCGTCTCCTCCCGGATATCGAGGCGAGCGCGATGCTGGTCGGCCTTATCACCGGGGTGATCGGCGTCTTCGCGTTGTTGCCGGCCAGGAAGGCCGCACGACTCCAGCCCGTTCAAGCGATGCAGCACGCGGGCTGAGCCCGCCCCCAAGGAGCCCCAATGGTCCGCCTGGCCCTCGCGTTAACCTGTCTCCCCCTCGTCGCCACGGCGCTCACCCCGAAGGAGCTCTCGGCGCTGGTGGCCGAGATCGACGACCGTCAACGAAACTCGGGCGACTGGAAGAGCTCGGTCTACATCGAGCAGAAACAGAAGGACAAGGAGGACGTGGTCTACGACTCGGTGATCTACCGACGGGACGCCACCGACTCGCTCATCATCTTGTTCGTCGGCCCGAAGACGGAGTCCGGCAAGGGCTACCTCCGCATCGACAAGAACCTCTGGTTCTACGATCCGGGCACGGGCAAGTGGGAGCGCCGCACCGAGCGCGAGCGGATCGGGGGCACCGACTCGAATCGCGCCGACTTCGACGAGTCCCGCCTCTCCGAGGAGTACGACGCCAAGCACCTCGGCGACGAGACGATCGGCAAGTTCGCCGTACACAAGATCGAGCTGGTCGTGAAGACCGGCGTGGACGTGGCCTACCCGAAGCTCCTGCTCTGGGTGGACACGCAGACGCACAACATCTTGAAGCGTCAGGAGTTCGCCGCGTCGGGGCGCCTCATGCGCACGAGCTACTACCCGAAGTGGAAGCGCGCGTTCTCGCGCTCGAAGGGCGCCGAGGTCTGGTATCCGGAGGAGATCCGAGTCTTCGACGAGCTGGAGAAGGGCAACAAGACCACGGTCCTCATCCGCAAAGTCGACTTCGATCCCCTGGAGCCCAACATCTTCACGAAGGCGTGGCTCGAGTCGAAGAGCGGCTGATGCGTCGCCTCACCGCACTCCTGGCCGGGGCGCTCCTCGCCTGCCTCAGCTCGCCGGCCCACGCCGACGAGCCCGACGAGGACGCGATGTTCGGCGGCGAGGAGGAGCCCGTGCCCGTCACCGCGCCGCCCGCTGCGGACGACGAAGGAAAGAACCTCGAGGACGAGAACACGGGGCAGCGCCTCTTCGAGCGCCTCCAGGAGACGGACGACCCGCTGGAGATCGGCGGGCTCCTCTACCTGCGGCCACAGATGACGTTCAGCGAGTCTGACGACCTCGAGGACCACCCGTTCTCGATGCCGAACCTCCTCGACCTCTATCTGGACGCGCGTCCCAGCGACCGCCTGCGGGCCTACATCCGGGGGCGGCTCACGTACGACCCAACGGTCGACGAAGCGGCGTCTACGCCGGTCGCGGGCTTCGGGGCCGCCTCCGAGGAGGTCTCGGTAGCGCTCGACCAGCTCTGGCTCAACTTCGACATCGCCCGGCGGGTCTTCGTGACCATGGGCAAGCAACCGGTGAAGTGGGGCGCCACGCGCGTGTGGAACCCCGTGGACGTGCTCAACCCCACCCGGCGGAACGCGCTCGACGTGTTCGACGCGCGCAGCGGCGTGGGCCTCTTGAAGCTCCACATCCCCGTCGAGTCGCTCACGGCGGACGGCTCCACCCCGGCCAACTTCTACGTGCTGGGCCTCCTCGACGACGTGACCTCGCTCGAGCGCGCCGGCGTGGCCGTGCGCGCCGAGTTCGCGTTCTGGCAGGCCGAGCTCGGGTTCTCCGCGGCGTACCGCCACCACGAAGACGGCGCCGACGACTTCGACGGGGACGGCGACGCGGATCTCGACCTCAAGACCGGCTTCGACTTCTCCATGGCGGTCTGGGAGTTGGACCTCAGCGGCGAGGTGGGCGTCACGGTCAAGGACGACGGCGACGACCCGCTGGTGCTCGCGTCACTGGGGCTGCAATACGGCGTCAAATACAATGACGAAGACACGCTGTACCTGGGCCTCGAGGGCCTCTGGAACCAGGCCGGCACGGACGACATCGAGCCCGCGCTCGCTGCCGCCGCAGGCCTCGGGGACACGGGTGTGGACCCCTACGCCCCGAACAGCTTCCTCTACATCGGCGAGTGGTACGGCGCTTTCTTCGCCCTGCTGCAGGGCCCGGGGTCGTGGGACGACACGAACTTCACGCTCACCACGCTCGCCAACTTCTCGGACCTGTCGGTCGCCGTGCGGCTCGACGTCTCGGTCCGGGTGCTCACGTATTTGTCGGTACAGGCGTTCTTCCAGCTGGCCACCGGCGAGGAGGGCGAGCTTCACCTGGGCCCCGACGCGCTGCCTACCCTGGCGCCACTCGCGGAGGCCGCCGGAACCCCCATCAACACGATGGTGGGCACGGCGGGCCTCTGGCTCCGGCTCGACCTCTGAGTCCCGGCCACCGCCGACGGGAACGTTGACCTCGACCCTTCTGGGCGTTAAATCGCGGCGACCCGCCGGTGGAGCATGCGCGGGAGCCGCACGCTCGCTCATTGCCTGTAAGCCACCTCACCTGCCCTCGGAGGCCACAAAGATGCGCTCGCTCACCCCCCTGGCTCTGGCCCTGGCCCTCGCAACCCCCGCAGCTTTCGCAGCACCCCCGGTGGGGCCGGCGAGCCCCGGTATCGTGGCCTCGCAGGAGAAGGCGCTGAAGACGTTCCTCCCAAAGGCGCCCAAGACCCACAAGGCCGCCAGCAAGGTTCAGCCGCGGAACCGGGACGACATCTACGAGCAGATCAACGGCGGCAGCGCCAGCTTCCTCGAGAACGGCATGACGGACGCGCTGTTCGCCCAATACGCGCCAAAGAAGGGCGCCGCGGGCCAGGAGATCGCCGTCGAGATCTACCGCTTCGCCACAGACGCGGGCGCGCTGAAGCAGTTCAAGACGCTCTACGAGAACGAGGGCAAGCCGTGGGAGGGCGGCCTGGCCGTCCAGCACGAGTTCGGGGTGGAGGCGACGGTGGGGCGCTTCATCCTGAAGGCCACGTTCAACGACGGCCCCAACGCTGAGGCCTGTAAGACCCTCACGGCCGCCCTCGCCGCCGCTACGCGCAAGTAGGGCGTCGCCCGGCGCCGCGTGGGCGCCTGAGGAAAGCGCGCGCCCCAGCCCACTCAGTCTACTGTGACGAACTCACCGAGGAGGGAGTGCGCGAATGCCTTCGTGATCCGGACCTGCGCCAGCTTGCCGCGCCACCGGAACAGCGCCAGGGCCGCGTTCCCCACCTTGATGTTGACCACGATGTTGTGGCGCGAGCGCCCGGTGAGCTGCTGGTCGTTCGCCTTCGAGCTCTTCGCGGGCGCCTCGACGAGCACCTCCATCGTCTCGCCCGTGTAGGTGGCGAGCCGCGGACGGCGGATCGCCTCGCCACGCTCGAAGACCCGGGCCAGGCGCTCGACCTTCACTTCCTCGGGCACGTCGTCCTCGTACTGCGCGGCCTTCGTGCCCGGGCGCGGCGAGTACTTGAACCCATAGATGAGGTCGAACTGCACGCGGTCGATGAGCGCGAGCGTCTCCTGGAAGTCGGCCTCCGTCTCGCCGGGGAACCCGACGATCACGTCGGTGGAGAGGTGCAGATCGGGCGCTTGCGCCCGGATCCGGTCCGCGCGCTCGGTGTACTCCGCCGCGGTGTAGCCGCGACGCATCAGCTCGAGGATGCGGTCCGAGCCCGACTGCACGGGCAGGTGGAAATACTCGCACAGCGTGCGCAGGCGCCCGAAGCGCTCGATGAGCGCGTCGGTGCAGTCCCACGGGTGGCTGGTGGTGAAGCGCATCCGCTCGAGCCCGGGGACCGCGTCCACCCGGTCAAGCAGGTCCGCGAAGAGCACGCCGTCGGCACGGTCGTGGCCGTAGCTGTTGACGTTCTGGCCCAGCAGCATCACCTCGCGCACCCCGGACTCGACGAAGCGGCGCACCTCAGCCACCACCTCGTCAGCGGGCTTCGAGAGCTCGCGCCCCCGGACCTGCGGCACGATGCAGAACGCGCAGTTCTTGTTGCAGCCCTTCATGACGGTGACCATGGCCGTGGGGCCCTGATCCGGCGAAGGCTCGCCCGCGATGAACTGGTAACCCTCCCGCTTCTTGTGGAGCTCGGTCTCGCTGACGCGCTCGCCGCGCTCGCGGACGCGCCGAAGCAGCTCGGGCAGCGAGTCGACGTTGTCGGGTCCGAAGACCAGGTCCAGCCCCTTCACCTTCTTGAGGAGGCGCTCGCCTTCCTGCTGGGCTACGCACCCGGCCACCCCGATGACCAGGTCGGGGTTGTGCTCCTTGAGCGGCGTGAACGTGCCAAGGTGGCTCATGAGCTTCTGCTCGGCCTTGTCCCGCACCGTGCAGCTGTTGAGCAGGATGAGGTCTGCCGACGACGCGTCGTTGGTGGGCTCGTAGCCCTCGGGGCGGAGGAGCTGGAGCATCCGCTCGGTGTCGTAGGTGTTCATCTGACACCCGAAGGTCTGTACGTAGACGCTGCGCTGCATGGGGGGCCTCCGGGCGGCGGAACCTAGCAGCAGCGCGTCAGCGAATCCACGCTTTCCCGCCGCCGTGGCGTCGGCGAGCTGGGTTTGGTCCAACGGACCCCCAAGTGCCTGTGACAACCGCCCGTTCGACCCCCTGGAACGATAGTCCCCACCCACCCCCAACCCGGCCGCCCGAGTGTGACTTCTTGGGGTGTCCCGAGCGTCCAGGGCTGGGCCCGAAACGGTCGAGTGTGGCGCAGTCACTCGATCCGGCCGCGCTCCGCGGGGTGGCACAGGGGGTGCGAAGGGACGTCGACGCCCGGCCACTTTGGGCCTCGCAGAAAGGACCCCACCATGTCGCTCGCCTCCTTGCCTCCCCAGACCCAGTCCCTGGTCAACCGCAAGCAGCAGTCCGTCGAGGCGGCGCCCCGAGGCGCAGATTCGGTCCGCGGCGTGCGAGGCTACGACGCCCAGCGCAAGCTCCTTGCCCCGAAGCCCGCCGCCTCGGCGCAACAGGCCCCTGCCGCGTTGTCAGCGCGACGCCTTGCGGCCTGCCAGGCCGGGCACCAGACCACCGGTCGGGCCGACTGGGCCATGGAGGCCAGCCCGATGATGGCCCTGGGGCTGCGGCCGGCCGCCGCGGGTGCGGCCAAAGTCCGGGACGCCGTCTGCAATCCGGCCGTCCCGATGAGCGACGTCGACGCCGAACGCTTGACGGCGGCTGTCGCGGCACCCATCCGGAGCGCCGAGTTGGGCCACGACACCGCGGCCGCCGCAGAGCGCAAGGGCGTCGACCCCTACATCATTGGAGCGAAGGCGGTCGGCGGACTGGCCAATGTGGCCGGAGGCGTCTGCGAAGCTGGCCTGGGGCCGCTGGGCAAGGGCCTCGGCATCCTGCGGCAGATGGCCGGAGACGCCTCCGAGGAGTACTTCCTTGGCGACGGGGAGTACTCCATAGCTGACGCGATGTACTCCGCCGGCACCTTCGCGTTGAACGAGGCGATGGGCGGGCAGATCACCGACCGCGTGGCGTCAAGCATCGCCCCCGGGGCCACCGGCGACGTGCTCGCAGCGGCGGGTGTGGCGGCGAAGCTCCTCGACACGCCCCGCGACCTGGCTTTCGGAGAGTCGGCCAAGACCCTCAAGGACCAGATCGTGCCGAAGAAGGGACAGCGCGGCGGCGCCCGCTAGTCCTTCGGCGCTCACCTCGCCGTCTCGCGCACCGCGGACGACCGGGCGACCCACGAAATACTTGCTGCGTCAGAGCGCGCTCACCACACACCGACCCAGATCGACGCGGCGCGGCCCCGGCCCCCGCACGAAGCGCCGGACGCCGCCTCGGAAGCCGCCCGTCGCTCCCGGCGCACAGAGTGCACGCCCACGCCGCGAGCACGCGAGCAGCCCTGCTGGGAGCCGCGACCCTCCGCGACGACTCCCCGCTGCCCCGCCCGCATGAGGCTTCGATCTTTGTCCTCGATCCAGGCCATGAACAAGCCTCTCTACCGCGCCTACCTCCTCAAAGAGCAGCTCCGCGTGGCGGTTCAGCTGAAGGGCGAGGCGGGTCAGGCGTTGCTCGGGAAGTGGTGCGCCTGGGCCGCTCGCTGCCGACTGCCATCGTTCACCAGGCTGGCGAAACGGATCCGGGCGCACCGGGCGGCCATCGACGCGACCTTCAAGCACGGCCTGAGCAACGCCCGAGTCGAAGGGCTGAACACGCGGCTCCGGATCGTCAGCCGGATGGCCTACGGCTTCCACAGCGCGGCCGCCGTCATCAGCCCTCGGCATGCTGAAGCTCGGCGGGCTCTGTCCCGACCTCCCAGGCCGCGCGTAGGGCGGCAAGCAATTGGGGGTCGGGCGATCGCCCGACCCTCCGCCCAGCCTTCGAGCCGTGCTCGCAGCGTCAAGGTACGTCCTCGCCGCTCCTCGGCATGCTCGCGGTCGGCTGTCGCCTGCCTGCTGCGCGTGCCTCCGGGCGCCTCCGGGCGTTCCGTGACACTGCTGCACGCGGCGCCAGCCGAACGGGGCCCGCGAGTGTGCTCCGCACAATCGGAGACCCACGACAACGTCAGGAGGTCCACTTTTCACCGCGGAGCACAATGTCTCTACACGGCCATCGGGAGGTCACGACGCGGTGGGTCGTGATGCCCTGTTCGACTCGACAGTCGACTCGGGATTGGGAGGGCTGCCGGCCATCGGCCGCGAGGCGGCCGCTCGTAGCATATCTAGCACTCGAGGAGTCCTTCGTAACCGGCTATCGCGTGCCAGCGTCGTTGGCGAACAGGTATTGGCCCACGTGCCACTCCGTGCCGTTCCCGAACGCAAAGAGCTCTGAGCAGGCCATATAGAACAGCCGCCACCGCTGGAACCACACTGCTGTGTCTTTGCCGTAGACCGGGCGCAACAGGGCGAGCGCCTCCGCCTTGTTACGGTCGAGCGACTCGAGCCACTGGTTGCAAGTCCGTGCGTAGTGCCGGCCGCTCACGGTCCACAAGCGCTCGTGCCGTAGCGGGGCTGCCAAATCAACGAGCAACCGCTCCGAGGGCATCAGCCCACCGGTAAAGAAGTGACGTGCCATCCAATCGGTGTCTCCCTCGTCTACGAAGGGGTAGGCGAGACGCCGATGACAGAAGATGTGCACGAACAGCTTCCCGCCGGGCTCGAGCCATCGGCTGACTCGCCGCATCAGCTCCAGGTAGTTGCGCATGTGCTCGAACATTTCCACCGAGACGACCCGATCGAATTGCCCCTCGGGGGAGAAGTCGTTCATGTCGGCCGTGATGACCGTCACGTTCTGGACGCGGCGGCGCTGCGCTTCATCGGTGATGTGCTGACGCTGCTTCGCGGAGTTCGAGACGGCCACGATGCGCGAGCGAGGGTACCGCTCGGCCATCCAGAGCGTGAGTGAGCCCCATCCGCATCCGAGCTCGAGGATGTCGAGGCCGTCTGAGAGTTCAGCCCGCGCGCAGGTGAGCGCGAGCATGTCGTCTTCGGCCTTTGCCAGGGCTTCGTCACCGATCTCGTACCAGCAGCACGAGTACTTCATCCGCGGACCGAGGGCCAACCGCATGAACGCCGTAGGGAGCTCATAGTGCTGTTCGTTGGCGGCGTCCGGCACAGGTGCCACCGGGCCCGACCGGATGGAGGCCATGAGATCCCGGAGACGAACCTCTGCGTTCGCAGACTCGAAACGCAGCCGCTCTGCGCAGAGGTGTCGCATCCCGGCTCTCAGGACCGGGTCAGGGAGGACGCCGCGCTCGGCCAGCGCGATCAGCGCTGAGGCAGACAGTCCACGAAGCGAGTCCACTGGATGGTTCAAGGGTCTCCTCGGGTGGTGAAGTTGCTGTGGGAACTCACGGGAGCGCGGAGGTGAACGGGGCCCGGGAGTTCTGCTGCCTAGGCCTACGCGTGAATCCCGAGGCGGGGTGCCACAGGCGCAGGGCCCCCCCGCGGGTCCGGGGACCGCGCGGCCAGTCTAGACGGCCGCCAGTGACAAGCCCAATCCGACGCGCGCGCTTCGAGTCGGAGCCGCTTCGAGGCTGAGCTTCACCCCGGCGACTTCGAGCCGACGGCCGCTGACGTGGACGCTACGCTGCCCGGGGTGCGCGCGCTCTACGAGCGGTTTCCCTATCCGGCAGGCGCCCCCGAGCTCCGCGTGGGCTGCGATGCGAAGGCCCTCATCGGGGAGGTTGCACTACGAGGACCCCGACGGCCGACAGAGCCGCGCCGCCTCGATCTGGGTCGCTGCATTGCGAGCCCGACGCCCCGGCCACACCCGGCGTCGAGCACCCCACCAGTAGGCATCCGCCCTCCCCTGCTTCGAGTGTCGTCAGCGCGAGCGTCACTTGAGGCTGACCCTGTCGGCTCGCCGAGAGCTCGAGGTTCACGCCGCCCGCTCGCTCGAGATGCAGCGCCACCACCGCGAGGTCGCGGCGGCCCGTGCAGGGGTGGCCCAGCGTGTCCATCCACGCTGTCGCCAGGTCCCACCGCGAGAGGCGTACGCGCGCCGCTTGCGACACCTCGTCCGCGTCGCGCCACAGCATCACCGCCCCCTCGGCGGGCACCTCGCTGGGCGCTGGACGGGCCGCCGCCAGCAGCGACGCCGCGTAGTCGGGTACACGGGTCGGCGAAGGCCAGAGGGCGGCCGCACGCAACGGACCCACGACGAGCCGCGTGAGCCCTTGACCCACCAGCGCTGGCAGGACTACGAAGGCCATGCGGACCCAGCTGTGTCTTTCGTAGTGGCGCTTCGGCGGCGCGTGCGGCGCACCAGCGGGTCGGCGAGCGCCTACGTGCCCTGCTCGAGTCGCTGTAGAGTTTGACACTCATCCTCGCTTCGAACAGAAGGGCAGGTCGCGCCTCCGTTTGCTCCGACGCACCCGAGCCAGAGAGCACGGCGCCGCGTCCCGGGGGTGCGGGGGTCGTCCCCCGCCCGCGAGGGCATCCTCCTCGTTACCGATCGCCCTGGAGCACACGGCGTGAACCAGTCTGCTCACCAACCAGCGCCCTCGACGACCTTCGCCCTGCGAGCCGACCTCCTCGACTTCACGGCGGATCCCGGCTTCGACGCCTCCGGCGACCTGAAGGGTGTTCGCTTTCGACCCGACCACTGGCTGCTGGTGAGAGACGGCGTCATCGTAGGTGCCCAGGTCGATGACCCCGGTGACGACTGGGAGCGCCACGACCATCGGGGTCAGCTGCTCCTCCCAGGGTTCATCGACACCCACGTGCACAGCCCGCAGCTCGACATCATCGGCTCCTACGGCGCGGGGCTCCTCGACTGGCTGAACACCCACACCTTCCCCGCGGAGGCGCGTTACGCCGATCCCGAGGTGGCGCACGAGGGCGCCGCTCGCTTCCTCGACGCGCTCTACGCTCACGGGACGACGTCCGCCGCGGTCTTCCCGACGGTGCACCCGGTGTCCGCCGACGCCATCTTCGCCGCCGCCGAAGCGCGTGGCATGCGCCTCGTCGCCGGCAAGGTGATGATGGACCGGAACGCGCCAGCGGCGCTCATGGACACCGCCCTGAGCGCCGAGCGCGACTCGCAGGCCCTCATCGAGCGCTGGCACGGCCGAGGACGGCTCGCGTACGCCGTGACCGTCCGCTTCGCGCCGACCAGCAGCGACGCCCAGCTGGAGATGGCAGGACGACTCCTGGCGGCCACGCCAGGCGCCTACCTCCAGACCCACGTCGCCGAGAACAAGAAGGAGATCGCCTGGGTCGAGTCCCTCTTCCCCTCGGCGCGGAGCTACCTCGACGTCTACGAGCGGCACGGGCTGCTCGGCCCCCGCTCGGTCCTCGCACACGGCATCTGGCTCAGCGACGCCGACCGCGCGCGCCTCGCCCACACCGGCGCGTCGATCGCCCACAGCCCTAGCTCCAACCTGTTCCTCGGCTCGGGGCTCATGGACTGGCGCGCCCTCGAGGCGGCCGGCGGTCGAGTCAGCCTGGCCACGGACGTCGGCGCCGGGACCAGCCTCTCGATGCTCAAGACGCTGGCCGACGCCTACCGCGTCCAGGCCCTGCTCGGGACGCGCCTCTCCGCCTGGAAGGCGCTCCACGGCGCCACGCGGGGCGCCGCCGACACGCTCGGGCTCGCGTCGGAGGTCGGCACCCTCGACGTCGGAGCCACGGCCGACCTCGTCCTGTGGCGCTGGGCGGTCGGGCCGGTCGCTGAGCACCGACAGGCCCGAGCGAGCGACCTGCACGAGAAAGTCTTCGCCTGGATCATTCAGGGCGACGAGCGCAACGTAGTGTCGACGTGGGTCGCGGGTCGGCTGATGTACGAGGCGCGGACGGAGTGGATGGCCGACCGACCCTGATGGCCGGCGGTACTCTGTCTGGACCTGTCCTGCGCCGGAACCGGTTCAGGACCCAGCCCCCTCGCCCCAGCGAGCGCAGGTTCAGTCCGCGGATGCGGGCCACGCGGGGCCCGGTGCGGGGCGAGGTGCCCCCGAGGCGATGAGTGCGGCCAAGATGACCTCGATCACGTCGTGCCGGAGTCGTGGGCCCTGGCAGGCAGAAGGGCTCTCTGACGCGCCGGCTTCACCTTGAGGTGCCAAGCCGCGCAGCCGACCGTAAGCGCCGACACCTCGCGCATGCCCACGCGACGACGGGCAGCAGGATCAACAACGGAGACAACCGCTCCGTGGGCCGTTGCTCGACGCCCTGGTCCAAGGCACCGACCTGGAGCGCCAGGCCCTGGTCGATGGGCTGGCCAACGAGAGGGCGACGGTGCGCTTGCTGCCGTGGACCGCGGGCTGGGCCACGCAGTTCGGCGCGCTGGTCGGAACACGCGCTGGCACTGGCTGGGGCGGCTCGACCACGGCGCCGCGCCTCGACCACGTCTTGGCCGACCAGGCGCGCTACGCCGATGCCTGGACGCGGCAACCGCACGAAGTGCTGTGGAAGAGTCCCCCGCTGCCGCTGACGACCCACGGCGACCTGCAGGCGCTGCCGGAGCGCTCGGCACGCACGGCTTCGCGGACCGGCGACGCCACCCAACGACCAAGGCTGGGACTGGCTGGCCCAGCAGGTCGCATTCGTACCCTGGATCCATGAAGCGCTCGCCGAGCTCTTGCCATGGGCGCTGCATGGCGAGGCAGCGTCGGCTACGCGGCCTTGGATTGCCTGCTGATGGACCAGGACAGCTGGCGTTAGCGCGCGCTCCTGCGCGACTGGCACGCCAATGCTCCAGAATGGGCATCGAGGCCAAGCAGGAGGACGAAGCCCAAGGGTTGGGGCCGGCGCGCCCGCCACAGCCAGGACCCTGCGCTCAAGACCTGGCGCGACCTGGCGTTGCGCTTCGAGACGCTGGCGAGCCGCCAAGGGCCGCCGCTGTTGGACCTTCCGCTGCTCTAGCCCGTCGCGGCTGCGGGCGCAGAGTCGCATGGAGCGTCTCGGGCAAGGCGGTGCGATGACGCGTGGTGCGGAGCGTCAGGAGGGGGCTTCGGCTTGCGGTGCGCGTCGCTGGGTCTTGCGGCGGGGTGCCCGGTTCTGGGTCTGATCCGTTCGACATCCTCTCCGTGGCGGACCACGCGGGGCCCGGGGGCGAGTATCGCGAGATGTCTCAGTGACATCCGTCCGTACCTGGCCCGGGAGCGCCGAGCATGGGGACTGGCACCTTGGATTCCGTCCCTCCAGCAGGCAGCATCGGGCGCATGGTGACTCCTCGCCGAACGACTCCGGGAGGCGGAACGGCCCTCGCGCTATCCGCGTTCCTTCTCACGGGTCCGCTCCTCGCGGCCGGACCTGCCCACGTCGGAGACCGGGAGCTCGCGCCGCGCATCGTGGGCTTCGCCCCTGCGGTCGGAGCCGTTTCGACACGCGTCGCCTGGCTACGCCTCCGCGATACCCGCCCTGGCACCCGCAGTGACTCGTACGAGGGCTACGATCTCGTACTCGAGGTGGTGGTGGCCACGCTCGCGACCCCCGCTGATGTGCTCGAGGTTTGGCCACTCGGAGAGGTGGTCGCGGTCGGCGACGGCGAGAGCGTGAGCCGCTCCGACGACGAACGTCACGCGAGGCGCCAGGCAGCGGTGGTCAACCGGCGTCTGAAGGCCGGCGGTTTTGTCGAGGCCGGGCGCCCGCTGGGTCGCACCGTGACGGCGGAAAGGGAGGCAATCGAGTACCGAGGCGGTGCCGGTGGCCGTCAGGGCGAGTGTTGGATGCGACCGCGTCTGGAGGGGGTCGGCGAACCCCCGCTCGTCCTCATGAAGATGCCTTGCCCCCTGGCAACGCCCGAAGTCACCGCAGTCGACACCGTTCTAACGCCCGGCGGCGACCTCCTTGTCCTTTGGGCCCCGTTCGACTGGTCCGGCTCGAGCGCCCTCACACCCCTCCCCTGGCCGGAGGGGGCCGCCAACGGCCCTCGAACATCTCCCACCGCTCTTCCGCGGCCAGCTGAGGGGCGGCGCGGCGCGGCGCGGGTCCGTCGGCTTGCGCCGCACCTCGTGGGCTGGTCCGCCGACGGCCAGCAGCTCGCCTACGTCACGGCCATTCACTGGTGCGGGCAGGCCGCCGAGCTCGCCCTCGTCATCCACGACGTCCGCGCCGACACGCCGGCCGGTCTGATCTCGCTCGGCTGGTTCCCCCACCGAAAGGACGACCTCGTCGGGTGGCTCTCAAGCCCGACGAGCACGTCACCTCTCGACCCGACGTTCACTCGGAGTCGCCGCCACGACGCCGATTCATGGCTTCGGGACGCCGGCTTCGGTCCAGCTCGCGCGCTCGCCGGCCCGCTCGTGTGCGCGTGGGAAGGAGATAACGTCGAAGGCGACGCCACTCGGTTCGGCGAAGAATACCGCGCCGTCAGCTTCGTCCGCGTAAGCAGCCCTGTCCGTTCACCGGACGACCGGCTAGCGGCGCTCCTCGTGGACGTGGACGGCTGGCAGGAGAGAGACCATGAGGACGACCTCGTTCGGTCATTCGCGCTGCGTGCCCTCGGCAATCCGCGACCAGTCGTGGACTTGAAGTCCGGTCTACGCCCTCCCGCCCACCCAGACTGAGCTACCCGCTCGCTCCGAGCCAGGGATGGACAAGCTCGAAGCGGCGATCTGGGTGGAAGCGGGCGGCTGAACGGCGCCCCCCGGGATACCGCTGGCTCGCGTCAACACCGGAGCATGACGCCCACCTCGCGAGGCGGAACCGCCCCCGAGAAGTGGAAGCCCTGGTACTCCTCGCAGCCGAGGGCGGTGAGGAACGCCAACTGAGCCGCGCTCTCAACGCCCTCGGCCACAGCAAGCAGCCCCAGAGAGTGCGCGAGATGCACGATGGCGCGCACGATGGCCGCGTCCCCCGCATCGGTTTCGATGTCGCGCACGAACTCGCGGTCGATCTTCACCGAGTGCACCGGGAAGCGCCGGAGATAGGAGAGGCTGGCATAGCC
>SXGT01426232.1_pt1 | contig 18616 bp, 19 predicted proteins | sample 3176221 | NCBI WGS metagenome assembly SXGT01 (sample SAMN11356862, study PRJNA531348) | freshwater metagenome | isolation source: freshwater sample F1-120 | place: China: Fuxian Lake, Yuxi | collected 2017-12-25
CACCGTCATCGCGGTTGCGAGCGACCCGCACGACGTCGTCGCGGAACTCTCGGGGGTAAGGCCTGGGCACACTGACATCCTTCCAGCTCACCCGTTCCGGGCAAGCCAACTCAGATGTCACCTATTCGTGCAGCAGACCCGAGGACACACCGAGGTCGCCGTGTCCGCCTGGCGGACTCGGCTGTCTCCAGTACATGGTCTCTGCCCTGCTCACCGAGACCGGCTTGCATATGGCCGGCGTGACCCTACTGCCGACGTCTTCGTGCGCATCGGCTACTCGCTTTGGTACAGACTGCGCCGCCAACGCTATTACAAAGCCGTGGTGGCAATTCAGGTTTCCCCGTCGACGAAAGGGCAACACGCAGAAATCGATCGATGCACTGTGATCAACCCGTCGAGCGAAAAGCATGACCTGGTTGCGGAACTCGCGGGGCCAGGCCACAAGCACAACTGGAACCTTTTGCAGCACACCCGTCACGCGCGAGCCAACCCAGATGTCATCGATTTGGGCAGCAGACCCATCCACCCCGGCATGTCCTGGTGGATCAGTCGCTTGCCCGCGCGATCACGACGCTGTTGTCGCCGAGTTGGGCAGGCGCTCGTAGAGAAGCTGTTTGGCGCTGTTAGCCTAGAACGTGGCTTAGCGGCGCCCGTATCGCTCTTCCGAGCAGACCGGTCCTATGTCCGACTGAACTACCCGCAGTCATCACACACGCCGGTCAGCGGCAACTCCATGCTGCACGTCGAGCAGAGACCGGCTTTTGGACGGTGGCTGCGCTGCTGCGCCTCTCGTCGCACGCGGTTGGTTGGATGCGCTACGAACCACGGTCCTTTGCCCGACAACGGCCGTTCGCCGGCCACCCCGGACACCGATGAGGCCTCTTCTTCGGTCGTGAAACCTGTTGTATAACCCCAGAAGATACTGAGTGCCGGAAAGTTGCCGTTCCCCGTCGCCGAGACGTACGGCTCGCTGACGTCGACGACACTGAACTGGGTCAGTCCGGCGGCAGCTACCATCGCCTGGATGAATGCGTGGTTCTCAGCTGGAATACGAGCTCTCACCAGTGCACCGATGAGCGACTCTCGCTGAACGTCAGTCGTCATGCATCCCTCAATCCCACGCCCGGTGATCCAAGCTTCTTATCAGAGGCGAAGGTCGCCTGCACATTAGATCGACCACGATGAACCCAAAGCCCGATGTCTGCAGTCGATTCCACCTCCCCCAAGCTACCGTTCTGTCCGTCGCTGCGTACTCGTACTGACGCGTCTCGGGCTTGGATGTTCTGCCGGAAGCCTTCGCCACCAGATCCAGCTTCTCGTGTGCCCTTATTCTTTTGGGTCCCGGATTTCGGGGTTAGCTCACCTCAGCTCCACTGGGTTGCCGTCAGCATATGAACCCATCTGGCCCTTTGAAGTAGTTGGCGAAATCCGCGCAGACCGGCCGGTTGACTTCGACCCAACCCTGTGGCGTGCACACTGTGTATGGCCCCTGTCCATAGTTAGGGCCAACCGTGCCGAGACGCGAACACCCCCCTGAGGTGATGAGCGGAGCATTGACGTAAACCCAGCCAGCGCCGGTGCATAGCGAGTAGGAGTCCATGGTCTCCGGCTCGTTCACTGTGCCAAAGTAGCCAATGCCGCACGGTTCCAACTCCGGATCGGTGTCAGGTGCCGTCGAGGTTGTAGTCGTTGTCGGCAACGTGATCGGGGGTAGCGGCGGTGGCGGCGCTGGCGCGGCGGTCTCAGTGGGGGTGGATGTGGTGGTCGGAGCCGGTTGGGTTCCCGACGCTTCTGTAGAAGTGGTAGGCCGCCACGGTCGCCAGACCAGCACCAATGCGGCGACCAGGAGGAACACGCCCACGACGGCCAGGGCGGCGAACCACGACCGGCGGCCCGGGCGAATCAATTTGGCATTTGGCGCATTGGTTCGCTGAGGTCTGCTCGCTGCTACTGCGGCTATTGTTGCGGCTTCGTGAAGTCGATTGTCCGGTGCCGCAGCGATTTCGGTGAGCTGATGGGTGAAATCAACGCAGCGCGGAAAGCGATCTTTTGGATCTTTGGCTAGGGCGGTCGCCAGAGGCTGATCGAGCGAGGCTAGTTCAGGCCGTGCGTCACCTAGAGCAGGTGCTGATGCATTGAGATGCCGACTAATCACAACCGCTGGGTTGAGATTTGAGAAGAGCTGCGATCCGGTCAATAAGTGGTAGGTCGTCGCGGCAAGGGCGTACTGGTCGGCTCTTCCGTTCATGGCTTCACCCATGAGCTGTTCCGGGGCGGCGTAGGCAACCGTGCCGACAGTCATATTGGTCGTGGTGATTCCGCTGGTGTCGTCAAGGGGTCGGGCGATCCCGAAATCGGCCAGGGAAATCTTGGGGTCGTCGGTATCGAGGTCCGCGACGATTATGTTCGCGGGCTTAACGTCGCGGTGTAGCAGGCCCTTCTTGTGGGCGTAGTCCAACGCGCTGGCCACGGCAGTGACGACTGGTAGGACATGCCCCACCGGCATGCCTTCCGAGTAGCGCTGCTCCAGAAGGTGTCTGAGGTCGGTGCCGTCAATGTAGTCCATCGTGATCCAAAGCTGACCTTCGTGCTCACCCCGGTCGTGAATACCCACGACATGGGGGTGGCGCAGGCCCGCGGCCAGGTCGGCTTCGCGGATGAACCTCTCCCGAAACGACGGATCCTGGGAAAACTCCGGGCGCAGGACCTTCAGTGCTTCCTGACGAGGAAGCCGGGGGTGCTGGACCGAATAGACCTCCCCCATTCCTCCGGAACCCAACTGCCGTAGAACGCGATACCCCGCGAAAGTGTCTCCGATTCTCAACGGCATGGGCGGATGTTAGCGGCAGGCTGGGACAGTTCGCGCCCGCATCTCCACTTCGCCCCGTCAGCTTCGCTGTCTGTGCCCGCGTCGTCTGAACAAGGCGGGCAGCTTCCTCGACATGATCTCGCGGAATCGAGGCCCTGTCAGCATGCATCTGCCAAGCATCCGACTCCGTGTGCCTGTACTCCAGATCGAGAGTCCTAGTGCCCTCGTCGCGCCGATGGCAACCCACCGAGTACCTCACGCCCACCCTCGAATAGGTCAGGGTTGCTGACGCTCTGGCGCCCCTGAGGCTTGCTTCGAGTCGGAGCCATGATTGCCTTCCTTTGCCCTCGCAGCGCACGTTCGTAGATGCGGCGGTATCCGGGCCCCTTTTTAGCCTGACGCCCGGCCTGGTTCACGATTTCATCGAGCCGCTTGCGCGCCTTCTTCCCGAATGCGTAATTAGCCTCTAGCGCGGTCAACTTGTCATGAATCAGCTGAAGCATCACCGGCTTCCAGTCAGCTGACTGCTCCGTCTGTTTAGGGCTGTCCGTCAAATTGAAACTCTTTCGTGTGCCAGTGAAGATCCTTCGATCGCAGCGCTTCTGATCTAGCCCTCCGTGATTGGGCCGCCATTGTCAATAGTCACTCCCTCTGACTCAAGAATGCCGATCACATCGATCGCGTCGTCCTCGGCGACGCCAGACTTATCGACTTCGGCGTCGATCACCACAGGCCTAATTTCACCGCCCTTGTCGAAGAGAAACCGCTCACGATATGCCCAGTAGGCGGCACTGGCGACGTCGTCCACCATTTTCCAGTTCAACGCGGCACCAATTCCCACACCGGCGATCGGAACGAACTGTCCGAGCTTCTTTTTGGTCAGCTTCTGGCCGAACTGGGTGGCGAATCGCTGCACAACCTTGACGAACGTCTGTTGATTCAGTTGCCGCCAGGCCACATTGGTCGCGAGGCTGCGAGTCAAGATCGCAAGCTGCTGGTAAGCAACCGCTTTAGCGGACGGAGTCACAGCGAGACCTAGACCGATGATCTGCATCATGAAAACTTCTTCGGCAGGGTCACGCGGGTCATAGCCGTAGTAGAGAGCGTCGTGCGCAATGACCCGGCTGCAGGCGGCCAGAAGCGCAGCAGCGTCAACGCCCATCGCGGCTGCAATGGTCCCCAGCCCTGGTGCAGCTGCCGCTCCTGCTCCCGCTACCGCACCGAATGCCGCCAACGCTTGCCCGCCGCTAACCGCAAGTCCGGCTGCTGCGCCCTCGGTTGCGGCGGAGATGGAATAGGCGTAGTGCAACCGCGTGAACGAAGCAACCTTGTCGATTGCTCGTAGATCCAGTTCGTGGATGTCATCAAGGCGCTCGACGGTGTGGCCCTTCTTGACATAGGACCGGATGACGCGAGTCTCGGACGTCGTCAGTTGCCCTGTGCGGGTCATGAACTTTCCAGCACCCTCGGCGGTCGCCTTTAGAGCAGCGGCTCCGCTGTCCTTCAGCTTGGCGGCACCCGGAGCTTTTAGCGCGCTGCCATACAACTTGCGGCCCGTGTCTTTAACCGACTCCGGCACGAGGTGTCGAGCGGACCGACGAAGTTCTCGCTCTTTGTGCTCACGCACCTTGTCAAGCTGAAGCCGCTCGTAATCCGACAGACCCACAGACTTTCCTCCCCTTGGTGCAGAACTAAAATTGACGGCACAGTTGCGTCAGAATGCACTGCTTGCAGCACGTAATCACGGTCCCGCCGAGATCGCCGGTTCGGCGTAAACGTCGCCGCCTGTATAGATCACCAGCCCGTTTCGACTGATGTCGTACCGGGTGTCCTCGTTGGCTACCGAGAATCCCGCCGGAGTGGCCACGACTCCAGGCAGATCGATTCGAGCGTTGTCCTTTCGGCGCAGACCCTTATAGGTATAGCTGCCATTGCCCTCGTCACAAATGACAACCACGGATTGGACTGTTTGCAACGTCAACGCTGGAACGTACGGACACGACAATCCTGCATATGACCATGTAGCGGACGTCGGTGCAGCAGTGGCAGTCGGGGCATGCGCAGTCACCGTAGAACGCGTTGGCATCAATGGCGTTTCAGTCCGCGCGCTGCTAACAACCGGTGTACCGGTCGCCATCCCGCTTCGCTCCCAAGGACGCGAGACCAACGCGACAGCTGCACCGCCAACAAGGGCGACGGCAACCAGAGTGCCGGCGACAATCGGCCATGCCCGACGTACCCGCACCTCCTGCGTTTGAGTAGGTGGATAGGGCGGCGTTGACGGCGAAAGCGTCTTCGTCAGGGGTGGTGCTTTGCGGATCTCAGACAAACGTGGCACCAAATGCGGACGAGCAGCGACTGGAGCCAGTACGGTCGTCTGCCGCGATGCCGTCGAAGCACTCGCGCCGCTGACGGCCTGCGCGAAGGCTGCGCAGGTGGCGTGACGGTCTTCGGGTGTCTTTTCGAGTGCTTGGCGGACTGGTGCGTTAAGCACCGCGAGGTCGGGACGTTCGTCGCCGAGCAAGGGTGGCGTCGTGCTGAGGTGCCGACTAATGACGACCGCTGGGTTGGAGTTTGGGAAGAGCTGCAATCCAGTCAGCAAGTGATACGTCGTCGCGGCCAGCGCGTACTGATCGGCCTTTCCGTTAATTGGCTCGCCCATGAGCTGTTCTGGTGCGGCGTAGGCGACGGTGCCGACCGTCATGTTGGTCGTGGTGATGCTGCTGGTTTCGTTTAGTGGTCGAGCTATCCCGAAGTCGGCAAGAAAGATCTTGGGGTCGTCGGCATCGAGGTCGGCGACGATGATATTGGCTGGCTTGACGTCTCGGTGCAGCAGGCGCTTCTTGTGCGCGTAGTCCAGCGCACTGGCCACAGCAGTGATGACGGTCAAGACATGCCCAACAGGGACGCCTTGCGGGTACCTCCCGTCCAGCAGCTGGCCGAGGTCGCTGCCCTCAACGTAGTCCATCGCGATCCACAGGAGGCCGTCGTGCTCGCCCCGGTCGTGGATGCCGACGATGTGAGGGTGTCGCAACCCCGATGCGAGATCTGCTTCACGGATAAACCGCTCACGGAATGACTCATCCTGGGAGAACTCCGGGCGCAGGACTTTCAGGGCCTCCTGACGCGGCAGTCGAGGGTGCTGAACCAGATAGACCTCGCCCATCCCGCCCGACCCCAGCTGGCGCAGCACGCGGTATCCGGCGAAGGTGTCGCCGATCGTCAGTGGCATTGCCGGATACTAACGGCAGACTCCGACTGTTTTCATGGCCTCAGAGTTGTCGGAGTTCATCACATTTAGTCAGAACGCCGCGACTGAAACCGCGACCTTCGTCGAACCCACCGATCCCAGGGTGACTGGCCAGCTCCGCGCGTTCGATCTGTCGGGCCCTGCCGCACGTCGTTTCCTTATGGGTAGTAGCCCCTGTAGGACGCGTAGATGTCCCGGTATTGGGGGCAGTAGGTATCTATGACGTAGCCGATTCCCTGCTGGAGCTCCGTGTAACTCAGGTTCGTCTGCGTCATCCAGACTGAAACTTGGGTCCATATTCTGTGGCGCGTCGGGTCGGCGTCTAGGTCGCTGCATACCGCGTTCGAGTAAACGTTCCCGAACTGCTGGATGCTGGTGAAGTGCATCGTGTCGGGTTCTCCCAATATCGCTGCTTTTGTGGGGTCCGACGCGACGGCATACGGAGAGTCGGGCACCCATTGCACCGGGATTGGACCGTAAGGTCCACCGACACAAAGTGACCCTGTTCCGGGATAGCCTCCCGTCTCGCAGTACGGCCGTGCGTTCGCCGTACCCGGCCCTACCGCCAGGCCCACACTTGTCATCCCGGTCATCACTAGGGCGGCAATGAGCTTCTTCATTTTCATTGCTTCTCCATATTTGCAAACCTCACTACAGACCATCCCGAGAAAACACATTCGACGTATTGCGGGCAGTGCATTGTGATCGAAGCGTCCAGAGGTGCGCGCCACCACCACGGGCGGAGGGACTCACCAAGTGGAGCCGGTTGCCAACTCGACAAGCATCTGAGGACAGTTGTCCTCCTCGGCCTGCCTAACGAAGTCCTCGACGTTCGGAGTGATCATGCCGGGATTCGTCTCGACCATGTGGTTGACAATGTCAGTCTCGCTGATCCCTTTCGCGCGCCAAGCGCAGATGTCCGTTGCATGGATGCCGACCGATTCCGGACTGGGACCATATGGGTTGTAGCCGTTGATCGGGGTGCTGTAGTACGGCTCGCAGACACCTTCCGAATTGAGTTCCCAGTTGACCTGGCAGGGTGGCGTGGCAGTCGCTGGAGCCGCTCCCATGAATGCACCGACGGCACCTGCCGCCAACGTGGTCAGCAGAAGTCGCTTCAGTGCCATAGACCCATCTCCGAAATAATTAGTGTTAGTGAAGTTGCTGCGGGATGATTGGCAATGTATATCAGAACGAACTCATCGATCTGGCAAAGTGTGAAGAAGCGCTAAGGTCCTAATACTTCGCGCCTCGCACACGGCCACTGATCACCCGGTGCCTGGCGTCCGCCGCCGCCCGTCAGGATGACCGCAGTCATCGGCGCACACAGACTGGGCTCCAGGTTGCTGCCCATGCCGCCCAGAGATCAGCACAGCAACTTTTGGGCGTTCTTCAACACCTGGACTGCCGAGGTCGCATCGACGCCCCCGCTGACCATCTTTTGTGCGATTTCGTTGGGTGGTGTGCCGCGTCCCAAGCTCCGGCAAATCGAGTATCCGAGTTCCAGGACATCCTCGCCGGTGGAGCCTGCAAACAGTGTCCCGCTCTCGGTCAGGAAAGCAGCCTCTCCGTGGTACTCAACGTCGCTGTTAACCACGTAAGGCTCGCAGGCGCCGGTAACAGGGTTGCGGAACTCGAGGCATCCAGGCTCGGCGTTGGCGATCGCCGGCGCGACCAACGCGGCGACAAGGGCACCGGTCAAGACTGACAGGGCCGCAAACGCTCGCGCGCTAGCTACGCAACAGCTGGTCACGATGCCTCCTACTTCAACCTCTTGAGGTGTCGCGATTATTTGAGGCCAGGGCACAGGTACATCTCGGCGTCGATTGTGAAGTAGCCCGAATCGTCCGGGTCGAGCCGATTCTTGTTGAAAGTTGCCGCCATGATGTCCTTGACTCGTTGTTCGGAAAAGCCTTGGCGACGGAGATCGCATGCGGCGTGGCCCAATTCAAGGATCTGTGCGTCATTCAGTCGCCCAATGGACGGCAGGATCAGTCTGACATCGGACACGAAACCTGCTTCGCCGGTCGGCCCATAGGTGTCTCCGTTGCCGTTCTTACCAGCGTCGAACGGAGCGCCACCTAAGCAAGCCTGGACGCCCGCGTCGGTGCCCCAGTCGCAAGTCTTGGAGACTGCGATTGGCGCTGACTGCAAGGCCACAGCAGCCAGCGCAAGTCCTGCGGCGAAAACTGCCCTTGTCCACTTCATTCTTTACCCCCTGAAGCCGCTGACGGCCGAGTCGCCGTGCAGCGGCATATCCCCGATCAATGTAGTTCTCGCAACTCAGGTTGTCGCCGTTACAGGCTCCAGTTGGCAACAAACTTGACGACACACTGGGAGCGGTCAACCGAGAAATTTGAATCGTGCACGTGACCGACGCCGACCCCATGGGTGCGCACCTAACCTGCGCCGGCAGCATCGAACGTGGCGAGCGTAATCTCGCCCTCCAGGCCGCTGGCGCCAAGGAACTCACGGCGTATCGAGGCGGCACCCGCTTTGTGCCGCGTCGGATACTTGGCCAAACCGACCACCCTGGCGTCAACGAAGTACACACCGGAGCAACCCCTCCTGTGCCGACCGAGCACGTGAAGTACACCTGTTTCGCCGGCGTCCGGACACCCCGGGCTCGGGTCCAGCACAGTCGACCATCGTTGGCCCAAAAGTGCCCGCCACGGTCCGGACTATGGATAACCCCTCAGCCGAAATCTCCCGTCGCCACAGGAGGCGCTACCCGCCTGCCGTTCGGGCATGAAGCTGGGCAAAACAGCGACTTATAAGCCCTCCGTATAGATCCGTATACTTCTGGGTGATCTATACCGAACTATGCGGGAGGTGTGCCGATGGAGCCGAGCCCGTACGCACCCGGGTCGCTGCCGGAATATCTGGCAGGCCGTGGCCGTGAACGCGAGCTGATCCGCGACAAGGTATCCCGGCTGAGCATGCTCGGGCGATCCGGCGGACCCCTGCTGGCCTTCCATGCTCCGCGTGGCCTCGGGAAGACGTCGCTGCTACGGATGGCCCAGCGCGACGCGCTCGCCGAAGGCTTCCTGACCGTATGGGTCACCGGCCGAGATGACCGGCCGATGTCGCCCGATATCGCGCAGGGACTGAGCGCGGCGGTGAAGGACCATTCCTTCGGGGACCGGGCGAACGCGCTGCTGGATCGGCTGGCCCAGGTCCAGGTCGAGTTCGGGATCCCGGGAGTCAAGGTCGGCGCGACGCTTTCCGCCAAGGACAAAGCGGCGGGCTCGGCCGTGTTGGAGAAGCTGCTCGAGGATGCCGGCCGGTTCAGCCGCGCGCATGCCGCCAAGGGGCTCGTCGTGTTCGTCGACGAGTTCCAGGAAGCCCAGCTCGGCGATCGCAAGAGCCTGCTGATCGGGCTGCAACACTTCGACGGCGCCCCGGACGCCATACCGGTCGCGGTGATCGCCGCCGGCCTGCCCTCGTTGCCGCCGGCGGTGACCGAGGCGGCCACCTTCGGCGAGCGGTCCCGGTTCGTCGAACTCGGCCTGCTCACCGAGGTCGCCGTTGCCGAGGCGATCCGGTTGCCCGCCGAGCATCACCGGGTCACCTGGTCTGACGAGGCGATCATGGCCGCCATCGAGCTCGCCGCCGGCTACCCGCACAAGGTGCAGCTCATCGGCGACTCCACCTGGGAGATCGCCCGTCCCACCGCCGGGAGCACGATCAACGTGGGTCACGTCCGGCGGGCCGAGGAGGAGATCGAGGACCGCATGACGGGCCTGTTTCGTACCCGTCTGACCCGCGTCACACCCGAGCAGCAGCGGTTCCTGGCGGCCATGGCCGAAGTCGGGGACGGCCCGGTGGAGCGCGCGGCGATCGCCGCCGAACTCGGGGTGGCGACGACCGCGGTGAGCCGACCCCGGCAGCAGCTGATCGACGGCGGCTATATCGAGGCGGTCGGGCGCGGCAAGCTGCGATTCACCATTCCCGGGTTCGCGGCCTACATTCGCGCCAATGGTTGACGCGCCGGACTAACTGCGATCACGGAGGTTTCGCGACGGCGATCCATCACCCCGTTCCGTTCACCCCACGCTGCTGCCGACCCACACGTAGTGGGCCGGATCAATCCGCGTCTCCCCCGACCACCGGTACGCCGTCAACGCCCCGCCCTTGACCGCGCTGAAGTCCACGCACGCGGCGTAGTCGGTCCAGTCGTGCAGGTGCCGCGGCGAACCCTGCCGCCAGTAGTGCCCGTACAACACCGGCACCTTCCCCTCGTACACGAAGTCCTGCACAACCTCCACCTCCGGCAGCGCCGGATACGGCTGATGGTCCTCCGTGGTGAAGGTGCTGCTGATCTCGGCGAGGTCGGCCAGCGTTGTCGCCGTTTCGTTCCACCACCGCAGCCGGGCGGCACCGCGGGAATGCCCGTCCTTGTCGAGGTAAGGCGGCTGACGATGCTCAACCAGACTGATCTCGGGTCCCTTGAGCAGCGTCTCCACCGCCTCATACATCGGGTCGCCCTTCGTCGAAGCCCGCACCAGCTGCTCATGGGTACTGATCCGATCATCACCGAGCACCGCCATCGACGCCTCATGCCAGCAGGCATGCACCACCCGGATCCCACCGAGGTCCAGCCACAGCGGCTGAGTCCGGAACCACGCCAGGTACTCCGCGAGCGCCTCCCCCGTCACCTGCTCCAAGAACTCCGCATGCTGCTTCTCGTTCTTCGCCGCGTCCGGATTATCGGGATCGTCATGCGGCCGTAGGTACTTGCCCGAGCCGCGCGGCCACTCAGTGGCGTACGCCAGCGCGTTGAACTCGTGGTTTCCCAACACCATTCGCGCGCTGCCGGCGTCGACCATCGCCTTGACGATCTGCAGCACCCGCAGCTGAGCGGGCCCGCGGTCGATGAGGTCGCCGACAAACACCGCTGTGCGGTCGGAGTGCCGGTAGGCGCCGTCGCGGACGGCGTACGCCATCTGTGCAAGCAATGCCTCGAGGTCGTCGGCGCAGCCGTGGACATCGCCGATTACGTCGTAACCATTCATCGGTACCTCCTTCGTCCGCCTCGTCAAAGGCGGTCCTTCAGTGGTGTGTGCCGACCATCGCCTCGCGCCGATGAGCTCGGCGGGCAGGTCTGGAATCTGTCTTCAGGATATCGCTGGACACCGACATGTCGGAGTGGAGCCGTATCCTCGGAGACAGCTCACGAGCGGACGACTGTTCGGGTACCTGGCCCGCCGTCCCGGCAACCGCGCGCCACCGCACGGTGCCCCAGGGGAAGAGCGGGCACGTCAGTGCAAGCGGTGGGCGTCCGCACGCGGCGCCGCCAGAGATGGCGAACGATGACCGATCAACCCCTGACACCGGCGGATGCTGCTCTGCGCGAACGCATCACCGAACTCTCGGTGCATATCCCGTGCGGCGGCCTGCGCGGACCGGTGCAAGGCACGTTGTGGCAATCCTGCCGCCACGAAGACTCCCCGCAGAAGTGGGAGGGTGTCGACGTCTCGCGTCACTACGACCTGTGCATCGTCTGCTTCCGGGCCACGGCAGGCGGAATCTCACGGTGGTCGTGGCTGGCCTGCGCGGACTGCCGAACCGTCAACGACGCGATTGCCCAGGTGTGGGGATTCCGACCGTTCGCGCTGGGCCGGCACAGCCTGATGAACGGCATTGGGTTGCGCGGTGGTGCGTCGCCGGAAGTTCAACAGCGCCAGGCCGAACGGCTCAGCGAGTTCGCCGGCGGTGACTGGCGGCTGAAAGGTTGGCGCGATCATGAGTACCGGCTCATGACGGCACGTTTCGAACCCGACGCCGATGTGCCCCTGCGGGAGTGGCAGCAGGCCTGGCCGCCCGGACCGGCTGCCTCACGGGAGGCATTCGCCCAGCTGATTGGTCCGACGTTTCCTTTGGGCCGCCGGTGAGGATCAGCCCGCGACCTGACCCAGCCAGTCCGAATCTCCATCGATGGGCTGTCCGTCGATCAACACCAGTGGAACCCCCGGTTCCGGAAACTGTTGCAGCAGAGCGAGGTTGTTGGCCGCGATCACCCGCGCGTCGTAACCGATCGGCAGGCCGATCCTGATGAGGTCGAGGGCGGCCGGTGGGGCTCCCGCACCGGCGGCCAGATCAGCCAGCTGGTTGTTGTCCAGATCGGTGGAGCCACCTTCGTGCGGCTGGTGCTCAGCGGAGAAGATCTGCTGCACGAAACGCCATGTGACATCGCTGGACTGTGACTGCCCAGCCACCACGAACGCCGCGTAGATGGCCCGGCTGTCGTATGTGCCGCTGGCCGAATACTTTTCGAGGAAGTTCACCAACCGCAGGTTGACATGCAGCAAGCCGTTCTCGATGCGCTGCCCGATATCGTCCCCCTGTTCCTGGATCAGCTAACCGCTGAACGGGCACAGCGGATCCAGATACAGATCGACCTGCCCGACCGCATGCGGGTCACCGATGGAGATCACATCGCCGGCAGGCGCCGCGACCGCCGCATGCGCGAAGCCCGCGGCCGGCGCTAACAGCAGCGCCGCGACCACGGCGAGAATTGCCCCGACGGCGCGCATCGGCCGGTTCACCCAGGTTCGGTCCATGACACCCATCATGCCGGGGCGACCGGGCCCTGCATCGTCAGTTGACAAGGAGACCGTTGCAGATGCTCGTATCGACATCGCCGTCGCCGCGCCACCCATCGACGGTCCGAGCACCGCCAACGTGCGTACCCGAGCGACCAGTGACCTGTCGTACCCGTCCGACACAATCCGGACATGAGCCGACACAACCGCCAGAAGCGCGCGGCCAAGCAGAAGGCCCGCCGCCGCGCCTCATTTCAGCATGACCACCGCAAGCCCGAGCCGGGCCATGACCGCATCGTCCTACTCGACCACCTCGTCGCGGCGTTGTACGCCTCGGCGAACTGTCCCGACCACGATGCCGAATTCCACGCCGCCGAGCTGATCCAAGAATTCTCCGGCTGGACCCGTGACCTCGATACCGCCGCCGATGTCGCCGTGGCCGGTGCCATCGGCCGGGCGTGGAAGGCGGGCTGGCCGCCGAGTGACCTCCACGAACTTGTTCGTCGCCACCTCGATGCATCGGCGACCGACTATCTGGCCGAGGCGATCGTGCGCGAGTCCGCGCAGTACGCCACCGCAACACTGCACCCGCGATGGCGGGCGGACCTCAACGCGCTGTCCCCGGGGATCAGTCCCATCGCTCGTAGGCCGCAGATGTGGGACTGGGCCGACCGACGCGCGGTCAGTCATCGCGCGGCCTTGGCGGTCGTGCTGAACGCGCTCCGGTTCCTGGGGCGGCTTCCGGTCCTGGAGCCTTTGCTGCCCTTGCCCGGCGCGAGCCGGCACGCCGCGGTGGTGGTCGGCGAAGCCGACGCCAAGGTGCTCGGCCGAGTGCGCGGACTACTCGCAAAGGCCGAGGCCACCAGGTTCCCCGAGGAGGCCGAGGCTCTTTCGGCCAAGGCGCAAGAATTGATGAGCAGGTACTCGCTGCACCACGCCATCAACAACCACGAGGCCGGCCGCACGGCAGAGGCGGCCGCGCGGCGGCTCTGGATCGACAATCCCTACGCCCGCGCCAAGGCGACGCTGGTGCAGGCGGTGGCGACAGCCAATCGGTGCCGCATGGTGTGGGCGGAGAAGCTCGGATTCGTCACCATCGTCGGCGCCGATGCTGACCTGGAGTCCGTTGAGCTGTTGACCACGTCGCTGCTGGTGCAGGCCAACCGGGCCATGCTGGCCGCGGGACGCCAAACCGCCGGTGGGCAGGCCCGAACGAGATCATTCCGCCAGTCGTTTCTCGTCTCCTACGCCGTCCGCATCGGCGAACGCCTCACCGTCGCCAGTTCGACCGCCGCCGCCGACGTCGGTCACGACAAGCTGCTGCCGGTCCTGGCGGCGCGCCACCAGGCAACTGAGGACCTCGCCGACCGACTCTTCCCCGGGGCAGTTGCCCGCGCGGTGTCGGCGTCCAATATCGCCGGGCTGGCGGCCGGGCGCGTCGCTGCCGACCTTGCCCAGCTGGATGTACGCAGACCGCTTGCGGGGTAGCACGATCAAGCTGACCGTCCGTTACTCACGTCGCTGAAGCGACGCCGATCTCGGCCTCCGCCCACCGTCACACCTGGATGTGATCGATGTAGTCGCTGCCGAGCGACACGATGAAGACGTCGACGTCCAGCAGCGCTCGCGTCACACCGCTTTCTCGTCACGCAGCAGATCGACAAATGCGTTTGGTGGTCGGGCTCACCGGATGCGGGCCGTGCACGGCTTCGCCATGACCGCCACCGGGGCGGTCCGGCAGATTTCGGTGTCCACCGGCCGGATCTACTTTCGGCGGCCGAACGCACCCACCACCTTGTCTGGAATCCCCAACCCATGAATGATCCGCTGCGTCCGAAACAGCTGCCGCGGAAGCGAAGCCGAGTTGTACGGCAGGTCGTACTTCTCGCACAGCTGCTGGACGCGGACACTGACCTCACGGAGCCGATTGCTCGGCAGATCCGGGAACAGATGATGCTCGATCTGGTAGCACAGGTGCCCGCCTGAGAGCGCCACCAACGGACTCACCTCGAAGTTGGCCGTCCCCAGCATCTGCCGCAGATACCACTCACCCTTGGTCTCGTCCTCGACCACCGCCGGGTCGAACGTCTCGGCACCATCGGGGATGTGCCCGCAGATGATGTTCACGTACACCCACAGGTTCCGGAGCGTATTCGCCGCCACGTTGGCCACCAGGGTCCGCCGCCATCGGCGCAGGCTCAGTGCCGGCATGAACACGTAATCCTTGGCCAATTGCCGGGCGGCCTTGCCGACGAACTTCCGCCGCTCGACCGCCAACACCGCCGGCTCACCCCGTAACTTCTCCGAGTGCAGCCCGTGCAAGGCGATGCCCCATTCGAACATCGCCGCCAACACCAGGTTTCGTGCCGGAGTCGCCAGATACCACCAGCGCCACGGTTGATCCTCGGTCACCCGCAGCAGGCGGTAGCCGATGTCCTCATCCATGCCGAGCACATTGCTGTAGACGTGATGCCGGTAGTTGTGCGAATACCGCCACTGCGCCGAATGCCCGACCATGTCCCACTCCCAGGTGTTGGAGTGGATTTCGGGGTCGTTCATCCAGTCCCACTGGCCGTGGGAGATGTTGTGGCCGAGTTCCATGTTCTCGAGAGCCTTCGCGTACGCCAGCGCGCCCGTGCCCAGCACCCAGCCCTTCTTCGACTTGCTGCCGGCGATCACCAACCGCGCCGCCACATCGAGCACCCGCTGGAAATGGATCACCCGCCGGATATAGGCCGCGTCCTTCGCCCCGAGCGAGTCCTCGACGTCCTGGCGGATCGCATCGAGCTCGTAGGCGATCTCCTCGACGTCCGCGCTACTGAGATGCAGGTAGCTGGGAACATCGGCGATCGCCATCAAGGTGTCCTCGGGTGGGTGGGCGTGGAGCGGCGCATTCCACCGCGAGCGTCAGACCGCAGCTTAGAGGCTGCGGCTGAACGGCGAGTAATCGAGGTTCGGCGTCCAGGCGAAATGGCGGTGCGGACGCGCTGTGCGGCCACCCCATGGCTGCGCTCGCACTCGGCGACAACCAGCATGAACGCTGGTCGACGACCCGGCGATGCAGCCCGCGGACTTGCTGAGAGCCTGTTCAGGATCCCGCCGGGTGCCCACCGTGATCGGGCGCGGCATCCACCAGGTCGTGCGCCACGCCGTAGCGCTTTCGCTGCTGCGCCATCACCCGTGGGTAGCCCGCCAGCGCCCGCCGGGTCCGCCACTGCGAGATCCCGGGCACCACGCCGAGTACCCGGTTCACTCCCCCGACCACCGGGCCGATCACGGCGGGCAGATGCTTCAACACCGTGTCGGGCACCCCCAGCTTCGACGCCACCTCGTCACCGAGGAATGCCCGCGTCAGCCCGTTGACCACGGCGACACCCACGTCGTGCCCACCAACGGGCAGCAGGTCGGCGATCTCGACGGCCAGGTAGTCATGGGTGAGCGCCCGCACGAAGTCGCGGTCGCCTTGGTCGGGGTTGCTCCCGGTCAGCGCGTACAACTCCTCGATCGGCACATGATCGGCCTCACAGCCCGGATTGAGCTCAGGACCAACACCATTCAGCAGACCGACGTACCGCCAAAAGTGGAAGATGTCGTCCAGCTCGGCAGCGGTGTAGCGCACGCCGAGCTGACGCATGGCCGTCAACGCAATGTTCCCGAACTCGACGATGGTGAACGCCATGAAGCTCTGCGGGATCGGTGCACCCCAGGACTGTGCATCCCACGAACCGCTGTCCCACAGCGACTTCCGCACAAACGCGTGGATCAATCGTACCCGCAGCGTCGTCGCGAAGCCCGCACCGGAGCGGCGCAACCCGCCCGGGGTCAGGATCGTCTCCATCCACGACCCGACCTCCAGTGAACGCACCGCGGCTTGGCTGGTGTAGCGATTGGTGATCACCAGCGGCATGCCGGCGACCTGGTTCATTGCGCCCTTGGTCAACGACGCTGCGCCGAGCACGATCCCGTAGGACGCCATGTGGCGCACCAGATGCCCGGCGGCCCGGTCCAACGCCGCATGGTCCAGCCACGCGGGCTCGGTATCGATCTCGGCGAAGAGGTCCCGCAGTGCCACCGGCGCATCCGGGACCGCGTCGATCCCCTCGGCAAGCGCCGTCCGGAACATCGCCATGCCCGCACCCCTAGGGAGCTCGGCGAATGCCGCCACCGCTGCGTCGGCCGACGGGTCGGCGACATAGACGCCATCCACCCAGTCCTGGCCGGCCTGCCCGTACCGCTGCACGGCAATATCGGCCTTCGGAACGGCGGTTTCACTGGCAATACTCATGCCTCCATGCAAACATGAGTATTCCTCATTTACTACTCACCTTTGAACGGGATGGCGATGGCCACCAAAGCCCGGTCCCGGCCCCAGCAGCAGCGGGCCCGCGAGATGCGCCGCCGACTGCTCGACGCCGCCCTGCAGCTGATCACCAAACGCGGCATCCAGGCGCTGAGCACCCAGGGCATCGCCGACACCGCACATGTCAGCATCGGCACTGTGTACCGCTACTTTCCGGACCGCGCAGGCATCCTCGCCGAGCTCGTCGACGAGGCCACCCGCGACATCTCCTTCGAACTGGTCCGCGGGGTCAGCGCCGCCATGGACCGGGATGTCCTCGACGCCGCCCACATCGTGGTCGACACCCTCACCACCGCCTACGAGAAGCATGCCGCGATCCTGCACGCGGCGCTGAACTCCTCATCTTTCGACATCCCCGCCTACCTCAATCACACCGCGATGGACGAGATCGAACGCAGCCTGTTGCCGCTCGGCAGCGCCATCCCCGGCCGCGCCCGACCGGACCTCGACGCCGACCAACTCCAAGACCTGGTGTTCGTCACGATGGGTGTGACCTCGAGTGCGTGCCTGCGCATCGCGCTGCAGCGTCCACCCGGCTCGGACCGCGACGCGATGGTCGCGCTGACCGCCAGGATGTTGGCGGCCGCGCTGACGCCGGATCCGAGTTGACCCTGATCCGTTTCGTCGAATACATGCCACCACCCGCACCGTCACCGAAGTCCTGATACAAAACCCCTTGCACAGGTTGCACTTCCGGCGTAGCATCGAACACAAGTTCGAATGCGACGTGGCTCCCATCTTCACCGGTGAGCTTCAGACCGCGACTACGGTCGCCGCGAGGTTCGACTGCCCCTTCGGGGGCCAGTCGGACTGTATTGACTGATCGTGCGCTGTGCGTACCTTCCGTGAAAGCCGGTATCCCTATGGACGCCAACCATTTCAACACCTTTATCGATGCGCTTATCGACGATCTCACCCCGACACCCGTACCGGAGGACGACGCCGACCGGAGGCTGTGTCACCTGCTCGATTCTCCTCGGCGCATCGTGGATGAACCGGCGTTGCTCGCGGTACTGGCTGCTGCAGTCACGGCGCGCAACGTTTTCGACCATGTGATCGCCCAGGCCGTCGCAGCCGCGGAACGGGCCGGTATCCCGGGCCGCAAGCACCTGCGCTCCGGCGCCGACCTACTCAGCCAACTGGGGATGTCACCGGGTGCGACGTGGCGGGCGGTGCGGGTCGGACGTGCGGCACACACCCTGCCGGCACTGACCCAACAGCAGCGCCTCGGTGCGGTCGGAATCGAGTTCGCCGACGCCATCGGCAAGGGAGTCACTCACATCACCGAACGAGTCCCCTTGTCCGACAACGACCGCACGAACATCGTGACGAAGTTGATGATCGAGACCACCCCGTCGGAGGTGGCCAAGAAGGCTCGCACGATCGCCATCGACAAGGGCGCCGCGGCACCCTTGGCCGACGATGTCGTACCGGTCGCGGAAAACACCGACCTCAACGACATGACACTGGCCGTAAACGACGAAGGACGTATCACCGGCACCCTCGACCTCGATGCGCTCACCGGCGAAGAACTCATCGCGGCACTCGATCCGTTGTGCCGGCCCGTACCGCTGCCCGACGGATCAGCGGACCCCCGCCCGGTCGGGCGGCGTCGCGCGGAGGCGTTCGGGCAGATCATGCGGACCTACCTG